>Ga0187875_10003337_pt1 | contig 11419 bp, 14 predicted proteins | sample June2016WEW_17_1_2_FD_132978 | JGI IMG/M metagenome (GOLD analysis project Ga0187875, IMG submission 132978) | Peatland microbial communities from SPRUCE experiment site at the Marcell Experimental Forest, Minnesota, USA - June2016WEW_17_10 | ecosystem: Environmental > Terrestrial > Soil >... | reverse complement strand
GCCGGTGCTGGTGTACCAGCTATAAGCCAGATATCCGCCCACGGCCGCCAGCAGCAGCAGTTCGGTGTCTCCCATGCCTTCAGCCATAATTCGGATCTCCTTATGCGCTGGTCACCGGCCGGCGCGAAGTTGTCGTTGCCGGATGGCTCGTGGTCGAAGTCGCTTTGCCCACGGCTCCGTGGCCGACGCCGCCCTGCGCCACGGTTTTCAGTGTTACCGGCGCGGCAGATACCGGCACCGGGGCTGGTGCGGGACCCGGAGCCGGCAGACTGGTTGTGTAGCCGCCCGCGGGCGTTACCGGAGATGCCGGCGCTGCCGGAGTGTTCGATGCGGTCAGAGCGGTGGTATAACTGCCCGAGCCGGTTACCGGAGCGGCGGCGGGCGATGTTGCGGGCGATGTTGTGGCAGACGGTGCGAAGAGGCCGGTCGACGTGTACCAGGACCAGGCCAGGTATGCCCCTCCCGCCAGCAGCAGCGCGTCCGTCATGCTTATCCCGCCCTTCGCCATGGTTTTCTATTCCGTCGTCACGGTATCTATTTCCGCCGTCGAAGGCAGAAACAGCGCCCAGTTCGTCGTATCCTGGTTCGGCGGGGTCGCCGTGCTGTTGCCGGTCAGGTTCACATAGTTCAGCGGCTGCACGCCGGCCGCGGGCGAATATGAAATCGCCTCTCCTTCGACGTAGGTGCCGGTTGCCGACCATGCCGCATAGCCCTGCGATCCGGAACGCGCCCTCCATCCGCCCTGCCTGGTCAGGCTCGTACTGTAAGCCCCGCCGGGAGTGAGCGGCGCCGCCGCCGGCGTTGTCGTGGAAGTTGTCGTCACGGGCGTTGCCACAGTGGTGGCTGTCGGAGTCGTCGCAGCGGCAGTCGTGCTCGTTGTTGCGGCGGCAGACGGTGCGAACAGGCCGGTGCTGGTGTACCAGCTATAAGCCAGATATCCGCCCACGGCCGCCAGAATCAGCAGTTCGGTTTCGCTCATGCCCTGTCCGTTCACGATGGCCCTCCGTTTTCCCGCGCGGTTTCTCCCAGCGGCGAGATCCAGCCCTGCAGCCCGCAGATCACATAGCCGCCGGTGGCCACGCCCACCGTCGTGTCGTAGCGAACAAGGTAGGTGATGTACTGGTTGCCCAGCAGCGGCAGACCTCCGGCGATGTTCCACCAGCCGTTGAGCCGGCTCCCCAGCGTGTACGGAATGGTCCCGTAGTTCGGATAGAACCAGCCCTGTACCTGAATTTCCCAGATCAGAGCTCCCGCCGCTTCGGCGAACCCTCCCCCGGTGTATTCGTTGCTGGCGTAGTTGATGAAGCCGTAGTAGCCGGGCGGAACGCGATAGGTGAGCACCGCATAGATCCCGCTGGCCAGCCCGGGACTAATCAGCAGCGTTCCCGAGGGATTGATGCGCGTTCCCGCCGCCGGCATGAGCGCCGGGTCTTTCGGTTTCTTCCGGCGAATCCGGGCGATGATCTGCTGCGCCGCCTGAAACCGCTGAAACATCACCTGAGAGGCGGCGTTCCAGCCGAAGTCATGATCGAGCACAGCCTGGTCGAGCGACGGCGTCAGCCGCCCGTCGCTGCGCAGCGCGCCGGGGATCTGCACGCCGGCTACCACTGCGGAACCGCCGGGAACTCCGGCAACGGGCACCGAAGTGCCGGGCACCACGGAAGACGCGGAGCTTGTCGCCGCCGCAGCCGCGATCGCCGCGGCCGTTCCCGCAGTATCCACGCCCGAATCCGACGCTGTCCCGTAGATGCTGCTGACGTCGGCCGGACTCAGGCGCCAGTTGTTCTGCTGCGGAGGCACGGGGCCCGGAGGATTGATCGGATTCCACGGCGAGCGGAACGGCACACTCTGCATCAGGGGCATTGGGGTTTCCTCCCGGCCGGCTCGGCGCACAACAGGACAAACTGCGCCGGGAATACGGGGCTCGATGCGGGGCCGTCGCCGTTGGCGATGGTGACGTTCACTTCTCCCGATGCGCTCACCGTGAACGGCTCCACCAGGTAGATCACACCCGGAGAAATGCCCGGCAGAAGCGGTTCGGCGAACAAACTGCGGCCGTTGGTTTCGCTGATCTGCTGGACTTCGTACGGACTCGCCGTGTCGTCCCAGAACAGCAGGCCCCAGATCACCGTTCCTAAAGGCATGCGCACCTGCATGAAAACGACGTCGCGAACCGGCAGCGGCGTCTGCGAGCTGAGCGGCGTCATGTAGAACCGCGGAACGAAGCCGCTGGCCCGGCGGAGCGCTTCCAGCCTTCCGATGGCGTAGGGCTGCAGAAACTTCGTCTGGTACAGCCAGCTTCCGTCTACCGTGAAGGCGTCCAGTAGTACGTCTGTCGAACATTGCGGGGCGCTCATTCTTCGACGCTCCTCTCGACCGTGGCGGAAGGATTCAGCGATTCAGCGTTCGCGCTACGGGCAGCGCCCGGCGGACGCAGATGGTGATAGTGCACATGCACGGCGCCGGCGATATCGTCCGAGGGCGAATACATCGGCACGTTCCAGCCGGGCGGCAGACTCCGCACTTTCATGCCGACTGCGGCAACCGCCAGTGCCGCTTCGGTGGTCCCCCACCAGCGCGAGGCTTCCGAATCGAGATCCCCGTGGCCGGCCTTCAGCCCGTACCGGGGAAGCGGCCACGGCTTCATGCCTTTTGCCACCAGCCGGTTGAAAAAGCCGGCAGTGCGCGTAAACAGTCCCGCTGATCTCCGAGCCACAATCAGGCCGCCGTTGTACTCGGTGCGAATCGTGGTGCCGTCCGGCAGCGCGGACGTGCCGAGCTGGTCGATACCGACTCCGCACAGCCCGCAGAATTCCTGCCACCAGATATCAGAGGGATCGTCTGAGCCCGAGCTCGCCATGCCTTTCGCGTCCGCCACGCGCGCCAGCATTTCCGCATCGCCCATCTCGAGAACGGCCGGCCTGAGAAATACCGAATCGCTGTCGATCTGCACCAGCACCGGAGGACCGGGCATTTTCTCCACCTTCGCCAGTGCCAGCACTTTGAACGAAGGGCCGTACTCCGGGCAGGGGTTGCTCAGATCCCAGTCGCGGAAGCGCGCGCCGCTGAAGTTGTACTGGGTGACGAGCCAGTCGCTTGGCCGTGTGCGGGCGCGCGGAGAAACCACCGTGATCGCCGCATGCATCCCCGCATAGCGCCGGATGCTGCGCACCAGTCCGAGTGCCTGCTGGGCGAGCACTCCTTTCTCGGCCAGCACCACGAATTCGGCGTTTGCCAGACTCAGGTCGGCCATCGGCGCCTCCCGACAAACTGAATCGTGATAGTGTGACTGACCGGAGTAGCAGTCTTGTTCAGCATCGACGTGATATCGAACTGGATCGAACTCCGGTTGGGATAGAGCAGGGGAGGACACTGCGCCCCCGCTCCGGCAGTCCCTCCGATGCCCGTGCCCGTGAAGCCTCCGGTGTTGGCGGAGTTGATCGCATTCAGATTCACCGGCTCCTGCATCAGGGCGTTCTGCGCCCAGTCGTACAGAACGATGCGGGCGACTTCCGGGACGGCCGGCACCGGGCTGACGGAAGGGTGACCGGGTATGTAATCGTTCACAATTCGGATGTCTTCGAGCAGGAAGTCCCAGTCGGAAATCGGGACGGTGAACCGCTGGGGAGGACTCTGACCGTTCGCTTTAAGGCCGTTTTGCCAGTACCACCAGTCGACGTCGATGTCGACGGGGTAGATATAGCTGCGTTCCGACCAGCCCTGAGCCAGCAGCCGATTGTCCGCGGCGGCATAGGGATACCGCCGAACTCCCTGAAACAGGATTTGCGAAAGCGGCACGGCGTTGGCGTCGACGTTGGGAGTGCTGACGTTGTAGCGCAGCCTGGCGCCGTACAGGTCGAAATTGATGGCGCCTCGCACCGGGTAGAGCAGTTCCGGGCAGATCGGCAGACTGCTGTTCATGGGCAGCCCGAGCAGATCGTAATCGGTGGGGATGAGCGGACGGGCAGAGCTGAAGCGGTCCAGCCGTTTTGCGTCCCGGAGCTTGAGACCTCCGGGCGCGTCGGCGGGGATCAGCGGACCGATCACACAGAAACTCGGATTGATGCGCCGCAGGATAAACTGCTCGCCGTACTGCAGCCCCACGGACTGATTGAGCATCGCCGCCGTCGTCACCTCGTACGTGTTGGAGATGTCCGGCGCGAAGGTATAGGCCGAAGCGAGCGTGTTGGGATCGAACACGTAGATGAACGGCGTGTCCCGAAAGCCCGGAGGAGTGACGTAGGGAGTCATGCGCCAGCCACCTGATAGCGGCGGATGCCGCGAAACACCACGGCGAAGTTGTAGTAATCCGCCGCATCGTAATTGGTCGCAATCAGCCGCACCAGCGTGCCCGGCGAAAGCCAGCGCGGCGGAAAGACCGGCAGCGGAACGCTCTGGTTCCCGAATCCGACGACGTTATTCAGGCCGTCGGTGAACATCGCCTCATCGTTCAGGTAGATCTGAATGGCGACCTTGTACAAACCCGCACTGGTCGATACGCCCGAGACCACCGGCGGCGGCATCTCCAGACCGAACCACAGGAACAACGAGCCCTGATCGGTGAACTGGTCGAATTCGACGGTCTGCCCATGAGGCAGCACGATCTGGCCGGAAGGAAACTGCTGGGGGTCCGGAAAGATGTAGTCGAAGGCGTGATCGGAAAAGCCGGCAGGGCTTTTGTAGGGCACGCCGTTGAGCCCCTGATTCGCGTAACTGTTCCACAGGCTACTGGACACGATAGCGGTTCACCCCCCCGAACTGAAACGTCGCCCGGCCGATGGCGCCCTGCGCATTCACCACAATCTGCCCGCCGGGCGGATAGACGATCTCCGGATCGTAGATGCCGGGACCGGAAAAGGCCGTTGTCGGAGGAGACTGAACGAACGAGCGGTCGCGGTCGGCAAACTGATAGATCACGCCGGAGTCTCCGCCGACGATCACCTGGCGCAAAGCAAACTCCGCATCGTCGTCGACGAATACGAGCTGATTATTGAAGCTCTGGCCGTTTGCCGTGAAGTCAACCTGGAGAAAGTACGTCTTCGGAACTTCCAGACACGTCCCTTCCTTCGGCGGCTCCCGGAAATCCAGATACTGGTTGACCCCGCGAAAGAGCAGAGTCACCTCGGCGCCCGGATTGCCGCTGACGTCCTCCACCGTGATCAGGATGGCGCCGGCTGGAGGATACAGGGTATTCGGCTCGACGATCTGATCGAACGGATCGACGGCGCTGTCCTGCAGGGGCATTCGGGCAGGATCGAAGAACTGGTAACGGTACAGGGTATTACCGATGGGAATGACTTCGCGCAGCATGAACGTCGCGTCCTGATCGAGCTGAATCGCCAGTCCGGCGACGGTCTGATTTGCGTCGGGAATGGTGTAGGAGAACAGGTATTCCCGCGGCTCCTGCCGGCATGACCGGATTCTCTGCTGCGTTCTCATTCCTTTCCTTTTTTACGAAGCCGGGCAGCCGGGCGGCCTCTCCTGCGATGAGACCGCCCGGCCCGATGAAAGCCCGGCATTTCCCCAATTCTACACCCGCCCTACTGGACGGCGCGGGCGTGCAGACCTACCAGCTCGCACAGGAACACGATTCCCGTGCCCGAGGAGTTCAACTGGTAGTTGTTGCCGAACAACTGAGCCCAGAAGCTGAGCAGGTTGGTGATGACCAGCGGCAGACTGAGCGTGTGACCCGAAGGCAGGCTGGGGAAGCCGTTGGCCAGCCAGCTCTGCGCCGTGCCGGTCACCTGCGCCCAGGTGCCCATGCCGGCAGCGTAGTGCCGGATGTTGCCCGTGTTGTAGGCTTTGGAGTTGAACCAGAACTGGAAGATGAAGTTCTGGAGAATCGATTCCCAGTCCGTGCCCAGCACGTTTTCGCTCGGCACCAGGCGGATGCCGAAGATGCTGAAGGCTTCCGGCGCCACCAGATGGCGGGTCTCGGTGAGGTTCGACTGCACCAGGGACTTGCTGGACTGCGGGCCCACCGAAGTGAACCACTGCGCCGTGTTGACGGTGATGGTGTCACCGGGGTTGAAGGTCAGGGTGTCGTACAGCGGCTCGTCCTGCACGTCGAGCTGATCGACCAGATACGGCTGGCCCTGAAAGGCGTTGAGCACGAAGCTCTGCTGGGCGCTTACCAGAGGAGCGCCGGCATTGTTGACGAAGGTCGTCTGTTTGGGAGGCGTGGCTGAAGTTCCCATATGTTTGGTCTCCTTTGAATCTTTCTCTTCTCAAAAGGCTGTTGGCTTCTGCCAGGCCTCTTACATCACCCGCCCGCTGCCGTACGGCATGGCGTAAACACCCCGTCCGCCGCTGGTGATCTGACCCTGGGCGAACGGATTCTGCGGCTCGTTGAACGCCGCGGCCACGTACGCCCGCAGTCCGCGCCCGCCGCTGAGGCCGGTGTAGGTCGAGACCGGAATGTACGGACTCAGGCCGATGGAAGCCGATTCCATCAGACCGCCGAACGTGACGGCCGAGCCGAAATCGTTACTGACTTTGTTGGCCAGGAAACCGAGGCCCAGAGCCACCGCCACGGCGCTGGCGAACTTCGCCAGGTTGTTGGTGGTGAGGGTTGTCGGCAGCATAGGGACGATCAGTTTGACCAGTCCCACTCCGACCAGACCGCCGGCGACGACTTTGGCCACTTCGCCGATCTTCATCTGGCGGCCAAAAAACTGCGGGTTGCGGGCGGCTCTGCGGTGCCGCGACCTCGTGACCATCATCCGCGTCGGGTTGCGACGGTTGCGACGATGGGCGTTCTTTCGGGACCGCGCACGTGCGACGGCCCGAACCCTGTTGCGCCTGGCTTTAGCCATACTTTTCTTTCTCCTTTGAGGGTTTGCTAGCGTCCCGAGCGTCAGGACATGCGCGGGGTTTGCGGTTGCGGCGCGGCGATGACGGGCCGTTGCCCGCCGGCGTTTCCGTGCCGGAGCGCGGTGGGGATTCCCCACCACGCGACGAGCCTTGGATACCAGCATTCATGGCCTCCTTTAGTTGGAAGGAACGGCCACGTTGCCGTCCATGGTAAAGCTGTGCGGACGCTCGATCACGAAGGCGAACATCGGATTCGCGTTATAGCCCGTGCCGCTGAGCGTGATCGTGATTTCGTTGCCGTTCGTGAAAGTGACGAAAGGCGTGGCGCCGTAGAACCCGGGAATCAGAGGGATCAGCCGCACGAACGGCTGCAGGGCGTTTTCCTGGGCGGTGCTGAGGTTCCAGTTGTGCTGGATTACGGCGCTGGTATCGGTGTTCGTGGTCGCAGTCACCGTTCCGGTGACCGCGTTGGTATTCGCCGCCTGGGCAGCGGTCGGCGGGGTCGTCGAGCTTGCCGTGGTCGGGTAGTCATACGTAACGGTAACAGACATGTTCCTCTTCTCTCCTTTTCAATCGATAATGCCGGGCTTCTCGATGCGATAACGCCCGCCCGCGATCTCCAGACTCGGAGTCCGCGGATGATATACCAGCACCGGCTGCACTCCCGAATCCTCTCCCAGCCGGTGGGTGTAGTTGGTCAGTTCGAACTTGTGAAACTCTTTCTCGGTCTGGTACACCAGGCTCGAAATGATCCCGACGACCGTGTTGTCTTTCAGCTCCGCGTCGGGAATGCCCAGAGCTTTGGTGTCGAGGCTCTGGTCTCCCGAGACCAGGAAGAGCTGCTTTCCTTTTTCGTCTGCCGCCAGCACCACCCGGTCGATGACCGGAAGACGGGAAGGATCGGGGAACTTCTCGCCGCGCGGGACTTCGGCCACCCGGATGTCCTGTTCGAGGTTCGGCTTGCCCACGGTCCTGACCGTGAGCTGGACGAGATCGCCAAGGCCCCACAGATTGAAATGCTCGTGCTCTTCGGTGATGTACTCGACCGTCGCATCCGGGTCTTTCCCGTGGAACATGCGGTACATATCCAGAGCCTCGGACTCCGGGTTCCTTTTGCCGCCCTTCAGGCGGTCCATCGCCACCAGCCGGCGAATGACCTTGGCTCCCTTGCGGCTGACTTTGACGGTGCGTTTGCCGATCTTCACGCGCGGGTTCGGGCGACGATTCTTCGCGGCCTTACGCAGACGGCGCGAGGGAACGAAGGCGACGGAATTGCGCTTGCGGCGTTTGGCGGGATTCGTCCGTTTGCGTGCCGTTCGCTTCTTTCCCGCCAGCGCCATGCGCTGCAGTTCCGCCTTGCCGTACTTCCTCCGCACCGAAGCCGCGCGCTTTCGCTTATGCGTGGGAATAGGATTGCTTCGTTTCATCCTTACCATGCTCCAGCCGCAATGAGGATTTCGCGCCTTGCGGGCTTCTTTGCGCTGCAACGCTTCCATAGCGGCGGCAAGGCGTTTGTCTCGTGCGTATTTGCCTGCGTACTCCACGGCGCGGCGGTCCGGCTCAACATGGTGAGCGACGTCGTAGCCGACTGCAGCCCCCACATAAAAGCGCGACTGGTTCTGCATCTGGTCGGAGATTCGAATACCGTTGGACCGCAAAATGTCGAATGTTGTTCGCTCCGCCTCGTATTCTGCCCGGCTCAGAGGATAGGAGTCGTCCAACGAATGAACCGAATGGCCCTGTATCGCATGTTCGCATTCGTGCACGAAATTGCGAAGATTCCTAACGCCAGCGACAGTTCTGGGAACAGTCAGATCCAGCGTGCCATCCCGCTGTTCGATGGCCGAACAGATCTGGCGGCATGTATGCAGCCGGATCTTGTCGCCATAGCGCTGTTTCACTTTCGCAAATTCCGAATCGGCGATCTGTTGATGCAGAGCTTTGGCGGGATTGCCGGCTTTGCGTTTGCGCGGATTATGAAACAGCGTGTCTGCCAGAGGGCCGGCCGGACCCGCCGCCGCGTAGAGCGCCGCCGCTTTCAGTTCCGGCCTGAGCTTCTTTTTCTCCCGCACGCTGAACATCGGCTTCGCTTTGCGTTTCGGATTCGCGTACACGTTGGCCAGTTCCGCCGCCAGCGCCTCTTTTTCGCGGCGGCTCATGTCTTTCCGTTTGCGCGGGTTCGCCTTCACCTGTTTCAGTTCGCTCCGGTACTGGTCTATAATGGCGCGAGCCTGACTGTTTCCGCTTCGCGCCGCCGCCCCCAGTTGCTTCAGGGCGTCTTCCAGATTCTTTTCCGCCTGACGAACAGCCGCTTTTTGCTCTTTGTTCTGCTCGCGAACCCCGGAACTCTCCGGGCGGGACGCCGGCCGGTGGACTGCGGCGCGCTTTTTACCTGGTAAAACGGACTTGCGAGACTCCACTCCCTGCTCGAAACGCTCCCGCAGCCGTCCGATCTGCATGGGGCTGCGGTCGTCCAGCCGGCGGCTCTTCAGCCAGCCCTCGAAATAGGCGTCGTTGCCCAGCCGTCTGCCCGCCGCAACCGCCTGACGGGCGGCCTGGCCGATGGTGAGCGAAGAGCGCAGAGGGGGGCGCCGTTCCGCTTTCTCGCGGCTGCTCCACCCGAAGATGTTGCGCTTCGTCTTCATTTCTTCAGCAGCGTAAACAGCCCCACCATCAGCTCGATTACGGCGAGTCCTCCGACCGCTATGTACAGCCGCGTTTCAGTCCAGCGGAGACGGCGCTCATGGTCTTTCGCGACAGTGACCAGGCCGGTCCCTTCGCCCGTCACTATTTCGGTGAGTTTGATGATGAGATCGTGGTCGCTTTGCACAATCCTGGCGCTCGCTTCGATGAAGTCCCTGACGAGTTGTTCCATTTCCGGCAGTTCCACGGGCACTTTCTCTCAACTGTTGATTTTGTAGAACACGATCACCGAAAAACTGGTGGCAGTGGTGCAGGCCGTAGCTCCGTCCTTGATAATCTGCAGCCCCTGCCCGGCTGTCAGCGTGGCCGGAGCGAACCCGGCACCCGGCGTGACGCTGGCAATCGTCTCGTCAACCGGCGTGCCGGAAGTGAGCGCCGCGGCCAGAGCCGTGATCGCCACCACCGGGCTGGTGTTGGTATCTTCCACCAGTACGCCCGTGCAGGCGGCCGTGCTACCGCCGTTCGCGGTAAGCAGGACATGGGTGACCTTGAGCGTCTGCCCTGCGTTTGCTGCCACCAAAGTATAGCCGGCGTTCACCTGCGCCAGGCTTGGGGTCGCTTCGACCGAATAGACCCGGTTCGGCGCGGCGCCCGTGGAGTCCTGCACCAAACCGCCGTCCCAGTACAGCCCTCCGGTTCCTTTGCCCAGCAGCTCGATGCCGATGTTGGTCCCCGAACCGTGCGCCTGCAGGCCGAGATTGCCGTCAGCCAGCGGGACCTGGGCAAGCATCGGATAGCCGCCCTGCACCGGACATTCCACGGCCGGGATGACGTAATCCCAGTTGTTCAATCTGCATGTCGCCGTCCACTGCTGATAAAGAAAGCCGTTCATCGTGTATGGCGACAGCGCTCCGCCCTGATCCTGATAGCTCACCGTCGGCTGGCCGGTGGAAAGACCGTTGGCAGCTCCCTGCACCGGGGCGACGTTGTAGGCGGTTTTCAGCACGTCGTACGTCAGACCGAATCCGCGCGGCACGGGCTGCCATGTGAGCTGGACGTAGTTGCTTCCCGAGAGCGTGTTCGGGATATTCGTTTTGCATATCGGAGCCGAACGAATCGCTCCGCCGATGTAGTTGGTGACGATGTAGTAACAGGCGGAAGCCGTACCCGCGGTCCCCACAATCGTGGCGGTCAGGTTGGTTACCGGAGGCGGCAGAACCGCCGACATGTTCAGGATCTGCTGCCCGCTGGCCAGCAAAGCGCTCAGCGCGATGGCGATGGCGAATTTTTTCAGTTTCATGGTCGTTCTCCTTTTCATGCCGCTTCGCGTGCGGCGACTTTGCCTTTCAGGTACCGGGCTTTGTTTGAGAGCTTGGCCGCGTGTTTCGAAATGACCGAGCTCGCCTGACTTCTCATCAGATAGAGCAGCAGCAGGCCGCCGCCGGCCAGGTACACGACCGGAATGCCTCCCACGGTGTAGGAGCTGATCTGGTTCCACATCGTCGTCAGATCCACTCCGCCGATGGTCAAATCGCTGCTGGTCTGCCCGAGACATCCCAGACAGCCCATTCCGCGCAGGGGCACTTTATGAGGACTGGCAACTGTGACCGGGCTGACTTTCCGCAGGGCCGGCGTGCACTGGACCATTCCGGTTCCGAATGCTCCGTTTGGATCGGTCCAGATCTCCGGAGGCGAACAGCAGTACGGCTGTCCTGAAATCTCTTTCGTGGTGTCGCCGGCCGGACATACCGGGACTCCCGCTCCCAAACCGCTCAGTCCCGTGCTTCCCTGGGCGAACGGATTCTGAGGTTCGTTGAAATGCACGTTCTTTCCGGCGATGTATTCGCCCAGCGACGGGCCGGGCGCCATGGTGAAGGGGTTCATGGGTTCGTTGAAGTGCACCAGGGGAGAACCCAGGTAAACTCCCAGAGCTCGCGGTCTTAGTCTCATATGCGCCTCGCTT
>Ga0187875_10003335_pt1 | contig 11423 bp, 9 predicted proteins | sample June2016WEW_17_1_2_FD_132978 | JGI IMG/M metagenome (GOLD analysis project Ga0187875, IMG submission 132978) | Peatland microbial communities from SPRUCE experiment site at the Marcell Experimental Forest, Minnesota, USA - June2016WEW_17_10 | ecosystem: Environmental > Terrestrial > Soil >... | reverse complement strand
TCGCGGCAGCCGTGGCCGGGGTCGCGTCACCCTTGACGTTTGAACACAATATGTAGGAGATATCCGCCACATGATTCAAGATCTCGGCAAACGAGCGAACGTCCTTCGTCGGCCGGTAGCTGTACTTGGACTCTGGCATCTTGTCCGCCGACTTCATGATCTTGTCCTGCATATTGCTGCGAAAAATGGATATCGTCGTCGTTAGCGGATTCGGCGCCGAGGTCGGATTAGGCAGGCTCGGCGAGACCTGGGCGTTGGCCAAGGACGCCAGGACGGATACAAATACCACGCCAACAGGAACCACGACGCGACCAATGGATCGGAACATAAAGAATCCTCCAATATTTCCGGACGGACAGCCTGAACCTCTGCTGTCGTCAAGAATAGATTTGCGCCCACCACAGGTCGCTGCTCCAAGTCGTTCGCTGCTCCTGGTACTCCTGTGGGATGGCCACAGAAGTGTAACATGGCCCTGTGGGGATGCCACAGGTATAGACGAACTTCGATGAGGAAAAGTTCGGTGGGCGCCAAATCTTTCTAGGGATGGAGGAAGGCCATCACGTGATTAAGTCCCGGTAAGTTTGAGTGTATAAGTCGGCAAACCGGAAAGCCGGCACCTACTACCCCCACGCACCTTTACCTGCCTCAACCCAACGTCCCACCTCACTCCTAAACGCCTGTCTGCTTCCGCAGTCTCTGCTCCGCCAATTTCCCCGTTGTTCGGAAATCTCGCCCGGTGATAGCATGTGGCTCCCAGACCTGACCGGTCACGCAAATCTGGCACGTACCCTCACAAGGAGAGCCCCATGAAATGGATCCTTTTCTTGCTCGTTGCAGTTCTAGCGAGCGCTGGCGTTTTCATCGCAACAGCTCCTGCGTCAGGACAAGGCGCTGGAGAGGCCGTCCCGATTTTCGGAATCAAAATTCCGCCTGGATACCGGGACTGGAAGTTCGTCTCCGTAGCCCACGAAGAAGGCAACCTGCACAGTTTCGCCGCCATTTTGGGCAATGATGTAGCGATCAAGGCCTATCGCGACGCCAAGCTCCCGTATCCTGACGGCACAATCATCGCCGCTTTGCACTACAGTCACGTCTCCTCTGAGGAAAATAACAAAGTCTTCGGCGATCCCCAATCGTTCGTTCCCGGGCCACCCACCAACGTTCAGTTTATGGTCAAGGATTCCAAAAAATTCGCCTCGACGGGCGGCTGGGGCTTCGCTCACTTTGACAAAGACGGTAAGCCGGGCACCGAAGCGTTTCTCAAGACCTGCTTCCCCTGCCACGCGAAAGCTTCCCGCGACTTCGTCTTCACCCAATATGCACCCTGATTCCGAATACAAAACTTTGATAACTCTGCCCTGACGCGCCGCCAGCCACTAGCGTCCCTCAGGCTGTTCTCTATCTTGTCGACGGCCGATAGTACAAACCGCCACCGACCCCGACCCTGTCAAGTCCCGCTAAGTTTGAATGTATAGCTCGAAGGAGGAGCGCCCGGTGAGCAAGAACTGAACTCAGCCCACGCGTTGAATCAGAGACAGCAGGGAAGCCCCCTGCAACCTATTTCTTATATCGGACTGGATGTGCTCAAGAGTTCTTGCGAACTTCCACCCGCTGTTGTCATCGTCCCCGCTTCATCCCAGCGCACACAAGCCAAACCAATCTGCAATTCCTCTTCCTCACCGTGCGACAGCAAAGTTGTAGAAGATTACCAGCGCCCCCGCGGCAATCACAGCCATTAGCAAGAGCCCAATCTTGATCTGCACATCCGTTACCAGTCGGCGTCGCTCCACCCAGTGGCCCATCCTGGTCTCCTTCCCGGACTGAGTCGCAGCCACATTAATTCCGCGCTCAACACTTCCGGCTCTTTCTCGGAGTCCACTCTGCCAGTTGGTCGTCAATCGCCTTGATTTCTATGGCCAGCGGCGTGTACTTGGGATTCTTCAAAAACAATAGGACGGCAAGATGACTGATACCGTTCGGCCCGCCCAAATATCCGGCCAGTATCGCTCTATCTCACCGTCCAGACCAGCATCTTAAGGATTCTCAACACCGCGCGCTGTTCACTTTTGCACAGTTTTTCCAAGCCCTTCCGAGTAAGGTTTACTCAGCCTGACCAACCCCATTTCAAGGCTAGTCTGCTCTGAAGGAGTGGACTAGCCTCCCACCTCTCCCACTGTTCTTTGATTTCCGCCGAGACTTACAACTTCTTTGGATGGATTGCTTTAGGAAACTTGCCACAGTCGTGCGCAGCGAACTCTTTGTCTCGCTCTGCCTCGTAAGTCTGCTTCATTTGGTCGATTGTTTTGCCAACAAGCGGACCAGTGGGATTAAATATCCACTGACACTCTGAGCACCCGTACCCTTGAAAAGTCTGGTCCTGAACCCAAACCAACTTCCGCCGCATAGCCGCATTATAAGCCAAAACCTGCGCACTGTTCACTTTTAGACAGTCTCCGGAATGTCCGGTTGCGGCAAGCCAACTCCTGGCAACTTCCCTTACCGTCCACCTTCGTGTCCGGCCACCCTCCGCCGCTTTGCACCTTCATCCCTCCTCACCCGCCACAAGATTTAGCCTGTTTTGTCATACGATTCGCAATCCTTGACTTCAACGGAACTGCACCCTAGACTTTCTTCCTCGGGTGTTCCCTCCGTAAGGTTCGCTCCGGGAGCCACCGTATGCGCATTTTTGTCCTACTGGCGATCGCCACGGCACTTTTGGCACCCCTCGCGGTAGCCCAGAAGACCCCGGCCCCGCCCCCTCCGGTTCCCACTCCGGCTCCGCCTTCCTCTTCCGCCCCTCCAAGCTTCCCGACCGCTCCCTCTTCCTCGATCACGGACTCGACTCAATCCGGAGATGAACGTGTCATGTTTCTTGTTGGCCACGTTGCCACCAACGACAGCACACCCGTTCCCATGGATGCCGTTGTTGAGCGCACTTGCAACAACAAGGTCCATGAACATGTCTATGCATCTTCCCGCGGCGATTTCAGCCTGCAATTGGGATCGCGCGTCGATTCTTTCCTCGAAGCGAGCGACGACCCCACTTCGCTATCCAACACGAATCCCAAGGACTCGGCGATGGGAATTCCCAGACGCGAATTGACGAATTGTGAGCTTCGTGCCTCCGCGGCCGGTTTTTATTCCGATATCGTCAGCCTTGCGGCCTTCGACACTTTCGACAGCAGAATCGACGTGGGCGCTATCGTAATTCAGAGAGTCTCAAAGATTAAAGGCAACACGGTGGACGCCGCGGCCTACCTGGCGCCCAAAGAGGCCAGAAGAGCGTACGAGAAAGGCCTCGAGGCCGAAAGAAAAGCCAACCTGGCCAGTGCGCGCAAGTATTTTGAATCGGCGGTAGCCATTTACCCCAGGTACGCCACCGCCTGGTATCAGTTAGGCGCTGTCTTGCAAAAGGATAAGCAGAAAGACGCGGCTCGCAAGGCCTTCACCCAGGCCACCGCCATCGACACCAGGTTCTTGCTGCCTTATCTAGCGCTCGCGTCTCTGGCCTATGAAGACGAGAATTGGACCGAAGTCCTTGCTCTCACGGAGCACATCTTGGATCGCGATCCCTTGAATCGCGACAACGTCACCGGCTATATCGTGGATCTCGATCCCACAAATTGCAGCGAGGCCTACTTTTATAACGCTGCCGCAAATTACAACCTCCACAAGTTTGCTGACGCGGAAAAAAACGGGCTAAAGGCCGAACACCTCGACATGATCACTCGTTTTCCCCAACTGCATCTCTTGCTGGGCGAAATCTTCGCAAGAAAAAATAACTATTCCGGCGCCATCTCGGAACTTCAAACATACTTGGAGTTAGCCCCTCATGCACCAGACGCCGATCGGGTTCGCCAGCAGTTGGCGCAATTACAGAAGCTGAACGGCTCCGTCTCAGCCAATGAAAAACCTGACTCCAAATAAATTATAGCCATCGCCAATTTGTTGCTCCGCCTGACCTTCTGGCTCCTCTGCGCATTCCTATCCTTTTCCCTGCCTTCAGCGTAACCGGCTGCGCAAATGATCGCCTCGTGGTCTCTTTAGCCGGCCATCCTCGCGGAGCCCCGGAATGTAAGCAGTGCAGGAAAACAGTACTGCGCCTTCGCCCTGTTACTCCGTGATGATCCTGTCGGCCCACTCCACGAGCGACACGAATATCGGGGGACTGCCGAACTTTGCTCCCCACTGGCTCAAATCCGTTTCCGTCACGCTCCTGGCTCGGCAGCAAGCCCCGCAAGCGTAAATCTGAATGTGTTCGTTGGCGACTTTTTCAAGTGTCTCAATGAGAGGAGGCCAGCCGACGGGCACCACCGCGCTTGCCACGGACTTCCGCATCACGGAAACGGCTTCGCCCAAGAGGAAGATCTGTACTTCATGCCCCGCTTCGGCAAGCGCGTGCCCATGTAAGAAGGGAAATGCCGCTTTTGTCGGGTCGTCAGATCCCCAGGCACTTTTCATCATGATTTTTAAAGGCTTGTGCGTCGCCACCTGCGCGGCTTGGCCTGATAAGCCAAACAACGGTAAGGCGGCTAGCTGCGACAGGAAAGTTCGGCGGGACATGGGCAAATGTTCCTTTCTTTTAAGTCCATTCTGAATCTCATCCAGAATTTCCGGTTTGGACTCTTGGCTCGCGCATCCTAATCCTCCTTTCACCCTCGACGCAATAATTTTTTGCCAGAGTATGTGTTCGCGAATTACATCTGCAATTCGAAAAAAATGTCACCCGCCAGGCCCCAGCCTGGGCCAGGCCCCCCGCTATTGAACTTTTCATGCCACGCGAGTAGGATTGGTTCTCCCAATTGGCGTTACCGTAGTTTGTTCGAACCCCAGCCTCGTTCACTACGCCGGAGCACCAACGCATATCCGTATGGAGGCTGTTTCATGAAGCTCATTCTCGATAGAAATCACCTGGGACGTTGCCCAAACTGTGGCAGCGTATCGATTCGTCGCTCCAGGCGAAAAGACCTCCTCGAGTCTTTCCTCCACTTCGTTCTATTCATTAGTCCGTTTCGCTGTAACGACTGCGACAATCGCCATCTGCGCCTCCGTTCTGCGAAGAAAATTCAGCGCCCCGCAGCCCCCAGCCCGAAGCACGCCTCCTGACCTGGCTTCCGTCGGCGTGCCCCCGTTCCGTGCGCTGCCTGCTCGGAATCGCGCCAATCCTGGCAGCGGCACCTTAACTCCTGCGTAGCCACCAAACCGGACGAGCACGTTGAGCACGAGTTCAAAATGCTGTATCCAAACAAAAACGCGCCAGAGAGGCCTGCTCTCCGGCGCGTCTATGTTTTAGGTTTGCTTACTGGTCCGCTTCAACCTTTTTCAACGTTGGTTTCGGTACCTGCCAGATAATCTGCGAGTCGTCGGCATTGTGCGGGTAGAACTGCGTCGACTTCTTCCCCGAGGGCAGAAGCACGATATCCACTCGCCGATTGTATGCCAGCCAATCGCCTTCGACGTTCTTCAGACGCGCCTTGGCGGGCTGGTTCGGATTCGTGGTCTCCAGTTCCTTAACGCCTTTCTTATCGATTAAGCGTTCTTTCCCGTAGGCCGCTGTCTGAATACTGTTTGCGGTAACACCTTGCTCCACGAGGTATTGCTTGATCCGCTCGACCCGCCGTTCGCTCAAATCCTGGTTAAACGGCACTGAGCCGCGTGAATCCGCGTGCGCTTCCAACGAAAGCTTTGCGTCCGGATCGTACTCCAGATACTTCTTGAACCCGGCGGCTAGCGTTGCCAGCTCCAACTGTTGGCTCTTCAGCAATCCGACCTGCGGGTGCTCGATGTCGGGATAGGCTGTGGGATAGAAGACGCTTTGCAGCACGACTTCCGGAATCGCTTCCACAGAACCTGTAATGTGTATCGCCGCCGTTTGCGTCGCCGATCCGCCGCATACGTTCGTTGCATTCAGCGTGTACGTCGTTGATTCGTTCACCGGGCCGAGGTCCGTCTTCTTCGGCTCTCCCTTGACCGTCTGGCTGCCGCTCGCATCCACTTTGCCAACCGGGTCGAGATTAATTGCATCTGCATTCGTTGTAGTCCACGTCAACGTCGAAGAGTCCTGCTTAACCACCTTATCGCCAATCTTCCGGTAATGCAGTTCCGCCGGATTGGCCGAGAGGCTCGCGTCCACCTTCGTGTTTACGTCCACCGTCCCGCTTCCCTTGACGATTCCGCCCGGACCCGCCGCGTTGAAGTCATACGTCGTTGTCGCGTGCGGTGTTACGGACTGGTTGCCGCTTGCCGGCACCGTCCCAATCCCGCTGATGCTCGCGTCCACTGTTTCCGTCGTCTGCCACGTCAGCGTCGAGGATTGCCCGCAGTTTACGCTTGCAGGCGCAAGGCTGAAATTGCCCGTCACTCCCGCGACTGCAATCCTGTCGCTGATCCAGCCGCCCTTATAACGCGGTTCGCTCGTCAACTTCGCCAGGTCCTTCTTGTCCTTGGTTGTCAATGCGCCACTCTTCGTCAGGTCGATGGAGACCTTCTTGTTCGCAGCGACCGTAACATCGCCCGTCCACACGTCGCTCCCATTCTTTGTCACCTCCACGTGATAGGTTCCTGGCGGCACCAGAAGGTTTCGGTGCCACCACCAATCGTGGTTCGTCGCGCCCACGTGCCCGACAAAATAGGAGGGCGTCTTGCCGTTCAATAAGACCGCCGCGTGGCTGTCCCCTCCCTTAAACTCGATCTGGCCGTAGGGACCAGTCACAGCCGCCCCAGCGGCTTCCAGCGTCACACTCAGCTCTTTCGTTTTACCCGAGTCAATGTTGACGTCTTGCGTCGAAGTTTTGAAACCGTAATTCAATACAACCACAGTGTGTTTCCCGGAACTGAGAGGGATTGTCTCGCTGCCCTCGCGGATGGCTTTGTCGTCCACAAACACATACGCGTGCTTCGGAATCACCTTGATTTTCAATTTTCCGTCTTGCGCGAAAACGCCGCTGGCGCAATACATCACGGCCACAACAAGGCTTACTACCCATCCAAGTCGTCGCATCTTCGTGTCTCCTCAGCCTGGATTTCCTCCAGGCAGCCGGTATTGCGAGCCGGCGCTCCTTCTGTCCTATTAGTGCATATCTACCCTATGTCTTTGACAATCTCGATGTCTGTTCACTCTTGGACAGCCGTTCGGAGATTTGTTTCAGGCGGGAACAACTCCCAGTAAATCGCGTGAAAGAATCAGAAGTCATCTCATAAATGCTTCTTAAGAGGTCGGAGCTTCAGCTCCGACATTAATTGGCTAGCAGGACTGGGCTTTAGCCCCTGAGGAAGCTCCCATCTAGCTACTCAATCCATTTGTGAGACAAGTTGATTCTGTTGACGTCCTCACGAAAATCATAACGGCGGCCAAAACATCCCTTTCTTTTGCCAAGCAAGCGCCGTAGGCGCGGCACTCCTGGAATTTCAATCTCTCTGCAAGGATTTCAACAGAGCCAGACAAGTTCTGGATCCGCGCGTTGCTGGAAACTGCTGTCAAGAAGTGTCCGCAGAGAGCAGAACGCCCCTGTTCAATACCGTACAGTTTTGTGCCTTGGGTATTTCTATACTCGCCCACACGAGCCGATAAAACGTCGGCTCCGTGAATATCGCATCCTCCACTTGGGGCAACACAGCAACTGTTCAGGTGCAGTTCGTAGAGATCGAGCTAACTTGTCCTGATGGGCCTCTACGAAACGAAAGCTCATCAGGCGGAAGGAATCACAATGCGTTTTCTCTTATCCATTCGTACCCTGTTTTTCGCGCTCTTCATGCTGGGCATCTCCGCCGCATCGTTTGCGCAAATTGGCGTTTCCATTTCGTTCGCTCCGCCCGCACTGCCTGTTTATGAGCAGCCGATTTGCCCTGGCGACGGCTATATCTGGACACCGGGCTATTGGGCTTACGACGACAGCTCCGACGATTACTACTGGGTTCCCGGCACTTGGGTCATGGCTCCCGAAGTCGGTTTCCTCTGGACTCCCGCCTATTGGGGCTGGGGCGGCGCCGGATTCCTTTTCCATGAAGGTTATTGGGGCCCGCACGTTGGTTTCTATGGCGGCATCAATTACGGCTTCGGCTATTTCGGTCAGGGCTATGAAGGTGGACGTTGGGATAACGGACACTTTTTCTACAACCGCTCCGTCAACAACGTGAACATCAACGACATCCACAACGTTTACAACACCAACATCAATCACGGCGAAGTCAGCCGCGTCAGTTATAACGGCGGCAATGGCGGCATCACCGCGCGGGCTACAGCGGAAGAAGACGCTGCCGCGCATGAACGGCACGTTGCTCCGGCAGCCGTTCAGACGCAACACCAGCAGGCCGCCCGCACCAACACGCAGCAACGTGCCTCGGTCAATATGGGCAAGCCTCCCATCGCCGCGACATCCAGGCCCGGTGAATTTAATGATCGTGCCGCTGTGCCCGCCAGGGAAGCCGGAGCGCCGTATACTCCCGCCAATCGTGCCGGAAATTCCGCCGCGCGTTCAGAGAACACTTCTGCTCGAACCAGCACGCCCGTCCATCCTCGCGACCTTCCACCCGTCGCAAGGCCCGCCGCTCCAAATACAGGCAACGCGAACCTCGACAAAAAATACCAGCAGCAGCAGGATCAGCAATTCGCGAAACAACAACAGGAACGCGACAAACTCCAGCAGAAACAGGACCAGGAACACGTGAAGCTGGCGAAACAGAATGTCAGTCAAGGACAGAATCAGCAAGTCGAGCAGAAGCACCAGCAACAGACACAGCAACTCGCGCAAAAACACACCCAGCAGCAACAAAAACTCCAGGCGAAACAGCAACCGCAACGCCAGAGTTCTGCAAAGCCACAGGGGGGAAAGTCTTAACTTCCGATTCGCATCGTCCCGGTTAGCTGAAGAATCGCCGCAAGCGAGTCAGATCATCTGGCCCGATTAGAAGCCCTTTCATAAAGTGGTGTCGAGCGGGCGCGACATTACAGCATGCGGAAAAAGCATGATCCCGTCATTCCGAACGGAGTCTGCGAAGTTAGGGACGGTTTTGCATCGCACGCCTTTTGTGCGATGAATCTCTCTTTTCTTGGGTTTCCCCCCGAGGAGAGATTACTCGCTTCGTTCGGAACGATGGTTTTATCCCATTTTCCCGCAGCCTACACCGAGCGGTGAACACTACGCAGCTTCAGGCACTTGGAAATCTGCAGGGCGGGGCACTATCGATGGAAGATATCTTCCCCGTACCCAGGTGATTTCGACCGGAAGATCCCAAACCAGTGTGCATAAGTCACATTGGGATGTGACGAACGTCACAGCATGCGTGTGACCTCATCGCTCATCGTATCAACCCACAACACAATTTCCTTGTGTTCCGGTTTGTGAGCTTTTGTGTTTGCCGTACAAATCTATGGGGGAAGGGGTGCCCATGAGTTGCAAGAGCACGAGCGTGCATGCTGGCATTTTGAGCGGTCTGGTCATGGCGGGGGCCGTGATCTGGTTGGTTTTAGCGTCTGCGCCAAAGTCCCATGCCATACCTGCGTTTTCCCGCAAGTATCAAACGTCCTGCACGACCTGTCACAACAACTATCCGGAGTTGAACGACTTCGGCGAAGCGTTCAAGAAGAATGGCTTTAAGTTTCCCAAGGATGACGAAACCTTTGTGAAACAGGATCCCGTCCTGCTTGGCTCCAAGGCACAGAAAGAAGCTTTCCCCGAAGCAGTCTATCCCGGCGAAATTCCGGGCACACTGCCCATTGCGTTCCGCTACTCAGGCAACTTCAACTGGAATGCGAAACAACCCGAACCCGTGCTGGCAGCAGGAGGGTATGTCCCGCGCACGGATCTTTTTGTGCCGAACACATTCACGATCATCAGTGCGGGGAGCTTTGGACCAAACCTTTCTTTCTGGATTGACGATGACATCTCTGCGGGAGGCTCTGGTGCGAATGGCGGATTGGGCGATGCCTGGTTGAAATATAGCGACTTGGGGCGCGTATTTCATTTGCCCACGAATTTTCTGAATGTGCGGTTCGGGCAGTTTGAACTGGATCTTCCCTTCACCCAGGCGAGGACACCTTATCTTTCCGGCTACGATGTTTTCAACGAAACCGCGGTGGCTCAGGGCTCCCCTTGTGGTACCGGTGTGACGCAATGCCAGACCGTGAATAACCCATTTAGCCTTGGCTCACCACAACGAGGAATTGAATTCGGAGGTTACGCGGACAACTATAACTTCAACTGGTCCGTGGCCTACACCGATGGGACGGGTTCCGCTTATGGTGGCACGACCGACCTCGTGACGCGAAACACAAAAGACGTGTACTTGCGCGCCTCCTATAGATTCAACCTTGAGCGCGATCCCGAGAGCCGGCACGGTATCCAGGCTGCTGGACCTACGGGTCCGCACGACCATACTTCGATCCGCGTGGGCGCCTTCTACTACCACGGCACTAATCAGCAAAACTTCGGAGGCACGACGTACGGCTTCGGCAGCACGCTCAACGAACCCTTCTACCGCTTTGGCGGCGACGTTCGCTTCAAGTATCGCAAGCTGGAGCTATTCGGCGTGGGTATGGTCGGGCATGACAACAACCATTTCGTGGATACCGAAGCCGCGACGATCGTGAGCGCCCCGGCGGTCACATTCACCGGCGGCTTCGTGGCCGCAAACTACTGGATCTATCCCTGGCTGATCGCGACGATGCGCTACGATTTTGTGAACTCGCCGTCCGATTTTGCCAATGGAGAATCACGGTACCGGACGCGCAACGCGTTCCGGCCCGGCTACCAGATACTGCTTCGCGCCAACATCAAGATCGTGGGCGAGTACGATCGCGCTTGGGAGCCAGCCTCCTATGGCACCGATCCTGAGACCGGGGCCCCGCTCTTCTACCGCCCCAATACGTTTGTAACCGGTATAGACTACGTCTTCTAGCCAATTCCAGCTAGATGAGCGGATTTCTTGGAAAAATTGTTCGGGAATGAGAGGGATACGATGAGGCTACGTTCATTGGCAGTGCAAGCAGTAGCGGTATGTGGTGCGGCACTACTCCTGGCAGGTGCGAGCCTGGCAGGCGACATCAAGGGTAAGGTCAGCGTGCAGGGAATCAAGTCCGCGGAAAATATCGCGGTTTATGTGGACACGATTCCAGACAAGAAGTTCGATCCGCCGGCGCAGCATCCGTTGATCGATCAGGCCAGGATGGCATTTGCTCCCCACGTGACCGTGGTGCTTCAGGGATCGACGGTGACTTCCTGAACAGCGACCCCGTCGGGCACAACGTCTATTGGCCCAGCGTCAGTGGAAACAAAAAGCTCGCTCATAACCTGGGCACCTGGCCAAAGGGCGAAAAGAAGAGCTTCCAGTTTAATGATCTGGGAGTGGCTTCCTTGTTGTGCAACGTGCACCCGGAAATGAACGGCTACGTGGTTGTCGTTTCCACGCCGTACTTTGCGGTGACG
>Ga0187875_10003334_pt1 | contig 11423 bp, 6 predicted proteins | sample June2016WEW_17_1_2_FD_132978 | JGI IMG/M metagenome (GOLD analysis project Ga0187875, IMG submission 132978) | Peatland microbial communities from SPRUCE experiment site at the Marcell Experimental Forest, Minnesota, USA - June2016WEW_17_10 | ecosystem: Environmental > Terrestrial > Soil >... | reverse complement strand
GCCAGCTTGTGGCTGGCCTTGGTCAGCTTCTCCTGCGCCGATTTCATCGCGTCGATGCTGCCGCCCGACGCCATCGCCTTCTTGGCATCGGCCAGGGCGTCCTCTACCTCCTTGGCATCGGCCTCCGAGATCTTGTCATGATGCTCTTTCAGCATCTTCTCGGAACTGTAGACCATCGAGTCGAGCTGGTTGCGCGCCTCGATCTCCTCTTTGTGGCGCTCGTCCTCGGCCTTGTGAGCATCGGCGTCGCGCGCCAGTTTCTCCACTTCGTCCTTGCTCAGGCCCGATGAAGACGTGATCGTAATCTTCTGCTCGTTGCCCGTGCCGCGATCCTTCGCCGACACGTGCAGGATCCCGTTGGCATCGATGTCGAATGTCACTTCAATCTGCGGAATGCCGCGCGGCGCCGAAGGGATGCCCACCAGTTGGAACACGCCCAGCAGCCGATTGTCCTTCGACATCGACCGCTCGCCCTGGTAGACCTTGATCTCCACCGACGTCTGGCTGTCGCTGGCCGTCGAAAACACTTCGCTCTTGCGCGTCGGCACCGTCGTGTTGCGTTCGATCAGCTTGGTGAAAACCCCACCCAGCGTCTCGATGCCCAGCGACAGCGGCGTCACGTCCAGCAGCAGCACGTCCTTGACTTCGCCGCCCAGCACGCCGCCCTGCACCGCCGCGCCGATCGCCACCACCTCGTCCGGGTTGACCGTTTTATTGGGCTCCTTGCCGAAGACCTCCTTCACGATCTCCTGCACCCGCGGGATCCTGGTCGAGCCGCCCACCAGCACGACTTCGTCGATCTTGTCGATCGTGATCCCGGCGTCCGTCAAAGCCTGTTTGCACGGGCCCACCGAGCGCTGCAGAATGTCCTCGACCATCTGCTCGAAGCGCGCCCGTGTCAGCGATTTCATCATGTGCTTCGGGCCGGTGGCCGGATCGCCGTAAATGAACGGCAGATTGATCTCGGTCTCCAGCGCGGAGCTCAGCTCGATTTTGGCCTTCTCCGCCGCTTCCCGCAGCCGCTGCAGCGCCATCCGGTCGTGCGACAGGTCTACGCCCGATTCCTTCTTGAACTCGCTGATCAGCCAGTCCACCAACCGCTGGTCGATGTTGTCGCCGCCCAGGTGCGTGTCCCCGTTGGTCGACTTCACCTCCACCACTCCGTCGCCCACCTCCAGAATCGAGATGTCGAACGTGCCGCCGCCGAAATCGTAGACCGCGATCCGCTCTTCCTTCTTCTTGTCCAACCCGTAGGCCAGCGCCGCCGCGGTCGGCTCGTTGATGATCCGCATCACCTCCAGCCCGGCCACGTGCCCCGCGTCCTTGGTCGCCTGGCGCTGGGCGTCGTTGAAATACGCCGGCACGGTGATCACGGCGCGCGTCACTTTCTCGCCCAGGTAGGCCTCGGCGGCCTCCTTCAGTTTGGTCAGAATCATCGCCGAAACTTCCGGCGGGGCGTACTTCTTGCCCTGCGCCTCCACGCGCGCATCGCCGCCGTCGCCGCGCACGATATGGTACGGCACCAGCTTCATTTCTTCGCCGACTTCGTCGAACCTCCGGCCCATGAAGCGCTTGATCGAATACACCGTGTTTTCCGGATTCGTCACCGCCTGGCGCTTCGCCACCTGGCCCACCAGCCGGTCGCCGGTCCTGGTAAAACCCACCACCGAGGGCGTCGTCCGCCCACCCTCCTGGTTTGGAATGACTACGGGCTGGCCGCCCTCAATGACCGCTACCACCGAGTTGGTGGTGCCGAGGTCGATGCCGATGATCTTGTTCATGTTGATTTATCCTTAGGTTGGTCGCAAGAAGTCGCTGAAACTGAAATTGCCGCCGCTTTTGCCGCCGCCAGGCTCGCTCGGGCCTGCGACGCTACTGCGCTTGTTCTTAGTATGTTACCTGAGTGAGTTATTGTCAACCATGATTTCGCGCTCCAGTCTCAAGTTTTTCCTGTTTTTTCTGACTCCCTGCCTCCCCTTGGCCGCGGATTCCTCCGACCCCCTTCTGGTCGCCGCCGCGGCCGACCTCGCCCCCTTCGAAGTCCAAATCACGCAAGCATTTACGTCTGCCGGCGGGGGGCCCATCCGGTTCAGCTTCGGCTCCAGCGGCATGCTCGCACGGCAGCTCGAAAGCGGTGCCCCATATGACGTCTATCTCTCGGCAAATGAACAGTTTGTCCAGCAATTGGCGGCCTCTGGCAGACTGCTGAACGACAGCCTGGCCTGTTATGCCACCGGCCGCCTCGGCTTGTGGTCTCTCCGCGCGCCGGTGCGGGACCTCCAGGCATTGACCGGCTCAAACTACCGCCTGATCGCCATCCCCAACCCCGCACACGCCCCCTACGGAGCCGCCGTCGTCATCCTGCTCCGGCGTCAGGGTCTTTGGCCCAAGCTCCAGTCCAAGGCCGTTTTCGCCGAAAACGTTCGCCAGGCGTTCGAATACGCCGCCACCGGCAACGCCGACGCCGTCATCACCGCCTGGACACTCCTCCGAGGCCAGCCCGGCGCGAAGCTCCTGCCCGCCGCCAGCCACCCGCCCATCCGCCAGTCTGGCGGGGTCGTGAAAGGCACCGCGAAAGAGGCCCGCGCCCGCGCCTTCCTCCGCTTCCTGCTCGCTCCCGCCGGCCAGGCCATCCTGCGCGCCGGCGGCCTCGACCCGCCGCCCGCGGCCCCGGCCGCGCGTTGAGCGGCGCTGGGATGTCCCCGCCTGGACTCCGGTCGTCCGGTTCCGGTCTTCATCCCGTATGGGAAAGACGGACGGGATGGTCCTAAAGGACTACCAACAGGAACCGCCATGCGGGCGTAGTATCGATTAGGAGCAACGCGGGTTGTTCCGCTCCCGGCTTCGCCCTTCGCCGCCCGCAGGCGCCGGATCCAGGGGAAGGAGGTTCGGTGATGCACGCGCCCGCTCTGGCACTGAAGTGGCCTGCCTCCGTCCGCTGGAGACACGTCGCCGCCTGTTCTGTGGCCTTCTGCCTGCTCGTGGGAGGGCGCGCCGCCGCCCACCAGTCGGTCCTGCTGCCGGATCCGCCGGCGCAATCGCAGCCCGTCGCCGAAGTGGTGACCAAGGACGCCACGCCGACCTTCGCTACGCGCGTGAATCTGGTGCCTGTCTCCGTCGTCGTGCGCGACGACAAGGGCCGCGCTGTGGGCACTCTGACCAAAGAGGACTTCCGCCTCACCGACAACGGGAAGCCGCAGATCATTACGCGCTTCTCCATCGAGCGTTCGAGCGCCCCGGTCGTTGTGGAGAAAGAGACGCCTGACCTGGAGGCACCCGTTACGCCCGCTCGCCCTGCGCCGGTCCTCGCCTCGCGCTTCGTGGTCTACCTGTTCGACGACGTCCATCTGAATTTTGGGGACCTGGTCTACGTTCGCGATGCGGCCGCCCGCCACGTGGCGACGTCTCTCCAGCCCGCCGATCGCGTGGCGATCTACACCACCTCGGGCCGCGATTCGCTCGACTTCACCGACGATCGGGCCATGCTCCAGGGCGCCATCGCGCGCCTGCGCCCCAATCCGCTCGTCGGCGGCGCCGGCCCCAAGTGCCCCGACATCAGCCTCTACATGGCCGACCTGATCATCAACCGCAACGATCAGCAGGCCGCCGCGGTCGCCCTGGCGCAATATGCCGCCTGCAGCGGCAACCCGCATGTCACCGCGAATGAAGTGCAAATGATGGCCCAACAGGCCCTTTCCGAGGGCGAGCAGGAGACCCAGATGGCCACGCGGGTCCTGAAGGAGGTGGTCCGCCGCCTTTCGGCCATGCCCGGCCAGCGCAGCATCATCTTGACCTCGCCGGGCTTCTTCCCGTTGCAGTACGAGCACTCCGACATCACCGACATCATCAGCAAGGCAATCAACGCCAAGGTTATCGTCAACTCCTTGGACGCGCGCGGCGTCTGGACCCCGCCGGGTTATAGCGCCACCCTGCCCACCCCCGTGGGGGGATCGCAGGTGATCAGCATGACGAATCTCTATCTGAAAAACGAAGCCACGCTCCAGGCCGAGGTGCTGGGCGAAGTGGCCGACGGCACCGGCGGAAAGTGGATTCACGACAACAATGATTTGAACGGGGCCTTCCAGCGCCTGGCCGCACAGCCTGAATTCATCTATGTCCTCTCCTACTCGCCCGACAACCTCAAGTCCGACGGCAAGTATCACAATCTCAAGGTCATCCTGCGCGACCCCAAGGGCCTGGCTCTGCAGGCCCGCAAAGGCTACTACGCCCCGCGCCACGAAACCGACCCCCTGCAGCTCGCCCGCCAGGATCTCGAAGACGCCGTCTTCACGCGCGAGGTCGTCAAGGACATCCCGGTCGAACTGCATACCCAGTTCTTCAAGTCCAGCGACGACACCGCCCGCCTCTCCGTCCTCGCGCGCCTCGATCTCAAGGGCCTGCAATTCAAGAAAGCCGAAGGCCGCAACCTCGACAAGCTGGTCGTCGTCTCGGCGCTGTTTGACACCTCTGGAAACTTCGTCGCCGGCACCCAGAAAGACGTCGAGCTGAACCTGAAGGACGCCACCTTGGCCGATTATGCAAAACCCTCCAACCCGGGGCTGACCATTCGCACCGGCTTCGACGTCAAGCCCGGCAGCTACGTCGTCCGGCTGGTGGTGCGGGACGGAGAAAGCCATCTGATGGCCTCTGAGAACAGCGTTGTGGAGATTCCATGACGCGCACGCACCGCCGCCCCGAACCGGCTTCCAGTCCTTCCGGCGCGGTTGCGGTGTGGTGTAATATCCCGCTCCCCGCCTGCGGCCCTCGATCCAATCCCCGCCGGCTCGGGACTCCAGCAGGAGTACAATCGATCCATACCGCCGCGGCCGGCCTGCCCAGTCTGAATCGCCGCGGTCCGGGAGGACGCCGCCGTACCAGATGGCTAAGTCCGCGCTGAACCCGTCCGGCAATAAGCTCGCCGCGCCGCTGGGTCCGCGCCTGCCCGTGCTGGTGCTGTGCGCCCTGGCCGCGGTTCTGCGCTGCGCCGTCCCTGCCGCCGCGCGTCAGCAAACTCCGCCGCCCCCGCCGCCCGCTGCCAGCGCCCCGGCCGCGCCGGAAACCGCCGTCAACGCGCCGCCCGCCACCGAGGTTCTCACCAAGGACGCCCCGGCCACCTTCACCTCGCGCGTGAATCTAGTCCCCATCACCGTCGTCGTGCGCGACGATAAGGGCCGCGCCATCGGGAACCTGACCAAGGACGATTTCCGCGTTTTGGACAACGGCAAGCCGCAGGTCATCAGCCGCTTCACGGTCGAGAAGCCCGGCACTACCCCCGTCGTCATGGAGCCCCAAGCCGCCGAGCCCGGCGAGCCCGCGCCGCCGCCCGGTGCCCCGCCTCCAGTCATCGCCACCCGCTTCGTCGCCTATCTGTTCGACGACGTTCATTTGAAATGGGAGGACCTGGTCCGCGTCCGTGAAGCCGCCGCTCGCTTCCTCGCCTCCTCCCTGCAGCCCTCCGACCGAGCCGCCATTTACACCACCTCCGGCCAGACCATGCTCGAGTTCACCTCCGACCAGGACCAGCTCCAGGCCACCCTGCTCCGCCTGCAGCCGCGGCCTGTGACCGGCGGTTTATCGAGCGGCATGGACTGCCCCAATATTTCCTACTACATGGGCGACCTGCTCGTAAATAGGCAGGATCAGATGGCGATTCAGGCCGCCCGCGGGGAAACCATCGCCTGTGCCAACCTCAACTTGCAGACCACGCCGATGGCCGTTGTGGACTCCATGTGGCAGTCCGCCGCCCAGCAGGCTCTCCAGAACGGCGACCACGAAACCCGCCTGGCGCTCGATGTCCTCAGCCGCGTCGTCCGCCGCCTTTCCGCCATGCCTGGCCAGCGCGGCATCGTGCTCACCTCGCCCGGCTTCATCACCCCGCTCTACTATCAGGAAGTTGGCGAAGTCATCAACCGCGCCATCCGCGCCAATGTGATCATCGGCAGCCTGGACGCCCGAGGCCTGTGGACTCCTCCCGGATTCAGCGCCGCCGATCCCACACCGGCCGGCGGCCCCAACGTCATCGGGATCAAGACCGGCTTCGCCAGCGACGAGGCCCTGGCCCAGGAAGACGTTCTCTCCACGCTCGCCGCCGGCACCGGCGGCACTTTCATTCATAACAGCAACGACCTCGCCGGAGGTCTGCGCCAGCTCGCCGCCTCGCCCGAGTTCATCTACGTCCTGGGTTTCTCACCATCCAACCTGAAATCCGACGGCAAGTTCCACTCGCTCAAAGTCACCCTGCTTGCTTCCAAGGGTCTCAACCTGCAGGCGCGCAAAGGCTATTACGCTCCCAAGCACATGACGGACGCCGCCGAGCAGGCCCATCAGGAGATCGAGGACGCGCTCTTCAACCGCGAGGTCCTCAAGGATTTTCCGGTCGAACTGCACACCCAGTTCTTCAAGTCCTCGGACGTCGATGCCAAGCTCTCGGTCCTCGCCCGCGTCGATTTTCACCGCCTGCGTTATCACAAGGAAAACGGCCGCAACCGCAACTCCGTCACCGTCGTCTCCGCCCTGTTCGACCCCAATGGCAACTACCTCAAGTCCTATGTGAAGGTGCTCGAATTACGCTTGAAAGACGAAACGCTCGTCAATTTCGAGAAACGATTCGGCGCCGGCATCACCGTCAAATCCAGTTTCGACGTCAAGTCCGGCAGCTATGTCGTCCGGCTCGTCGTGCGCGATAGTGAAGGTCAGATGATGGCGGCCGAAAACGGCGCCGTCGAGATCCCCTGACCGGGGATCGGAAGTGGGGAATTTATTATGACCGGGAATTACAGGCTCTCCTTGCTGGCGGGGTTCGTCGGCCTCGTCTCCACCTTGTTCCAGGCGCCCGCGCTCGCCCAGGCGCCGCCCGCCGATGCCACGCCCGTCATTCGCGCGGAATCCCGCCTGGTCATCGTCGACACCGTTGTGACCGACAAGAAGGGCGCCTACGTCCACGACCTCACCCAGAAAGACTTCCGCGTCTTCGAGGACGGCAAGGAGCAGACCATCAAGAATTTCACCTCCGAGGCCGACGCCGCCCAGTCCCAGTCCCAGCGCCATTATCTCGTCCTCTTTTTCGATAACTCGACCATCGACTTCGGCATGCAGGTCTACGCCCGCCAGGCCGCCGCCAAGTTCATCGACGCCAACGCCGGTCCCACCCGCCTCATGGCCATCGCCAACTTCACCGGCGCCCTGCAGATCACCCAGAATTTCACGCCCGACGCCGACCGCTTGAAGAAGGTCGTCGCCGGCACCAAGTTCTCGACGACTTCTCCCAACGAAGACACCTCAACCATGGGGCTGGCCAACGTGAGCACGAGTCTGAGCCAGGCCGCCGCTTCTTTCGGCGTCCAGAATCTCTTCTACGCCTTGCGCACCATGGCCAAAGGCCTGGCCGCGGTCCCCGGCCGCAAGAGCCTGATCCTGTTTACCGCCGGCTTCCACCTCAACTCCGACGGCATGTCCGAGCTCACCGCCACCATCAACGCCTGCAACAAAGCCAACGTCGCCGTTTATCCGATTGACGTGCGCGGCCTCGTCGCCGGCCGCCTCGAGGTCCCACCCGCGCTCGGCCCGGCCTCCGCCTTCCAGGCGGCCTCGCTCCAGCCGCCGGCCTCCCTTTCCACCGGACTGGCCTCGGCCGGCCGCTCGCTGTTCCGCCTGGCGTCTTTTGTGAGCACCCCGCTCGCCGCTCCGGCGGCTTTCTCGTTCGCCGGCGGCGCACCCCCGAGCGGCGGTGGCGGCTCACCCCCGAGCGGCGGCGGCGGGTCGATTGGCGGCGGTGGCAGCAAAGGCGGGGGCACCGGCACCGGCTCAGGGACGGGAACGGGAACGGGAACGGGAACCGGCACCGGATCCGGTTCCGGCAAAGGCACTGGCACCGGTACGGGCACTGGAACAGGCACCGGAACGGGCTCGGGCAAAGGAGGCAGCACCGGCACGACCGGCGGCGGCGCCCCCACCAATCCCAATCTCTACAATCCGTACCTCAACAACCCTTACAACCAGTCGCGCTCCATCCTCCCGCCGGTTCTGCCCAACGTGACGGACAATCAGCAGTTCATGTACGCCCTGGCTTCCGGCACTGGCGGCTTTGTCATCGCCAACACCAACGACCTGCTCGGCGGGCTAGAAAAGATCGGCCGCGAGCAGAATGAGTTCTACTTCATCGGCTACTCCCCCGCCGAGTCTCCCGAAGGCAGTTGCCACACCATCCAGGTCAAACTCGTGAGCGTCTCCGGCTCCGTTCGCGCCCGCAGCGGCTATTGCAACGTGAAACCCCTCGACGTGCTCGCCGGCAATACCACCGAAAAGGACCTCGAAGCGCGCGCAACCAGCTCCGAGCCCGGCACCGTCCACGCCTCCATGCTCGCGCCCTACTTCTACACTGCCCCGAATGTCGCCCGCGTCAACGTCGCCCTCGAGATCCCTACCGACAGCATCAAGTTCGATAAGGAAAAGGGCAAATTCCACGCTCTGATCAACATCCTCGGTCTGGTCTCCAAATCCGGCGGCGCTGTCGCCGCCCGCTTCAGCGACACCCTCAAGCTCAGTTTCGAAAACAAGAAAGAAGTTGAAGCATTCAAGGCTAAGCCGCTGCACTATGAGAGCCAGTTCGACGTCGCCTCCGGCCAGTACACTCTCAAGGTCGTTTTCAGCACCGGCGGTGCCAGCTTCGGCAAACTCGAGTCGCCCCTGGCCATCGATCCCTACGACATTAAACAGTTCAGCCTCAGCGGCGTGGCCCTCAGCCGGGCTTTCGGCCGCATCCAGGACCTTGGCGGCGGCCTCGACGCCGCCCTCATCGAGGACCGCAAAACCCTCGTCAGCCAGGGCATCCAGTTCACGCCCTCCGGCTCCAACCTGTTCAAGAAAGACGAACCCGCGCTGCTCTATGTCGAGGTCTACGCCCCCGCCCTGGCCGCCCCCAATCCCCCCCTCGTCAGAGTTCAACTCCGCATCCTGGACGGAAAGAGCGGCGAGGAGAAGTTCAACACCGGCCCCATGGGGGTGGAAAAAATGATCACCGCCGGCAACCCCGTCGTGCCCGTCGGCATGAAGCTCCCGATTGCTAATCTCGCTCCCGGCCCATACCGCATCGAGCTCAAAGGCATGGACGCCGTCGGCCGCTCCACCTCGCTCCGCGACGCCGATATTATCGTCGAATAACCGCGCCGGTGCAGCCTGAATCCGGCCCAATCAGCGTGCCCTCGCGAACGCCCGCGTGTGCTCGGTCGCGCCACCACCGCGACCGGCTCCGTGGAAGCAATCTCGGCAGTCAGTTTGTGTCCATGCCCTGTTTTGCGACATGATCGCGGAGGGAGATCCTGTGATGTCGCGACTGGCTGCACTTTTCCTGTTGGCAACGATCGCAATTTCCACGGCCTGGGCCGCGGACGACAATCATCCGACACTGGCCATCGGCGCGCCCGCGCCCGATTTCGCGTTGCCGGGCATCGACGGACAGACGCACAAGCTCGCCGACTACGCCGCCGCCAAGGTGCTGGTGATCGTTTTCACCTGCAACCACTGCCCGACGGCGCAGCTTTACGAGACCCGTATCAAGAAGCTGGTCGCGGATTATCAGGGCAAAGGCGTGGCCTTCGTGGCGATCAATCCCAACAGCCCCGAGGCGGTGCGCCTGGACGAGCTGGGTTACACCGATGTCGGCGACGATCTGGAAGATATGAAGATCCGCGCCGCCTATCGCCACTTCAATTTCCCCTACCTGTACGACGGCGCGAACCAGGCCGTGGCCAATGCCTACGGGCCCAAGGCCACCCCGCACGTCTTCATTTTCGACGCCCAGCGCAAGCTGCGCTTCGAGGGCCGCGTCGATTCGAGCCAGCGCGAGTCGCTAGTGAAAACGCATGAGACGCGCGACGCCATCGACGCCCTGCTGGCCGGGCGGCCGGTGGCCGTCGAGCACACCGGCGTGTTCGGGTGTTCGACCAAGTGGCTGTCTAAGAAGGCCAGCCGGCTGGAGTACCTGCAAAAGGTCGAATCCGAGCCCGTGAAGCTCGCGGACGCCTCGGCCGCGGAGCTGAAGAAGCTGCGCGCGAACGCGACGGATAAGGTGCTGCTGGTGAACTTCTGGGCCACCTGGTGCGGCCCCTGTAAGGTCGAGTTTCCGGATCTGCTGACGACGTGGCGCATGTTCCGCGGCCGCGACTTCGACTTGGTGACGGTAGCGGCAAACCTGCCCGACGAGAAGCCGGGCGTGCTGAGGTTCCTGGAAAAGCAGCACGCCTCGACGCGCAATCTGCAGTTCGCCAGCGACGATACTTACGCCATGCAGGCCGCGTTCGACGCTAAGTGGGACGCGGGCGTGCCCTTCACCATGCTGATCGCGCCAGGCGGTGCCGTGCTGTACCAGAAGATCGGCGAGGTGGACATCCTCGAACTGCGGCGCATCATCCTGGCCAATCTGCCCGATGCCGACTACCTCGGCCACCGCGCCTACTGGGCTTCGAAATAGCCGATAGCGGGGTTCCAAAAAGAAAATCGCCGGCCGTATCTTGGCGGAACGGCCGGCGGGCGAAACCTTGAGTACAAGGTGGAGTGGGCCCCTTCCCGGTCGACGAAGGATAACCGTCTACCACAGGAAAGTGCTGTCTTCCAGCGCTTCCGATTGTAATTGATTTCGCGGCTTTTGTAAACAAATATCGAGAAAATTGTTTGAAACAGAATCTGGGCGCACCGCGCGCCGATGCCGGATCTCCGAATGCGGCCCAGGGCCTGGCGCGGCGGGAGTGCGCCATCGGCGGACCGTGTTTTCACCATCGAAACGCCGTGTGCGCACGGCGATGGCATGGGGAAGCCATGGTGTTGTGTGGTGCTGTCCATGGGCCGGACGTGGCTATTCGCGCGCGGCGGCGCGTGTGAGGCGGTCGCGGATGCCGGCCCAGGCGTCGAGCTCGGGCACGCGTTCGACGGCGATCCAATCGTAGCCCTGGCCGTCGAGCTCGTGCAGGGTCGCATATAAAGCGGCGGCGTAGCGCTTGGGATCGGCGGACATACGGACGACGCCGTGGGCGTGCGAGCGGTGCGATACCACCGCGCCGCGACCGCCGGCGGGCCGCTCGCCGGGCGCGATCAGCAGCAGCGGCGTGCGCGGGCTGTAGTGTTTGCGGTGCATGCCGGGGGCGGCATGGGGGAGGCCCGCGGCGGCGGCGGAAACCTCGGCCACGTCGCCGATCACGGCCTCGATTTCTTCCTTAGATATCATGCCCGGCCGCAGCAGCGTGGGCACGCCGGCGAGCGACAGGACCGTGGATTCGATGCCGACGGGCGTCGAGCCGCCATCGAGAATCATGTCGACCGCATCGCCCAGGCTGACGCGGACGTGCTCGGCCGAGGTGGGCGAGAGTTGGGTGAAGCGGTTGGCGCTGGGTGCGGCCACGGGCACGCCGGCGGCGCGGATGAGCGCGATG
>Ga0187875_10003333_pt1 | contig 11424 bp, 2 predicted proteins | sample June2016WEW_17_1_2_FD_132978 | JGI IMG/M metagenome (GOLD analysis project Ga0187875, IMG submission 132978) | Peatland microbial communities from SPRUCE experiment site at the Marcell Experimental Forest, Minnesota, USA - June2016WEW_17_10 | ecosystem: Environmental > Terrestrial > Soil >... | reverse complement strand
GAACCGACGGGTCAACGACCACTCCGGCCAATACCGTCGCCATCCCGTCGACGGTGCCGTCGAGCCCGGTAGCGACGAGCAACGGTGACAGCGGGACGACTTCCAACCCCGTCGTCAAGGTGACCTCCGACGGCGATCTGCTCACCTGGTACCTCGGCTCGAGCATCTCGAGCTCGGGCAACTCCTCGATCTACGCCCTTCCGGCTCAGGTGTTCCAGTACGACATAGGCACGACGATCACGGCCGCCCCGAGCGCTTACAACACCTTCGACCTGACGCAGAACCTCATGAAGTTCACGTCCTTCAACTCCCCCGGTGAGGCTGTGGCGGACCGCAACGACGCGCCGTACACCCTCGATGCTCCTTCGCTGACCTTGCTGAAGGGCGTCGAGTCGGACGGAACGGGGACTAGCTCGACGGGCAACACGCTGGTCGGCAGCTACTTCGACTCCAACAGAGATGGCGTGCAGGTGAGCGACGGCGGTAATGCCGTGTTTCGGATCGACGTCTCGAACTGGGGACTCGATCCGGTCTACACCCCGACGATCTGGGACCCTCTCCAGTCGGGCCAAGGCTGCTCGGAGATCTCGAACATCTCCAATTCCGGTACCTGTTACAACCTCGGCACCTCCGCTCCGACCGGCATCGACGCGCTCTTCGCCGACGTGACGGCTCCAACGATCGTCTGGAGCGGCACGGATATCGCCTCGATCGCCGCCGCGACGAGCACGACGACTCCGGGAGAGCTGACGCTCAGCTATCAGTTCGACATCCCATCGTCAGCCGCCACCGGCGACGTCTTCAACGACGAAGCCGGCGTCGTGAGCTACGTGGCCGAGCCCGACACAGGCTCGGACGTCACCTACTACCCGTACACGAACAACGTCGCGACAAGCGACGGCCTCACGCTGCCGGGCTCTCTCCTCGGGAGCGACACCTACTCACCGACGCCCCCGACGGGCACCGTGGAGGAGGACCCATCGAACGTCTTCATCCACCAACCGCTGATCCAAAAGGTCGTGAGCCCAAGCTCCGCCACGATCGGCCAGGTTGTCACGTACACAATCACAGCCACATCACCTGCCGGCGGTTCGCTCTACGACGGAGTGGTCACCGACCCGCTCGGGAGCCGGCTCACCTACGACCCTGATGGTGCTGCAACTGCCACATGCGTGGGCGGAGCTGTCGGAGGAACGGACCATCCGCCGCTCAACGGTGGCACCGATACTGACGGCTTCACGTTCTCAGGGGCGTCCAACACGATCAGGCTTGACTGGCCGGATCTCGCCGACTCCGCCACGGCTGCGGTGTGCACGATCGTCTTCGACGCCACCGTGACCGATATTGCTGCCAACTACAGAGGTCTGACGGTCCCGAACTCGGCGGAATTCGCCTACAAGAACGAGTCCGGAGACAACGGTACCGGCACTCCCGTCACCTCCAATACCGTCAACGTGACGGTCACCGAGCCCGACGTCGCGCTCACCAAGACCGACAGCGACGCCCGCAACCCAGTCCCGCACCAGGCCAGCCCGGGCGCGACGGTGACCTACACGCTCACCTTGTTGAACCCGGACGTGACCAATGTCTCCTCGGCGAGCGATCTGGTCGTCACCGACTGCGTGCAGAACGGACCGACCTACGTCCCGGACAGCTCGACGGTCACGGTCCCGGCCATCCTCACTGGCGCGCAAGCCGAGCCGGTGGTTGCAACTTGCAGTGGAAGCGGAACCCAGCTCACCTGGAACCTGAACACGCTTTACGGCCACACCGTCGCGCTCGCGAAGGGCGCCTCGGCGACGATCACCTACCAGACGACGCTTCCCGCACTGCCGGTCGGAAACGACACGTACCCGAACTCGGTGACTTTGACCGTCTCCAGTCTCGACACGGCGGCTTCCCCTGGGGCGCGGACCGCCGCCAGCGCAGATGCCGAATCGATCGGTGGCTACAGTGCGACCGCCAACGACACAGTCAGCGTGCCCGGTGCCATGGTCACCAAGATCGCCTCACCGAACTCGAGCCCGGTCGGCGCCGACTCGACGTTCACCGCCACCGTGGCCATCCCGGCCGACCTGTCCTTTCCCGACCTCACCGCGGTCGACGTCCTTCCCGACGGCATGACCTTCGACTCATACGGCTCCGCGAGCTGCCAGGACACCTTCACGCTTGCGAGTTGCGTCGGCGACATCGCCGACATCACGACGGAGGTGCCGACTCATGACAGCACGACGGGACTGACCTCGATCGCCTGGTGGATCGGCAACGTCAACACCAGCCCCGACACGCGTGTCGTGACCTTGACCTACACCGCCTACCCGTCGCAGAGCTACCACGGGGGCGGCGCGGTCAACCCCGGTGACACGCTCACGAACGCGATCGGCTCGTACTGGGGCGACGCGGACGCCTCGTGGACAACAGACGCACCCGCTCCCTCATCGGGCCCGACGTTCGGCTTCGCGCACGACTCGGGGACCCAGGCCGCCTCGGTGACGGTCCTCGCCCCGAGCCTGTCGCTCGGGAAGTCGACCACAGTGTCGTACCCGACACCGGGCGCGACAATCCCCTTCACCGTGCAGGTTGTGAACGGCTTGACGAACTCGTCGACCGCCTTCCTCACGACGGTGACCGATCCAATCCCGTCGCTGCTGGCGGTGAACTCGTCGTCGATCAGCGCCGGGGGCCTGCTCTCGGGCGCCAGCTCGGACGGGACCGGGGGCACCATCACCTGGACGCTCACGGGCCAGACGATCGCTCCGGGATCCTCGCTGAGCCTGTTGTACGACGCGACGCTCGCCCCGTCGGACGACTTCACGACCGCGACGGAGACCGCTGCGATCAAGAACACCGCAACTGTCGACACCTACTACGCGGTCTCGAATGCGACAGCGATAGGCGACACATTCCGCTACGACCCTTACGGATCAAAGAGCGGCCAAGCGAGCCTCTATCCGGTCTTCCCGGCTCTCTCGATCGCGAAGTACACCGGCAGCACCGGGACCTCCCTGAACGGCACCACCAACATCGACCAGGCGACGAGCTGGCACCTTGCGGTCACCGACACGACCGCGGCAGCGGTGCAGTCCTTGGGCGTCGTCGACACCCTCCCGCCCTATTGGACCTACGACCCGGGCTCGACAAGTATCGGGACCGAGCACCTCGGGACGCTAACCGCCGACCCGTCTATCGCGACGAACTCGACGACTCATGTCGAAGTGCTCACCTGGTCGGGCCTCGGGATGCTCGACGACACTTACACCGACACCGTCGCGTACCAGGCCACACCGGGCGTCGGCGCGCAACTCGACACGCCCGGAAACACCAACAGGGCCTACGCCATCGCCGACGACATGACGGGATCGAGCGGCGTCGGCGTCGGCGTCGGCGGGACCTACAGCGCCTACCAGAGCACCACGGCAACGGCGAACGACACGATCCCTCAGGCCGACCTGTCGATCGCGAAAACGAACGGCACTGCCTTCGTCTCGGGTGCGAACGGCATGTACTCGATCGTCGTGACGAACAAGGGACCGGACCCCGCGGTCGAGCCGATAACCGTCAGCGACGTGCTCCCGACAGGCGAGGGCTTCGTCTCCGCCTCGGGGACGGGATGGGCGTGCGCGAACGCGAGCGGGACCGTGTCGTGCAGTTCCGGAAGCTCTGGATCGACCGCAGCGACCGGGCCGGTCGCAGGCACGATCTCCCTCGTGGTGAACGTCGCCTCCTCGGTTACCCCTGGGGCGGGGGCGATCACGAACACCGCGTTTGTCTCGGACAGTGGCCCCTACGATCCGGTCTCTTCGGACAACTCGAGCTCGGACCCGACGACGGTGCAAGGTGCCGACCTCGCGATCCATAAGAGCCACAGCGGCACCTTCACAGCAGGCCAAAGCGGTACTTACTCACTGGTCGTGACCAACAACGGGCCGGCCGATTCGGCCGGTCCCATCACCGTCAGCGACACACTTCCCGCCGGTGAGACCCTGGCGTCGACGCCGACGGGGACCGGCTGGAGCTGTTCGAACCTGGCAAGTGTGGTGACGTGCACCCATGCCACAGCGATCGCGGACGGCACCTCGGCGGGGACGATCAGCCTGCCGGTCGACATCGCCTCGTCTGCAACCGGGAAGATCATCAACACCGCCACGGTGACGCCTGGCCCGACCGACGATCCGGACTCGTCCAACAACTCGAGCTCGGATCAGGTGACCATCGCCACGAGCGCGGACCTCAACATCGAAAAGACACTCACGTTGCCAGCCGGCGGCCTCGTCTCCGGCCAGGACGCGACCTACACGATCAAGGTCAACAACCTCGGGCCCTCCGACGCGGTCGCGCCGCAGGTTCAAGATGTCCTCCCTGCCGGTGAGAGCTTCGTCTCCGCATCGGGCACCGACTGGAACTGCTCGAACACCAACGGCACGGTCGGCTGTACCTACACGGCCGCCACAAGCCTCTCAGACGGTGCAAGTGCGTCACCGATCACCCTCGTCGTCTCGGTGAGCTCGGCCGCCGTTAGCACGATCACCAACACCGCCATCGTCTGCAGCGGGACGATCGGAACGGGGTCGAACCTTTGCACCGGCTCGACCTACGCGAACGGCACCTTGGACCCGATCACGGAGAACAACACCTCGTCGGCACCGGGCACCCCTGCGGTAAGTGCCGACCTCACGATCCAAAAGAGCCACGCCGGGAACTTCGTCTCCGGGGCGAACGGCACCTACTCGATCACGGTGACCGACGACGGCCCTGCGGACTCGGTCGGGACTTCCGGCTCACCGATCGTCGTCTCGGACACGCTTCCGAGCGGTGAGAGCTACGTCTCGGCAACCGGAACGGGATGGACCTGCACGGCCGCATCCCAGATCGTCACCTGTGACTATGCCTCCGTGATCGTCGCGGACACCTCGGCGCCGATGATCTCGCTCGTCGTGGCGGTCAGCTCGTCGGCTCTCGGAACCGTGACGAACACTGTGCAGGTCACACCCGGAGTGACCGCTGACGGAAACCCTGCGAACAACAGCGCCTCCGACCCGACCACGATCGTCGGCGCCGACTTGTCGATCACCAAGACCCATAGCGGCAGCTTCACCGCCGGTTCGGAGGGGACCTACACCATCACCGTCTCCAACAACGGGCCTGCAACCTCGGCCGGGCCGATCAACGTCATCGACACGTTGCCAACCGGCGAGAGCTACGTCTCCGCGAACGCAACCGGCTGGACCTGTAGCGACGGATCGGGCTCCTCGAGCGCGACGGTGACCTGCACGAATCCTTCGAGTGTCCTCGCGAACGCCGCGATGGCGCCGATCAGCCTCGTCGTCGCCATCGGTGTCGATGTGACCGACACCCTCACCAACACCGCCGAGGTCGTTCCTGGCCCGACCGCCGATCCGGTCACCTCGAACAACACGACGACCGATCCGACCGCCGTGCTCACAGGTGCCGACCTCGCGATCCATAAGAGCCACAGCGGCACCTTCATCCTCGACGAGCACGGGACCTACGACCTTGCGGTCACCAACAACGGGCCCGCAGCCTCGGGTCCCATCACCGTCAGCGACACGCTTCCCGCCGGTGAGACATTCGTCTCGGCGGGCGGATCGGGCTGGTCATGTACCAGCTCCACAGCGGGCGCGTCATCGCAGCCGACCGTGACGTGCTCGCTTCAGGCGAGGCTTGGCCCTGACAACGCGGCACCGATGATCTCGCTCGTGGTCGATGTCGGTGTAGGTGCCTATCCCTCGGTCACCAACACAGCGAAAGTCTCGTCGCCGACAACCGATCCCAACTTGTCGAACAACTCTTCGTCGGACACGCTCTCGCCGACACCGGTGACAGGCCTGAGGATCGAAAAGACTCTCAGGACAGCGCTCGTCTCGGGAACCCAGGCGCTCTACTCCGTCGTCGTGACCGACTCCGGTCCCTCCCCTGCGGCTCAAGTAGTCGTGACCGATCCCATGCCGAGTGGGCTCGTGCCTCTGAGCGGAACTGGTCCGGGCTGGCACTGCGGAATCGTGGCTGGGACGAACGAGATGAGATGTACGACTGCGACTCTCGGCGTCGACACGCCGAGCACGATCATGCTTGCCGCACTCGTCACTGCAAAGGCGGGTGACTACCTCGCGAACACCGCGTCGGTAAAGAGCAGCACCGAGTCGATTCCGAACTCGCGATTGACAGCGGAGTCGACGACGCCAGGCACCAAGGTCCAGGCTGGACGGGGTTCACCAACGCCGGTCTCTCCGAAGCCCCCACGGCCGGTCTCTCCGAAGCCCCCACGGCCGGTCTCTCCGAAGCCCCCACGGCCGGTCTCTCCGAAGCCCCCACTGGCCTTCACCGGCTTCGACCTCATACCGATCTCAGTCGGCGGCTTGCTTCTGATCTTGTCCGGGCTCGCGACACTCGAAGTGGTCCGGCGACGCCGACGACTCGCCGGCTCGCGGGGATGAGCCGGACCGCGGCGCTACTGGAGTGCAAGACGCGCCCCGCAGCGGGCAACTCGCGCGGGCACGTTCCATCCGGTAAGCCACCGGATTGCCGCGATGCCGTGCGCGACAGCGCAGGTATTTGTTGGACGAGCGCGCCCCGCGGGACTCCGGGACGCAGGTGCGATGGCAGCACAACGCACAGGACCACACCGATGTTGAGAGCGTGTGCAGGGCCGTGCACGCCGGATCGACGAGACCGCACGAAACCGGTCCTGCACACGCGCGCCCGTCTTGGGTCGTGAAGTGACTCACGAGCGGCATCTAGGGCCACGATTGCTGTCGTGTTCAGCGCCTGTGCTTGTCCGACTTGCATTGGTGGCCGTGGTGGTCGGCGTGGCGGTCCCCGGCTGCGGTGCCTCGGGGAAGACGGCGCCCACAACCTCAATCCCTGCTGCGACATCGACCGCGCTGCTTGCCTCGTCGACAACCACCACCGAACCTCCAACAACGATTGCTGTTCCCGAGGTACCCAAGCCGACAGCCGCCGGTGCCGCCGGAGCTCTTGTCTCGGCTTGGGCCGCAGGGAACCGACGAAATGCGCTGTCGGTGGCGACGCCTACGGCCGTAGCCACTCTCTTCGCCGTCTCCTACCCGAGCGGACTGGCGATCGACCGAGGTTGCAGCACGGCATTCACGCCGATTGTCTGTTCCTACGGGCCACCCGGTGGCTCTTCGCCCAACGATCCGCTGTTCCAGATCTACGTCTTTCCCATGGGCAGCGGCTGGCACGTCAAGGCCGTCGAGATAGACAGCTGAACTGCAGCCGGGGCCACGTTCCCGCACAGGAACCGTTTCTCGACCTCCCGCGAATCTCACGCCGGGTGGTCCAGGCCGCTTCGACGTCGACAACTGAAAGGTCTCTCGGAAGTCAGACTCCTCAGCGGGCCAGTCATGTTCGTCGTAGCTCGACTGCGCACCACGAGCTGGTGGCATGAAGCGAGCTGATCGGCGAGCCGACGGAGCTCGGGATCGATGGTCCCGACGTGCCCGACTACGGAGGTCCCGGGTCACATCGCGCTGCCGATGGCCCGGATCTCGAGAGAATCAAGGTCGCCTGCCGAGTCGGCGCCCTACCAGGTGCCGGGGATGAGCCGGGCCGCGGCACCGTAGGACTCGAAAACACACAACGCCGCGGGCAGTAGTGCGAGCAGGCAGAGGCGATTGCGGCGGGCGAACCGTAAGGCGACGACGATCAGTGCGCCAGCGCCGAGCAACCAAGCGACGAGAACACCCGGCGGGACGTCGGCAAGCGGCTGCCGCGCTGGCGCAACATGCACCACGACTGGAGGCAACGGCTTGGTGTGAGGCGGTGTGCTTGCCGCTTCTAAGAGATCGCTCGAGACGAGTCTTGCCCGCACGACGAGACGCTGAGCTGCCGAGTAACGCGGATCACAGGTCGTGAGGGTGAGCCACCAACCACGAATCGCGGCAATGACTTTCCCGTCGTTCGGCGCGACCACGAAGGTTCTCGTCACGCGGTAGTGGTAGACGACGTCGTCGACGCGAAGGGTTATCGCACTATTCGGTGTCGCGGCCTGCAGATTGAAGAATGGTGCACCCCAGGTCGTGCGATGACCCGCAATCGCAACGTTTCCCGGTTGTCCTGGGAGGGGCGAGGACGGATAGTGACCAGGAGCCGACTCCAATTGGAGCTCCCCTATGCCTTGTACGACGGCGTAGTTCGTCACTCCTGCTGCGGGAATCGTCAACGACGCGATCGCAGTCCCGACTGGAACGTTCGCCGGCCAGGGTAGGACCGGCGGGGTCTCGAATTTGACCAAGCGCTCCCGCCCGGGCGATCGAGCCCCAGTGCCTCCCGAGAGCACTGGAAGGTACTCCCGGAGCGACGACTGGGCGCCTTCGGCCGCGAGGCGAGTGGCGAACAGGGCGTAGGGGACAAAGCCGAGAACGACCAGACCCGTGATCACAAGCCCGTAGCCGACGCGACGCGCAACCCTCAAACGCCTCGAACCGTCTTCCGAGTGGGCTCTGCGCGTCCGGGAGCGACGGTGAAGGCCACGGCTGGATCTCATCGTTCAGAGCATTCGCGACGGCTGTTCAGCGACAAGATGTCCGGCCGTCGACATGGCTCTGATCCTCCAGAACAGCCAGATTGCACAACGAAATCACGGATCCCACAAACCTGCCTCGTCACCTGGCAAAGTGCCCGGGCCTCTTTGGCGCTAGGGCGGAGAGGAGAGAACGAGCAGATCGGACCACAAGCCCGATCGAGATGGTGGCGCTCGATGTTTCCGACCCGACGGCTATCGACGATCAGCAGCCTCCAGAATTGCGCGTACCGCTTCCAGACGCGCTGAGCGCTCGGCCACGAACCGTTTGATGGCGAGAAGGATGTGCTCGGGGGCGAGATGAGCCTCATCGATGACTTCGTCGATAGTCCCACCGGTCCGCCACCGATCGTCCCAGTCCGCGGAAAGGGAGAACTCGCGCGCGATCGGCCCCCCGGCCCAGTCATGCATCATGTTGAACGCACCGTTGGTGATGACCATGGCATCGATTCGATCGGCGGGACCGACGACGCTGTCTCGGTAGTCGAGGCTTTGCATCCTGAACAACTGCGGGCTCACGGCCGCGACCACCTTGACGTTGAGCCCCAACCGATCAAGCTCCGGTAGGACCTGCAGGAGGTTCTGGGTGGGCATCGTGCCCCGCAGGTACACGGTGCCCGCCTTCGGTGCGCCATCGTGGAAAGGACGCAGAACATAGGCGCCGCGCGCCGCGGCGAAGTGGGACGGGATGCCGAGCGCAGCACGGTCGGGGATCTCGACGGCGGGACGGGTCAGGTGCAATACGACGATCGGCACATCAGTGGCGAAGGCAGCTCCGAGGACGACCGGCACCTCGTTGTACTCCCAGGGGTGCAGGTCCAGGACGTGGCCTTCAGGGAACAGCTGAGTGACGCCTGTCTCGAAGATCCCGAAGTGGGTGCGGGAGTCGTCAGCGGTCTCAGGACCGGAGTGACCGGCGATCCACAAGAGCTTGCCGACCTTCAGCTCACAGTCTTGAGCAAGCTGGCTGAACAGCCGCATCGGTCCGTACTTGAGGTAGGAGAAGGCGCCGTAAGTCGAGCAGGCGCCCCAGAATCCTTCGAACCGGGTGAAGGGGTCGGTCGCCAGGTTGACCGTTGCCAGACCTGTCAAGAGACCTGCGTTCGCGAACTCGGTGATCTCGGTCGGCAGCAGAGACCCGGTCGGGTTCTCGTCACGCTCGTACCAGCCGAACCCCGGGAGGTCACCAAAGTCCGCCGCGAATCCCGAGATGTTCGTCGATTCGGCAAGGTCAGCAGAGCAGGCAATGAAGAGGGGACGACCGTGGGAGCGTTTCGCCTCGGCATTGACGTACGACCCCCATGCCCCGAGCGCTGCCCGGTTGGGAGCCTTGTCTCCAGGTTTCTTCCACAACTGTTCCGGATAGGCCTCGAAGTCGAAGAGCCGGGAGTCCGAAGAGAGTGGTTCTGATCCACCTTCCAGCCGGAAGCCGTCGATCTCGCTTGGCACGGAGGCCGCGATCGTGAGAAGGCGCTCCGACAGCCAGTCGACTGTCGCTTCATCGCGACGAAGCACACTGACGGCCATACGCAGGTTTGCCTCAGCCTGGGCCTGCAGCTCCAGGGGATCTGCAGGCGCTAGTTCGTCGACACCTGCGTACTCGACTCCGTACCGGGTCATGAACTCCTTGCGCACCGCCCAGAACTGCTCTGAGTTCCTCGGCCACGGAGTGCCGTGGCTCTGGTAGTCGTACTTGCCGTAACCGCGGCCCTTGCGGCTCTTGAACCAGGCCACGCTCGGTACCCGATCCGGATTGTCCCCGCAGGCACTCTCCAGCACGGCCCGCGTCACCGATCGCCACTCCGATCCGTGCTCAGTACCTGTGACCCGCCACCCGTAAGGTGCGAACCAGTCGACAGGCGAACCGTGCACGACACTCGAGGCAGCACGCGGGTCGATACCGAAGTCGTTCCAGTCGACGAGGAACACCAAGTTGGAAAGGCCGAGCCCCCACGCGATGTTCTTCGTCTCGTGGCTGCCTCCAGCGGTGAGCCCACCTTCGCCTTCCACTACGAAGACCTTGACCTCCTCCGCGCCGGCAAGCTTGAGCGCGAGCGCCTCGCCCGCGGCAGGTGCCATCCCGTGCCCGGACGGGCCGGTGTTGAACTTGAGGAACAGGGTTCTTCCCGCCATCTCGGGGTGTCCCGGCAGCCCGCCGCGTTGGCGGAGCCGGAGAAGCCAATCCCAGGTCAGCGCCCATCGACCATCTTCCGGAAAAGCACAGCGCGGATCGCCGGTGCGATCGTGGCGCGCCCGGAGACCCTCGTTGAGTACTGCGAGCGTCGAGTACACGACAGGAGCCGTGTGTCCGGCAGAGAGCACGAACCTGTCGCCGAACCGCAGCCAGGGACGGCGAATGTCCCAGCGCATGCCCCCTGAGAGCAACAACGCGAGCAGCAGGTGCACCTTGGAGCGGGATCCGCCCGGATGGCCGCTCTGTCGGTAGTTCAGTGACAAGTCGATGCACTCATCGACGATGTCCTTGATGACTTCAAAACGGACGAAGTCCAGTTCGGCCGTTGCACAGAGACGGTCGACTTGGTCGGCACCCCCGTTTGAACTTCGGGCTTTGAATTCTGATGTCTGCAAGGTAGTCATCTCGGTTCTCTCTAGCAGGCTCTGTCCAATCATGCTGGCACAGCGCTGAGGCTGGCCGCTGAGCTACTCGACGAGCTCACTCAGCTCCTGTCTGCGTCACAGTTCGAGTCGCGACGCCGACGAGCCGACCTCGTCAGGACATACCGTGCTCGACGAGGCGGTTAAGGCCGTCCACGAGAGCTTCGTCGGCAAGCTCAACGGCCTCGGTAAGTGCAAACCACCGAACGTGCTGACTCTCGCCGGGTGGTGGAGCAGGATCGATG
>Ga0187875_10003328_pt1 | contig 11436 bp, 10 predicted proteins | sample June2016WEW_17_1_2_FD_132978 | JGI IMG/M metagenome (GOLD analysis project Ga0187875, IMG submission 132978) | Peatland microbial communities from SPRUCE experiment site at the Marcell Experimental Forest, Minnesota, USA - June2016WEW_17_10 | ecosystem: Environmental > Terrestrial > Soil >... | reverse complement strand
CGGACGATCTCCTGCTCGACCGCGGGGACGTCAAGGCCACCGTGGTCAAGCTGAAGCCCGTAGCCGATTGGAGCGGCCGCCGTCGGCGACATGGCCAAGACCTCTCGGATCAGTGCCGGGGTCAGGAGCACAAATCCGTAGGCCCGGTCGATGTCGTCTTGGACCACAGCGTTGTTGAAGACGACGAGCCCCACCAACCTGACTCGGAATCGGAGGCGGGGCGCCACGCTCGGAGTGCCAAAGCCCGGCAAACCAGACTGCGCATCGGTATAGAAGCCCATGGGCACGACCTGGCCGACGTGCACGCCGAGGAGCCGGGCCGCGCTGGCGGTCATGACCATCTCGTCAGCCTGGTTCGGATCCGCCCTCCGACCCTGCACCACGGCCGGACGGTCCTGGTCGATCAACATGCCGTCCAAGCTGCTGAGAATCGTGACGTCAGCCAAGGCGCCCAGACGGGGGGCGCCGTTCTTGGCGAGGGGCACAATGTGGAGCACGACGAGGGCCCTGACGCGTTTCACGTCTGCCAGGCGGGTGATTTTCGCCGTCAACGGGGCAACCGGACCACCGGTGTTCGGGGCGTAAATCGATACGGTCACCTCTGACGGGTTAGTGCTCGCCAGGAATGTCGGATACGACGCCTGAGTGCGTCTCCCCGCTGCCGTCGACGCCATGGCGATCCCACCGATCAACCCGATCAGCAGCACCACGCTCAGATAGCCGCCCCAGCGGCGACCGAACGTGGCCCGGAACCGGTACCAGGCGACGCGGCGAACCTGACTCATGTGAGCAAGGAGCTGCGAGGACATACCGAACGAGGTGTGATCCTTGCAGCCTGGGTCTTCCAGTGAGAGTCCTCAAGGTGGGTGACTGCACTCGTCCGCGTCGTAGTACCACTACCTTCCCCCTCGAGGCGCCGCTCTCCCTCAGCGAGACGATCGTCAGGTGCCGGTGCCTGCCGCATCATGAAGTACCTCGGCGATGACGTCGAGAAGGTCCGCGTCGGCGAGGACGAGACTGGCAATCTGCTCCTCCTCGAACCATGCGAGATCATCGTGCTCTTCAGGCGCCCGATTCTGTGGCTCTCCGGACCAGGAGTCGACGACGAAGACGCGAGCGTCGAACTGAGTTCCCGTCAACCGCGCGACAAGACGAACGGCATCGGAGGCGACCAGGATTCCGAGTTCTTCGAGCAGCTCGCGGGCGAGAGCGTCGATGTCCGACTCGCCTTGCTCGATATGACCACCGGGCGCGTCCCAGCAGAGCGGAGCCCACGCACGCGTCGCGTTTCGGTGAACGAGCAGAATTCGTCCCGACCTCACCAGCAGGCCGCACACGACGTCGTTGAATCCGGAGGAAGCCTCGGCCATTTGATCAGCTCGGGCGGAGATCGGTCTTCCGTGCGGCCTCTCGATTACCTAGCGACCAGCGCCTCTATCTCCGAAGCCGCCTTGGTCAGACAACCCTCGAGCGAATCCGCACCGCCGTAGGCATCCCGCAGTGCTCCAGTCCAGCGTCGCGCGACGTCGATGTAGTTCACAGCCGGCGTTACGAGGACATCGCTGACGTTTTCGGCGAGCTGCCTTGCGACAACGGCAAAGTCTCCCCAGGCCGCTGCCTGTTCCTGGAATCTCGAGTCCTCCCAGACGCTCGCACGCGTGGGATTCATGTTGCCCTCGAATGCGGACCGGAGCAGAAGCGACTTTCCAGTCGCCCACTCCATGAACTCCCACGTGGTGTTCTTGTCCGGGGAGTTCGCGTTCATCACCATCGACCAGGTCCACAGATTCGAGCTACGTTCGCCGCTCGGACCTAGCGGGGGAAGCGCATAGCCAACTTTGCCGCTCACTGACGATGTCTTCGGATCCTCGAAGTACGCCACGTAGTGGTCGGAATCGACGATCAGGCCGTATTTTCCGTTAGCGAAGTCGATGGCGAGCTCGTACCAACGTTGATTCGGCCAGTCGGTCGGGCCTGCGTCTCGGAGGGCGGCGAGGATGTCCCCGGTCGCACGGAGCGCGGCCGGGGAGGCGATTACGCATGCCCCGGCCTCGTCAAAGTCTCGCCCCCCATATGACCACAACTGACTCGCGAATCCCGTGTAGATGGTGTGCCACACGTTCACCCCGCGCTGGCCGAACCCGCGACAAGGCGCAGCTCGTTCGGTGATCTGACGCGCGACGGCAAAATAGTCTTCCCACGTGCTCGGCACCTCTGCACCCGCAAGTTCCAGAACCTCCGGCAAGTACGCCAGGTTGTACGACTCACAGTTGACCGGTAGCTCGAGAAGCGGGCCCTCGCCAAGCGGCTCTCCGAACCGTCCACTCCAGCGATTGCAGCGTATGAGGGTGGCAAGGAAGTCATCGGGGTCGTAGTCGGAGCTGGCGCGCTCGAGGAACGAGTCCAGTGGCTCGACATGTCCCGCGCCGAGCTGTTCCCACATGAGCACCGGTCCCGACATGTAGACATCGGCCGGATCCTCGCCGTCGAGATAAGGCGCCAATTCGTTTGTGAAGTACTCGTCGTTGTCGATCAGCTGCACGTCGACCCGGTGCCCTGAAGCCTCCTCGAACTCGCTGACGTGGCGGGCGACGCTCGCGCAGAACGCGTCCTGATCACATCCGAGAAATCTGATGTCAGTCATTGGCGAACAACCCCCTCTATCTCGCGCACTGTTCAAGCTCGGCGCCGAGACGGTTACCGTGCCGGCTGAAGCGACTAGGTGCAGGCAATCGTCGGCGACTCTCTCACGGTGGCCAAGCTTCACGCGACGCTAGTGGCGTGAGGGCGTCCTCAGCGGGAGCGTGACACGGGCGCCGTAGGTGTCACGCTCGGCCGCGTCGGCTGGACTTTCCACCCGGCCTCTTCGTTGCCAGCGGAGAGATTCGACGATGTTGGGTGCAGCGCGACGCTCGGCTCAAGCGTTGTAGTAGGTAGGGAGGTCTCATGGCGGACCTGCGATGCGTCGAGGAAGCCCTACCAAGGAGGAACCATCATGAAACTGACGCTGCGTGATTGCCGGCGGCTCGCTGTCGGTGTCGCTCTGGCTTGCGGGGCGATCCTGCTCCCGGCAACCACCCTGGTCGCGTCGGCAACCTCGGGAGCGCGGGCCACGGTGGTGGGCTGCCGCGCTGCCAGCACGGAAGTCTGGGCGGCGGTTGAAGGCGACGGCACCGCCGGCACCATCTACTACGAGTTGGAGTTCAGCAACGTCGGGCGCCAGACCTGCATATTGCACGGCTATCCGAGCGTGTGGGCTGTCAGCCTGACCGGTCTTCAGATAGGTGATCCCGCATCGCACAGGGGTGTCCCGAGCACGGTCACGCTCCAGCCCGGCGCGACGGCGCATGCGATCCTCGGAGTCGTGGATACTGGCGCCTTGTGCTCCGGCCCGGGCGTTGCGGCGGCAGGGTTGAGGATCATCCCGCCCGGCCAGAACCTTCCCAAGCCGGCGGGCGAAGGCGACGAGGTAGAGAATTTCTCCGTGCATGTCTGTCCCCACCAGTCGTCGATGAACGTTCTCCCAGTCCACTCAGGAGTAGGGATCCCCAACTACACGTTCTCCTGAGGTACGGGCGTGTGGGGCCGCAGACGCAGCGACCCATAACGCGTCATCCCCACCCCAGTTCTTCGAGCCGCTTGTCATCGATACCGAAGTGGTGTCCGACCTCGTGGATCACCACGCGGCGAACTACCTCGACAACTTCCTGCGCCGTCTGGCACGTCTGGCAGATCGTGGCCATGAAGATAGTGATGCGATCCGGAGCGGTCGCCGTGTAGTGAGCCCCTCGGCTCGTCAGTGGGACGCCCTGGTAGAGGCCGAGCAGTCGCCCAGGCGGGCTGTGATCATCCACCACGACAGCGACGTTCTCCATGGCCGCTCCAAGCTCGGCAGGTATTCCATCGAGAGCATTAGCCACGAGCTCTTCGAACTGCTCGACAGGCATGGCGACCATGCCCAAGATCATGCCAACACATCGACCGGAGAGTTGCCGATGGTGCCGCTGGAGTCCGGACCAGGGCGTTCTTCTCGAGTCGGTCCTAGTCCCCGAGGCTACGGAACACGAACATACGCCCACCCTCATGAGGCATCGACTCCACGAACTCCCAACCCTTCTGCCCCATGTCGTTGAGAAGGTTCTCAACGGCCAATCTGCCGAACTGGCCGCCATGGTTGAACGGGTGGTTGAGAAGCTGGACGGTGTACTTGTAACGCCCGCGAACGTAAACCACAGGCTTGGCAAGCGGTTCAGTCGTCTGTTTCACGAGCTCCTCGGCCCACCGCTTCGTGATCTCCGCCTCGTTCGCGATCACCTCGGCTTGGTGTTTGGCGATCTCTTCGGCCTGCCGCGCGAAGCTCTCTGTCATGACGACAGGATACCCGAGGACGGTTTTGGCAAATGTCCTTGTTTGCGAGTGGAGGGACGTTCCGTGCCACCGCTATGGCGATCTCTACGGACAACGAGTGCATCAGAGCAGGTCGCGACCTTGTCTAGTAGCGTCGCCGACAAATGGGTTCTTCTCGACCTTCTTAGCTGTGCGTTCGGTTTGTCCATGAGCACCGTCGTCGTGGGCAGCGCAGAGAAATAGACAGGCTCGGATCCGCAGGAGGCGAATCGTCCAATGGACGCCATCACGTCAGTACCCGTTCCCTACAACGAGCCGGTGCGCGATTACCCGCCGGGCAGCGCCCATTGTGAATCGTTGCACCGCCGGATTGCCGAGCTCGAGAGCGATCGTCATGAGCTGATGTTGACTATCGGCGGCGAGCGACGGATGGCCGGCGGCGACCGATTCGGCGTGGTTCAACCGCACGACCACGGTCACCTGTTGGGTGAATCGGCACAAGCCACCCAACAGGACGTGGCCGAAGCGGTGCGCGCGGCCAAGGAGTCGGCGCCTTGCTGGCGGGATCTCCCATTCGACGAACGTGCGGCGATCTTCCTGCGCGCCGCTGACCTGTTGGCGGGGCCGTGGCGAGACACGCTGAACGCGGCGACGATGCTTGGCCAGTCAAAGTCGGTGCAGCAGGCCGAGATCGACTCGGCGTGCGAATTGATCGACTTCTGGCGGTTCAATGTGCACTTCGCCCGCAACATCCTTGCTGAGCAGCCCAATTCGGCCCCTGGCGAGTGGAACCGCACCGACCACAGACCACTTGATGGTTTCGTGACAGCGATCACGCCGTTCAACTTCACCGCGATCGCCGGCAACCTGCCCACCGCTCCGGCGCTGATGGGCAACACCGTGGTGTGGAAACCCGCTTCCACCCAGTTGCTGGCCGCGCAGTACATCATGTTGCTCTTGGAGGCGGCCGGTCTCCCCCCCGGTGTGATGAACCTCATCACCGGCGGCGCCGCTGCTATGAGCACGGTCGCGCTGACCGACCCCGACTTCGCCGGCTTGCACTTCACCGGATCCACCTCGACGTTCAACTCGATGTGGCGGATCATCGGTGAGAACCTGGATCGCTACCGCGCCTACCCGCGCGTCGTGGGTGAGACGGGTGGCAAGGATTTCGTGGTCGCACACCCATCCGCTGACCAGGCGTCCCTGGTCACGGCACTGGTCCGCGGCGCGTTCGAATACCAGGGCCAGAAGTGCTCCGCTGCTTCGCGCGCCTATCTACCTCTCTCGCTATGGGACAACGGGCTCCGCGAAGCGCTCGTCGACACAACCAGGACTGTCACCTATGGCGATGTGACCGACTTCCGCTACTTCGGCGGCGCCGTGATCGACGCTCGCTCTCTCGCCGAGCACAGCGACCTTTTCGAGCGGGTACGCCATGAGAAGTCAGTGGAGGTTCTTGCAGGCGGCGTCACCGATGATCGAGAGGGCTTCTTCGTCCAGCCGACCATTCTTCTCGGTTCCGATCCACATCATGAGATCTTTACGACCGAATTCTTTGGGCCCATTCTGGCCGTATTCGTCTACCCCGATGACGACTACGCGAGGGTCCTCGACCTCATCGATACGACGACCCCGTACGCGCTTACTGGTTCCGTCTTCGCCACTTCAAGGACAGCGATCGATGAAGCGCAGCGCGCGCTCCGGTTTGCCGCAGGCAATTTCTATATCAACGACAAACCAACTGGTGCTGTGGTCGGCCGCCAGCCCTTCGGTGGATCCCGCGGTTCGGGCACCAACGACAAGGCCGGGTCGGAGCTGAACCTTCTCCGCTGGACGAGCCCGAGATCGATCAAGGAGACATTCGTTCCGGCTAGGGCTCACGAGTACTCGCACATGGACAAGCCGGTCGGCATCTCGCCGCAGTCGGGTCCTGGAGCTCCCCCTTTGCCGCCGGATACCGTCACACGACCTGGGTCGTCACCCGGACCTCACTGAACCGGAGAATCGGTGCGAATCCCGCGGACGATCGATCGGAGGAACTGGTGCCATTCCCCAGGGCAGTCGCACGACTGAACCGGGTGGGGCTCAACCGGGTCACCCGGCACATCGCTCCCTGGGCCCCAGGGTTGGGAGTAGTCGTGCACCAGGGTCGGCGTTCCGGGCGGGCCTACGAGACCGGCAGATCCTACGGCTATTGAGGGTCGCTGATTTCCTCGTGCTCGTCGAAAGACGTGCCGTCGGCGAGGAACCGACCTCACGCGGCTGAGCACCCCCGGGTTGTGAGCAGCGCGGTACCTGGCACACGACGCTGTCTCCGCCCCGAGCTAGCCTTCTGCCGACCTCGCAACTCATCAGGATCCCGGTATGAGGGATGAGATCTTGATCTTCTTCCCGAGGCGCGTCAGGTACACGTCGCAGTGTGCGAGAGGATGCTTCAAGCCGCCAGGGCAGTTTCTCTCACATACCGAGTCGAGGTCGTAGCACGTCCCGGTGTAGTTACAACAACCCTCGAGCTTTACGGTGCAGACGAGCGTGGAACAGATGATCTTCTCGGCCGCTGAGGTTATGTTGTCCTTCACGATGTCCGCGCTGAATGCGCTCTCCTCGCCGAGATTCATGAGCGACGCAGCGGTGTAGGTAGCACCCATTGTCGTCAGTGCCAGGTCGTTCTCGAACCCGCCGCCGATAGCGGCCGAGAGCATGCCCTTCACCAGTGGAAGAGCCAGCTTGATCGTCGTGATCGAGGCTGCCTCTCCCGCGGCCGCAAGGGGAGTGAGGACTCCTATCATGAGCGCCAAAGCAGCACTGCATACCTCCTCGCAGCTCGCGACCTCAGCACTGACCGCGGTCCTCTCTGGCTCTGGGGAGGCGTTGGACTTGAGTCGAAGTTCGTCGTATGCACGACCGGAGACGATGGCTGACTGAGCACCGCTGTCCACAGAGGCTGCTTGTGCCGCGGCACCACTCGGCAGCACGGGACTGACAGGTATGTCCATGGTGACTAACTGGCCGGCCGAGTTTGTCGCCACTACGGACGCGACCTTGCCGTCGGAGTTGAAGATCGCTGCCGATGCGCTGCCCGCCGTGTTCGTCAGGGTGTACATGAGCAGTGCAGCCGGACTCGCCGATGACTTGCTGGTGAAGCTTGTGTTGGTGCCGATGAATGACAACGTCCCGTTCTGCTGTAGGCCAAGGGCTGTCGGTTCACCGCTCTGGGAGAACCCCCGCGCGAGAAGGTAGGAGTTGATACTCACATAAGCCGGCAGCTTGTTCGCGTAGTTCGCGCAGAGGTCGCTCGCCGTGCACTTCTGATTACAGGGACGACAATTCAGCTCCTTTGGCCGTGACCCCGCTGCGGGTGCCTCGCAGATCATGCACGTGCCACATGTCGGGCATTGGACCCCCTTTGTCTTTGCCGACAGCAGCTTCGCCGTCAGATCGACGGCCCGTCCCAGGCGTGTGGACACCGAGGCGAAGACTCCAGCGCTCATGCCCGCCGTCAAGGCCTCCCTGCGGCTGAACACGGCTTGCAACTGGGAGGCGAAGGGTGACAGGACAACGTCCGACGCTCGATTACCTCGTTTGCTCAACGGCGAGCTGGATCTGCCGGCGGACAACAGGGTGCCTCGGTGTTCGGCGGAGTGACTGGTCAGGTTCTGGATGGCTGTCGGTCCGACGACGAGCGCCTCGACCCGGGCACCGGCCGCGCTCAGTGTCACAGCTGACGGGGTGGCGAGAACGCCGTACTGAATCATCAGCGTGTCATCGATGTCGATCAGCAACCGTTCCTCGGGGAAGCCGGCGAGCAGGTCACGACTGAGGTCCACGGGTTCGCGCGTGACGATGAGGAGCCTGTCGGCCATTTGTGGCCACAGGCTTTGCAAACCAGGCAGCAGTGACCGGCACGGGCCGCATGCCGGGTCGATGAACACGAGTATGTTGCCCGCGTCGCCCGCGAGCGTGTCGCCGAGGGTTGTCACTCGACCGCCGAGCAACACGACCGGCGTAGATGCGGGATCCGGCCGTGGTTCGTGGCGCGGGGCGAACCCGACGGTCTCTCCTTCGGACGCTCCCATTTCGACGGGCTCACCGCCTCGCCTCCGAAGGAGCCGACTGCGCAGGAGCACAGCGACGGATGTCGCGGCGACGACTGCGATCGCGGCATCGAGCCAGACGTGCTGGCTGATCCAGGTGAGACCGTTCACGAGCAACGAGGTACGGGCCACGACGATGAGCGCGGAGATCGAGATGAGGACGACGTTTCGCAAGATCGTCCACCCCCCGATCTTCGAGGAATGGAACCGCCCAAAACAATTGCAAGAGCCCGCAAGTCCTCGGCTGACATTTCTGACCACCAGTGCACTGAACAACAGGAGCGCCAGACATGAGACAGCCGCGGCGGCTCGCGAAGTTGCCGGTAAGAGCAGTGCGCCAGCGACCGTCAGCTCGAACGTAGCGAGCGCGCTCACCGCCGGCCTGAGCCGAGGACTCAGCCGAAAAGTCTCGATCAGGAGATCCGTGCTCTGTGGGCTCAGGAGCTTCCCGATCCCTGCCACGCCGTACACCACCGCCAGGCTGAGTCGAAGCACTACCTCGAACGTCGCCACTTGTGCCCCCCAAGGTCGATCCAAGCAGTTGTACTCGCGCGGAGCTTTCCGAACGGTCATCGTATACCTGAGCCGGCGGCGGTTCGTGATGGGTCTGGGTGGTGGGGCACCGCTGGGCAGAACTGCGTGCAAGACTCGTGCCCGCAACGCGACGGGCATTGCTGGGGGGTAATCATGGGCGATGGCGATGAAGGTCTGGCCGCGGCCGACGCGTTTGTGTTCTTCGGCGCGACGGGCGATCTCGCTCACAAGATGATCTTTCCTGCTCTCTACCAGATGGTGAGGCGCGGCATGCTGGACGTCCCTGTGATCGGGGTCGCGTCCTCGAACTGGGGTCTCCCGCAGCTTCGTGACTATGCGCGGGACAGCATTGCGCGGACCGACACAGGTGTCGGCGACGTCGACGCCCTCGAGCGACTGCTGTCGCTATTGGGCTACGTCGATGGTGATTACGGCGACCCCAGCACGTTCGAGGCTCTCCGGCGGGCACTCGGCGGTTCGCGCCGCCCGGCGCATTACCTCGCCATTCCGCCTTCGCTGTTCGCGACGGTGATCCAGGGACTCAGTGGCGCCGGGCTGACCCAACAAGCGCGCGTCATCGTCGAGAAGCCGTTCGGGCGCGATCTCGCCTCGGCGCGGGAGCTCAACCGCATCGTGCGGTCAGCGTTCCCCGAGTCCGCGATCTTCCGCATCGACCACTTTCTCGGCAAAGAGGAGATCATGAACCTCCTCTACTTCCGTTTCGCCAACTCCTTCCTCGAACCGATCTGGAACCGGAACTACGTCGCCTGCGTGCAGATCACCCTGGCCGAGCAGATCGGTGTGCAGGGTCGGGGTGCCTTCTACGAGACCGCCGGCTGCCTGCGCGACGTTGTTGAGAACCACTTGTTCCAGGTCGTCGCGCTGCTCGCTATGGAGCCACCGTCGTACCAGGGCATGGCCGCCGTGCAGTCCGAGAAGTTCAACGTGTTCAAGGCAATGCGGCCGCTGAGCACCGACGACGTGGTCCGGGGTCAGTTCACCGGCTATCGCGGCGAGGTGGGCGTGGCGAGGGACTCCGATGTGGAGACCTTCTGCGCCCTTCGACTGTTCATCGATTCGTGGCGCTGGGCGGGTGTCCCGTGGTATCTGCGGTCGGGGAAGTGCTTGGCCGAGACAGCCGCGGAGGTGCTGGTCGAGCTGAAGCAGCCGCCGCAGGCTCTGTTCACTGACTCCGTGCCCGCAGACGGTCGGGCCAACTACCTGCGCTTCCGGCTCGCGCCCAACCCGGTGATCGCGCTCGCGGCCCGGGTCAAGCATCCGGGCGAGGAGTTCGTCGGTGATCAGCGTGAGCTCTTGTTGCTCAACGCGCAGCCGAACGAGGAACAACCCTACGAGCGCCTCCTCGGCGACGCTATGGCGGGCGCCGGGGCGCTGTTCACCCGCGAGGACACAGTCGAGGCCGCTTGGGCGGTCGTCGACCCCGTTCTAGAAGTCCACGGCAGCGCCCACCCCTACCCGCCGGGCAGCTGGGGACCGAAACACGCGGACAGGCTCATCAGGCCCCACGGGCGCTGGCACAACCCCGTGCCCGACCCGACGCCACGGGACTGACCGACGTCACCGCCTGGGCACTGGGGCTTTCAACCTCATAGTCGGCGGAGCTCACATACGCCTCCGAAAGGTGACTCCTGGCCGGAGATGTGTGACACATCCCGTCGGTAGGGTGCGGTCCGAAGAGCTATCGAGCGCGCCACTCCTTGGGCGCTCCGCAGACAGACAGCCGCCCTGCCGGGAGCCCGCTCGTGATCGCCTCCATCCCATCAGCCACACTGCTCGGCGTTCGGGGTCGTCCCGTGCTCGTCGAGGTGCACGTGTCCAACGGCCTGCCCGGTTTCACCGTCGTGGGGCTGCCCGACGCGGCGTGCCGGGAGGCCCGTGACCGGGTCCGGGCCGCCCTGCTCTCGAGCGGGCTTCCGTGGCCGCTGCGGCGCGTGACTGTGAACCTGGCGCCTGCCAGTGTGAAGACCGGTACACACAATCGACCTGAGCCAATGGATCCGGTCAACTGCGATTCAGGCTACCGCGCCGCGAGTGCCGCGATGTCACCGTCCCTGGAAAGCCCGTAATGCATCTTGGGCTTGGGCTTGGGCTCGCTGAAGCCGGCCCGAGCCCAGGAGGGAATGACGCCATAGACTACATGAGGCTCACAGCGACCAGCAGACGAGATGGCGGTCGAGGAGGTGCCCGACGCCTGAGCGGGGGCGCTGAGCTCGAAGTTTGAAACACCAACCGCGAAGGTGACCAACGCCGTAAGGCCTCTTAGCCGCTCAGAAGCGGTATGAAATTGGCGGCCCGCGACCGCCGCGTGACCGAGGGTCGGCTTCAGGAGTCAAATTCAAACACGACGTATCACCGTGAACAACGCGCGCTCGGCGGGTCGAGGGGACGCCTAACTCCCTTGAGGACCTCAGATCATCCAGATCGTTCCGCGCTGGGG
>Ga0187875_10003315_pt1 | contig 11458 bp, 8 predicted proteins | sample June2016WEW_17_1_2_FD_132978 | JGI IMG/M metagenome (GOLD analysis project Ga0187875, IMG submission 132978) | Peatland microbial communities from SPRUCE experiment site at the Marcell Experimental Forest, Minnesota, USA - June2016WEW_17_10 | ecosystem: Environmental > Terrestrial > Soil >... | reverse complement strand
GCGCGCCGGCGATGCGTTCGCCGCCTCGCTCGACGCCGATTCCGAGGGCGAGGAGGGCCGCTTTTACGTCTGGACCGCCGACGAGATCGACGCCGTTCTCGGCGCCGACGCCGCCGAATTCGCCGCCGCCTACGACGTGCGCCCCGGCGGCAATTGGGAAGGGCGCAACGTGTTGCGTCGGCTTACGCGGCGCGGCGACGCGGCGACGGAAGCGCGACTCGCCGCGAGCCGCGCGCGACTGCTCGCCGAACGCGAGAAGCGGGCGAGGCCCGGCCGCGACGACAAAATTCTCGCCGACTGGAACGGGCTGACGATCGCGGCGCTTGCCCGCGCCTCGGCCGTGTTCGAGGCGCCCGACTTCCTCGCCGCCGCCGAGGCCGCGTTCGCGTTCGTCGCCGCGAACTTGCGCGACGCCAGCGGCGGCCTGCTGCACGCCTGGCGCGACGGGCGGGCGGGCGCGGCGGGCTTGCTCGACGATTACGCCGCGATGGCGCGCGCGGCCCTGAGCCTGTTCGAGGCGACGGGGACGCCCGCCTATCTCGAGCGCGCCGAGGCGTGGGCGGACGACGCGCTCGGGCGGTTCGGCGACGGCGACGACGGATTCTTCATGGCCGCCGACGGCGGCGAAAGGCTGATCGTGCGGCCGCGGCCGCCCCACGACGGAGCTTTGCCCTCGGGCGCTTCGCTGATGGTCGAAGTCTTCGCTCGCCTGCATCACATCGGCCTCGAGCCGCGCTGGCGCGAGGCCGCCGAACGCGCCGCGCGCCGTCACGGCGGCAGCGAATCCGCCCAGGTGCAATCGCCGCTGCTGCTGGCGGCGATCGATCTGCTCGAGCGCGGCGGCGAAGTCGTGGTCGAAGGGAGACGTGACGACCCGCGCGCGATCGCGCTGGCGCACGAGGCCCTTACCGCCGCGGACCCGACGATCGTCACCCTGCGCCTCGATCCGGCGCTGTGGCCCGAGGGCGCGCCGGGCGGCCGGCCGCGCCTGCCCGCTCAGCCGGCGGCGATGCTGTGTCGCGGCCAGGTCTGCAGCCTGCCGGTCGCCGACGTCACGCGACTTCGGGCCCTGCTCGCCGACCGCTGAAGACTGCGGCGCTGCGCGTCACAAGCGCGTGAGAACAGCGTCGGCGAGGTTGTGGCGCCGCCGCGCCCGCCCCACGTGCGACGAATTGGCGCACTTCTTGACTGTGATCCGTCATGCCCCTTGCTCGTCGCATCGCCGGCGTCGACTTCGCCCGCGGACTCGTCCTCGTGGTGATGACGATCGACCATCTGCCCGGCAACCTGTTGGAACATTTCACGCCGCGCAATTTTGCGCTCTCCGACAGCGCGGAGGCGTTTGTCTTCCTCTCCGGCCTGTCGATTGGGCTCGTTTATTACCGCCGGACCCTTGCCGCGGGGCTGGCGCCGGTCGCCCAGTCCTGTCTCAAGCGGGCCGGCCGCCTCTATGGCGTGCACCTTCTGATGACCGCGGGAGCGCTGGCGATCTTTGCCGCCGCTTATTGGCTCGGCGGCTTCAACGACGCGCTGATCGCCCCGCACGGGCGCGCCGTCGTCTTCCATGAGCCGTTGCGTGGCGCGCTCGGCGTCGCCCTGCTCAGCCACCAACTCGGCTATTTCAATATCCTGCCGCTCTATGTGGTGCTGATGGCCTCGGCGCCCGCGATTCTGGCGCTGGCGCGTTTCAGCCCAAATGCGGCGCTGGCGACGGCGCTCGGCGCCTACGGCGCAGTCAAATGGTTCGGAATCGATTTGCCCAATTGGCCGGAGCCGGGCGGTTGGTTCTTCAACCCGCTCGCCTGGCAGCTCGTCTTCACCCTTGGCGTGCTGGCCGGAGTCCGCTGGGGCGAAAAGCCGCCGCGCCGCTCGTCAATTGTCCAAGCCCTCTGCCTCGGCGTGACCGTCGCCGGCGCCCTGATCGTCACCGACGGCCCCGGCCTGCTGCCGGGTCTACGCGACCACGCCTACGTTATGCTCGATGTCGGCAAGCAGAACCTCGGCGAGGCCCGGCTGGTCAATTTTCTCGCCCTCGCCTACCTGCTGGCGACGACGCCGCTGCTAGGCGCTCTCGCGCGCACGCCGGCGCTGGGCGAGGCGGTGCAGAGTCTCGGCCGCCGCAGCCTGCCTGTTTTCGCCGTCAGCTCGCTGCTATGCGCCCTCGGCCAGGCCGGCGGAGGGGTGCTGACAGGTACGGCAGACTACTATGTAGCGCGCGCGCTTGAATTCGGTTACACGCTCGCCTCTATCGGAGCCTTGATCGTTCTGGCGAGCTGGTTGGAATGTCGAATTTCGCTTCGCGGCGCTGCGCAATCCGCCGCGCGTTGGTTGTTGCGGCGTCCGCCGCGATCTGCCTTGGCCCAATAGCGGCGCGCGCCGGCGCGTCCGCGGCCTGTCCGGCGACCGCGCCAACCGCTTTCGCCGACAACGGCGCCGAAGCTGCGCTCGCCGAGCCCAGCGCCGGCCGTCCGCTGCGAATATTGGCGATCGGCTCGTCCTCGACCCTCGGCGTCGGCGCTTCCGGCCCCGACGCGGCCTACCCGGCCCAGCTCGAAGCGCGTCTGTCGAGCGACTGGGGCGTCTCGGCCGACGTCGTCAACGCCGGCGTCGGCGGCGAAACGAGCGACACGACGCTCAAACGACTCGTCTCGGCCTTGGCCCAGAGTCCGCCGGACCTCGTCGTCTGGCAGGTCGGCACCAACGACGCGGTCGACGGCGTCGATCCCGAGGCGTTCCGCGCCAACCTGACCGCCGGCGTCGCAGCGGCGCAGGCCCGGCGCGTGCCGATCGTGCTCGTCGATCCGCAATTCTACTTCGGCATCAAGAACCTCGCACGCTTCCAACAATACGTGAAGATCATCGCCGACGTCGGCGCGGCCAAACGTGTTCCGGTCTTCTCCCGTTTCGCGATGATGAAGGCGTGGGCCGCCAAATCGACGGCGACGCTGCGCGCCGCGCTTGCGCCCGACGGCTTCCATATGGACGACGAAGGCTACGCCTGCTTCGCGCGCGCCCTTGCCGGCGACCTCGTGCGCGAAGAGAATTGGGCCGACGAGCCGGCCGCGAAGCTCTGACCAACGCCGCTCGGCCGCGCGCGCGTTCGCCGCGCGGCGCGCTTCTCGCCTTCAGCCAGAAATCGCCGCTCCACGGCAGAAGGTTGAGCGCCCGCATCGGCCAGGCGAGCCGGCGCGGAAAACGGATTTCGAACCCGCCGCGCCGGCGGTCTCGCTGGCCGGGAATCCCGCTCCGCCCTCGTAACTTGACGCGGCCCGCGTCACAATGGAATAGACGGGGCGAGCGGAGCCCGAGCGCCCATGCGCGTCACCCTGATCGACAACTACGACAGCTTCACCTTCAATCTCGTCCATTATATCGGCGAGCTCGGAGCGGAGGTGTCGGTGTGGCGAAACGACGCGATCAGCGTCGACGACGCGCTCGCCGCCCGCCCCGACGCGATCGTCCTGTCGCCCGGACCGTGCACGCCCAACGAAGCGGGGATCTGTCTCGATCTCATTCGCGCCGCGAGCGGGACGACGCCGATCCTCGGCGTCTGTCTCGGCCACCAGGCGATCGGCCAAGCGTTCGGCGGCACGGTGAAGCGGGCGCCGGCGCCGATGCACGGCAAGGTGTCGCGCATCTCCCACAACGCGCGCGGCCTGTTTCGCGGCCTCAACGGCCCGTTCAAGGCGACGCGCTACCATTCGCTGATCATCGAGCGTCAGGGCGCGCCCGAAGCGCTCGAGATCAGCGCCGAAAGCGACGACGGATTGATCATGGCCGTCGCCCATCGCGCCCTGCCGGTCTACGGCGTGCAGTTCCATCCCGAGAGCATCGAGAGCGAGCACGGCCACGCCGTGCTGCGCAATTTCCTTGACCTCGCGCGCGCCTTCAACCAAGGCGGAAAGTACTGAGGGGAGCGCCGCGCAGGCATGGAATCGTTCAAGCCGCTGATCGCCAAGGTCGCCGCCGGTTCGCAGCTTTCGCGCGCCGACGCGGCGGCCGCTTTCGACGCAATTCTTTCCGGCGAAGTGACTCCCTCGCAATTGGGCGGCTTCCTGATGGCGCTCAGGGTGCGCGGCGAAACCGTCGAGGAGATCACCGGCGCGGTGACCGCGATGCGCGCCAAAATGCTGCCGGTCGTCGCGCCGCCTGATGCGATCGACGTCGTCGGCACCGGCGGCGACGGCTCGGGCTCCTACAACGTTTCGACGCTGGCGGCGCTGATCGTCGCCGCCTGCGGCGTGCCTGTCGCCAAACACGGCAATCGCGCCGCCTCGTCGAAGTCAGGCGCCGCCGACACCCTCGCCGCGCTCGGCGTCAAGGTCGGCGTCGCGCCGGCGGTGGTCGAGCGCTGCATCCGCGAGGCGGGGATCGGCTTCATGCTGGCGCCGACGCATCACGCTGCGATGCGACACGTCGGTCCGACCCGCGCCGAACTCGGCACGCGCACCATCTTCAACCTGCTTGGGCCGCTCGCCAATCCGGCCGGGGTCAAGCGCCAGCTGATCGGGGTCTTCTCCGCCGCCTGGCTGCTGCCGATGGCTGAGGTGCTGCGCAACCTCGGCTCGGAGCGGGTGTGGATCACCCACGGCGCCGATGGGCTCGACGAAATGTCGACCACTGGGACGACCAAGATCGTCGAGCTCAACGACGGCGCGATCCGCGCCTTCGAAATTGCGCCGCAAGACGTCGGGCTCGCGCGCGTCGATCTCGCCGCGCTCAAGGGCGGCGACGCGGCCCACAACGCCGAGGCGCTGAAGGCTGTGCTCGGCGGCGCGCGCAACGCCTACGCCGAGATCGCGATGCTTAACGCCGCCGGCGCGCTGGTCGTCGCCGGCAAGGCGCGCGAACTCGCCGAAGGCGTCGCCATGGCGGGCGACGCGCTCGCTTCGGGCGCGGCCAAACGCGTTCTCGACCGGCTTGTTGGCGTCTCCAATGCGTGATCAAGTCTCGGCATGACCGACATCCTGCAAAAGATCGAGGCCTACAAGCGACGGGAGATCGCCGAGGCGAAGGTGCGCGTGCCGCGCGGCACGCTCGAGCGTGAGATCCGCGACCAGTCGCCGCCGCGCGGCTTCATCAAGGCGCTCGAACGTTCGATGGAGGCGGGACGGTTCGGGCTCATCGCCGAGATCAAGAAGGCCAGTCCGTCGAAGGGACTGATCCGCGAGGAATTCGAGCCGGCGCGGCTCGCCCGTGGCTATCAGGCGGGCGGAGCGACCTGCTTGTCGGTGCTCACCGACGCCCCGTCTTTCAGGGGCGATCCGCAGCATCTGATCGAGGCGCGCGCGGCGACGCCGCTGCCGATCCTGCGCAAGGATTTCCTCTTCGATCCCTACCAGGTGCTGGAGGCGCGCGCCTGGGGCGCCGACTGCATCCTCGTCATCATGGCGGCGGTCGACGACGAGACCGCGCGCACGCTCAACAAGACCGCGCACGACCTCGGCCTGGACGTGCTGGTCGAGGTCCACAACGAGCTCGAACTCCAGCGCGCGCTGGGGCTCGAAGGCCGCTTGATCGGCGTCAACAACCGCGACCTCAGGACCTTCGAGACCTCGCTCGAAGTTTGCGAACGGCTGAAGCCGCTCATTCCCGCCGACAAGATCGTCGTCGCCGAGAGCGGCATCTCGCGGCACGCGGACTGTCGCCGCCTCGCCGGAGTCGGCATCGAGGCGTTTCTCGTCGGCGAAGCGCTGATGCGCGACAAGGACGTCGAAGCGTCGACGCGCGCGCTGCTGACCGGCGTCAGGGGCTGAGGCGGCGCGCTCTCTCCGACCAGGCGCAAATTGAGGTAGCGCGGCGGACCTGCGCCGTCCGGCGGACCGTGATAGGATCGGCCGGCGTCAAAGTGGCCGAACGCGCGTGAACGCAGGGCGCCGAAAACGCCGCGGCCAGCGCGTTCGCATGAGCCCCGCCGGCGAAGTCGGCGACGGCCGCTTCGGAACCGCTCAAGGGAGGCGTGCGATGTTCGCGCGCGCTTTACGAATATGGGCGATGACAACCGCGCTGGCGGCCGCCGCCGCGGCGACCGGCGCGGCGGCGCAGGGCGCTCCGTCTTCCAACCGCTTGGCGCTGGTCGTCGGCGAAGCCGCCTACAGCGGCGACGCCCTGCCGACCGCGAGCGCCGACGCGGCGGCGATCGCCCGCTCGCTCGCCGGCTACGGCTTCGACGTCACCGAGCTGCACGATCTCGTAACCGCCGATCTCGCCCAGCAATACCAGACCTTCCTCGCCAAGGTCGCCGCCGCGCCGCCGGGCGCCGCGGTGATGGTCTATTTCGCCGGCCTCGGCGTCAATGTCGGCTGCGACGACTATTTGCTGCCGGTCGACGCACAGATCGCGACCGAAGCCGACGCGCCGCGCATCGCGCTGAGCATGACCCGCGTGATGCGCGACCTCGCCCAGACCCAGTCGCAAGTGCGCTTCGTCGCCCTCGACGGCGCGCGTCCGATCCCGCAGAGCGTCAGCGGCGTCGCGTTTCCGCGCGGCCTCGCGCCGCTCGATCCGCCTCCGGCGACCGCCTTCGCCTTGTCGGCCGAAGTGCATGACTTCGAATCGCCGCCGAAACCCGGCGACGTCGACGACGCCTACGCGGCCGGCCTGGCGACGGTGATGCAGCAGCCGCTGCCCGATCTCGACACGACGCTGCGCGAAGCGCGCATCGTCGTCCACCAGACGACCGGCGGCGCGCAGACCCCGTGGCACGCGGTCAACGCCTCGACGCCGCCCTTCGCGTTCGTCGTCGCCGACCCCGCCCAGGCCCAGGCGGCGCTCTCCGGCCTGCCCAACACGGGCGCGGCGCTCGCCAGCCTCGATGCGACTTCCGCCTATTGGGCGGCGATCTGGCGCAACGACGTTCCCGATTACCAGGCCTATCTCGCCGCCTTCGCCAACGTCGCGCCGGCGGAACTGCTGTCGCGGGTCAAGCAACTGCTCGATCTGCTGTCGCAGCTCAATCCGCAATGTCAGGCCGCCCTGCCGCCGCCGGCCCCGGCGCCGGCCGCCGCGACCTGTCCCGAAGGATTCCTGCCCGAGGACGGCTACAACGCGGCCTATTGCCTGCCGCTGGCGCCGCCGCCGACGCTCGACTGTCCGCCTGGCTTCGCGATGATCGCCGCCCCGGACGGGCTCGGCTGCGCGCCGCTTATGCCGCCGCCGACGCTTTTCTGTCCGCCGGACTTCGTCGTCTTCGGCGCGCCGCCCTATTGCGCGCCGCGCCGGCCGCCGATCGTCTGCCCGCCGGACTTCCGTCCCCTGATCCGCGACAATCGGCTCGCGTGCGGCCATCGCGGCCCGCCGCCGCCCTTCTGCCCGCCCGGCTCGCATCCGGACTGGAACGGCGCGGCATGGGCCTGCGGGGGCAACCCGCCGCCGCCGCCGCCCTGCCTCAACGCGCGGCCGCTGTGGTCGGACGGGCATTGGGGCTGCGTGACGCCGCCGCCGCCGCGTTGCCCGCAGGGCCAGTTCCCGCACTGGTCGAACGGCGCCGAGGCTTGCGGCGTCGTCCTGCGGCCGCTCGGCGCGCTCTGCCCGCAGGGCTACGCGCCCGGCGCCGGGCTCTGCGCGCAGCCGACGATCGTCCTCAGCAAGCGTCCGCCGCCGCCCGGCCCTTCGCCCTGGCGTTGCCTGCCTGGCGCGCCCGGCTGCGGGCCGGTCGGGCCCAACGCGCCGGTCCTTGGCAAGCCGCCCGGCGGGCCTGGCTTGACCCATCCACGAGCATCGCGGCGTCCCTGGCGGCCCGCCGCTGCAGCCTCTCTATCGGCCGCAGCCGCACATGAACCCGCCGCTGCGCATCGCGCCGGTCCGGCCGCCGCGGCCGGCCTGCGGCGGCCCCGGCGAACCGCGCTGTCGTTGAGCGCCTGGCGCGGACCGCAAGTCCCGGCGGCGGTTTGACCGCCGCCGCCGGTTGCGCGACAAAGAACCTGCGCAGTGCGTTCGAATTCCATTCGTCGTCCGCCGGAAGCGGTTGGCGACGCGTTCCTTGTCCGTCGCGGCTCGTCGCGGCGCTTCAGCCCGATAAGGAGAAATTCTCGATGAAGACGCTCATTCTCGCCGCCGCGACGTTCGTGGCGCTGTCTGCGCCCGCGTGGGCGGCCGATCCGCAGTTCTGCGCCGACTACGCGCGCGCGGCGGTTCACGAGGTCGACGTCAACATGTCGATTCCCGGCTGCTTCAGGGGCTTCAACGCCCGCTGGAACCGCGATTACGGCCACCATTACGGCTGGTGTCTGGGCGTTTCCTACGAAGCCGCCAACGCCGAGCGCGAATACCGCCGCGCAGGACTCGCCGAATGCCGCGCGCGCGCGGGAATGTAAGCGCCGGACATCTTCGGGCTTGCTCGATTCGCAAAGCCGATAGGCGGCGGCGGAACGGAAACGGCCGTCGCCCCTCGCTGTTTCCGGCGGCGCGCAGCGAGCGCCCCGCCGGTCATTGAGCGGAAGGCGGTTCGCCGTCTGACGGGGCGAAACTCGGCGGCGGCGCGCCGTTGAACGGCCGCAGCATGCCCGGCAGCTCGACGAAGCCGGCGATGAACCCGCGCGGCTTCGCGTCTGAGGCGACCTGCGGCCCGGGAGCGTCCTTGCCACGCGCGCTCAAATAAGCGGCGGCGACCTGACGGTCGTCGTCGCTCGCCGCCGCCCAATCCTTGGCGTAGAGGTCGCGCACCCATTCGTCCTTCGGCCCCTGCGCCGCGCTCTTGGCCAGCGTCAGCCACATCAGGCCGCGCGCGCGTTGGCGCGGCACCCCCTCGCCGACGAACAACAGATGGCCGAGCAACGCCTGGGCCGGATGATGGCCCTTGTCGGCGGCGAGCGCGAGCCATTGGGCCGCGCGCATGTTGTTGCGCGCGAGGCCCGCCGCGCCGTCCATGTACATGCGGGCGAGATTGTACTGCGCGTCCGAGTCGCCGAAATTGGTCGCCGCGAACTGGAACATCTCCAGCGCGCGCTCAGGATCCGGCTTGATCTCGCTGTTGGGAATGCCGTTGAGGCAATAGACCCCGACCGCGACGAAAGCGTTGGAGATCGCGGCGACGTCGGGCCGGTCGGGATCGTCCTCGTTATAGCTTTCGACCAGACGCTCGAAATAGGCGTAGGCCTTGACGTCGTCGCGCGGCACGCCTTCGCCGCGCGCATACATGCGGCCGAGCTTCCACTGCGCGAGCGGCTGGCCGCCGTCGGCGGCGTAGGTGAGCGCCCGGACCGAGGACTGCGCGTCGCCCGCCAACAGGTCTTGCACGCCGGCCTGGAAAGCCTGCTCGACGCTGGTGAAGGTCTGAACCGGGATCTTGGCCGGACCGTTCGGGTTGGCGCCGTCAAGCGCCAGCGCCGTCGCGCCCTGCCATCCGAGGACGCCGATCGCCAGTGCAAGAATGGCGAGAGAACGCTGGGAAGCGGCGCCGAATTCGGTCCGGGCGGTTCTCATCTGGGGCGCCAACCATACGCACATTCTGTTCCAACCTCGCCCGCCCGCACGGCGCGACCCCCGGGAATTTCGCCGCGAGGGAATTGGCTTCCGCCTGTTCCGCGAGGGGCAAATAGCTCGGGGTTTATGGCGCAATCGCGGCACAAGGGGGTTGGAATCCCGGCGGTTTCACTTTGCCGAGGGCCTGTTGCGCAATTGCAACGAATCCCGCTGCGGCCGCCTTCTGACCCGGTCCTGCGGATCAGATCCGCTCCAGCCTTTCCTGCGCCGCCGACATCTTGAGGATGCGCGCGAGCGCCGCTTCGCGCCGCTCCTGGTGTTCGGCGACGACCTCTTCAGGGGCGCGGGCGAGGAAGTCGGCGTTGGCGAGCTTGGCGTCCACTTTCGCGACTTCGCCTCGCTCCTTGGCGATCTCCTTGCCGAGCCGCGCGCTTTCGGCGGCGATGTCGAGGATGCCGGCGACCGGGATCGCGGCGAGCGCGCCGCGCACGACGATTTGCAGCGAGCCGGACGGCGGCGCCTCGGCGAAGGCGAGCTCGCCGACCCGCGCCAGCCGCCGGATCGTCTCGGCCCAGCGGCGCGCGACGGCGGCGAGTTCCGGCGGCGGCGCAACCAGCGTCAGCGCCGGCTGGGCGGAGGCCGGCACGCCCATTTCCGAACGCACCGAGCGGATTTCGGAAATGAGGTCGACCATCCAGCCGATCTCCGCCTCGGCGGCGGCGTCGACGGGAAAATCGGCGCCCGGCCACGGCCCGAGCGCGAGAACACCGTCGCGCGGCGGGCCCGCTTTCCCCTTGATCGCCCACAGCTCCTCGGTGACGAAGGGCATGAACGGATGCAGCAAGGCGTAGACCGTGTCGAGGACATGGGCGATCGTCGCCTGGGTCTCGGCCTTGGCCGGCGATTGCTCGCCGCTCTGCAGCACCGGCTTGGCGAGCTCGAGGCACCAGTCGCAGAACACGCTCCAGACGAAGCGGTAGGCGGCGTTGGCGGCGTCGTTGAAGCGGTAGGACTCGATCGCCGCGCTGGTTTCCGCGACGGCCTTGGCGGCCTCGCCGAGAATCCAGCGGTTGAGCGGCTCGCGCGCCGCCTTCGGATCGAAACCGGCGACGCGCGCGCAACCGTTGATCTCGGCGAAGCGCGAGGCGTTCCACAGCTTGGTGGCGAAGTTGCGATAGCCCTCGACGCGGCTCTCCGACAGCTTGATGTCGCGCCCTTGCGCCGCCATCGCCGACAGCGTGAAGCGCAGAGCGTCGGCGCCGAAGCGATCGATGAGGTCGAGCGGATCGATGACGTTGCCTTTCGACTTCGACATCTTCGCGCCCTTCTCGTCGCGGACGAGGGCGTGGATGTAGACGTCGCGGAACGGCGCCTCGCCGCGGAAGTGCAAGCCCATCATCATCATCCGCGCGACCCAGAAGAAGATGATGTCGAAGCCGGTGACCAGCGCGCTGGTCGGATAGTAGCGCTCGAGCTCGGGCGTCTCGTCCGGCCAACCGAGGGTCGAGAACGGCCACAAGGCCGACGAGAACCAGGTGTCGAGGACGTCCGGGTCGCGGAAAATCGTTACAAAATGTCTTCCGTCTTTGTCCGCCCCGTGGAGCGGCACACGATCCTCTAACGCAGCCACACGTACATCGAAAAACTTCCCATACGCCTTTCGCGCTGCATCCAGCGCCAGCTCTTCCGACTCAGCGACGAATATCTCGTAATCGTCCACGGCCGACGCAAGGGTTGAGCTTGGAGCCACTCGAAGCTCGAAAGATATTGTGCCGGGCTCTCCCTTTACTATTTTCGGCCCGTACCAAACGGGAATCTGGTGGCCCCACCAGAGCTGGCGCGAGACGCACCACGGCTGGATGTTCTCCAGCCAGTCGAAATAGGTCTTCTCCCAGTTCTTCGGCACGAACTGGGTCTTGCCCTCGCGCACCGCGGCGAGCGCCGGCTGCGCCAGCGTCTTGGCGTCGACGTACCATTGGTCGGTCAGCCACGGCTCGATGACGGCGTTGGAGCGGTCGCCGTGCGGCACGGTGTG
>Ga0187875_10003309_pt1 | contig 11468 bp, 11 predicted proteins | sample June2016WEW_17_1_2_FD_132978 | JGI IMG/M metagenome (GOLD analysis project Ga0187875, IMG submission 132978) | Peatland microbial communities from SPRUCE experiment site at the Marcell Experimental Forest, Minnesota, USA - June2016WEW_17_10 | ecosystem: Environmental > Terrestrial > Soil >... | reverse complement strand
GCGGTGAGCGCTGGATTCGAAGTGAGAAGGAGCGGCAGTAAGCCTTCCTAACTAACTTAAGCATTCCAACACTGTTGTTTCTCACCCTGGGCTCAGGAGATGCCCTGTCGCACGGTTCTACCGGCGAATCGGGTCGGCGTCACGCCGCCTGCGTGTCACCAAGTGATAACGTCAGCGGTCCGGCGGACTCCAATCAGGGACGGTAACCTTCTATGACCGGCGCAGCCATAGGCGAGGCAATTCGAGAACGGCGTGAAGCGATCCTTCGCGTTGCCGCGGCGCACGGCGCAACTCAAGTTCGGTTAATTGGGTCGGTGGCGCGCGGCGAAGCCCGCCCAGATAGCGACCTCGATTTGCTCGTAACATGGCAGGCGGGAACCAGCCTCCTCGACCAGGCCGCTCTCAAGCTGGAGCTCGAGAGTCTGTTGGGCCGAAAAGTCGATATAGCCAGCGACGGCTGGGTGAAACCCTCGATACGGGAATCGGTTTATCGGGACGCGATCGCTCTATGAGGAACGACCTGGATCGGCTGAACGATATCCTGGCGGCAATCGCCAAGATCAGAGAGCGGGTCGCGGATAGCTTGGCCTTTCAAAACGACGAGATGCTCCAGGTCTGGGTTATCCACCACCTGCAGGTCATCGGAGAGGCTGCCCGTGGCGTCTCCCAGCCGGTCAGAGACCGTCATCCCGAGGTCCAATGGCCGCAGATTGTCGCGTTGCGAAATATCCTGGTGCACGAAATACTTCGGCCTCAACTTGGACCAGATCTGGATGATGACCCAAAAGGACCTTCCCAAGCTGGAGGAACAAATTCAACAAACCCGCGCTGGGACCACGGTCGATCCAGCTCCAGCGCGTGAGCCTCGCGGGCCGATTGCGGGTTTACGGTTCCGGCCAGTCCATGGTACTCGTCCCGACGGCTGGAAAGTGCGGTCCAGAAAGAGGTGTCCGCAAAAAGGGCGGCCACGTTTACCGGTCCTTCTTCGGGCGGGTCGAAGACGCACGTGTAACTTGGAGAACGGGCAATTCTGCTCGGAGCCGGCTGTCAGCCGGCTCCGGCCGCTTAAAAAGGCGGCCTGCGGCCAAAATTGGCCGCCCCACAGGAGGTTTTCATGAAATTGCGCGCGCCGGGAGGCGCTGAGAGGACAGACCATACAAATAGTGATCGTGCTGGTGAGACAAATCGGGCGGGAGATGCGGGCTCTCGCAAGAATTCCCGGCAATCCAGGTCAAGGCCGATTCCTCCGCCGGCGTATCCCCGCTGATCGACTCGATGCGGACCACCAGCGCTTGATTTGATTGGGCGGAAGGTCCAAGGGCTCGTCGGGGACGATTACCTTGCCGTCGTAGTGCGCATTGATCGCAATCATGCGGTGCTCCTTGCCGGGATCCCTCCCCAGTATGCCACGCTCCACGAGGTTCGCCCGGCACAGCCTGCGCCATCCGGTGTTTCCCCCGTCATTCTCCCCGCAGGAAAACGCAGTACCGAAAGCACTGGTGCAAGGGCTTCACGGCTGGGTATAATCGTGTAACACTCTATAACGGAAAGGAAATCTTTACTTGCAGATGAACGACCAATACGATGTAGCCATTCTGGGCGCGGGTTTCGAAGGCGGCATGCTGGGAACCATTTTGGCCTACAAAGGCGCCAAAGTGGTGATCGTCGACGCCGGCTCGCATCCCCGTTTCGCCCTCGGCGAATCCACCGTTCGGCACACTTTCCGCATGATCAAAATCATGGCGGAACGATTTGGAGTCCCCGAGTTCAAGACCGAGTTCAATTCCGGCGAACTCCTCCATACGCACGTGTCCAACCATTTCGGCGTCAAGAAGAATTTCGGTTTCATCCTTCACCGCGCCGGCGAGCACCAGCGGCCGGAAGAGGCCACCCAATTGGTGATCCCGCCGTATCGGGAAGGCTACGAAGCCCACCTGTTCCGCCAGGATACCGATCAATATTTGACCTACACGGCCATCCATCACGGCGCCACGGTCAAGTACAACACGCGCGTCAAGACCGTCGAGACGGATGCGCAGGGCGTGACGCTCACGACCGAGAAAGGCGAGACCATCCGCGCCAAGTTCGTCGCCGACGCCTCCGGCGGCGGGCACGTGCTCGCACGCCAGTGGAACCTGCGCGACAATCCGCCGCGCGTCCGGCTGCAGACCCGCTGCCTCTTCACGCACATGATCGACGTGAAGCCCTACGACGATCTGAATCTGCCGAACGGCGTGCCTAAGGGGCCCCGCCGTTGGTATCAGGGCACCTGTCACCACATCTTCGACGGCGGCTGGCTGTGGGTGATCCCGTTCGACAACCGCGAAGGATCCGCCAACAAATGCGTCAGCGTGGGCTTGAGCTTCGATATCCGCAAATTCCCAAAACCCATGGACATCACGCCGGACGAGGAATGGCGCCAGTTCCTGGATAAGTTCCCCAGCATCAAAGAGCAGTTCAAGGATGCCAAACTGGTGCGCGACTGGGTTTCTTCGGACCGCTTGCAGGGTTCCCTGAAGCAAACCGTGGGTGATCGCTGGGCTGTTATGGCCGGCGGCGCCGGCAGCGGGTTTCTGGACGCCCTGTTTTCCCGCGGGCTGGCGTCGTCGGTGGAAGTCATCAACGCGCTCGCCGCGCGCCTGCTGCCGGCCATCAAGGAGAACGACTTCCGGGCCGAGCGCTTCGAGTATATCTCCCGCATTCATGAAGTCAATCTGCGGAACAACGACCGGCTGGTATTCGGCGCCTACACCTCGTTCCGGGACTTCGATCTCTGGAATGCCTGGTTCCGCGTCTGGGCCCTGGGCGTAGGCCTGGGCGATTTGAAACTGGCCAGCATCTACCGGCGGTACTTGAAGACGCACGACGATTCTATTCTTCCGGATGCCGAAGAGCCCCTGGGCCTGTTCTACAGCCAGCACAAAGGCTTTGGCGAACTCCTGGATACCGCCGTGGCCAAAATGGATGAGGTGGAAGCCGGTACTACCGATCCGAAGGAAGCGTCCAAATTCATCTTCAACCTGATACAAAACGCCAAATTCACGCCGGCTGCCAATCACCTGGGAGACCCCGATTGGCATTTCATCAATGCCGGAACGTTCATCGTCTCGGTGAAGACGCTGGCTTGGTTGTTGACCTCGGCGCCACCCGATATCCGCAGCCTGTCGTTGGGTCTGCTGGGAAATTCCGGCGGACACAAGCCGCAACCGGCGCACTCGGCAGGATAAACCGGCCCCCTAAAACAGCAAGGGGCAGAGTCTATTGGACTCTGCCCGCCCCCTTGCCGTCTGGCTCAAAACCTAGGAAAACATCTTGCGGCACCCGCCGCCTAACTGAATTCTAAGCTTGCCGGCGCTTGCGTGAAAAGAACCTCCTGTACCGTACCGGGTACCGCTGGCGTGCGCTACTATTGCAGAAATGGGTCAATCTTCCGAACACCCCATCGACCGCCGGTCTTTTTTCTTGACCTCGGCCGCCTTCCTCGCCGGGACCGCCTGCTCGAGCGACGCGCGCGGCGCGGGCAAGGTGGGCATGGTCCGGCTGGTGGACTTCTCGGATTCAGGAAAGAGAATAGGAATTGTGACAACCGAAAAAGTAATCAAGAGCGACGAAGAATGGAAGCGCCAGCTCACTCCCGAGCAGTTCGCGGTCACCCGCAAGAAGGGCACCGAGATGGCCTTCACCGGCAAATATTACAATCTGCACGATCAGGGCATCTACCGCTGTGTGTGCTGTGGCAACGCGCTGTTCAGCTCCGATACCAAGTTCGAGTCGGGTACCGGCTGGCCGAGCTTTTGGGCGCCGATCGCCAAAGAGAATATCACCGAGGAAACTGATACCAGCCTGGGCATGATGCGCACCGAAGCGCTCTGCAGCAAGTGCGATGCCCACTTGGGCCACGTCTTCCCGGATGGACCGCGACCCACCGGATTGCGCTATTGCATGAACTCGGCTTCGTTGCGGTTCGTCAAAAACGAAGCGCCCAAATAACAGCTGGAACCTCGACCCGCCAAAACGGCGCCGAAGCCTCCCATGCGCATTTTCATTGACGCCGTTCCTTTGCTGGTGCGCAGCGCAGGCGTCAAGAATTATCTCTTCCACTGGATTCTGCATCTGCGCCGGCTGCTGGGTGGCGAGCAGGTACGGCTGTTCCCCTTCCTCGACCGGCTGCCGGATCTGGATCATGAAGGATCAGCCGCCGATCCGCCCGGCACCCTCGCCCGTCAGGCTCTGCTGTTTGCGCTGAACCTGTGGCCGAATCACGCCGCGGACTTGATGGCGCCGCCGGATGGCATCTTTCACGCCACCAAGCTGCTCTATCCGCCGCGGCAACTTCGCTTGACTGCCACGCTGCACGACATGACTTGCTGGCTGCTGCCGGAGTTTCACCAGCCCGCGAATGTGGCGGCTGAGAAGCGCTTCGCCGAACAGATCTGGAAACGTTCCGCCGGCCTGATTGCCGTCTCCGAAAGCACTCGCCGCGATGCGGTTAAGGTTCTGGACCTGAATCCGGAAACGATACAAGTGATTTATCCCGGCGTAGCGGAGCCGTTTTTCGCGGCCACCACCGCAACTGCCGACGCCGCCCGCCTGAAGTACGGACTCCGCCGGCCCTATGCCTTGTATGTGGGAACCGTCGAGCCCCGCAAGAATCTGGATCGCTTGCTGGACGCATGGCAAACCCTGCCGCCTGCGGCTCGTGAAGCATTCGATCTCGTGGTTGCCGGCCCCCAAGGCTGGCGGTCCGCCGGCACGCTGGCCCGCCTCGGCGCGCCTGCTCCTGGCATACGCCGCTTGGGCTATGTTCCAGAGCCCGATCTGCCGGGCATCACGGCTGGCGCGACGGTCTTTGTCTATCCGTCGCTCTACGAAGGCTTCGGCTTTCCGGTAGCGCAAGCCATGGCGGCAGGCGTGCCGGTGATTACCTCCAACCTGTCGTCGTTGCCGGAAGTGACGGGAGACGCGGCGCGATTGATCGATCCGCTCAGCCGGGCTGAGCTGCGCGACGCGTTAGAATGCCTGCTCACCTCGCCGGCCACGCGCGCACAACTGGCGGCATCCGGCCGAATCCAAGCGCAGCGTTTCCGATGGGACATGTGTGCCAAGCAGTCGCTGGAGTTCTTCGCGCGAATACTGGAGGCCTAGCTCGCCGCCAGTTCGCTCATCAAAGCCTGTTTGCGGTATTCGAGGCCTGGGTTCGCTTCCGCCCGCTCGTCCAGCGATTTGCCCAAACTAGCCAGCAGATACAACAGGAACAAGCCGCGCGCGCCCGGCGTCGCAGCCAGATCGAACTTGGTTCTCCAGCTCTTCTTCAACCGACTGGCCACCTGCACGCTGAAGTGAAATGTGTCCCACCCCAAAGGGATTCCGTCTTCGCAGGACTCCCAATCGAAGACCGCCAGCCGGCCGTCTCGCACGCGGGTGTTCCAGGGAGCGAAGTCGCCATGCCAGAAGCCGCACGCCACCGTAACGTTTCCCAATTCGCGGCGGGCCGCCGCCAGGGTCGCTCTTCCCAACTGCTGCCATCGCAGGTCGCAGCGCCAGGTGACCTCTTTCCAACGTGCGCCAACTTCTTCAACGACTTGCAGCCCGGGCTTGTCCACGCGCCGGATGGCGGCCAGCTTTTCGAGAAACTCCACGTGCATGCCGGACAGGTCCGCCGCTCCGGGTCGGCCTTCCAGCGGCGACTGGAACAACATATAGTTGTTTTGCCAATCGCCCGCATAGAGCACGCGCGGCGCGTAAGGCCGCAAAGCGGCGAGATCTTCGAGTACGCCGGCCTCATGGCGCACGCGCTCGCCTGCCGGCTTGGTCAGGCCCAGCTTGACATACCCCAGGGTTTCGCCGCAGGCCCGCATCACTTGAATGGTGAGCTTACGATACTTGCCCGGCGCGGCGAGCGACATGGCGAACGCCGGGTTGCGCTCTCCAGTCACGTTGGTAACCAGGGCCTTTAACCCTACCGGCTCGCCGACATGCAGCGAGTGCATGGCCCAACCGCTCCAGCCCGTTTTGACGATCTGCGCGAGCATGCCCTTCCGTATCCGCGCGCCCAGCCCGTAGGGGGTGTAGACCTGAAAGCCTTCCAGCGTCGTGCGGCTGTCCCCGAGGGGGAGCAAATAGCGCGGGTCCTGACGCGAGGGCAGCACTGCAAAGCGATAGCGCATAGGATCGCCCTGCGCCGTGCGGCGGCCGGCGAAACACTCCAGGGCTGCTTCCAACGCTGCGCTCATAAGAAGGCTCTGTGGACAGCTAACTCACTGCTTCGAAATATCGTCGGCTTGGAGCGATCCGATTACAATTATTCAGGGGCGTTATACCTCAAGTCAATTCGTCCGCTCTCGGATGGGGGCCTAAGAGTTTTCTTAGGAGGTTCGCGATATCTATTTATTTTCATCAAGTTGCCCATGATGTGCGGGTACATCCGGTGGTTAGAAGTACTAAAGCAGGCCTCGCCTGCTGTACGACACAATAGTGAAAATCCTAAGGCGTATTCGCAGAACACTTAGGAGGTAGACTGATGCCTCCCGGCGATATTGGCACACGTATCTTTGAAAATGCGCAGACCGGCCTGCTGCTGTTGGAAGCGGCAACCGGAAGGATACTGGAGGCCAATGCCGCATTGCTGCATATCGCCGAATCGCGCCGCGGGGGCCGAGATGCACGCACACTTGCTGGCCGGCGGCACGGTCTGGGACGGGGAGTTGCCACTCCAGGCCGCCGGCGGGCGTCTGCTGCTGCTGGACGTAAGCGGCCACGCGGCGGACGGCCTGATTCAGTTGGAAGTGCGGGATGCCACCGGCCGCGAACAGGCGCATCTCGCCGAGCGGATTGCGGTGCAGCGTCGGCTGGCCGCGCGGACCGCCGTCGAATTTCAAAACGTGCATCGCGCGCTGCGGACCATGGGCGAGTTGCTGCTGATCGGCGCGGGACAGGGCCGGCCGGTGCTTGACGAATTGGAAGAGGTCCAGCAGGCCGCCGAACGGGCCAGTGCCATAGCCGAATACTTGCAGGCTTTCAGCGGAGGCAGCGCACCGCAGATCCGGCCGGTCACTCTCAACGACCTGGTACAAGGAACGCTGCCCTGTTTGCGGCGGCTATTCGGGCGCGATGTCGAAATTGTCTCCGACTTGAGCCCCGATGTGCCGCCCGTCATGGCCGATCCTGCGCAGTTGCGGCATATCATTTTGACGCTGGCCGCCAATTCGCGCGATGCCATGTCACGCCGGGGAACCTTTTGCCTGCAGACCGCCTACCAGCCGACAGGGACGGCCGAGTTGGACAGAATCGACCCGCTTGGCGGTCCGTACGGGATGCTGGCAGTGAACGATAGCGGACCGGGCTTTGACGCTGGTGGGAGCAGCATTCCCTGCCCCACCAGTGACGCTGGCGGATCGTTTGCCGGGTAACGCTACCATTCTTTTGGTAGAAGCCCATGACGGAATGCGTACCGTCATGGCGAACGTGTTGAAAAAGCGCGGCTACCGCGTGGCATTCCCAAGAAGCGTTGCGGATCGCTAAGGGCGCATGGACCAACCGGATCTCCTGATCAGCCGGCCAGAGTCGGCACTGGCCATGAGGCTTGACGGGTATCCAACCGCGGTTGCGGGTTTGTATTTGGGAGGATATGCCCACGGCGCTGTCGCGCTGGAGCAAGCATTGCCGCCCCGGACCGCGATTTTGCGGAAGCCGTTCGAACCGGAGACCTTACTGGCAACGGTGTGAGTTGTTATCGCAACCCCTGTAGTCGCTTCAGCTCCAGAGCACGCATCAACGATTTCATCACTTTCATCACTCTGATCTTGACAGGGCCTGCTGGGAATGCCTAGGATCAAAGATGTATCCATCTAATGAAGGCTCGCAGTGAACCATACATGAAGTCCCAGGAGGTGGCGGACGTCCTGGGAATTACCAAGCGCACGTTGATGAACTGGTTGCGCACACAGAAGATCCAGGAGCCGGAGCGGAATCAGGCCAACCGTTACCGGCGCTGGACTGCCCAGGACGTAGAACGTATCCGGCAAACTATTGCGGAGAAACAACAGTGATCAGGCTTGTGATTTCGAACCAACGCGGCGGAGTAGCCAAAACCACCACCGCTACCACCTTGGCGCGCTTGTGGGCCGATGGGGGCCGTAAGGTTTTGCTGATCGATACCGATCCGCAGGGGTCAGTGGGAATGTCGCTGGGGCTGAAAGCCGACAAGTTCCTCCACCATTTTGTGGTCTACAACCACCTGTTCGAGAGCTGCCTGGTGCACGCCACTCCCAACATCGACGTGCTTTGCAGCAGCCGCGAAACCATTCAGGCGGAAGCTTCCCTGATGGGCGTGCCGGCACGGGAGATGTCCTTTTCCCTGCTCTTCTCCAAGGTGGACGAACCGTACGACATTGTGATCATCGACGTGGCCCCCTCCATCACGCTCATGCAGACCTGCGCGATGGTTTACGCGCAGCGCGTCCTGATTCCGGTCAGTATGGACACCCTCAGTTTGCAGGGCGCCGGCGCCTGCCTGGAAACTGCGCGTATGATGAACGAGTTGTTTCGCGTCAATGTTCGGCCGGTCGCCCTATTGCCCGTGATGGTGGACAGGCGATTCCAGCATACCGCCGTCATGATGAAGTCTCTGGAGGACCTCTCGGCGAAGTTTGCGATTCCCCTGCTCCCGGCCATCCGCACCGATGTAACCGTGGCCAAGTGCGGCCGGGCGCGGCAGTTTTTGGTGGATTACGAACCTAAGTGTAAGGCCATGGAAGACTACGAGATAGCGGGAACCCAGCTACTGGAGCTGCTCGATGAGCGAACCGGACAAAGAGAATCCGAAAGCGTCCAAACGGTCCAAGCGTAGACCGGCCATGGAGCCGCTCGGCTGGGACGAGATCGTCAGCCAGCCAGGCATGGGTGGATATCTCTCGTTCTTGAACGGCCCGATTCCCCTGCCCCATCTGCAGGGTTCAGCTACTGCGATTGCTTCGGATCCTGGGGTTGTTTCAGACCCTATTATTGAATCAGCCCCAGCTATTGCTTCAATCCCGGAAGTTATTCCAGACCCTGAAGTGCTATCGATCCCTGCTCTTCCTACAGTCTCAGGGACTTTACAGCCTGAAATAAGCCCTGATTCTACTCCAATCCCTGCAGCTATTTCATCCCCTGGGGTTGATACAACATCTGGTGTCGATAAAGGCCCTGATGTTTTATTGAGTTCGGTCCCTGGGGTTGTCTCAACCCCTGCGGCTCTTCCGGTCCAACGCCTCCGCATCCGCCGATGCGCCGCCACGCACGACGGTCATTCGCTCGGCGAGGAGGTACTTTATCAAGCCCTCTGGAAGGCGGCCCAGCCGGAAGCCGCCGAGACACGCACCATAGTGATTGGCTGGCGGGGTATGTCGCAACTCTGCCGTATGACTCCTAAGAACTGCAAAATCAATACGCAACGGCTGATCCGCAAGTTGGCTCTCGAGGTTCTTTCGCCGTATAATACGCCTGAATCGATCGGCACCACCTACCGTATTTACTCGGACCAAGTCATCCTCGAAAGGCGCCGCGAAGCGGGCCTCGAGTGGGTGGTGCGGAGCAGGGGAGTGGATTTCGTCGATCCTGCCACCGGAGTAAGCATTCTGCCCATCTGTGCACATACGTATCAAGCCGAGACCCCTCTGATATAATCAAAAAAAACTTGGGATTCCCGTCCAAAACCGCCACTTATCTTTCCTAAAAGGATTTCAGGGCAGGGCATTGGCCCACTCCAGCCATGCACATTTGCATTGTAGGTGGCATCTTCGACAAGCCTGCGGGCTACAGGGATCGACATTCCATCTCGCCCGAGACAGTGCTGGCGGACGGTCTGCGCCAGCGCGGCTGGCAGGTGACGCTGGCCGGTCATTCCGCTCCGCTGCCCCCTAGCTGCTTCGACCTCGTGCACGTGCATCACTTCGGGAGGGCGGCCTTGCGTCTGGCAGCCGCCACGGCCCGTCCACCCTTCGTTCTCACCACCCACGATCCATTCGCCATGAACGGGCTGCCCGTAGGCTGGCGGCGGCGCTTGACGGACGGTTTCGTGCTGCGCAAGGCCAATGCGATAGTGGCGCTCTCCAATGCCGAGCGCGATTTCCTGGCCCGCCGCCGGAGGATCCTGCCGGAGCACATCGCGGTAATTCCCAACGGCATCAGCACGTCGGTATTCGAGCGCACCTCCGCACCGGCCGAGCCCACCGACGATCTGCTGTTCGTGGGCCAACTCCAACCGTTTAAAGGTCTGGACTATTTGTTGAAGGCCTTGCCCGCCGTGCGCGCCGCCTGTCCGCGCGTCAAGCTGCGAGTGGTCTACCAGACCGGGGCGTTGCTCGACCGCTACCGGAAGCACGCGTCCCAGCTCGGACTGAACGGATGCGTCGAGTTCGCCGGGGCCAAGACGGCCGCCGGACTGGCCCAGCTTTATTCCAGCGCCACAGTAGTGATCTCGCCCAGTTTGGGCGAATGCCTGTCTACGGTGGTTCTGGAAGCCATGTGCTGCGGCGCGGCTGTGGTAGCCACCGACGTCGGCGGCATCCGCGAACAACTGGATGAGGAAAGCGGCGTCATCGTTCCGCCGCGCGACAGCGCCGCCCTGGCGGGCGCTATTTCCGCGTTGCTGGCCGATGCCACCCGCCGCCGCAGGCTGGGCGATGCGGCGTGCCGAAAGGCGCATTCCCAATTCACCGTGCGCCAGATGATCGACCGTCACGTACGGCTTTACGAAGAACTGCTGGAGACGCATGCGCGCGCTGCTTAATTGTTCCGACGCCGAGTTGTTGGATTTGGCGCAGACCATCTACGACATCCCGTCCTTGGCGGCCTGGCGGGCGGCTGAGCTGAAAGCATTGCGGCAATGCGCGTTCGCACGGCCCATACTGGAGATCGGTTGCGGCAACGGACGCTTTGCCTCGCTGCTGTTCCAACGGGTGGATTGGGGCATCGACCTGAATCCGCGCGAGATCGCGCTGTGCGGCGGGCGAAATGGGCTCTACGGACGCCTCTCGGCGATGGATGCGCGCAGGCTGGAGTTCGCGGATGGAGTCTTCGCCACGGTCTTCGCCAACTGCGTCATGGAGCACATCCCGGATTTGGCGCGGGTGCTGGCCGAGTGCCGGCGCGTCCTGCGGCCGGAAGGCGCGCTCATCGCGACGGTCCCGCTGATCGAGATGAACCGGCACCTGCTGCTCTCGAGCGCCTGGTATGCGCGTGCGCGCGCCAGGCAGTTGCAACATCTGAATCTGTTGACCGAGGCGGCCTGGGTCGCGGCTTTATCTAAAGCCGGATTTGCGACCGTCCGGACCACGCCCTACCTATCGGCCCGCATGTGCGAGCTCTGGGATCGCGTGGATGGCCCGCTGTGCATGGGCGCGGGTCCGGTGACGCTGGGCAGGGCCTACCGCTGGGGGCTGCGGCTCCTGCCCACTCCCATGCAAAGCAAGCTGAATCGTCAATGG
>Ga0187875_10003304_pt1 | contig 11471 bp, 12 predicted proteins | sample June2016WEW_17_1_2_FD_132978 | JGI IMG/M metagenome (GOLD analysis project Ga0187875, IMG submission 132978) | Peatland microbial communities from SPRUCE experiment site at the Marcell Experimental Forest, Minnesota, USA - June2016WEW_17_10 | ecosystem: Environmental > Terrestrial > Soil >... | reverse complement strand
GCCAGCCACGAGCGACCGGGACGGTCGCGCCACCCACACAGAGGAACTGATAGCGTGATGGAAAACGAGGGGGTTGACAGGATATGCCGAATAGAGCATATTCCTGAGTAGGTATATGAAACTGCTGCAGATTTACCGCTGTTTATGCGATGAGACCCGGCTGCGAATTTTGCATTTGCTGACGCAAGGCCCGCTTTGTGTCTGCCATTTCCAGGAGATTTTGCGGCTGCCTCAAGTCGCGGTTTCCAAACACCTCGCCTACCTGCGAGCCAACGGCCTGGTGACCGCCCGACGGCACGAAAAATGGATGATCTACCGGCTGCCTGACAAGGCGCCCGCGGAATTGGATTTGCAATTGCGCTGCTTGCAGGACTGCGTGCAGTCCCATGCGATATTTCGCGAGGACTTGAAGCGGCGAAAAAAGATGCGGTGCGAGTGCGAATGGGTGGAAGAAGCGGCGCTGGCGGGCGGAAAGCAGAAATGACGTTTGTGAACGATTAGGAATCGCAAAATATGAGCCAATCAACCGATCAGACCGCGCATCGGTGCGCTGAACTTTTTGAACAAGGCTACTGCTGCTCGGAAAGCGTACTGCAAGCCGTGGCCGAAAGCCGGGGAATCCAATCCAAGTTGATACCGGGCATTGCCACGGGGCTTTGCGGCGGGATCGCCCGGAGCGGCGGCATTTGCGGGGCCGTCAGCGGCGGCGTGCTTGCCATCAGCATGATCACCGGCAGATCAAGCCCCAAGGCGTCACGCGAGGAGAACCAACGGCTGGTGAGGACGTTTTTGAACCAATGTGAAGCCCAATTCAGCTCGACCAATTGCGAGCAGCTTATCGGCTGCCGCCTGGACACGCCGGAAGGCCAGCGGTTTTTCAGCGAGCATCATCTGCGGGAAAAATGCGCCGGATTTGCCCGTGAAGCCGCCCGCATGGCCGCCCGCTTGCTCGACGAATCCGATCCTTCAGTTACTCCTCATTGAGCTGGGCGGCAGCGCGGCTGGATGAATGATATGAAGCCTGAAACCCCAAGGTCCGCCAGACGGCTGGCATTTTTTGACCGTTACCTGACGGTTTGGGTGTTTGTCTGCATGATCATCGGAGTGGCACTGGGGAAAGCTCTGCCAGGGATCACACTGGCTTTGAGCAAAATGGATTTCGGCCAAGGCTCGCAAGTGAACATCCCCATCGGTGTTTTGCTGTGGCTGATGATTTACCCGATGATGCTGAAAGTCGATTTTGGAGCCATCGGCGGGATAGCGCGCAAACCCAAGGGGCTGATGGTGACGTTGATTGTCAATTGGCTTGTCAAGCCGTTCAGCATGGCGTTTTTGGCCTGGCTTTTCATGCAACACATCTTCGCGGCGTGGATCGACCCGGAGACGGCGCGGAATTACACGGCGGGCCTCATCATTCTTGCCGCCGCTCCCTGCACGGCGATGGTGTTCGTGTGGTCGTATCTTACCGAGGGCGATCCGGCCTATACGTTGGTGCAAGTCGCGGTGAACGATCTGATCATGCTGGTGGCGTTCGCGCCGATCGTCATGTTTCTATGCGGCGTGGCGCACGTCGTGGTGCCCGCGAAAGTGCTGGTCACGTGCGTCATTGTGTTTGTCGTTATTCCGCTGGCGGCGGGTTGGCTGACGCGAACGGCCTTGCTCAAGGCGCACGGCCCGGAATGGTTCGAGCGAACATTTCTGCCGAAGTTTCACCCGGTCATGGTGGGGGCGTTGCTGCTGACACTGGTGTTGATCTTCGCCTTCCAATCGAAGAACCTGACCACCCGCTGGGTGGCCGTCCTGCTATTGGCCGTCCCCATCGTCATCCAGGTGTATTTCAATTCGGGTTTGACGTATTTGCTGATGCGGCGGCTGGGCGTGGATCATAATATCGCGTCGCCCGGCTCGCTGATTGGCGCAAGCAATTTTTTTGAGTTGGCGGTGGCGGTGGCGATAGTGCTATTCGGCGCCGACTCGCCCGCGGCCCTCGCGACAGTCGTAGGGGTTTTGGTGGAAGTGCCGGTCATGCTCTCGGTTTGCAATGTCTGCAATCAATCACGCGCCTGGTACAACCGGAAGATCACAGATGAAAAAGAAAGTCCTGTTCGTATGCGTCCACAACAGCGCCCGCAGCCAGATGGCGGAGGCATTTCTCAACAAGATGTGCGGGAAAGAGTTTGAGGCCCAGAGCGCGGGTCTTGAACCGGGCAGACTGAACCCGGTTGTCGTGGAGGTGATGCGCGAGATCGGCATCGACATTTCCAGCAACCGGACCAAGGCAGTCTCGGACATTTTGAAGTCCGGCCAGGTGTTTTCACACGTCATCACCGTTTGTGATGAAACGAGCGCCGGGCGCTGTCCGGTTTTCCCCGGCGGCGGAGCGCGATTGCACTGGAGCTTTGCCGATCCGTCAACTTTTGGGGGCACCGAGGCCGAGGTTCTCGAAAAGACGCGCGGGGTGCGCGATGCCATAAAGCAAAAGGTGGAATGGTGGTGTCGTGAACAAGGGTTTCAGGCTGACTTTTAATGTTGTATTCATCGGATTTCCGTCGTTGCCATTATGCCACAGCAAGGCTGATGCCGCGTCAGATGGGGTAAACACCCCATAGCGCGCGCGCAAGTTGTCCACGATAATTGCGGTCAGTTCTGTTGGTGCGGAGTTAACCTTGTTGTGGGATTATTGGCCGGTTAACTCGTGACCACGTACGGTGGAGTTGGCTCTCCCGCCTAGGGATTGGTTAGTGGGGTAACGGGATAGTTCGCAGCCCGGTCAGGCTCCTGTCTGACCGGGCGCGGACTGGGGGCAGAGATTGGGAGGGCAGGGTGAGTTGATTGACTTTTGATTTCAACGTTGGACCTTTGGCTCCACCCAGATTGCCCAGGAGTTGAAGTTGTGTCCTTCGCCTCCAGCGGTGAGAAGTTCAAGTTCCGTGACGCGCGAAATGTCCACTTTCACGTCCGCTTGCTCGCCAACCCGCAGCGTGCGGGAGCGATATAGCTCCCGGCCATCGCCCTGCACTGTAAAAACCGCCGAACCTTGGATGTGGGCGCCATCGCGCAGGCCAATAGTGGCCGTGAAGGTCTTCCATTTGCCAGCCAGGGGAAAAACATACCGCGCGGAGGAATGCGCATAGAGTCCTTTGTCGTAGAACCGCCCGCCGAGCATTAGAAAGACGCCGTCCTGAATGTGCTCGTCGAACCAGTAATGATTGCGCGCGACCTGTCCCCAGCCGACTTGTGCGTCGGTCCACGCCGCATCGGACAGAAAAGCGCTGTCGCCCTGGACGCTGGCGAGATCGAACGGGACAGGCGGATCGAGCACGGAGCGCAGCAGTCGAAGTTTGCGCGCGGCCTCCGGTGTGGGTGAGGCGGCAAGAGACTCGTCGTTTACGAATTGTGGCGCTTCCGGCTGATGGCGCATCACCGCCATTTCCGCGCGATCAACGATCCATTGCTCATTCAAGGCGGCGGCATCGGGCGCGGATGAGGCATCGTAACGGAGGTGAAATTCCTGCGCGAACGAGGCTCCGTTGACGTGCAGCCTGGCCAGCTTGAGATGCCAGTGGTCCCAGCTTTCCGGACGCAACCCGTCCATGTCGAGGTTTGCTGAGCCGTCTTTGTGGACGCGCCATTCACCCGGACGCAGTCCGTCCACATCGAGGGTGAAGGCGCCGTCTTTGAGGACGCACGGAAAGGTGCGCGACCAATGATCGTCGATCTTATCGCTGTCCGGCCAGAGGTAGGCGATGACCGCATAAGGCGGAATGGCGCCCGTGACCACGCCCTGAATTCTCAGTAAGCCGTTCGTCGCGGAGAACTTAAGGGACTTGAAACTGCTGTCCGCAGCATCCCATCGTCCGCGGTCCGAGCGGGTAAAGAGCGGGCTGGACGCGAGTTGAAGCGCCGAGGCGCGGGCAAGAAATGCCGGCGCCCCTCCGCGCCACAAGTCCTGGCGATAGGTGAGATTGCCTCCGCTCATCAGCGAAACGCCGAACGACTGTTCAAAGGCGCTGCCGTCATCGTGCGGGAGTCCGAGAGCGTGGCCCAGTTCATGGGCGGTGCCCCCAAGATACATGGTATTGAACCTGGCCACCGTTGTCTCGGCGCGCGGGTAGTAGTGCTCGGAAAAAACCATCGGCTGGTTCGTCTCTGTCAGAAGGAGGGGATCAAGCAGTTCGCAATCGGCCGCATGACACAGTCCGCCGCGCTCAGAACCGCCGCCGTAATACGGGGCGCTGAACACATAGCGCCCGTCACTCTCCTTGCGGCACAGGGCATAAAACACCATCAGATGCTCACGCTCGATGTCCATTGTGTCTTTGAGGGCAGCGCGAATTTCAGCGGCAGTGACATCACCGGTTTCGTAATTGTATTTGGCCGCGGGCAACTGTCCCTGGACAAGATGCACGACGAGTCTGCCATCCTTGCGTTCAAGCGGCAGGCCGGACGTCTCAATTCCGAAGCGTCGCAGACCATCGCGATAGAAGTCGCTGACGTCGTTCATGACCCGGTCCAGCCGTTCGGCGTAGTAGGGGAGCGGGTTGCCGTCCTGAGGGACGAAATAAACGACCCGCAACGGGTGATTTGTGCGCGGCTGACCGGCATGGTAGGCGGCGATCATCGGTTCCGCCTCCAGCAACATGGCCCGGCCCGCCGGATCGTCACCATCAACACCATAAGCCGGCGGCGAAGCGACGATGTTGGAAGGTGGATTCGTGGATGCCGTCGTGCCTTGGCCGGCGGCCTGATGAACGCCCGCCAGCAACCCCGTCGCGATGACCAAATAATGAAGTTTGCTATGCATAAGGTTTTCTCGATCCAGATTGCCATCTGGCGGAGAGCAATCAGATGTTGGTTGTGTAACACTCGTGCGGCTTAATTGCAACGCGGGAAGTGCATTTGCCGCTCGTAAAATGAAGAGAGCCAGAGATCTCAAGGAATGGATTTCAGGCGCAGACGATTCAGTTGGTGTTTGTCCAATCCTTGATTAGGTTCCTATCATCCGCTTTACGGCTTCGCGGATGGCCGCGAACTTGCCAGCCTGCAACTCGCCAACTTGGCCGGCCACGAGGCTGGCATGCGCCGTGAACAATTTGCCAGGGCGCGCGAAACTCGTGAGCCGCAATGAACCCTGCGCAAAATCGCCGGCTTCCAGCCTGACGGCACGCGCGTCGCCATACGACTGGCTGGTGATTTGACAGAGAATCCAATCGTCTCGCCCCGCATCGCCCAGCACCACCGCCGGTCGAAGCTTGGAGGCAGTCAGATCGGAAAACGGGAAGTGAACTATGACGACTTGCCCGGCTGCAAGTGTGCCCATGCCGCATCCTCCTCGGGACGATTCCAGTCCTCCGCCAACGCTGCTTCGCTCAAGAGCGCTGCGTCGTTGACTTGCGGCTCTTCTTCCAGGATGGTCACCAGCGCGCGCCTGGGGGAGCGCACATGCACCGGTTCCACGAGGCGGACTTCGCCACTGGGCTGGATGATTGCTTCGACGGTTCTCATCTCAATCAAAAGCCTAACACACCGGCAGGCATCCTCAAGAAGTTCTTCGCCTCGAAAAAAGTCCGGCTTACGTGCTTAACGCGGCCGTTGGGCTGGGCCGCTGCACGAAAGCGGCTTGCTCGCGCTGCCGGCGATTGAGTTCCCGATCGGCGGCGAGGTATCGAAACCGGTCTGCGAGTTGGAGCCGATCCAATAGGCCGGCTTGGTGCAACCGGGTCACGACGGCGTGACAAGGGCGCCGCAATTCTTGGCTCAGTTCCCAATTCCTCCGCTTCGTGCTTCCCACACCCGATTTATCTGCTACCTTTCCCTGCCGCCAAACCGGCACCTATGAGCGCTTATGACAAATTAAAGTTTAATTCCGACGGCCTCATCCCGGCCATCATCCAGGACAATCAGAATGGCCGGGTACTCATGATGGCCTGGATGAACCGCGCCTCGCTGGAAGCGACCGTGGCCACCGGCAAAACCCATTTCTGGAGCCGCTCCCGCCAGAAATTCTGGATGAAAGGCGAGACCAGCGGACACACCCAGACAGTCAAGGACATCGCCTTCGATTGCGACGGCGACACCCTCTTGATCAAAGTCGAGCAGATCGGCGCAGCCTGCCACGAGGGCTACCGTTCCTGCTTCTATCGCTCCTTCACCGACGGCGGCGCGGGGGCGCGGGTTACCGAGCCGCAACTGCAAACTCCTCAGGAGATTTACGGCAAGAAATGACCTTCCTCCCATTCGCCAACCGCGGCTACCTTGCCATGTTCGCTCTCCTGCTGGCGGGGCGCGGGATGGATTTCTTGAGCACCTGGGTGGCGACTCCCAACCTCGCGCTGGAAGGCAATCCGCTGGCGAAAAAAATGGGGTGGAAATGGGGCGGACTGCTCAATGTGGCGATTTGCTTCGCCTTCGCCTTCTGGCCGCTGACGGCCGTCATTGTTATCACCACCAGTCTGCTGGTGGCGGCCCGCAATTTTCATTCCGCCTGGCTCATGCGCTCGATGGGCGAGGCAGCCTATCGCGAGTGGTTTGTTGAGCGCATTGCCCAGGCCCGCCTGTCTCTTTTTTTCTCATGCCTGCTCGCCGAAACCGTCCTTGGGGGCGCGATCGGCGCGGCGCTCATTGGCTTCAGCGGCGAGGAGTCTGTTCCCTTTGCCATCGGTTTCGGCATTCTCGCCTACTCCGCCATCGTTCTGTTTTACACCTCTCTTTCTTTGTGGCGCTTGCGCCGTCGAATGGAGTAATTAACACGCCATGTATTACCCAAACCAGGATGAATTCTTGGCGCTGGCCGGACAGGGGAACCTGATCCCGGTCACCCGCCGCGTGCTGGCCGATTTGGAAACGCCTCTCTCGGCCTATCGCAAAATCCGCGGCCTGGGCGAGTCGTTCCTTTTCGAGTCCGTCGAGGGCGGCGAACACATCGGCCGCTACTCCTTCGTCGGCTGTAATCCGCGCGCCGTCATCAAACAGACCGGCCGGCGCGTCGATCTGATCGAAAACGGGAAGGTCATCGAGTCCTTTCCCCTCGACGGCGACATCAAGGACGGTTTGGCCGTCGTCGAGCAAGTCATGCGGCGCTACCGTCCCGCGCCGGTCCCCGGCTTGCCGCGCTTCACCGGCGGCGCCATCGGCTTCATCGGCTACGAGTTTATATACGACATCGAACCGGTCGTTCCCCGCCCCCCGAAAGACGAGCTGAACACGCCCGTGCTCTATTTCCTCATCGCCGACGAACTGCTGGTCTTCGACCGCGTGGCGCAAACCATCACCATCGTCGTCAACGCCCTCCTTGACGGCCGGCCGCCCCAGGAAGCCTACGAGGAAGCCGTCGGGGAAATCGAACGCCTGCTCTCTTTGCTCGAACAGCCCACCCAGAACGCGACTGTCGATGTCCCGCGCGACCTTCCGGAAATTCCCGTTTCCTCCAACATGCCCAAGGACGCCTTCCTGGAAAACGTCGCGCGCGCCAAAAAATTCATCACCGCCGGCGACCTGATTCAGGTGGTCGGCTCGCAGCGATTCTCCACGCCCCTGAAGGCCTCGCCCGTCGATCTCTATCGGGCGGCGCGCTCGATCAACCCCTCCCCCTATATGTTCATGCTCGAACTGGACGGCTTGTCGCTCGTCGGCGCCTCGCCCGAAGTCCACGTGCGCTGCGAAGACCGCCGGGTGGAAATCCGCCCCATCGCCGGCACGCGCCGCCGCGGCCAGACCGCCGAGGAGGACAAGGCCCTGGAGCAGGAGTTGCTGGCCGACCCCAAGGAACGGGCCGAGCACGTCATGCTCGTCGATCTGGCTCGCAACGACATCGGGCGCGTCTGCGAATTTGGCACCGTGCAAGTCAGCGACCTCATGGTCATTGAGCGTTACAGCCACGTCATGCACATCGTCACTCAAGTCGAGGGAAAACTTTCCCCCGACCGCACCGCCTACGATCTGATGCGGGCCACCTTCCCCGCCGGCACGTTGACGGGCGCGCCCAAAATCCGCGCCATGCAATTGATTTCCGAGATGGAGCAAACCACCCGCGGACCCTATGGCGGCTGTGTGGGCTATTTCTCCTTCAACGGCAACCTGGACTCCTGCATCACCATCCGCACCGCGCTCATCAAAGACGGCACGGCCTACATCCAGGCCGGCGGCGGCTGGGTGTATGATTCGGTTCCCGAAACCGAGTTCCAGGAGACTGTCAACAAATCCAAGGCCATGTTAAAGGCCGTGGCCATGGCCGAGGGCATTTCAGCGCAGCCGGCGTGACTCGTGCTGCGGTTGGTGCGCGAGAGAGGACTCGAACCTCCACCCCTTTCGGGACCAGATCCTAAGTCTGGCGTGTCTGCCATTCCACCACTCGCGCCGCCGTGTCAATGACACTATCGCATCGGCGCGGGCGGATGCAAGATTGGAGGGGTTTTCGGATTGGGGAGAGACAGAAAATCCGTGACATCCGGGCCATCCGTGGTTGACTCCCGTTTGATGAAATATGAGGAACTGACCGGCCAGATCCTTGGCGCGGCGAAGACCGTTTTGAATGAACTCAAGCCGGGTTTGGACGAGAAGTTGGACAACCCGAGTAAGGACCGGAAGAGTAACCACGGATTTCCCGGATGACACGGATAGCACAAGCATGGACAACGCCAAGCTCCGGATGCGGCATTCCACCGATGATGTCGGGAAACCAAGAAAATGAGGATAGGCCGAGTGGTCTGCAAGTGACGAGAGGGACAGACACGGCGTCGAGCACAGTGCAAGGCCGCGGCCGCCTCCTCGCCTCCACTTCCAGGGCAACCGCCTTCTTGGTCAGCCTCTGGCTTTTCTTTTGCGCTTCAACGCCCGCCTCTTCGGCCGGCCCTCCGGCAACCTTTCAGGACAAGGTCGCGCCGATTGTGCCGCTCCGGGCGGAGCCGTTCCCCCTCCAAAACGTGCGTCTTTCCCAAGGCCCCTTCCGCCACGCGATGGAACTCGATCTCGCCTATCTCCTGTCCCTCGACCCCGACCGGTTGCTTTACAGCTTCCGCCTCAACGCCGGTTTGCCCTCCACCGCCAAGCCCTACGGCGGCTGGATGACTCCCGGCCGCGTCAGTTGCGCCGAGTTTGTCGGGCACTACCTCTCGGCCTGTGCGCTGATGTACGCCAGCACCGGCGACGAGCGCCTTCGCCAAAAGGCCAATCTGGTCGTAGCCGGCTTCGGCCAGTGCCAGGACAGCTTGGGCACCGGTTACCTTCATACCAAGCCTGACAACTTCTCCACACAGGGCCAGGCGCCCCTGGGTTTGTGGTATCAAATTCACAAAATCCTCGCCGGCCTGATGGAAGTGTATGTCAATTGCCATAATCAGCAGGCCCTCGATATCGCCTGCAAACTCGCCGATTGGGCCAAGACCGGCGCCGACCGTCTCAGTGACCAACAGATGCAGGACATGCTCGCCATTGAACAGGGCGGCATCAACGAGGCCCTCGCCAACCTCTACGCACTCACCGCCCAGGATAAGTATCTCCACCTGGCTCTCCGCTTCAATCATCTGGATGTTATCGGCCCCGCCTCCCGCCACGTGGACAACCTTACTGGCAAACACGCCAACACTCAGATCCCGAAATTCGTCGGCGCAGCCCGTCAATACGAATTGACCGGCCAGGACTGGCTCAAGACGGCCTCCGCCTTCTTCTGGGATACCGTCGTCCATGAACGTTCCTATGTCATTGGCGGCAACAGTTTCGCCGAGTTCTTCTCTCCGAAGGAAACCCTCTCCCAGGCCCTCGGCTCCGATACGTGCGAAACCTGCAACACCTACAACATGCTCAAACTCACTCGCCATCTCTTTTGCTGGGACCCGCGCGCCGAATACGCCGATTTCTATGAGCGGGCGCTCTACAATCACATCCTGGCTTCCCAGAATCCCTCCAATGGCATGATGTGCTACTTCCTTCCCTTGGCCTTTGGCGCCAAACAATACTCCACCCCCGAAGACAGCTTTTGGTGTTGCACCGGCACCGGCATCGAGAACCATGCCAAATACGGCGATAGTATTTACTTCCACCACGGCAATTCCGTGCTCTTTGTCAACTTGTTCATTGCCTCGGAGCTGCATTGGCCCGCCCCGGGCATTTCCCTCCGCCAGGAAACCAGCTACCCGGACGAAGGACGCACCCGGCTCACTTTTACTTGCCAGAAACCCACCCAACTCCGCCTCTGCATCCGGCACCCCTATTGGGCCGCCTCCGGTTTCGATATCAGCATCGACGGCGTCAGGCAGCCGGCCAACAGCCAGCCAGCCAGTTACGCCGTCCTGGACCGCACCTGGCAGACTGGCGACACGGTGGAAGTCACGATGCCTTTCAGCCTGCGGACCGAAGGCTTTCGCGACAACCCGCGCCGATTCGCCTTTATGTACGGCCCTTTGGTGCTCTGTGCGCGGACGACCGGCCCCACTCTCTATGAGGCTCCCTGTCCCGCGCTCGTTGCCGACGACGACCAATGGACCGCCGGCCTGGAACCGGTGCCCGGCAAGCCGGATGCCTTCACGGCTTCAGCGCGAGTCCTGCGCCTGGACGCGGTGAACGACCACCCCGTTACCTTGGAGCCTATCCACCTCGAGCATGGAGACCGCAGTTATGTCGTTTATTGGAACGTGCTGACTCCCAGCCAATGGCAGGCCGACGACGCCAATTCCCGCGCTCTCCAAGCCCGCATCGTCGATCGCGTCCTTCCCGGCAACGACCAAAACGAACGCGACCACCAGGTCCGCGGCGATCGAACCGGCACCGGCGATCCAGGCTGGCGTCACGCCGTGGACGGCGGCTGGTTCTCCTGGCAGATGAGCGTCCTTCCCCGGCAACCGCAGGAATTGCGCGTCAAGTATTGGGGCAGCGACACGGGGGGACGCGAGTTCGACATTTTTGTCGATGCTGAGAAGCTGACCACGCAGATACTGGACAACAACCGCCCGGGCGAGTTCTACGAGACGACCTATCCCCTCCCCGACCGCCTCACGCAAGGCAAGGCGAAGGTTACGGTCAAGTTCCAGGCCCATCCGGACAAGATTGCCGGCGGAGTCTTTGGCTGCGCCATTTCACGCATTGAGCCAAAGGGACCAACGGCGCCATAGCAGAATCACTGCGCCACGACCCTATAAAAGCGGGCGGTGTTGGTTCCGATCACGTCGCTTATTTGGATTGAACCCGGTGCGCTTAAATCAATCGTTTCCAACTTTTGCCATGTGATCGGCGGCGTGAGGTTTGTCGCATACTCAACCACATAAGTCGCATCCAATTGGCTCGGTATGGTGAACTCAACGCCGTTGCTTGTCAGCGTCGGCGGTTGCAATGTCACCGCCTCGGGCAGCGCGACGACCACCAGGATGTTCGTCGAGACGCCGGTAAGATTGCTTTGGTTGTAAGCCGTAAACGTGACCGTCTGGCTGCCCGCGTTTGTCCAGAAATGCACGACAGAAACGCCGACGTTTGAGACCGTT
>Ga0187875_10003299_pt1 | contig 11475 bp, 11 predicted proteins | sample June2016WEW_17_1_2_FD_132978 | JGI IMG/M metagenome (GOLD analysis project Ga0187875, IMG submission 132978) | Peatland microbial communities from SPRUCE experiment site at the Marcell Experimental Forest, Minnesota, USA - June2016WEW_17_10 | ecosystem: Environmental > Terrestrial > Soil >... | reverse complement strand
TCGTGATCTTCTCGATCGAAGGCCTGCGCGAGGGCTTCTCGCGCCTGATCGTCGGACTGATCGCGACCATCGCCGGCCTGTTCGTCGCCGCCTGGACCTACGGCGTCGCCGCCTCCTATCTGCTGCCCTACGTCAGCTCCCGCTCCGTGGCCAATGTGCTGGGCTTCGTGTTCGTCTTCGTCGTCATCCAGGTCCTCGGCGCGGTGATCGGGAGACTGCTGCAGAAGCTCTTCAAATGGACCGGCCTAGGCTGGCTCGACCGTTTCCTGGGCTTCGCTTTCGGCTCCTTGAAGGCCCTCGTCGTCGGCATCATCCTGGTCCTGATTTTGACGGCTTTTCCAATGAAACCCATACCGGATGCCATCGCCCGCTCGCGCATCGCGCCCTACCTCATCGGCGCCGCTCAGGCCATCAGTTACATCGCGCCGCGCGAGTTGCGCGACGGCTTCGCTGAAACCTACGACCGCCTCCGCAATCTCTGGAAAAAGGGAATCCGCGAACTCCCCAAAGAGCATCTCGAAACGGATCGTTCCTGAAATCGTAACTACTCCCGAATTCGTTCCCCATTAATCGGGAATTTCTGTCGCATTACGCCGGGATTCGTTCGCATGACTCGCGAATTAAATCCAAAATCCTCCCGCCGCACACTCTGGGCTCGATCCCACGCGAATAAAGGGCTTGATTGTCTCAAACTACACGCCGAATCATTAAATGTCTAACAATTAGTTGACGTGTAATCTAAAACATCCTAAAATGTAGTCGTGAGCAGAAGTGAAAGTCGGCTGCAAGCCGAACTGAAACAGTCCCGGCCGTTCGCCTCCCCTGTGGAAGAGGCTTTCATTTCCGTCTTGAAAACGGCCGATCTGTTAACCCGGGTGCTCGACCGGCACATGGCTGGCCACGACCTCAGCCACCAGCAGTACAACGTCCTGCGGATTCTGCGCGGCGCCGGCCCGGATGGAATTCCGACCCTGGCCATCGCCGGCCGTCTGATCGAGTGCACTCCGGGAATGACCCGGCTCCTCGATCGCATGGAACTCAAAGGCCTGGTCTTGCGCCGGCGCTGCCCCGAAGATCGGCGGCAGGTCCTGTGCTATGCCACGCCCAAGGGCAACGGCCTGGTGGAACTGCTAGAGCCCATCGTGTCGAGCCTCAGCGATCGTTGTTTTGAACAGATTCAGCCCGCGGAAGCGCAGGCTTTCATCGAAATCCTGGAACGGATCCGCGAGCGGGCCGCGCGCATTGAAGCGCCCGGCCAGGCCTGATAACCATCTCAGTTTGAAAGGATGCAAAAAGCATGATTCGCACATACGCGCTGCTCTTGTCCGCGCTGGCACTGCCGGCGTTGGCGGCTGATTTCGACATCGATTCCGCGCATTCGGCGGCCCAGTTCTCCGTCCGCCACCTGATGGTCAGCAACGTCCGAGGCAGCTTCAAGAAGCTGACCGGCAAGGTGGTCTTCGACGAATCCAACCCGTCCGCGACCGTGGTCCAGGCCAGCATCGACGTCTCCACCGTCGATACGGGTGAGCCCGCCCGCGATACGCACCTGAAGAGCCCGGACTTCTTCGACCTCGCGAAGTTCCCCACCATGACCTTCGTCAGCCGGAGCGCCAGCCGGACCAGCCAAGGCGTCGACTTGAGCGGCGACCTGACGCTGCACGGCGTCACCAAAGCGGTGGTCCTGCACGTCTCCGACATCACTAAGGAAATCAAAGACCCCCGCGGCATGCTGCGCATCGGCGCCACCGCTACCACGGTCATCAATCGCCAGGATTTCGGCATGGTTTGGAACCACAACCTGGACGGCGGCGGCGTGGTCGTCGGCAATGACGTCACCATCACTATCGACATCGAAGTCGCACGCAAGGCCGCCTGACGCCGATTCGGAGGGTGCTCCCGCACTTCGCGCCGCACCCTCTTCTCCCTTTTTTCAACTCGCGCCTGCCGCCTCGACCTCGATATGGACAGCCCCCGAGCTTCCTTGTTGTGAGAGCCGCGAGCCGCTTACGGTACTTTGATAGAGAGCGTCCCTGCGCTGCGGCCTCCCGCTTGAGCGCGTGGCAGGCTCAAGATCCGGAATCTCCACAATGTTGGTTTATACCCGCCACAGACAGTGCTGGCACATGCGAATGACGCAGCTCGCGTCCACACTGGCGCTCTGCATCTGCGTCCTTTTTTCCCTCCTCGCTGCCGCCTGCGGCTCGCGCACCGAGCCAACCGCGCCCGCGCCCCCGCCGCTCACCTTCGAACTGCGGACCTTTGAAAAATCGGAGCCCGGCTGCGGAGACCACGGCCACCGCGATGAAGCCTGCGTCAGCTTCCGTGCCAATTGGCCGGAACTGCACGGCGGTGGCGGCGATGCCGCCTCGAAGTTCAATTCCGCCCTGCTAACCGCGCTCGGCTTTCCCGGTGGCGCCGCGGAGTTGGAGCCCTACGCCGCCGGCTTGATCGAGCGCTGGCGCGTGGAGCACAAGGGAGTCATTTACGCCGACTCGACCTGGTTCGAGCGCCGCTCGATTCAACTCCTGGCGCGCCGCCCGGAGGTCTGGTGCTTCCGCGTCGACCGCCTCGGACAGACCGGCAAAAAACTGCCCTTCGACCAGCGCGCCTACCTCAACCTCGATCCCCGCACCGGCTCTGCCGTGACCCTCGATTCGCTGCTTGAGAAGGATGCCGCGCCACGCCTATCCTCTCTCGCCGAACGCCGTCTGCGCGAGACGCTGAGCCTCTCGGAATCGTCTCCCCTGCCTCTCAAGGACGGCAGCTTCGCCATGCCTCAGCAATTCGCTTTGACCCAGTCCGGTCTCGTGCTGCTTTGGAGTGGCGACGCACTGGCCGATCCCGGCTCCCCGCGCCTCGAAATGACTCTACCGTGGAGCCTGGTCCGCGACCTCGTCCGAAAGTCCGCGGTCAATCCACCCGGTCCCGCAACCGAAACCGGTTTCTAACCTCGCCGCCCGGAAAATGCAAAAACTGCTGCAGCCGGCGCAGTTCTTAGCGCGCCGGTCCGGATCCGCGGCTAAGACGGCGCTCCAGGTCAGCGTGCACAACGCCATCGAGGGGAGCAACATGGCCAGCCTCGATGCGTTTCAAATGTCTCTAACTGACTACATTATTCACAGGGCTTTCTCACCACGATTCAAGGGTTCCCTGACCCTATTTCGCTAACGTCCCTTCATCACAATCGTCTGCCGAACCGAGCACTTTCTATCCGTTGCAAAGCCACTTTCCGTCCAGTACTGATCTTTCCCGCGCACCGCCCAGCTGCGTCTCGATCGCCTCACACACTACAATCGGCTGGCGCGCCGGAAACTTTATACCCGCCACGCGCCAATTTGGGGTCCAACGACAATTCTCCCCGCGGGCCTCCCATCTACACGGCGAACGCCTCGCGCACTATGGGGTAATATGGGATGAAGTTACCGCCACATGAAGGCTCTGTTGGAGATCCTGGAGCCCGGCACCCGGGAATGGGAACTCGCTAGCACGCTCGTCCCCGAGCGTCTGCCCGAGCACGTCGCCGTCATTATGGATGGCAACGGCCGCTGGGCCAGCCGCCGCAGCCTGCCGCGCGTCGCCGGGCACAAAGCCGGCGTCGAACCCGTTCGCGTGACCGTGGAAACCTGTGCCCGCCTGGGTGTCCGCTGCCTCACCCTATACGCTTTTTCCAAGGAGAACTGGAAACGCCCCCGCGCCGAGGTCGAAACCCTATGGCGTCTGCTCCATTATTACCTCGGCCGCGAAGTGCCTCGGCTGATGGCCAACAACATCCAGATGCGCGCCATCGGCCGCACTCAAGCCTTGCCGGAAAAAGTCCGCCGCGAACTGGCCGAAGCCATCCATCTCACCAGCGAGAACACCGGCATGATCCTCAATCTCGCGATCAATTACGGCGGACGATCCGAAATCGTGGATGCCGTCAACCGCCTCATCCGTGAAGCCCGCGACAATGGCACGCTGGACCGCCTCGAGGTCAATGAGGAAGCCATCGAGCTCAAGCTCGACACCGCCGGCCAGCCCGAGCCCGACCTGCTCATCCGTACCTCCGGCGAGATGCGTATCAGCAACTTCCTGCTTTGGCAAATCGCCTATTCCGAGCTCTACGTCACTGACATCTGCTGGCCCGATTTCGACCGCTCGTGCCTGCTGGAAGCCATCGTGGCGTACCAGAAGCGCGACCGCCGCTTCGGCGGCCTCCGTCCCGCCAGAGCGGAGACCGAGAGCGATGTCGAAAGCGTCCCCGTCCCCACCCGATGAAGCGCCTCGTCACCGGCCTGATCCTCGGCATCTTTTTTTTCTGGCTCGTGTGTTTCGCTCCCCAACAAGTCTTCCTGATGGTCCTCATCGGCGTGGCGCTGCTGTGCTACTACGAGTTCCTGGGCATCGTCGCGGCCACGTTCCCCGAACATTCGAACCTCGCCAAGACCTTCACTGGCTACGTCGCGGGCGTAATCCTGCTGCTTTTGCCGCTGCCGCAAATCGGCGTCTTCGTCATGCTCTTTGCGCTGCTGGCGTTCGCTCTTTCATTGCGCCACGAGCGGCTCGATGCGGTGCTGCCCCTGAGCGCCTGCTCCGTCTTCGGCTTGCTCTACGTCTTCGGCAGTTGGCGCTGCGCGCTCGAGTTGCGCGCCATCAGCCCGTGGTGGCTGCTGTTTGCCGCGGGCGTCAATTGGATCGGCGATTCTGTGGCCTACTACGTCGGCAGCAACTTCGGCCGGCACAAACTCTCGCCCCACATCAGTCCCGGTAAGACCTGGGAAGGAACCGCCGCCTCGCTCGGCGCCTCGTGCGTCGCCGGCGTCGCCTATCTGCACTTCCTGTTCCCCCAAATCCCCGCCTGGCAGGCCGTGCTGCTCTGCGCCGCCGCCAACGCCGCCGGCCAGATCGGCGACCTGTGTGAATCGGCCATCAAACGCGGCGCCGGCGTCAAAGACTCTTCCAACCTCCTGCCCGGCCATGGCGGCTGGCTGGACCGCGTCGACTCCTCGCTCTTCTCCATCCCCGTCGTCTATTGGCTGCTGCAGTTGGTCTGGTTCTTGAAGTAACTCCCGGCGCAATCCCCTGTATGTCCTCCGCCGGCCTTTTCGGTCGTATACTGGTGTCTCCAGGAATCCTTCGGATCATGGATAGCGACGGCAAAGCGGCCATTTCCGCCGCCCTGCGCTTCGCCGCCGAGGCGCACGACGGGCAGTTCCGCAAAGGCACGCGCATCCCCTACCTGATCCACCCGCTACGCGTCGCCAAGATCCTCATTGACTACGATTGCGCCAACGAACTAGCCATCGCCGGCCTGCTGCACGACACCGTCGAAGACACCGACGCCACCATCGATGAGATCCGCACCATCTTCGGCGACAACGTCGCCCGGCTGGTCGAGTTCGCCACCGAACCCGCCAAACTCTGGCCCTGGGAAAAGCGCAAACAGCACACCCTGCGCCTGCTCGAAGCCGGCGACCCCGACGCGCTGTGCCTCAGCGTCGCCGACAAGCTCGATAATGTCCGCTCCCTGCGCCACGATCTCGCGCGCATCGGTGACAAGGCCTGGCAGCGTTTCAAGCGGCCCCGCGAAAAACAGATGTGGTACTACCAGTCGCTCCAGCGCATCTTCGACGCCCGCCTCACCCAACCGCCCGGCTCCGTCCTGGCCGCGCAGTTCCGCGCCGAAGTGATGGCCGTTTTCGGCGATGCCTGAAGACCGGCCCGCCCCCATTTGCTAGAATGGCCGCACTGGAGGGCTCATGCGCACCATCGTTCTTTTCTCGCTAACGCTGCTCACCGCCTTCGCCGCCCTCGCCGCCGACGACGCGTGGAAGAAGCTGGGCGATTTGAGAACCGGTACGGAGCTCAAAATCTACGAGCGCGGCTCCTCCCACCCGCGCCAGGCCCGGTTCAACGATACGACCGCTGACAGCCTGCTCGTCATCGTGAAGAACGAGCAGGTCGCGATTCCCCGCGAGCGCATCGATCGCATCGACTACCGCCCGCTTAAGAAAGGTGGTCCGAAGACGAGCACGCAGACCAAAGTGGACGATGGCGCCGCGCCGCCCTCGAGTGGCCCGCAAGGGCCGTCGGTGCCCATCCACACCGGATCCGGCCTGCCTGGCTCTTCCTCCACAACCTCCATCTCCACCGACAGCGGCGAGTTCCAGACCATCTACCGCCGTCCCCCGACACCGCTCAAATAACGACCATCCGCTCCTAGGGCTACTGGCAAAACACCGCCCGAAGGACCGCGATTTCAGCGTGAGAACACCGCGGAATCACCGTGATTTCACTGTGCTCTCCGGAGACGGGAAAATGGGGGAAAACGAAAACGAAACGGAAAACGCCGCCCGCGCGCGAGGGGTTTGCGGTGCTTCGCCGGGAGCGTGGGGACGTCCTCCTTGGGGTGGGAGTCCCAAGCGGCAGCGGCAGGGGCCGACGGCTACGAATAGTCACGGACACTTCGCAAACCATTCATAAAGCGTGACTTATAAATCCAGGCGACTACTCAGTAGTCATCTGGGAGAAATTTCGGTGTGCCAGAACAGCGGGCGGAGCTTCAGGCGGCTTCGGCCGTTGCGGCATCCCTGGCGAGCGGCGCGACGGGTGGATGGCGAGCGTCGCTCCCGGCGAGACGCCTTGCGATGTCGTCACGGTCACGATCGCCATGCCCGGCGTCGCGATCAGGCTCGCCGGTACGCTGGCGGTCAACTGTGTCGCGCTGACATAGGTTGTCGCCAGCGCCATGCTGAAAAATTCGAGGTTCCAATTCACGGTCGCGCTCGGGAGGAAGTTCGTGCCAGTGACGGTCAGCAGGAAGGACGCTCCGCCGGGAGCGGCGGTTGCGGGGCGCAGTCCGGTCAGGTTCGGCGTGAGGGTGTAGATGAAGCCGTGCATGGCGCCCGACACATACGCGCACCCGGCGATCTGCCCGTTGTCGTTGATGGCGTTGGCCTGCTCCAGCCCGGCCTGGCTGGAATCGCCGGTCATGAGTCCCCACTGCGAACCGGAAGGCAGCAGCGAATTCAGCGCCGTCATGACGCCGTTCGAGTAAATGAAAGCGTTATTGGCGCCGCCGGCCAGTCCCGAGTATCCGACCACCTGCCCGCTAGTGTTGATCCCCAAGGCCTCGCTGTGCGGGCCGCCGAGGGTTCCCAGGTCGAGCATGAAGCCGCCGGAGTACAGAAAGGCATGCCAGGAGCCGTCGGCCGTATCCGCGAAGCCGACGATCTCTCCGCCGGCGTTGATGGCGTTGGCGTGGCTGAGGGCGCCGCCGAGCGTCCCCAGGTCCCGCATGACGCCGTTGGAATACAGAAAGGCATGCTCCGTGCCGTCCGCTCGCATCGAATACCCGGCGACCTGGCCGCTGGCGTTGATGGCGGTGGCCACGCTGAGGCTGCCGCCGAGCGTACCCAGATCGGTCAAGACGCCGCCGGAATAAACAACGGCATGCTGCACGCTGTCCGGCGGCAGGCCGGGGATCAGCCCGCTTGGGGACGACGCGCCGGCGATCTGCCCACTGTTGTTGATGGCCACGGCCAGTCCGACGCCGGCCGGGCGCAGGTCGTTCATGACGCCGCCCGAATACAGGAAGGGTGCGATAAACCCCTGGCCGACGATCTGTCCGCTATCGTTGATTCCGGTAGCCGTGCCGACGCTGAGCGTGCTCAATTCAGTCACAACGCCGCCGGAGTAAAGAAAGGGATACCCGAGGCCGCTGCAACCCTGCATCGCTCCCGTCACGCCGACGGCCTCTCCGCTGGCATTGATCGCGAAGGGGATGTCGCTGCCGAGGTCGGCGATCTGCTGCGCCCAGACGGGTTGAGCCCAGAGCGCTGCGGCGAGACAGGCGACAATTGCCAGAGCCCGCGGGCCGGCCGCAACGGTCCTGCGGGCGCAACCGGCTGGTGACGGAAAGGGCGCTGGACGGGGTTCCACGGCTGGGGAAGACTCAGGGGCCGCCAGCGGCGAGCCGCGTCGTTGTGAACCGGCTACGCCCGTTCGCACGGTTCCCTCCTGAGATGATCAGACGACGCCGCCAATCCCATCCGGCGCTCTGATCTCATTCCGATTGTAAGCTCCTCAGAGGAGAACGCCAAGCCTCCGCAGGCCGTGACCGCAGTCGTCTTAGAGCCCCGGATCGAGGGCGCGCAGCAAACTGGACGCGATCCGGTTTTCCGGTTTTTTATCCGCAAGTCCTTGATTATTGGTGAAAAACGGATACACCTATCCGTTTTGCCGGCCCGGAGCCGGCGCCGCCCGGTCGCGGGGGTCAGGCTCGGAAACCGCTCCCGATCAACGGCTACTGAAGAATTCCCCGACCAGTCACAAGCTGCGCGAACAGGAGGTTCGTCGCGCCTGGATCGATTTACAGCAGGCTGCCACTCAGTGGGGGTGGCAGGGCGAAGCGCGGGACGGGAGCAGTCTGCACCGTGGGAGCCGGCGTCCACGGAGCGAAGCCCGCCATGACAATCGTGACCTGAGCCTTCGGATCGTCGGGCGGAGGATAAATCGTCGGAGTGGAAACAATTTCGGCCTCGACCGGCACTTCGAGAGTGGTTGTGACGGCCTGCAAAGCGGGCGGCACCGCCGCGATCTCATAAACCACCAGCGTGGTTCCGGTGATATTCACCCATTGAGAGGAGGAATAAGCGCCGGCGGCCGCATTGACGCCGAGGTATGTGGAGTTCGAAGCGAAAGTGCCCGTCTGGGTGGGCATGACTTTGCCGCCGGAGCCATCGGCTTTGGGAGACTGGACATAATTCGCCACAACGACGACGGTGGCGCCCTCGCGCACCTCGATCGTGGCCGGGACGAAGAGGTCGATGAAGCTCGGCCACCCGTTATCGCCGCCACTGGAGAAGACGAAAGCGAGACGCGTGCCACCGTCTTTGGAAGGAGATTCCCAACCATCCACGGGCGGCGCAAAGGCGTAGCTGTAGAGCTCGGCGAAGTCGACGCCGAAGTACTCCACATTATTACTTGAGCCAGAATTGCTTGAGCCAGTGCCTTGCTTACCGTGATAGCCATGGACGTGCGGCGGCGGGGGCGGCGGCGGCGGGATATAGGCGCTCACTTCCGACACCAGCAGACTGGGTGCGGCATAGCCCAACTGGACCGCAATGGTCGGTTGCTCATTCGTCAGAGCGCCGTTGATCCCCGCGAAAACATTGCCCGGGTTGGTAAGATTCGCCGAATTCTTGGTCTGGCTGGGCTTGGCCCAAACCGTGAGAACCAGCGGACCGCCGTAGTTGGGCGGGTTGCTGGCCAGGCCGAGAGCGCTGGCACGCAGGTTGACGATGCTGATAAAGACGGTATCCGGTGCGGCCGCGGTGCTGTGGTCGCCATCCGGATTCATATTGACCTGAGGGAAAATCACGGCGCCGCCGGAGCTGGCAGTGCCGGGGTAAATCCCGCCGGGAGACGGAAGTTTGGTCGCGTAGAAGGTGGCGGTCCCTTCGCCGGTGGTGCTGCCATGGCGGACCACTTCAACCGTCAGTTGCGGTTCGGTCGCGCCGCCCAGGATCGCCGCGGAATTGGTGATCGGCGCATTCAGCGGGAACAAGACTTCCCAGTCGTACAGGGTACCCGCCTGAATGGGCGAGCTGGAGTTGGCCAACTGGTTGTAAACCATGCACGAAAAAGTGAGGGCCGGCAACAGCTCGGTCTGACTTTCCTGACGAAGCCGAGCGGTCTGCTGGTTGTACTGACTGCACGAGACAACCGGCCCGCTAACAGTCGAAGCGGCTACCGCGATGCCGGCCGCGATCGCCAGCAGTGCCACGACCCGGGCTGACCTGCGAAAACTAGCCATTTCTTTCTCCTCCTTCTTCCTTCTCCACGCGAAATCAGACTGGGACTTGAATCGACGAAACTGCTCCGGCCGGAGCCTGCCAGCGAACCGGGCGAGTATAGGCACTCCGGCGCCGCGCCGCCGCTATTTGCGGAGGGCCGCTTTGGCCCTGTGCCGGGATTGGGACGGCCGGAGATCCACGTACTGCCTTCTCCCTCACGACTGTACCAGAAATTCCACTTACCACCATCGGCAGGATTGATTGTACATCCAGCCGCCTCCGTTGAAGCCGTTTTCTGATCCCGAGCGGCGCCGCCCGCCTGCCGCAGAGGCTCGACCGCGCGCGTCTTGCAGGTGCAGACGGGGGGATCGCGAGGGCAAAGCAGTAAGGGCTTACTGAAACCTGTCCGCAAGCAATTGATTCTAAAGAACCGCCGCAGTAACCCCTTACTGTTTGTCGTTTTGGAAGAGCGTCGCCCGGGCGCGGATTACAATTGGGTGAGCAGCGCCGGCAGGGATTCACGCTAGCCGCTGCGCGGACCGGAGACGCCGGGACTCATGCGCTTTCTCATCCTGCACTATCACATCTTCAAGAACGCCGGCACCACGGTCGAGAACCTGCTCCAGAAGAGTTTCCCGCACAGCTTTGCGCGCTTCGAAGGCGACGGCCGGGACGCCCAGTTGTCGGCTGCGGAGCTGCTGGCGTTCGTCCGCGAACACCCCGAGCTGCAGGCCATTTCGAGTCACCATCTGCGCTACCCGCGGCCCTCTGCGCCGGGGTTCGTTTTCTTCGACCTGCTGTTCCTGCGCGACCCGATCGAACGCCTCGGTTCCATCTACACTTTCTTCCAGCAGGGCGCTCTCTCCGACGACCCGTTGAACCGGCTGGCGCACGAGTCGGACCTGCGCGGCTTCTTCAGTGAACTGCTCGACAAACATCCGCACATCGCCAACAATCCGCAGGTCAACATGCTGGCCGGAGACGGCGCCTACACGCGTCCGCCCGGCCCCGCCGACCTCGCCCGCGCGACCGAGACGATGCTCGATGCGGCCTGGCTGGGCGTCGTCGATTGCTTCCACGAGAGCCTGGTCGCCGGCCAGTATTTCTGGCATCCGGCGTTTCCGAACCTGGAGATCGCCGCCGCTCCGGCCAATGTTACCTGCGCGGCCGGCAGTACGCTGGCCGGGCGCCGCGCCGAAATCGAGAAGGCCTGCGGGCCGCAGCTGTACCGCGAATTGGCCGGCCTGAACGAGTTCGACCTGGAACTGGTGCAGCGGGCGCGCGCCGAAGTGGCACGCCGTTTCCATCTGGTTCCGCGGCATGAAGACCGGTTGCGAGAGCTGCTTGACGAAGTGCGGAGGCTCGGCGGCGAGTCCGCCGGTGAATCCGGCCTGCCTCCGGCAGCCGCAGCGCCGCCTGCCGGCGCGGCTTGATGCAGGCCTCGTCCCACGGTTCGCGCCAGCGCTCCGAACCGAGCCGCTTGTTTTCTGAGATGAGACCTTGAGGGTGCGGTCTTCTCGTTGTTCAGCGCCGCGTGCCGTGATAGAAGAACTCGCCCAGGCCGATCGTGAAGATGAAATTGCCGTACAGCGCGTGCTCGATGCAAACCAGCGCCAGCGAGCCGGAGTGGAAATAAGTGCGCGCGAAGAGCATGCCGCCGACGCTGCTCAGCAGGATCGAAATCCAGTTGCCGAAG
>Ga0187875_10003298_pt1 | contig 11476 bp, 9 predicted proteins | sample June2016WEW_17_1_2_FD_132978 | JGI IMG/M metagenome (GOLD analysis project Ga0187875, IMG submission 132978) | Peatland microbial communities from SPRUCE experiment site at the Marcell Experimental Forest, Minnesota, USA - June2016WEW_17_10 | ecosystem: Environmental > Terrestrial > Soil >... | reverse complement strand
ATGCGCGCCCAGGTGTTCAATTGCTGCCAGCCCAAGCCGAACTCGCCCCAATCTTCCAGACGCGCGTTCTCCAGGCCGATTTTGGTCAGCGTATCGCGGGTCCACGCGTTGGCTTTGGCCAGATTTGGCGAGCCCGTCAGGCGCGGCCCAATGCCGTCCATCAGCGCGGTGGCAAACTCCATCACGTGCGAGTGGTTCAGGCCTTCGTCGCGAATCCGCTGGTACATGGCCAGATCGAGCGTTTCGGTGGCGGGCTGCACCTCAGTGTAAGGGTCAACAGAGGCTGGCGAGGGCGGGGCAGGCTTGGGCTTGCTGGCGGCGTGCAGCGAGAGCGAGGCGACCAACAGCAACAGGGGAAGGAAGCGAAGGGTTTTCATGGACATTTGAGGGTTCTCCGGCCGGGTGGCATATGCGTTCTTTGGTGGAATTATAGGTCACGACCCCCGGGGGCATGACCTACACGGATTCCTGGGCAATTTCAGCATTCACTGCTTATTATCTGATATGGTCGCTCACAACAGAACACATCGAGCCCAATCCGGGCCATGAAGGAGGCAAGCCATGCCATGCAATCCCGACGAGTTACGACACGTTCCTCTTTTTGAACTTCTGGACGACGATGAAGCACAGGTTCTGGCGGCGAGAGTAGAGATCAAACGATTTGCGCCGCGCGAAGGCATCTTCAAGGTAGGCGACCCCGCGAATCACGGCTATGTGGTAATGTCGGGCACGGCGCGAGTGACCACGACGGATGAGGACCACAAGGAAGTTGTGGTTGACGAGCCAGCGCACGGGGATTTCTTCGGCTTTGCGTCAATGCTGCAGCAGACCGAGCACCAGACGACGGCGGTGGCGATGGGAGAGACGGTTTGCCTGGAGGTAGGGCGCGACGACATTGCCGAGCTGGTGATGCACATGCCGATGGCAGGCATGGACATGTTGACCATGCAGGCGCGTCAGTTCCACGCCGCGCAGAATCTGGTGCGGAGCCGGGCGAGCCGCAACCCCAACGAGGTAATCGAAGAGGAATCGACCTTTGGTGAACGCCTCGCGGACTCAGTGGCACGCTTTGGGGGCTCGTGGTCGTTCATCATATTGTTTGGGATTGTGCTCACGGTGTATTCGTGGATGAACGTGGCGCTGCGGAATCGGGCGTGGGACCCGTATCCGTTTATTCTGCTAAACCTGTTTCTGTCGATGCTGGCCGCGATTCAGGCTCCGGTGATCATGATGAGCCAGAACCGTCAGGACGTGAAGGACCGCCTGCGGAGCGAGCTGGATTTCCAGGTGAACCGACGCGCCGAGGCGGAGATACAGTCACTGTCGCACCGGTTGAATTTGCTCATGGACAAGATGGAAATCGGAGAGCGGCAGACGGCGAGTCCGGAAGCAAGAACCAAGGATTATAGCGGAGGACGCGACGCGAAGTCCTGATAGATGAGGGCGGAGACACACAACCGTTCCTTGATAGAGGAGAGGTTCTTGGCCGTTGATGTAAACAGGCAGACTCGTCCTATTCGGTCCACGGTTGTCCTGGAAGGCCGGTTGGGGGGAAGTCACGCCAAGCCCCGTTTTTGTCACCGTTTCCAGCCGGAAGAACGCACATTCATTTCCGCACTGTTCTGTCGTATTGCGGATGGGCTATATTGACTACGTAGCGATAGGGATACACGGCGGCCAGGGGCCAGGAGGTTTTGATGAAGATTACCGACCCGATTGGATTGGTGCTGAAGAGCAAAGATGAAAACAGAGTCCTGTCGATTGCGCCCGAGCAGTCAGTCTACGAAGCGATCAAGATGATGTCGGATCACAACGTCGGCGCATTGCTGGTGTTGTCAAACAATCGTCTTGTTGGCATCCTGTCGGAACGCGACTACGCGCGCAAGGGAGACCTGAAGGACCACCTCGCCAAAGAAACCAAGGTGCAGCAGATCATGTCGAGCCCGGTGGTCTTTGTGCGCCCGGAACAGACCGTGGACGAATGCATGACATTGATGACCGAGCGGCATTTCCGCCATCTGCCAGTGTTGCAGGGTGAGAAGGTGGTGGGAGTAATCTCCATTGGCGACCTGGTGAAATGCGTCATCTCCGGTCAGGAGAAGACCATTGAGGCGCTGCAGGGCTACATTACGGGAGCGTATCCGGGATAGATGCAGAGACCCTAGCTTGTCAGGTTGTAGATCAGGCCGTAGGGGTCCTTGATGTAGCATCGCGGGAAATCCGGTTCATCCTTGATGACCTCGCAGCCATTCTTTAGGAGATGGGCGCGGGCTCCTTCTACGCTGTCAACGGTGACTTCAAGAACAGGGCCGAGCGCCGGGCCGCGCTCGATGAAGAGATTGATGTGCCGGCCATGAAGGCTGATCATCTGAGGTTCTTCGCCGGTAATCTCAAAGCCGAGATGCTCGACGTAAAAGGCAGCCGCCTTTTTGGGGTCGGGCGATTGAATGAGAATGTCTGTGCCGAAGGTGTTTGCCATGGGTGCCTCCCGGTTCGTTTGATGTTTTGCAAATCGCCGCAGTTACATTTCAGCGAAACCTCGACATCGTTATTGAATTTTGAAGGCAACTGCAATTTCGGATGGCATGTGGCTGGGACAGGTGATGACCAGGCCCTCAGGACGCTGGTACCAGACGAGTTTTTTGCGGCTGCCCAGCAGAGTGACTGAACGGATGGGCGCGGAGAGCAAGCCGGCGTTTGTGCCGAGCGAGACGATGGTGACTTGAGAACCGGGCTTGGGCACAGCGAGCGCGAAGGCGTAGAGTGAGCCGTCTTTGCCGACGGTGAAGCGAAAGTCTTTTGGGCCGTATTGGAAGTCAGATTGCGCCTGGCGGAGCGCGCCACCGGGCAGAGTACGGAGATTGCCGTCCGCCTCGGTGATGCCTTCGCCGAGTTTGACCCACGCTTTGCTGCCGTAGATGCCTTCGCCGTTGATCTTCATCCATGCGCCGACCTGGCGGAGGGTTTGCAGACATGCGGGGTCGAGCGAGCCATCAGGGCGGAGCGGGATGTTGACGGCGTAGCTGCCGTCGCGGGAGACAATCTCCAACATATAGAGGATGAGCGAGCGGGCGCTGTAGACGAAGCCGGGGCGGTAAAACCAGTCACCCAGCGCATGCTCGCCGATCCAGGGGCCGTTGGTGTTGATGGCTTTGGGAATGCGGCTTTCGACGGTATTGACGATGCCGTTTGTGCCTGCATGGAACTTGACGATGCTGAAGGTGTCTACCTGGCCGCGCGTCGAGAGCGTGTGATTGTAGTAATCGGCGATGACGCGCTGCATGGCGTCGCTCTTGTAGCCGGTGCCGGATTTGTAGCCGCTGAAAGGCTGGGTCGAGTCGCCATCGGTGTAGATGAAGTCGGGATCGTACTTATTGATGACGTCCATGATGCGCAGGGCCCAGCGCGTTGCGTACCAGTGGGCGTAATCGAGATGCTCCTGGAAGATGCCCTGCTCGGGGCGGAATTTAGCGTTGGCCACGTCGCGGTATGCACGCAAGTTGACGCCATAGAGCAGGCGCGGATCGTAGCCCTCCCACCATTTTCCCTTGCCGTCGGCGAGGGTGACGGTTGCGGCGTCATAGGGCACACCGGCTTTGGTGCCGGTGGTATCCGAGCCAAAGGCGGGTTGATACCACCACCAGGTGTACTCGTGATGGAAGGCGACACCGTAGCGCATGCCGGAGGAGCGGGCGGCTTTGGACCACTCGCCGATGAGGTCGCGATGGGGGCCGATGTTGACGGAGTTCCAGGGCTGATAGGCGGAGTTCCAGTTGTCGAAGTTGTCGTGATGCACTCCCTGAACAATGAGAAACCGCGCGCCGGCGTCGTGGTAGATTTTGACGAGTTTGGCGGGGTTGAGTTTGGTGGGGTTCCAGGTGTGGAGCACGTCCTTATAGCCGGATTCGGAGGGATGGCCGAAGTCACGGATGTGGTTTTCGTAAGCCGGGGATCCCGGCTGATAGAGTTTGCGCGCGTACCAGTCGCCGCTTTGGCCCGCGGCCTGCGGACCGAAGTGGACCCAGATGCCGAACTTGGCCTCGCGCAGCCAGGCGGGGCCTCCGGGATAATTTTTGGCGATGGAGTCCCATGTGGGCTCAAAGGGACCGGCGGCGATGGGGAAGTCCATTTTGACTTCAGGGAAGGTGGCCGGGTCCTGCATGGTGATGGAGTCGTACGGGCGCTGCGGGGGAAGATCAGGAATCGGTGCGGGCGGCGGCATCTGTTGGGCGCGGGCGGGGAAAGACGCGCAAAGAGAAAGAAGGAAGGCGAAGGTGAGAGCGCTGAGGGAAGGATTGCGATGGATGCGAATCATGGCTACGAGGGTAGCCGATGCGTCTCTGCGCCTGCAACCGGGTTATGGCTCGGCAAGATAGAACACAGCGCCACTCATAGTGGATGGAGCGGCGCGAGATTTAGCTGCGCTTCTTTCCACCGGGACGGGGCTTGTAGCTGGACTTAGAGAAGCCGCCGGGTTTGGGCTTGGAGTACGAGCCGGATGCTGATTTGCCGGGGCCGTAGCGAGTTTTTGGTTTCCAGCCGGGGCCGGCTTTTCTTTCAGCGCGGGAGGCGGAGTTGGGATACGGCTTTGCGTTGGTGGGGCGGAAGTCGGATGCGCCCTCGGTGCGCTGCGTGAAGGGACGGGATGAGCCGGAAGCAGGTTTGCCGGAGCCGAAACGGGGTTTCCACCCCACGGACGAAGACCTGTCCGTGGGGGCCCCGGGCTTAAACGGCTTGCTGCTGGGACGCGCGCCACCTGCACGAGGTTTGCCGCTGCTGGTGGTGAAGGGGCGAGATGAAGAGGTTGGCCGATCGAAAGCAGGGCGGCTGGGGCGAGGCCTGTCAGAACCGGACCGGCCAAAACTGGGCCGGTCAGAATACGACCGGGGGGCGCTGGGGCGAGCACCGCCAGCGCGTGGCTTGCCGCCGCTAGTGGAGAAGGGACGTTCTGGGCCTGTGATCTCCTCGATGTGAAGGTTGGGCGGGCGAACAGGGCCGAGATCTTCGTCGAAGACTCGGGCTTCACGGACGGGGGCTTCGCGGCGGGGCGCAGATGGGCGCTTGTAGTCCTGACGGGCTGGACGATCTTGGCGTGATGGGCCTGAACGATTTGAGGCAGAGCGGTCCGGCTTCTTCCAAGCAGGTTTGGCGGTGAAGGGACGGGCGGCACTGGGGCGGCTTTCGCCGGTTGTGCCTGCGGCAAAACGCGACGGTGGGCGGGTGGGGCGGTCGTCTTTCTTCCATGCGGGTTTGGGGGTGAAGGGGCGGGCGGCACTGGGGCGGCTTTCGCCGGTTAAGCCAGCGGCAAAGCGCGCGGGCGGACGGGATGGGCGGTCGTCTTTCTTCCAGGCGGGACGGAAGGGCTTGCCTGCGCTCTTGTCGAAGGAGCCAGCAGGGCGGGCGGGACGGAAGAGTTTGTTGGCTTCGCCAGTGGCGAAGGACTTCGGAGGCCCGGAGGGGCGGGTGGGGCGGCTTGTGCGGTCTCGGTCTCGGCCGGAGCCGAATTGTTTGGGGCGAAAGGCTGGGCGTGCCTCGATTGCGGGGCGCTCACTCGGCGGCAATGCTGTGTGCGGACGGCTGCTGGGCTTGGGGAGGACCGTGGGCAACAGGCCTGCGTCGAGCAGGTTGCGGCGGCGGAGGTCTTTGGATTTGGGAGTCCGCAGAGTGCCTTCGGCGGCCTTGCGCAAAGCGTCCAGTTCTTGCGGTTGAAGTTCACGCAGGTTGCCCGGCTCCTGATCGAGGACCAGAGGGCCGTAGCCGACGCGGCGGATTTTTTCGACAAAGTGGCCGATTTCCTCGAACATCTTGCGCAGTTCGCGGTTGCGGCCCTCGATGAGAACCACTTCGTACCAGGGATTGTCGCCCTGGCGCACCTGGCGGATGCGAGCCGGCGAGGTGCGGACCGGAGGAGACCCCGGTTTACCGCGCTCGATGGAGACGCCGGCACGGAGAATGTTCAGCTCGGCTTCGGTGGGCTGGCCGGCTACCTTGACGAGGTAAGTTTTTTCCACGCCTGAGGAGGCTTTGGTGAGGCGGTTGGCCAGCTCGCCGTCGTTGGTGACGACCAGCAGCCCTTCGCTCATGTAGTCGAGGCGTCCGACTGGGTAGAGGCGCTCGCTGAACCTGGAGAAGAACTGCATCACCGTGGGGCGGCCTTCAGGGTCCTTGACCGTGGTAACGAAGCCGCGGGGCTTGTTGAGAACGAAGTAGCGGTGGCGCTCAGGGCCCTGGAGAAGCTTGCCGTCTACGCGGATGTGGTCGCGGGCGGCGTCGGCCTTGGTGCCCAGCACAGTGACTACCTTGCCGTTGACCTGGACGCGGCCCTGCTCGATCATCACCTCGGCGCTGCGGCGGCTGGCTACTCCGGCAGCGGCGAGAATCTTCTGGAGGCGCTCGAGTTTGGCGGGTGGACGCGGTGCGGGAGTGAACTCGGGCTCGGGGGCGGGGGCTGCTTCGGACTCTGGGGCAGCGTCGGCTTCTAAGCTTTCCTCCGGTACGAGATTTCCCTCAGGGGCTAAAACCCGGCCTTTTTTTAGCTTTGCTTTCGGCACGACTGAAGTCGTGCCCTGATACAAAGCCGGCTCAGTTTCGAGTTTTTTTGCAGCCTGTTCGACAGTGGTTCTGGCTTCGCCGTCGGTCTCGTCTCCAATGGGGTCTTCAATTTTGTGGACTTCGGCTTGCAGTGCGGCTGTTAACTCCGGCACGGCAGATTCAGGCTTGAGGGGCGCGGTCTTTTTGGTCTTGACGATCTTTTTGGCTGCGGTCTTCTTGCTCTTTACGGACTTCTTAGTTACGGACTTCTTCGTAACGGATTTCTTCGCAGCGGACTTTTTCGCTTTGGGAATCGCCATGGGGGAACGTCTCGGTTTCTGCCTGCTCTGTAGGGGGAGGCGCAGCAGGAGCGGCCTCTTTGGGTGTGGTGGGATTAGTTGCCGGCCGCCGTCTCGGCGGTCGTAATGGATTCAGGAGAATTTGTCTGGGGCTCCGGTTCAAATTCCATGTCTTCATCCGGCGAATCTTCCAGCTCTTCGCTGGCGGCTTCGTCGAATTCGGGGTCCTGGGCAGGGCTTGCTTTCTGCTCGAAGAGATCTCCGGTGGCAGACTCCGGCTCGTCGAGTTCAGAGGCGGCCAGCTTTTCGAACTCCTCCATAGAGGGCAGCTCGGAGACGTCCCGGAGGCCAAAGCGTAGCAGGAACTCACGGGTAGTTTTGTAGAGGATGGGCCGGCCGAGAACCGCTTTTCGTCCGGCGGTGGTAATCAGCTTGCGGGAGAGCAGCGTGCCGAAGACGCCGGACGTATCCACGCCGCGAATTTCATTGACTTCGGGAGCGGTGACCGGCTGTTTGTAGGCGATGACAGCCAGGGTCTCCAGAGCCGGCAAGGAAAGCTTGAGCGGCTGTTTGATGCTTTTGATAAAGAGCCGGACGGTGTCGTGACATTCGGGCTTGGTGGCCATGCGGTAGCCGCCGGCAATTTCGCGAATCTCGACGCCGCGGTCGTCTGAGGCGCAGGAAGCGATCAGTTCGTCGAGCAACGGGCGAAGAATGGCGCGGACCTCGCGGTCGCGCAGGCGGGCCAGGCGGCGGGCTTCCAGCTCCGCCTCGGCGTCTAAAGCACCGACGAGATCGGCAGAGCCGGATTCCGCGGCGGCTACAGCGTCCGGTTCAGGGCTGGAATCCGGACTGGTCTCAGGGTTGAATTCAAGTTGAGCCTCGGCGACTTGTTCAGCTTGTTCAGCGAAAACGCTGGCCGGATCGGGCGGGGCAGAATCGGGCTCCAGGCAGGCAAACTCGTCATTTACCAAGGGGAGGGATTGGGCGGTTTCGACCGCCTGCTCAGCAGATGCAGCTTCCTGCTGCGCCTTCCATTCGAAGGCGTCGTCGGCAAAGAGGGCGGCGAGCTGGGCCAGTGTGACCGGCTCCTCCGCGGCGTAAATGACAGCTTCCAGCTTGGCTTTCAGGCTCATTCTGTAATAGGTACCTCTAATATGGTACCGGAAGCGGCGGAAAGATGCGCGGGGCTTGCTACAGGCTGTCGAAGTGAGGGCAGCAAGAAAGGCGTCCGCATGATGCCGGACGCCCCAGGGATGCAGTACGAATGGGCTTCAGGGAGCCTTGGTGATCTTTGTGTGCGAAATGATGATCCGCGTCTTGCCGTTGTTCTGATTCGAGAATGCGTTGATTTTCACCTCAACGAACTCTTGCTGATTGATTTTAAGGTGCACGGTGGTCATGCCGAAGATACTTCTGACAGTAGCGGCGGGACCTAATTTGTCCTTATAAAAAGCGAGTACCTGAGCGGGCGAGTCCGAGGTGAGATATGCGCCCACTACCCCGGAGCCGTTGGGCAACTCCATCCTCGCGCTCCCATGTGTGCTCTGCGCGCCGGGATAGATTTCCACGCCCAGTTCGGCCGCGCTGATGTTGTCGGCCGGAGTGGTGGTGATGGTGCCGATCGGTGTATTCATCGTCACCTTGCCATTGGAGTCTACATGGGTGTTCTTGACAATTCGATAACCGATGAAGCCGATGGCGCCCAGGCCGAGAATGAACAGTCCGAAGACGATGGCGACGACAATCAGAATGATCTTGAGCGTGCTGCTTCCGGATTTAGCGGGAGCAACAACGGGTTGGGCGGCGACCACTAATCCGCAAGAAGAGCAGGATTGCAGTTCGGGGGTTAATGCAGCGCCACATCGAGCACAGACATTTGCCATGATAATCTCCTTGCGGTTGAATTAAAGCCTGAAATTTCCAGCTTGGCTTACAAACTAATTATGCAGTTGGTCCCTGCAATATGTTACCGGAAGCGGAGCAGACCTGCGCCGAAAAGCAGGCTGTATTGCCGGTACGATGGTCGCAAAAAGGGCGTCCGGAGGTTGCCGAACGCCCCAGAAACGCGCTTCAGCCGGCTTCAGGAAGGCTTAGTGTTGATGGTATGCGTGATGGTGATCCTCGTCTTGCCGTTGTCCCGGGACTGATTCGCGGTAACCGTCACCATGACGGATTCCTGCTTGTTAACGGTCTGTGTGAGCATAGCGCCGTCGGCAGTATCGAAGACCGCGGCCGAGCTGCCAAACTTGCCCTTGTAAAAATCGATGACCTGCTGCTTGGAGTCCGAAGTAAGGAATGAGCCAATCACCATTGAGCCGGTGGGCAAACTCATCTTCATGCCGCCGGTTGTACTCTGCGCGCCGGGATAGATATCGGTTCCTAGTTCGGCTGCGGTGTAGGTCTGCGACGGGTTGGCGGTGATTGTGCCGCCGGGGGTATTGATTGACACCTGGCCTCCGGGGCCGCTTACATGGATGGCTCGCGAGACGCGATAGCCCACGTAACCGATGGCGCCCAGGCCGAGAATGCCCAGCCCGACGATGACGGCAACAATAATCAGGATGATTTTGAGTGCGCTGCTGCCGGAGCTGGCCGGAGCAGCGGCTGGTTGGGCGGCGGTTGGTTGGGCCGGAGCAGCGCCTTTAGTGGCAGCCGCTGCGCCACAGGATGTACAGAATTGCTCGTTGGCGGATATTGCTGAACCGCATTTAGCGCAAAAGCTCGCCATGGTGATCTCCTTGTCATTGAGTAGCTGTCCGGGAGCCCCGATGCTTTCCCGGCTACGAGCCAATATACCTCACAATACTGACGCCTGGTTACTTAACATAGGAAATGAATTTGGCGGGGTGCAAAATATCTATATTCCAGTGGCAGGATGGCGGCGAATCTGGAAAGTGCGCCGGATGTTACAATTTTCCCACTTAGACTCCTATGCCTGAAGCTTCCACAGTATCTGAAACCATACTGGAGGTCGTCATACCCGGCCTTCCCCATCAATTTGTCCCTGTGACGAAATCCCCATTTCTGATTGGCCGCGGCAGCGATAGCGGCAACCATTTGCAGCTTGAGGACCGCCGGATATCGCGCAAGTGCGCGGCCATAGTTACCGGGCAAGACGGCTATCGGTTGGAAGACCGGGGTCACCGCCAGGGGATTTTTGTCAACGGCAAACAGGTGGAACAAAAGACGCTGCGAGACGGCGACGTGATTCAGTTCGGCATAGAGGATGGTTGCGAGATTATCTTCCACTCCGCCGCCGCTCAATCCTCCATTGAGAGCATGTTGACGCGCATTGGCAGCATTCCCTCGATTGCAGGCACGCTGCGCTTAGGAGGCTTGAGCAAGCTAAATCTGCTGCTCGAAGCCACATCGCTGCTCCATTCGCAACTTCCCCTGGACTCGGTGTTGAGTGCGATGCTCGATCACACCATCGCGATTACCCATGCGGATCGCGGGTTGCTGATTGAGCCCGGCGCTGCTGGGTCATTGAAGGTAAGGCTGGCGCGCGGCAAAGACGGCGAAAACCTTCCGCCGGAGAGCATTGCTCCCAGCCAGACCGCGCTCGGCCAGGCAATGGACCGCCAGGCTACGGTGATAAGCGAAGACCTGAATCAGGCCGATACGGATCTGAAGAGCGCACAGAGCATCCTCTTGCAACATCTTCGTTCCGTCGTTGTCATCCCGCTTTACGCCATGCCGCGCGCCAATTCGGCGGATTCCATTGTGCTCAAGCGAGGAGAGTTTCTGGGCGCCATTTATCTCGACTCCAAACGCCCAGCGGCATTTTCCGACCTCGACCGCCAGATTCTCGACGCGCTGGGAGTGGAAGCCGCCAGCATTCTGGACAACGCGCGCCTGGTGGAACGGGAGCGCGAGCGGCAGCGCATGGAGCAGGAACTCTCCATTGCCCGCGAGATCCAGCAGGCTCTGCTCCCCCAGGGCTTGCGCGACTTCCCTCATGTTGCCGTAACCGGCACGCACTCCCCCTGCCATGCCGTCGGCGGCGACTACTATGATGTCTTTTCCGCCGGCCAGGATCGCACCGCCTTTCTGATTGCCGACGTCTCCGGCAAGGGCCTGGGCGCGGCGCTTCTTACCACCATGCTGCAGGGAGCGCTTTCCGCGATGGCCCTGGGCACCGATCCAGTCCGAGTCTTCAACCATATCAACCGATTCCTTTGCGAACACTCGGAAGTGGGCCGGTACGCAACCATGTTCTTCGGCACCCTTGATGGCGACGGCACGCTGGAATACATCAAGGCCGGGCATCCGTCGCCGCTGCTGCTGAGGCGCGGCGAGGTCAGCGAACTTTATACGGAAGGCTCGTTTCCGGTTGGCCTGGTGGCGCAGGCCGAATATACTGCCGCCACCCTGAAGCTGGAGGACGGGGATACGCTGGTCCTTTTCAGCGATGGCATCACCGAGGCCCAAGATCCAGACCAGGAACTCTTCGGCTTTCCGCGGCTTAGCGAGGTCCTTGCCGGCCGGCAGGAGGCGTCGCTTGAATCTCTCAAAAAGATCGTTCTGGATGCGGTTGATGCATTTGCACGCGGCGAAAGCCAGTCGGATGACATTACCTTGCTGTTGGTGCGCTATCACGCGTCTGCCCAAAATGCTTCTCCGGCCGCCTGAGTAGTGGTGTT
>Ga0187875_10003294_pt1 | contig 11479 bp, 9 predicted proteins | sample June2016WEW_17_1_2_FD_132978 | JGI IMG/M metagenome (GOLD analysis project Ga0187875, IMG submission 132978) | Peatland microbial communities from SPRUCE experiment site at the Marcell Experimental Forest, Minnesota, USA - June2016WEW_17_10 | ecosystem: Environmental > Terrestrial > Soil >... | reverse complement strand
CGTCGCAGATCTCGAAATCGGCGTCGAGCATGCCGAGATAAAGTTCCACCGAGACCTCGTCGCAATCGAGCGCGCCCAGCCGGACGCGCGCCCTCACTTCCACCTGCCCGCCGCTCGGCAGCTCCGTCTCCGTCAGCGCATCCACGCTCTCGATGGCAACCTGCGCCCAGTTGTCGCGGATGCGCCGGTTCCAGGCCGCCAGCGCGCGGGCGGCGGCGCCGTTGCCAGCCAGCAAGTGCTGGTGCCGTTCATGGCCGCGCAGATAAAAATCGGTGGCGTACTCGGTCACCATGCGCTGCATATTGAACTCGGGGCACAGCGTGGCGATGGAGGACTTCATCCGTGCGATCCAGCGACGCGGCAGGCCATCGGCGCCGCGCTCGTAAAAGGACGGGATGACGTCGTGCTCCAGAATCTCATACAAGGCCAGCGATTCCACGTGGTCCTGATAATCCTGGTTGTCGTACTTCTCGCCGCGGCCAATGGCCCAGCCGACGAAAGGCTGGTCCGCGGTTTCCGGGTGCCAGGCCTCGTCCCACCAGCCGTCCAGGATGCTGAGGTTCAATCCACCGTTGGCGAGGGCTTTCATGCCGCTGGTGCCGCTGGCTTCTTCCGGACGCAGCGGCGTATTCAGCCAGACGTCGGAACCCTGCACCAGGTAACGCGCCACGGCCGGGTCGTAGTTCTCCAGAAAAACAATCCGGCGGCGAAACTCGGGACGCTGCGCGAGTTTGACGATATGCTGGATGAGAACCTTGCCGGCATCGTCGCGCGGGTGCGCCTTACCGGCGAACACAATCTGCACGGGCCGTTGTGGATCGTTGAGGATCCGCGCCAGCCGGTCCGGGTCGCGCAGCAGCAGAGTGGCCCGTTTGTAGGTGGCGAAACGCCGCGCGAAACCGATGGTGAGCGCGTCCGGATTCAGCGCTTCGTCGGCGCCGTCGATTTCCGCCTGCGGAGCGCCGCGCCGTTCCAGTTGCACACGTAATCGGCGCCTCGCGAAGCCCACCAGGCGCTCGCGCCGCCGCTCGTGGGTGCGCCACAACTCCTCGGCGGGGATGGTTTCGGCGCGCTTCCAAAGCTGCTTGTCGGCGCCCTCTTCGCGCCACTTCGGGCTCAGATATCGATCGTAGAGCTGGTTCATTTCGGCGGAAATCCAGGAGCGGAAGTGCACTCCGTTGGTCACCGAACCGATGGGGATTTCGTCCTCCGGCACGCCCGGCCACAGCGTCTTCCATATCTTGCGGCTCACCGCGCCGTGCAACTGGCTGACGCCGTTGGAAGAGGCCGCCATGCGCAGCGCCAGCACGGTCATGCAGAACTCCTCGGAGTCGTTAGAAGGGTTCTGGCGGCCCAGCGCGTAGAATTCCCTGCGGGAGAGGCCGAGGCCGCTTGAGTAATCGCCCAGGTAACGATCGAGCAGCCCGGTAGAGAAGTAGTCATGCCCGGCCGGAACCGGCGTGTGGGTGGTGAACACCAGGCCGGCGCAGGCTATTTCGCGCGCCTCGGCGAAGCTGAGGCCGTAGCGCTCCCTCAGCCGCCGGACGCGCTCCAGCGACAGAAATGCCGAGTGCCCTTCGTTCATGTGGTAGACCGTAGGTTCCAGGCCGAGCGCCTCCAACGCCCGGTAACCGCCGATGCCCAGCAGGATCTCCTGCTTGAGCCGCATTTCGGTTCCGCCGCCATAGAGCTGGTCGGTGATGTCACGGTCCTCGGGCCGGTTATTTGCCACATTGGTGTCCAGCAGGTAGAGCGAAACGCGTCCCACCACCGCCCGCCAGATCTGGGCCGTGATCCCGTTGTAAGTCAGCTCCACAGTGAGAGGGCGCCCGTCGGCGCGGCGTTCCAGCGTTACCGGAAGGTTCTGAAAATCGTTGTCCTCGTATGATTCCTGCTGCCAGCCGGCGGCGTTGAGGTATTGGCGAAAGTAGCCCTGCTGGTATAGCAATCCGACGCCCACCAGCGGCACGCCCAAGTCGCTGGCGGCCTTCAGGTGGTCGCCGGCCAGCATTCCCAGGCCTCCGGCGAAAATCGTCAGGCATTCGCTGATGCCGAATTCGGCCGAAAAGTACGCCACCAGCAAGCCTTCGTTCTGCCCGCAGGAGCGCCGGTACCAGCTCGACTCGCCGGACAGGTACGATCCCAGCGCGATTTGCGTGTGGTGCAGATAGGCGAGAAAGGCCTCGTCGCGGGCGGCGGCTTCCAGTTGCGCCTGGCTGATCAGTCCCAGCATCCGCACCGGGTTGTGTTCGGTGGACTCCCATAGATCGCCATCCAGCCGCCGGAACAACTCGACGGTGTTGTGATCCCAGCTCCACCGCAAATTGTATGCGAGGGTTCGCAGCCCTTCGAGCGGGGCGGGCAGGGAGGGGACTACCTTAAACACATGCGCGGGCTTCATGCCATAAGTATAGGCGTTTCAGACCTTCATTAATCTTAATTTATTGCCGGCTCCGCGTTACAGCGCTTGCGGAAGACGGGAGACGGCTTGCGCGCAAGCCATGTGGGACCTACAATCGGGTTTCGACGAGCTTTGTAAACCGGGAGGAATTAGATGGATTCGACAACCACGCGCCGCGACTGGATACTGCTGGCTTCGGCTGGCGCCGCCGGCGCGCTCCAGCTTGGGGCGCAATCCGCTCCGCCTTCGGGCGCCCTGGAGGTGCGGGTAACCGCTGGCGCCAAGCGTTTCGCGGCCCAGCCGCCCGTTCCCTGGGAGATCCTGCGAGGGGACTTCGCGAATTCCATCCGCATCGATTCCTCCAGCCAGTACCAGGAAATGGTCGGCTTCGGCGCCGCCTTCACCGACGCCGCCTGCTGGACGTTCAACCAGCTCGCCGAAGGCGCGCGTCAGGAATTATTTCACGAGCTGTTTCACCCGTCGCAATTGGGCCTCGGCGCGGGCCGGCTTTGCATCGGATCGAGCGACTACTCGAGATCCGTGTACAGTTTCGACGATGGCCCGCCGGATCCCGAACTGACGCGTTTCTCGATCGACCACGACCGCGCCTACATCCTGCCCATCCTGCGCCTGGCGCGGCAGATGAATCCGGACCTGTTCCTGTTCGGCTCGCCCTGGAGTCCGCCCGGTTGGATGAAGGACAACGGCACCATGCTGGGCGGCACCATGCGCAAGCAGTCTTTCCCGGCTTACGCCCGCTATTTCGTCAAGTTCCTGCAAGCCTACCGCGAGGCCGGCGTACCGGTCAACGCCGTCAGCGTGCAGAACGAAGTGGATGCCGAACAGGAAGGCCACATGCCCGCCTGCCTGTGGAGCCAGGAGCAGGAATGGCAGTTCGTGGGCGACCATCTGGGCCCCGCTTTCGCCCGTGACAAGATCGACACCAAAATCTGGATCATCGATCACAACTACGACCTGTGGGGCCGCGCGCTGGACATACTTGCCAAGCCCGAAGTCGGCCGCTACATAGACGGCGTGGCATGGCACGGCTACGTGGGCGATCCATCTTCCATGACCCGCGTTCACGACGCCTATCCCGCCAAACATGCGTACTGGACCGAAGGCGGTCCCGACTACACCGCACCGGACTACCTGACCGATTGGGCGAAATGGGGCGCTACGTTCGCGGGAATCCTGCGCAACTGGGCGCGATGTATCATCGGCTGGAATCTCGCGCTCGATGAGAAAGGGAAACCCAACATCGGCCCGTTCCCCTGTGGCGGCGTGGTCGAGATCGATTCCGCCACCAAAGCTGTCTCGCGCAGCGGCCAATACTGGGCGCTGGCGCACTATTCGAGCGCCATCCGGCGCGGCGCCCGGCGGATCTCTTCGCAGGGCGAAATCGAAAAAGTGAGCCACGTAGCATTCGTCAACCCCGATGGCGGCGCGGCCATAGTGCTGGCAAACCAGGGCACGGAGAAGGATGTGGTGGTCGAAACCAAGGGCCGGGCCGCCCGCATCCACCTTCCGCCGGATTCGCTGATAACGCTGACTGGGCGGATGGGGGCGTAAGGGCGGCAAGCGCGACTCGTTGGATACCGGCGGCCAATTCCGGACTGAGCGATCCACAGTCGGCGGCTTCGAATGTCAAGCGCCTCACAGCCGCCAGTCGAGGTTGATCGTGGACGGCGATTTGACACTTCACCTGTCGGGGAAACCTGTGAAGTCGCCACTCCGGATGCATTCTATCTGGCTTGTTTTTAAATCGCCCCAAGAATCATAAGTCGCAGGACTAAGATGAAGGGTTATTGGTGCGAGTATTACTGGAATTTTGTTTTTGAACGCCAATACCTTGATCTGATCAATGTTGACGCGGGCCTCGAGCGCGTTTAGCGCCCAAACCAAGTGTTCTGTTCCCGCCCGGTAGTGACCGGTCTTGGCGCTCAAGTATATGATTTTTCCCATGCGTGCTATCATTTCGCCGCCGCACATGACATCCGCACCCGCCAGAAAGCTTGAATGGTGAAGCATGCCCTTTACGTGATTGCCGACATACATCCTTCCCTTGTCGCTCATCACCCAGATTGCAAAGCCTCTGCCTGAAAGGACCGTTTGCATTTCCTTGGTATCGAATTCCACGCCGTTGAGCATGGCTGTACCCGCCACAAATCTCAGTCGATGACTCTTTCGGCCGGCCCTGTCCAGGTACGCAACCCCCTTCATGAAAGCTTTGACCATGGAGGGCTTGATGTTCGATTCTTCCTTACTAGTCCCTTGATCTTTGTGCGCCTTGCTTAGATCGAATCTTACGCTGTCCTTAACCATCACCAGGCGATCCCAATCGCTCATCGCGTCCAGCCACTTATAGAAATGGCTGCCATCCAGATCTCCCGGAGCCTCTCTTTTGTATGCGTCAAAGCACACCTTGAGCAGGTCTCCCATGCGGTGCTTCTTATCCTGCCTTTCGAGCAGATAGTGCCCTTGTAGCTTTAACGCGTCCGGTCTGTTGATTTGGGAAATGATCTTCTTCCACGCCTGGTAGGCAACGTCGGGACGGTTTTCTAAATCATTCAACTCTTCCTCAATGTCGTGCTCATCGTCATCATTCCCAGGTGTTGCATAGTGGTCGTCGGCGCCGATGGACGTAGCGAGCTCGTCAGGGTCAAGGTTAAGTTCTGGCCAATCGTAGTCAGGCACTTCCGTTAATCGCTCCTTATCTCATATAAGCCAGGATTTCCATTTTGGCTCCCAGTTTCCGGTCAGTTTATCACAGGTCGCCAACTTTTGATCCTCCGAGCTGCAGGTTTGTTTCCTGGAGTTGTCTTTTGCCTCTGCCAAGCGCCAAATTCCACCTGCCGGAAAAACCGAAAACCGCGAACCCCCGTCTTTCACTGCTTCCCACAAGCACGTCTCCGTGCCTCACGTCGTTGGTCAGCCCGATTTCGCTGGTGTCATTGCCCACCCGCTACCCAGTCGCCACCGCCAGCGCATCGATCCGCCGGACGATGCTCCCGAACAACCCCAGTGTGAGATGGCTCTCGGCCAAGCCGCGGCAAGAGGTTCCCAAGTTGTAGGCGATCAGCCCCGCTTGGTTTGAGCCATTGTCAAGTTGATCATCTGCCGCACGGTCGCCACCGCGCCACACGTGTACGCCCGCCGTGCGCCTTCGTTCTGGAGTTCTTCCGTGGTCAACGCATCGGTGATGTGGCGGGTCTGAGCGATTACTTCGTCTCGGATCGCCTTGCGATCTTTTCCGGTCAAGCTGTCGGGTGCCCAGGCCAGCAAGTCGTTGACCTCGTATTCCACGTCGGACACGATGTCGGCAGTGAGGGATTCACGGAGCTTCAGTTTTTCGAGGTGGCGGTTGTTGTTGATGTTCACAAAGGTATTTATGGCATCGACTGGCCAGCCTTCGTTTTGGTGATCGGCGGAGCCAGGACTGGAGTTCAACGGAGGATCACATCGGCTCCCGGGATGCCCGCCGGGGCCGCTGCGGAGACCGTCGGGCGATTTCGGAAGGATGGGGTGGTGGTTTGTTGGGATGGCTGCCTGCATTCTCGCGCTTTGAAGGCCCCTGCCCACGGCAGTCATCCAGGGCACGAGATGGAAGTTGTTTCAGGCTTGATCGTCAGCGCGGAACCGGTCCATAAAAGAAGCTCACGCGGGAAAGAGTCGTGCCGATGATGCCGGCCAGCGTTACCTGGCGGGGCTGTCTTATCATCTTTCCCATGGTGGCGGCAACGAGGGCTATCGCTGTCAGTACTTCGCCTATCGCGACGCGGGCGAGGGCGCCGTTGTGATGACCAACGGCGACAATGGCAGCGATCTGGCGAACGAGATCCTGCGCTCGATCGCGGTCGAGTATGGCTGGGTGGACTACCTGCCGAAGGAGCGGACCGTCGTTCCGGTCGATGCGGCGGTACTAGCGTCCTACGTCGGGGACTACGCGTTTCCGGGCGGGCCGGTGGTGCGGATTCGCGTGAGGGACGGGCAACTTACCTCGGCCATAGGCATCGGCAGCGCCGTGCTACTCGCCGAGGCGCCGGATTCCTTCTTCGACATGGACGGGCACGCGCCGCCGACCAAGTTCGTGAAGGCAGCCGACGGAACGATGGAACTACACGCTGACGGCGGGGTGGCAAAACGGAAGAAGCCCTAGGCGCGTCGAGCCGGTCTTGAGAGGGGCGGCACCAGACCCACCCCAGCGATATCACCTCTCAGCTAGCCCCGTTTGCACGACCGCGATGGTCCTCCATCACGCGGAGCTGGCCACTTCTCAGCAACGGCGACGTTTCGTCCAAGTGGCCAAGAGCCTGTCCCCAGTACCTTCCGTGACGAGCGTTTACGGGGACGAATCCTTACACCCCATATGGAGCCCGCGTCGCCGAAGTCGCATCTACGGTTGAGTCAGAACGCCTGGGAGGCCAGATGGTTTGGTCGATCGCGTAACTTTCCCTTCGCTCGTGGATACCTATTACGAGAGCGTACGTTCCTAACCAAGAGAATCGAGCAGTTTTGTTCTCGGCCGGGCCCTGTCCGCTTCTCGGAGGAACATGGCAACGAACACTGCTATGAGAATCGGATCTCCAAGCTTAAAGCCTGTTGCGCCGTGGTGGCACACGGCGTCGCTCGTCGCTTTATTCGTAGCGTTGACGGTAGGCGGGGCGCTCTTTCAGCGACACGCTCGCCTGGATTCCGGGGGATTGCACCAACATCCGCAGGTCGTGCCGCTCTACCTCTCGCTCATGGCAATGGAGTGGGGGCTCGTCGTTTGGGTATGGAGAGGCGGCCTTCGCAGAACCGGGACGAAGCTGGGCGAACTGGTTGGAGGAAGGTGGGCCAGCGCCAAGGATGTATTCGTGGATTGCGGCCTGGCGCTCGGCTTATGGACCCTATGGAAACTGGTGGACATGGCGTGGAATCGCTGGCTCGGACCGGGTCATGCTGCCTCCATTCAGACGTTTCTGCCGCAAAGAGGGTTGGAGATTCCGCTCTGGATTGGCGTTTCCATCAGCGCTGGATTTTGCGAAGAGCTGGTCTTTCGCGGTTACTTCCAGAGACAATTCGGGGCTCTCACACACAGCCGGTGGATTGCGCTGTTCCTGCAGGCCGTTCTGTTCGGGGTTTCGCATGGTTACCAGGGCATCGAGGCGAGCATGAAGATCGCGTGCTTCGGCGCCCTGTATGGCCTGGTCGCCATTCGGCGCGGGAGCCTACGGCCCGGCATAATGGCGCATTCATGCGGGGATATCCTCAGCGGCATCTTTCGATTCTAGGGGCGTTCTTTAGCGACGAGTTATGCTGGTATGGCACTCCGGACGGTATGCGCAGCTATAGTCGGATGGCCGAATGAGCGACTTCATCGCGCTGTACAAGAAATATGCGCCGGACGTGCACCGATTCGCATTGTATTTGTCCGGCGACCGCGGCGCAGCCGAAGACATCACTTCCGAAACGTTTGTGCGTGCATGGACTTCATCTGAGCCCATCGAGATGGCCACGGTGAAGGGCTACCTCTTTACGATTGCGCGCAACTTGTTTCTGCAAGGACTGCGGAAGACGGCTCGGCGCGTCGCGCTCGACGACAACCTGCTCGATCCGCAGGCGAGTCCCTACACCCAAGCCGAGCAGAAACAACAGTTGGATTCCGTATTGGCGGAACTCCAGAAACTGCCGGAAGCGAGCCGGGCCGCGTTGCTCATGCACGCCGCGGACGAGATGCCGTACGAAGAGATCGCCCGAGTACTGGACATCTCTCTTGCGGCAGTGAAAGTAAAGATCCACCGGGCGCGTCTGGCGCTGGCTGGGATACGAAATGCATAGCAGGGCCGAGTATGTATGTAAGAACGGAGGTGGAGAATGAACCTAGCGCGGGAAGTGATCCTGGATCTGCTGCCGGTCTACCTTGCGGGCGAGGCCAGCGCCGCCACGCGTGCGCTTATCGAAGAGTACATGGAGCAGGACCCGGAGTTGGCGGAGCGAATCCGCCTGCATTGGGCAGATAAGCTGGGCAAGATGGCGCCTTCTGCGCTTCCACCCGATCTCGAATTGCGAACGCTCCGCCGCACACGAGCGATGATCGCCTGGCAGAAGTGGCTCTTCGGCTTCGGAATTGGTTTCACTGCGATTGCGCTCACTAGCGAAATCTCCTTTGGAGGGGGCCGTGTCAAAGAGTTCCATTTCCTGATGCGCGATTATCCCGCTCAGTTCGGGTCCTTTGCGGCGCTGGCGATCGCATGTTGGATCGGTTACTACGCCCTTCGCCGCCGCCTACGGATACCCAAGGCGACGAGCGAGTGAAATGCGTGCGGCGGGCCCTGCGACCGATCTCGCCGAGTCGCCGGTCTGGAGATTCGCAGTAAGGGCGTTCTGGAAGACTAGACCTGGTAGGTCCCCTTCGCGTCAACTGGGTGAGAACGCACTACTCGTGGATTGGCCGGAGCGAGGCGCTGGCCCCGGTCCGGAACGATATGTACCATTATCGGAACCCAACTCCGCAGGCAAGCCAGCCCGCCGCGCTGCCTCCGAGTAGCGTGACTCGCCCGGAACCATCAATCGCGAGGGGAAAACGTCCGTAAACGCTGCGCGACCTGGCAGGAGCTGTCAACGCGAGCTCTCGGTCAGATGTGTGAGTGCCTCCTGCAAGCGTCCTGCAAGTTCCGAATCGGCCCTTCGGATTTCGCTGAGCAAGCCGGCCACTACGACCCGGAAAGCTCGCAATAGTTCGACGACGTTGAGTTCTCGGACCAGAGAGCTTTCGAGTTGCGCTGTCACACCGCTCGGCAGCTGATCTATGCCGCGGCCGTGGACCGCAGGAAGGTCGTGGCGAATGCAGGCCAAGGCAAACACGTGGTCGCGGATGCCGCTGATCATGTATTCGGCTTGCCATAGTTTTTGTCTCGCAATGCAACTCCGGGCATGGAGTGCGTACAGCCAACCAAGACCGATGAGGTCCAAAGGCTGCGGGGGCGGAACATGCCGGGGCTCATTCGCCCGTCCGGACATGAGGCGGAACGTTGGCGCCAAGGCGCGGAATTCCGTGGCGGGGACGAAGGCCAGATCGACCTGGAGGGTGCTCGGGAGGAGGAATACCCTGTAAATCCAGGCACCGGACTTCACGTCAAGATGATGCAATGCCAAATGCTGATCGTACATGCGCGCTGTCCAATCGGAGAGGACACTGGGCAGTTCAGCGGCATCGACAACGCCAAAAGCGAGATCAATGTCCGACCACTGGTCTTCTTGCTCGGTCGCGCTCGAACCCGTGATCGCAGCACCACTGATGCGACAGTCGCGGGCGGCGTATTCAAGGAGGTCGAAGCGCAGGTGAGCACGTTCTTCTGGCGTAAACATAGGGTCTTTCGTCTTCAATTCTATTGCAACCTCACTTTTGGCGGCTGCCAAAGCATCCTTCAAGCCGGATAGATCTCCCCTGACGCCGTAGCGTTTACCGGCCAACTCCGGGCGGATTGTCGGCCACTCGGAGACTGTTGAGGGCCTCGCGGTGGGGCGTCGCGGTCCGACTTTGGCGAGCGTTATCTTGTCATATCGGAAACTAATTTCGCCCGTGCGCTCGGGCCCGCGATCGGGGAACTCCGCCGCCCTCTTGGTTCCCCCGGCGCTACGAATCGGAGGCGTCGACCAACGCACTCTCTTGTGTCTCAACCGGTCCCTCCAGGAAGCACCGCAGTACCTCCGTCAGGCGCCCACCGCCCGGCTCTAGTGCGCCCACAGAGCGGCGGACAAGGTCTAATTGTTTCGCCTGCTCTGGCTTGAGCTCCCCTCCGCTAAAGGTGTCAGCGACCAGGCGCAGCAAGAAGTCGCCGTGACCGCAAACCTCCGCCGTGCTGCCATCCGCAAAGTAGAGAACCACCGGGTCCTTGATGTATCGGGCTTCCAAAGCCCGAACGCGCTTTTCAACTCTCACGAGTCCTCCATTCTACCGTCCCCGCGCGGAGCCTTCCGCAGCCCGCTCCAGCTCGGCGACTCGTTTTTCGATGTCCTTCCGTCTCGATGCCTTTCCGCGTCTGATCCAGGATGTAATACGCGCACCGCGCCTTCACCGTCGCCGGTGAGCCGCCCTCCACCATGAGCCTCAAAAGCGTTGTTACTGCGGGGACCGAAGCTTGCTGCAGTTGTGCCATGGACTGCCGAAAGGCGCTCTTGCGAGCGTCGCGCAGCGCCCGCTCGAATTCGGGTTCCTTCTGCCAGCGTTGTAACGTCTTCAGCGAAATGCCCACGGACTGGGCGGCTTCCTCCTGATTCCGTGCCGTCAGCAGAGCCGCGACCGCCTGCTCCATCTTGCGGGGAAATTTCGTGCCGTGGCCTATCATCTGAGGACACCTGGGGACATCTGGGAGCTATATCGAACCATCGCCTTTCCATCGCCCAAGCCACAGAATCCACTTGCTTTAGTCCGCGACCAGAGCGATTGATGTCCTGACGCGGTGTACCGCCAAGGAGATAAAGCCATGAAGACGATCGAAAACGAAGCGAGCAGCACCCTGGAGGCGCCAGCCGCCGCCACAACCGAAACCCCGGAGCAAAAAGCCCCCACGAAGGCCAAGGCTGCGAAGCAGGCGCACCGCGTTGCGCCCGCCAAGGCGAAGTCGGGGAAGAAGGCCACCCCAGCCAAGAAGCCCGCCAAGGCGCCCAAGTCCAAAAAGACCGCCAAGGCGAAGGAAAGCGCCGGGCCGCGCGAAGGAAGCAAGACGGCTCAGGTGGTCGCCATGCTGCAGCGCAAGAGCGGCGCGACCCTACGGGCACGCCATCCTCGTCGCGCCGGTCCAATCGCCGCAGGCTCCAGCATCGACCCGTTTCGATGTTCTCCAGGAAGCTGTACCGAGTGCCGGACGGGGCGTGCGTCTCAACGGGGTTCCCGCCGTCCTCCTGTAGTAGCCAGATCGCCTTCAGGTGACCCTTCCGGCCGTAGGCAGGTTTCACATAGCCACTTTCGATAAGTCGCTTTGCGGCTTCGAGCGAGCGAAAGCCCAGAGAGGTACCGTCAGCCGCGTAGATCGGGATCTGTTCGCGCTTGGGAGACACTTTGGTTGTTTGGATCGAAGGGAAGGAGTTTAT
>Ga0187875_10003293_pt1 | contig 11481 bp, 9 predicted proteins | sample June2016WEW_17_1_2_FD_132978 | JGI IMG/M metagenome (GOLD analysis project Ga0187875, IMG submission 132978) | Peatland microbial communities from SPRUCE experiment site at the Marcell Experimental Forest, Minnesota, USA - June2016WEW_17_10 | ecosystem: Environmental > Terrestrial > Soil >... | reverse complement strand
CGGAGCGTTCCGGTATCGCCACCGGCGGCACCGTTGTGCAGCGCTACGGCGCGCTGTCCGATCGCGTTGCTCGGTCGGCGGCCGCACTGCGAACCCGCTTTGCGCTGCAACGCGCCGATCGTGTCGCCGTTGTGCTGCGTAACCGTCCGGAGTATCTCGAGATCTTGTATGCCTACGGGCACGCGGGGTTGGTCGCGGTACCTATCAACGCCAAGCTACATCCAGCCGAGCTCGGCTTCATCCTCGAGAACTGCGGTGCCCCAGCGCTTAGAGTCGGCATCGCGCGGCCGGGGTGCATTTTCTCTCTGGCCGGAATTGCCGTTAGTATCAGCCGAAGCGGTAGCCGGAGATTCGCGCCATCATCACCGTATCAGAGAAAATTCGTTCGCCGGGCGCATTCTGCGCGGCACCCGCAGCGACCATCAGGGGTAGAAGATGCTCCTCGCGCGGATGTGCGTTGCGCGCCGCGGGCGCGTCGGACCACCGCAGCAGCCTGGCCCAACGATGTTGCAGATCCCTGTCGCTGACAGTCTCCGTCAACCAGTGATCGAAGACCTCAGACGGCTCTGTGGCCGCCGGCGTGCGATACGCGTGCATGTTGTGATAGCTCATGCCGCTGCCAACGATGAGCACGCCTTCGTCTCGCAGCCTTTGCAGCGCGCGCCCTGCGGCTAAATGCTCGGCTGGATCCAGACCTCGTTTGAGCGAGAGCGGGACGACTGGAATGTCCGCTTGCGGGTTCACCAGCAGGAGTGGAATGAATACGCCGTGATCGAAGCCGCGCGACGGATCTGTCTGCGCCGGTAAGCCCGCCTCTGTCAGCAGTTCGGCAATTCGCTGCGCGAGCGCCGGTGCTCCGGGAGCCGGATACTTAAGCTTGTAGGTATGGGGTGGAAAGCCCGTGTAGTCGTAAATCAATGAGGGGGACGCGCCGCTGCAGGCAGTGAACACCGGCTCTTCCCAATGACCCGAAACGACCACGATCGCCTGCGGCCGGGCCGGTAACGTGCTGGCGAGCCCTCGGAGCCAAGCTGCCGTCGCGTCCCAGGTGTCGGCCGGGCCGCCCGTCACGCTCCAGTCCATGAAAAAACATGGTCCTCCTCCGTGGGGGATAAACAATGTCGGCATGGTCGTCCCGCACGGGGCCTGATCGTTGTTGATGGGTTTGCCTAATGCGTTCATTTGCCTGCTCGGTTGGCGTACGACCTCAGGGGGTTGCTCGAGGTCTGCTGCCGAATAGCGCCAGTGTCTCAAGTTTCCGGCAACCCTCTATTCGGCGGTGTAGCCCTTGGGAATTACCGGGTCCGTGCCGGCGTACGTCCACAGGACTATTTCGTTGCCCCACGGATCGCGGAAAGCGTGGTTGTAGCCGTTGAATTCCTTCCAATAGTGATTGCGCCACAGAGTCTTGGCGCCAAGCTTCTCAGCGTCCGCCAGAATGCGCTCAACCGAATCGTCGGCACTCACCAATATCCAGATGCGAGCCTTACGTCCCTCACGGCTGAGGCCGCGTGGATCAGTCCCCGCCGGCGTCGGATACGGTCGCGCGTTCTTTGCATTGTGAATCCCGATATGGAGATTGCCGATCTCGCTCGGAGAACCGTCGGGATTCAGGAATTTCTCCCCAGGCACCAAGCGATGGAATATTCCGGGGACTCTTGGTTCGTGCTTCCACCCGAACACCTTGGCATAAAACTCGCCGGCGGCTTCTGGATCATCGGAAGCGAGGTCTACGAAAATGAGCGTATTCGGGTAAGCCATGGTGGTTCCTTCTCAAAACATTCCGCGTTGGCCGCGAGTTGGTCGAGGCAAAATGCGGCATCGCTTGGATCTTCAACGAGCCGCTAGCTCCTGCTGCGTTTACGACCCATTCCGCTGCAACTTATCCGCGAGGAAACGTGCGAATAGCAGCAATGGTCGTTCGTACGGATGTAAGCGGGCGGGGGTAACCATACCCGCGCGAGCGCCACGTTGAATTCCCTCGACGACCGCCTTGTCCTCGGCATTCACCGCCGGGATCGCCTTGAGATAGTAGAGGTTCGGATGATCCGGATCAGGCTTCGCACCCCGAGGAATATTGAAGTTTCCGGCAACACCCCATTCCACGAGTGTTTTACCCACTCCAAGCGGCTGACCCCTCATCCATGTGATCTGATCGTAGGCGACGGTGAACATATGATTCGGAAACACGCCGCCCACATATACCGTGCGCCGCTGTTCTTCCGTCAGACTTTTGTTCTCGACTCCAATGGAAGGATCGAGTTCGACCATGGCTGGATCGGCCCAGCGAAATGTATGGAACGCGAACCCAGGGCCGTCCGGCACCATCTTCAGCGTTTCGTGCGGCACGAGTGGGGCAAGGGTCTTCGCATGAACCATGTCGATGTGGTAAGACTCGAGGAAATTCTCAGCAATAATCTTCCAGTTTGCATCCCAGATCTCGTGACCCTTATGCAACGTCTGCATGCGGTCCAGATGGTACGGTTCTATGAGCGAACCGAGCGGCTCCAATCTTGGAGCAAGCGGGGACGCCTTTGGATCTGCGTTGACATAGAGAAAGCCGTTCCAGGATTCGAGTTGGATTGCTTTCAGGCCGCACCGGGAAGTGTCGAAGTTGGCGGGCATGTGAGTCGCTTGCACGAGCGCCCCGTTCCGATCGTAGACCCAGCCGTGATACGGGCAAGCAAATCGTTTGGCATTACCGCTTCCCGTCGCGACCTGTGACAAACGATGCGAGCACACATTGAGCATCGCGCCGATCTCGCCTGAATCGCGTCGAATGACAATAATCGGAAGCTTACCCACTTCCGTGGTGAAGTAGTCCCCGGCAAGCGGCAACTCATCGGCACGGCCAACGCAAAACCACTCGTGCTTAAAGAGCGTGTCCAACTCCAACTCGAGTAGCCCCTCGGACGTGTAAACGCCACCCGGCATGGCTAGCGGCGCGGTTTCGGCCTGCGCCGCCATTTTCAGGATGCTATTCAGTCCCTCGGCCGCAGATGCACTGTTCTCCCGCTGCATTTTCGTATCTCCACGTAGGGTTTACCGATGCCGCCTGCTGCGCTAGCTGACGATCCGCCGCAACGCGCGTTGAAGAGTACAAAACAATTAATGTTTTTCGATTCGAATTTTAAAACACATTACAGTGTAAATCAATGAGAGAGCTCTCGCGTCTCGTGGCCGTGATCATCAAGAAATCCTCCGCGACTCAGACGCGAGAGACCTTGCGCACACCTCGCCTCGAGTTGCGCGATACAGTGGCGCGTGCCTCGGCGCGAGCTTCCCTGCGCCCCTTGTCGCTCACGTCGACGGTCGGAGACGCGCGTACCGGACGGACGTTCTCATTGCTCGGCAAGAAACTCATTACCGACACCTTTCTTGCCGCTTGCTCGTAGAGGCCCGCAAGCAGCCACATCCGCTCGGCCAAGCTCTCCAGCAATTCGGTGGGTTCCGATAGCGACCCGATAAGATTCAATAAAATGTCCCGCCGGCTGGCGGCATATCGATCCGTCACTTCGCGCCCATGACTCGTGATCTCGTAGGCGATCTGACGCGGCGCGTTTCCTACTTTCTCGATGAGCCCGCAACGCTCCAATTTGCGCAAACTGTACAGGATGTTTGCGGCGTCGTCGCGATTCAGATATTTGCCAACCTCCGCCGCACTTTTCGGGTAATCCCGCATTCGGACGACCTGCAGGACCGAGACGTCTTGCACCGGCAGAGTCGTTCCTCCAACATAAGTATTGAGCTCAACCGACCAATGGCTGAACGCCGCGCTTAGGTGGTGCAGCGCCAGTTCGAACTCTGTTATTGGAACCTCTGACTCCGAACTGGCCAGATGCGAATCACGGTGCAGATTTAACTGACCCGGCGGTTGCATTTGCGACAAAATATAACTCCTTCAGTTAGAAACGTGAGCGCGCATCGCGCGCGTTCGTGACACGATAATACTAATTCAAAGTGGCGCGCAGCACTGCTCCGCAAACGCGACCGCTAGCTGCTCCTCGGGGTCTAATTCCCTGTCACGCCAGCGTCCGGGCCTCTCTGCCTTTGGTCGCCAAGCGTTGCGCGTAGCTCTTATAGCGCTTTACCAGCCATTGATTAAATTGCGCAAGCGTCTTTTCTTTCGGGGCGTAACGCGTACGCGCAGCGAAGCGGGAATGCATCCCCAGGAAGGTCTTAGTGTTTGCAATGGTATCCGCGTCGTTGAATATCGAAATGCCATCGATCGTGCCTTTCAACAGCAGACCGATGGTCGGTAATGCCAGGCTTTCATGCGGCAGCAGAAGTCCCACGCGCAAGGTAATTTTATCCGCGGACTGCGGGATAATGACGAAATAAAACACCACATCGGGTTGGGCGCCGAAGAAAAGATTGGGTGGCACCACGGCAAACATGACGCGCTGCCGCTCGGCGGGCGTCAGTGTCGAGATGGGAGGCATCAGACACTTGCCCGAGATATTGAAACCGCCGTCAATCTCGAGGAAACCCGTGGGATGAAAAATAGCGCCATCATCCTGATCGTTCCAATCATAGAAACTTGCCAGACGGGATGGCGCGAAGTTATGCGGGCCGTGATGCAGATAATGCGTGTGATACGGCTCGATCGCGTTTTCCTGCATCAGCTTCCAGTTCCAAGGATTGTCCGGCCAGTCCACGGTTGGGACCGCGCCCAAGTCAGCCATGCGGTGGTTGCGCACCTCCTGCGTCAACGTCTTGAGGCGCGGTCCCAACGGCGCCGCCTGGCCGTCCATATTCACAAATATGAACCCGTTCCAGATTTCCGATCGAAGCGTCCGCAGACACTGCGTCCGCCGCAGCTCTTCGAGCGGCAGCGTCCCGTTCATCTCAGGTGCCGAAACGAGGCTGCCATCAAGCGCATAAGACCAGCCATGAAACGGGCATGTGAACCCTCCCGGGGCATGGCCTACCGCCTCACCGAGCACATGGCCGCGATGCCGGCAAATTGCGGACAGGACCCGAACTTGCGCGTTTGTGTCGCGGACCACCAGCAAAGGTTCCGACATGATCGTGATGGAGAAATAGTCGCCAACTCGCGGTATCAGCGCATGATGCCCCAACGCCACCCATTCGCGGTCAAAGATCGCGCGGCGCTCGAACTCGAACCATTCAGGCGACGTATAACATTCGGCCGGCAAACTAATTGCCTCGGAAACGTCAGCCGCCGAAGCATCGATGTCAGCCATCAGAGATTTCAAAATGTCGCTGTACGGCACATCGCGAAGCGTGCCCGTCGTAAAGTCAGTCATGTTCGTGAGCTCTTATTTCGCCGTCTAATCGGCACCCTCGACGAGTGGAGCATCGGAACCAATTGGCTTGAGTCCGATAGCTAATAAAACAAAGTACATAGTACATTATATCAATACTTCCCTGGAGCTGTCGGCTAAATTGGGGGTCGTCTCTGTATTGCCGGACGAATAACTTTGCTTAAGATGCACGAGCTTGGCGATGATGAAATTCGGTCGCGGGGGTGCCCCCGCGGTGCGCAGGCGCGCTCTAATTATGATGGACTGCTCGATATGGAGGTGAAGATCGATGACCGGGGTAAAACAGTCGCGCCGAATCAGGCTGTGTCATCAAATAGAACCGACTCCCGAGCGGGTTGAGTCAGGGCGCCGCAATAGGACAGAACACTAGCCCGATGATATTTTTGTGTCACGCCGCAGATGTACCGCTAGATACCGTGCGGCGAATTACGCTTCCGGACGGCAAGATCATTGCGGTATACAACCTAGGTGGCCGGTTTCTGGCAACTGATGACCGCTGCACACATGGACATGCGTCCTTGGCCGACGGGATGATCGAGGACGGTTCTATCGTCTGTCCTCTTCATTTTGGATCGTTCGACATAGCGACCGGAGAGCCCACGGCTCCGCCGTGCACAATACGGCTGCGCACGTACAAAATCGTTCTGGACGGGGACTCGTTGCGCGTGGATTGACCCGTCAGCAGGATCAAGACCCCCTGCAACATAAAGGCGCTGTCGCGCTACCCTCCGTCGTCTCGCCAAAGCACATGACGACTCCGTATCAGAACTTCCCTTCCAAAGTGACCCCAAAGGTTCGCGGAGGCGCGTACTGGATGTAATCTCCATTGCCCTGTGATGCAAGAGACTGCGCGTACGCGGCATCGGTCAGATTTCGTCCCCAAAACTTCAATCGATAGCGCTCGTCTAACGTGGACAGGTAGACCTGCGCATTTACAAGGCTGTATGAGCTTTGGCGCAGGCGATTGTCAGGCTCCGCGTACCAACCACTGTTGTAGGCGTAGGTAACACTGGCTCCCACCTTCGCAAGCGTAAGGGGCACAGAGTAGTCGGCGGTCGTGTCGTACGTGAACTTCGGCGCCTGGGACAGCTGATGGCCCGTTGCACTTGCCGTCGCAAAATTTGTTCCGCCACCGTCGGGCAACAGCGTCGTATAGTCAGCGCTGGGAAATGACGTGTAGACCGCGTGCAGCAGCTCCAGGCCGCTGCTGAGCGTCAAATGATTGGCGACTCTTGCTTTTAGATCAAGGTCAAGTCCATACACTTCTGCAGCCGCACCGTTATAGATTTCGAGCAAGCCCGCCGGATAACGAACTGCCTGGATATTCTTGTAGTCGTAATAGAAGCCTGATGCATCAATCGTAAGGCGATGGTCCAACATTTCGGACTTAACGCCCGCTTCATAGGCATCGAGAACCTCCGGCGAGTAGGTTGTCGTGGGTAGGAGCTCGTTGTTGAAGCCGCCGCTTTTGAACCCGCGGTTATACGACACATACGCCATCAGATCTTCAGCAAACTTATGATCGAGCGCGAGACGCCATGTCGGCTTGCTATAAACCTCGTGCACATCGGGTGCGGTTTGTGGGATAGGAGGTCCCTCCCCCGGCGCGAACTCGAGGACACCCGATGTATGAAAATTCCTTCGCTCGGCGGTATAGCGCAGTCCGACAGTAAGATCTGTTGCCGGTAGAATTTCTGTTGTCGCCTGTCCGAACAAAGCTCCGGAATACGTTTTCTCAACAGGAAAAGTGTTAGTTGAGGCAAGAGGGAACAGCAGACCCCCGGCAGCCTGGACAGGGTCCTCCTTGGCATCGTCCTGATACCAAAAGAAGCCCGTCACCCAGTTAATGCGTTGTCCCGCCGCCGAACGCAATTGAAATTCTTGAGTGAACTGTTTATCAGGCTCATCGATGAGAATATTCAGCGCGAGCTCGGGATAGGGGGTAAGCGCTCCGTCGAAGGATTGCAGGTAACTACTATTGCGAAAGGCCGTTATCGAAGAGAATTTTAAGGCGTCGAAATCATGAGCGATATTGAGACTCACTCCTTCTTGCTGGATGAATCCATAGGGCTGAAACACGCCATTCAAGTCCTGAGGGGGAACCGGGACAGGCAAACCTCCCAGTGGAATTGTCGCCGGCGCGAGCGCCCAAGCATCGTCGGTATGCTCGAAATCGAAGATCAGCGTCGCCTGGGTGTTGGAACTCGGAGTCCATAGCCACTTGGACCGTAACGCGAGATCCGTAGTCCAGTTCACGTCCTGTCCCGTATAGAAGTTCCTGCCGAAGCCGTGGCCTTGGTCCTGATAGTAGACGGACATGTCGGCCGCGAGATCCGAGGTGAGACCACCGGTAACGTAACCGACCACGCCTCGCGTATCGTAATTTCCGTAAGTGACTCCGTAAGAGCCTTGGAACGCCTGCTGCGGTGTCTTAGTAGTGATCTGAATCAGGCCTCCCACCGCATTACGGCCAAACAGCGTCCCTTGAGGCCCCTTGTCGATCTCGACCGCTTCAACGTTGGCGAGATCTAACATAGACGTAGTCATCGAACCGTAGTAGACGCCATCGACGTAGGTGGCGATCGGATTCTCGACGCCCGCACCCGAGGCGGTCGTGCCAATGCCACGAAGATGCGGCTGCGCGTATCCGACCACATCGCCGTAATTAAGGCCGGGCGTAACTAGATTTAGATCTTGGGCAGTCTGGACACCCGCGCTTTCGAGGTCGCTGCCAGAGAAAGCCTTGATGGAGATAGGCACGTCCTGCAGTCGTTCCGCCTGCTTTTGCGCCGTGACGATAATCTCTTGGAGCTCACCAGCCGATGATGAGCTTTCGCCGGGGGGGATCGATTGCGCTCGCGCGGCGCCCACGGTTATGGACAGCGCTGTAGAAGCGATTACGACCTCGCACATCTGGATCGATAGTCGCATGCCCTTCCCGTTGGCATGAATTATATTGTAAGTTGTACTGTGAGTGGCCAGTATATGCAAGTAAATATTGACGTGAGTTATATGCATAGGCGGTATGCCCCAGTTCCACGCGATGCCCTTCTCGGGCTCACCCATCACTATTCATTCACTCATTTGAATTCGATACCGACAGGAGAGTAGAAATGATCAAGGTCAGTGTGATGTATCCAAATACCCCGGGGGCCCGATTCGACCTCGATTACTATCGGGACAAGCACATGCCCCTCGTGAAGGCGAGAATGGGTGCCAGTTGCAAGTACTACACCATCGACAAGGGGTTGAGCGGCTTGACGTCCGGCGCGCCGCCTGCCTATCTCGGCATGTGCCATGTCTTCTGCGATTCCGTCGCTTCATTCGAGGCCGGATTCAACCCGCATAAGGAAGAACTCATGGGCGATATTGCCAACTATACGAACCTATCCCCCGTAATCCAGGTTAGTGAAGTAATCGTCGGTTGAGTCTCGGCGGCGCACGCGCAATCTGGGCGCGTACCTCTGCTGTCCGATCTATCCGCCTCGGTGCATTCATCGCGGCAGATCTGGACCGCACACGCTGGTCAGTAAAATCGATCGAAGTGCAGCTGCTCCGGGGGGACGTGCGCGTGCTCGGTTAGTGTACGGTAGACAGCCTCCGTCATTTTTGTTGGCCCGGCAAAGTAATATTCATGCTCGCTCCATTGGCCGCCTACCGCATCCGAGAGCGTTTCATGCACCAAACCCCGCCTACCCGTCCACGCATCGTCCGGTGCAGGATCGGACAGAATGGCATTATAGGTAACACGTTGATCGAAGCCCGGCAGCGCCGTAAAGGTACGGTCCGACACTAGGTCGCGCACGGCGCGGGCCCCGTATAGCAAGATAATTCGCCGATTAATAAAATGTGGATCGCTGAGCGCACCCCGTATGATCGATAGGATCGGTGCCAGGCCCGAACCGCCCGCGACGCAGACGATATCGCGTCCAGTGTCGCGGAGATGCGCCAGCCCGAACGGCCCATCTAGGACGAATTGCTGGCCGAGGGCGTCGCTCGAAAATAGCTGCGCACTTGCCGTTCCGCCGGCAACGGCGCGAATGATGAAATGCCAGTGCCCCAGCTCGTTCGCGAGATTGGACATCGAGTAGATTCTTCGGCAACCCGTGGGAAGCACGAGCGCCGCATATTGGCCGGGGAGAAACGCGGCGGATCCCTCGGTTGCGAAAACGAACTCACCCATATCATGGGTCAGCTTCGTCACCGATTGTAGGATCCCGGTACGGCGCTGAGGGCGCAGCAGTGGCCGATTTGCGGCCACCTCACGCACCGCTATCGTACAATCAGTGACCGGAACCGTCTGACATCCAAGCACTCGCCCACGCCGACGATCCGCCTCAGTCCAAACAGGACTACCCTCCCAGAGGGTCCGCGTCTCGCCTTCGTGCACACGTATCTTACAGCTCCCGCATCCACCGGCGTTGCACTCGTACGGTAGGCCTACTCCGGCACGCAACCCCGCTGCCAGAAGCGTATCGTCGTGCGAGCATTCAAACGTCACGTCACTGTCCACAATGCTGATCGTCGGCATGGGATGAGGGGACTCCTGCGCTACTCCAAGGAACTATCCAGCTAACCAGCGATGGAGCGGATCCTCCACCGTCCGGCCGGCAATGCGATGTGACATCCCTGGGTCGTCCCTTGGGTCAAAACGCGCAACCGGCCGCGCATTTATCGCATAGCAACGTGTAAAGTACCGTGTACTATATATTATAATTCTATCTAAAAGCTGATGATTGGCTTTTGCCACACGGTCTACGCATCTCGAGCGCGCTGACCGAATCGGGGATGAGTCACCTCGTAAATCAGCGAATGGGTAAACGCCAACTCATGCGCTGCTCGGCAGAGGGCGCACATCAGTTGCTGCAGGTTCGCTGATCTCATCGACTGATTACGCCACAGATACCATCCTGTGGCCGAGACTCATGCCGTTCCTTCGGGCGATATCCCGAGATTAAGGTAGAGCTCATCACCGACTACGGACTCACCGGCATCGTTGCCGAGCGCTTTGACGCGGGAGTGCGCGCGGGAGGGCAAGTTGCAAAAGACATGATCGCCGTGGGGGCGCACGCGCCCGGCGTTGCGCCACAGAGCGGAGTCTACGCTACACTTGCCGTCGGGGGATCGAGCCACGGTCACAGCATCTCGTCTGCTCCGACGAGTCCAACGCGCGAGGCCATCATGCACAAGAGCCTATATCCCGTTCCGCAAGACTTTGCGGATGCGGCACGAGTGAAGCGGGCCGACTATGGCCGAATGTATGCCGAATCGATCCGCTCGCCGCAGGAGTTCTGGGCGAACATCGCACGGCGCATCGATTGGATCAAGCCGTTCACCCGAGTCAAGGACGTGAGCTTTGCCGAGCAGGACTTTCACATCCGCTGGTTTTACGACGGCACCTTGAACGTCGCAGCGAACTGTCTGGATCGGCACCTCGCCAAGCGCGGCGACAAGACCGCCATCATCTGGGAATCGGACGATCCGCAGCGTTCCGCGCGCCTGACCTATCGCGAGCTGCATCAGCGTGTGTGCCAGTGCGCGAACGCCTTGAAGTCGCTTGGCGTGCGCAAGGGCGATCGCATCACCATCTATCTGCCGATGATTCCCGAGATTGCCATCACCATGCTCGCCTGTGCGCGGCTCGGCGCCGTGCACTCCATCGTGTTCGCCGGGTTCTCGGCCGAGGCGCTCTCCGGGCGCATTGCGGATTGTGCCTCGACCCTCGTCATCACGGCGGACGAGGGGATGCGCGGCGGCAAGCGCATCGCCCTCAAGGCCTGCGTCGATGAGGCGCTCACCCACGAGGGCACACAGAGCGTCAAGAAGGTGTTGGTGGTTCGGCGGACGGGCGCGTCCGTATCCATGAAGGCGGGCCGGGACCACTGGTATGCAGAACTGGTACCCGAGCAGCCGACAGCATGCCCGCCCGAGGAAATGGGCGCCGAAGATCCACTGTTCATCCTGTACACCTCCGGATCGACGGGTAAACCGAAGGGAGTGCTGCATACGACAGGCGGTTATCTCGTGTATGCCGCATTCACCCACGAGACCGTGTTCGATCTGCGCGAGGAGGATGTTTACTGGGCGACGGCGGATGTGGGCTGGGTCACTGGTCACAGCTATGTCGTCTATGGTCCGCTCGCAAACGGCGCGACCACGGTGCTGTTCGAGGGCGTGCCGAACTACCCCAATT
>Ga0187875_10003280_pt1 | contig 11504 bp, 11 predicted proteins | sample June2016WEW_17_1_2_FD_132978 | JGI IMG/M metagenome (GOLD analysis project Ga0187875, IMG submission 132978) | Peatland microbial communities from SPRUCE experiment site at the Marcell Experimental Forest, Minnesota, USA - June2016WEW_17_10 | ecosystem: Environmental > Terrestrial > Soil >... | reverse complement strand
GTAGTAATAAGCTCGCTCCACGTGCAGGGTGCCGAGAACACTTTCGAAGCTTCTTCCCATGGCGCCCGCGGTGCAGCGCCGGAGCACCGCAAGCGCACGCTAGATGCGCCCCGGTGTGATCGGAGGCATCGGCATTGGACCAGCCTTCCAGGGCACGCGCCGCCACCTGCAGCGTCCGTTGCCGGGCGGCGGTTTCCAGCGCTTCAAAATCCAACCCTTGCACGGCCGGTCGGCCTAAGAGCGCTTCGATTTCTTGGACAATCGCGGCCTGGAAGTCCGCTTGGCGCCCCCTTTTTTGGCCGCCTCTTGCGAGGCCGCCGCGGAATCCTCCAGTTGGCGATCGGCCCATTGCTCGCAAGCCTCCCAGTAGTCGTCGACCTGGCTGCGGAACTTGCGCCCGGCTGCGATCTGTTCCTGGGCTGCCTCCGCCTGCGGCGGGCTGAGAAGGCGGGAATGAGTCTTACCCGAAACGGCTCGAGTCAAGCTGTAGTAAGGGCCGTGCCGCGCCTTGGGGTCCTGCCCGCACGGACAGCCTGGCTTGCTGCACTTGACCTTGCGTTGGCAAAGCGAACCCCGCCGCATGGCTTTGGGTTGGGAAAGACCGGTGGCGAGTTCGCGAATGCGAGATGGAACATCAGCAGGGATGGTCATACCCTCATCTTACGGCTATATATGCCGTAAGACAAGCCAATCATATCACCGCTTTCGGCTACTCCCTCCCTGATGTCGTGCGCCCCAAGGCGCGCATCCCGTTTGCCCTAATCAACCCTGTTCTATAAAATCAAGGGTTTGCTGCCCTCAGTCTAAAGCCGCAAGCAGGTTCCAGCCAATTCTTAGCTGACGAGCTTCATTTATGAAAATCCATGAGTACCAGGGAAAAGGAATTCTCAAGAAATATGGTGTAACCGTGCCGCGGGGCACGATGGCGACCTCGCGCGATGAGGCGGAGGCCGCCGCCAAAGAACTGCTCAGCTCCGGAGCGGCCGGTGTGGTGGTGAAGGCTCAAATTCATGCGGGCGGCCGCGGCAAGGGCGGAGGCGTCAAGATCGCCAAGTCGGTCGACGAGGCGGGCGAACTGGCCGGCAAAATGCTTGGCATGAAGTTGGTCACTCATCAGACGGGGCCGGAGGGCCGCATTGTGCGGCGCCTGCTGATCGAAGAAACTCTGCCCATCGACAAGGAGCTTTATCTTGGAATTCTGGTGGACCGTGCGGAAGGCAAACCTGTGTTCATGGCGTCGGCTGCTGGAGGAATGGAAATCGAGCAGGTCGCCGCGGAAAATCCTGACGCGATTTTGAAACAGCACATTGACCCCGGCATGGGGCTCGAAGGTTTTCAAGCTCGCAAGATGGCTTTCAAACTCGGCCTGAGCGCCAGGCAGATCAATCCCGCGGTGCAGTTTCTCTCCAATTTATATAAAGCGTTCCTCGACACCGATGCTTCTTTGATCGAAATCAATCCCTTCATTTCCACCACAGACGGCAGACTTTTCGCTCTCGACGCCAAGCTGACGTTTGACGACAACGCGCTGTTCCGCCATCCGGATATCCGGGAACTGCGCGACATCACGGAGGAAGACCCGCTCGAAGTGGAGGCTTCGAAGTACAGTTTGAACTACATCAAACTTGACGGCAGCGTGGGTTGCATGGTGAACGGAGCCGGGCTGGCGATGGCCACAATGGACATCATCAAGTACGCCGGCGGCATGCCCGCGAACTTTCTCGATGTGGGTGGCGGCGCCAATGCGGAGCAGGTTGCCCACGCGTTTGAAATTCTGCTCAGCGATAAGAACGTAAAAGCGGTACTGATCAATATTTTTGGCGGAATCTTGCGCGTGGATACCCTGGCTACGGGAGTAGTGGAAGCCGCGAAGAAAACCAACATAAAACTGCCGGTGGTGCTTCGACTCGAAGGTACGAATGTGGACGAGGGCAAGAAAATTCTGATGGATTCCGGATTGAACTTTGTCGTGACTGACACGATGAAAGAAGCAGCCGACAAAGTGGTGGCTGCTGCGCGAGGAGTTTAAGGCGCAGCCGGGTTGGCGGTAAGGAAGCGATCCAAACGCCGGATTGTTGCGTCGCCAGAGTCGCAACGCTTTGCGCGGTTCACTCAGGTCCTTCGGCAGGCAAAGAGCGCCCGCCTCAGGATGACAATCATGGCGGTAGAAGCGGTGAGGAATCATACTTATGGCAATCCTGGTAAATAAAGAAACGCGCTTAATCGTGCAGGGCCTAACGGGGCGCGAGGGCACCTTTCACGCCAAGGCCTGTGCAGCTTATGGAACGCAGGTGGTTGGTGGAGTTACGCCAGGCAAGGGCGGCACGACTCACGAAGGCTGGCCAATTTTCAACACCGTGCTGGAAGCCATGGAGAAAACCGGGGCCGACACGACCGTGATTTTCGTCCCCCCTCCGTTTGCGGCCGACGCCATTATGGAGGCGGCGGACGCGGACCTTGAGCTCATCGTCTGCATCACCGAAGGCATTCCAACCCTCGACATGGTCAAGGCCTGGGAATTTCTGCAGAACCGTCGCTCGCGGCTGATTGGACCCAATTGCCCTGGTATCATTTCGCCGGGCAAATGCAAGATCGGTATTATGCCGGGATCGATTCACAAAGAAGGTTCCGTGGGCATCGTGTCGCGCTCGGGCACGCTGACTTATGAAGCCGTGCATCAGCTTACGCAGCGCGGCATCGGTCAGTCCACCGCCATAGGGATCGGCGGCGATCCTATTATTGGAACCAACTTTCTGGATGCGCTCGATCTGTTCAACCGCGATCCCGAAACGGAAGCAGTGATCATGATCGGCGAGATTGGCGGCGACGCCGAGGAAACCGCGGCGGAATTTGTGAAGACAAAGATGAAGAAGCCGGTCGTCGGCTTCATCGCCGGGCAGACTGCTCCTTCAGGGCGCCGCATGGGCCATGCCGGTGCCATCATTTCAGGCGGCAAAGGAACGGCGGCGGAGAAGATCAAGGCCATGGAGGCGGCAGGAATCCGCGTAGCAAAATCTCCAGCGGCGATCGGCGAAACTCTCATCGCGGCCATGGGAGTGAAAGTTTAGTTGCGGGTACCGTGTACGGAGTACCGAGGCAAGACGACTAAGGACTGACGACCAACGACCCACTATGAAAACTCTGCAACGCACTCTTACCCTCGTGAAACCGGATGCTGTCGCCAAGAATGCGGTAGGCGACATCATTGAACAATTCGAAAAGAATGGATTTCGCATTCTCGCCATGAAGATGCTGGAAATTTCAAAGCACCAGGCCGAGCAGTTTTACGCCGTGCATGCCAGCCGGCCGTTCTACGGGTCGCTCACCGATTTCATGTCGAGCGGGCCGATCGTCGCTCTGGCTCTGGAAAAAGAAGACGCCATTGCCGACCTGCGCAAGTTGATGGGCGCGACCAATCCGGCCAGCGCCGAAGAAGGCACGATCCGCAAGAAGTGGGCCTCGAGCATTGAACACAATGCGATTCACGGCTCCGACGCCGAAGATACAGCGCGCTTTGAATTGAGTTTTTTCTTCGCGGGATACGAGTTAGCGAAGTAAAGTTCTCAGTTCTCAGTGAAAGACCGCGGACCTACTTTAGAAGCTAGGTTGCTACTACTGAGAGCTGGGAACCGGGAACTGCTTATGCCGATGGTTCAAGTCACCATGCTGCAGGGACGCACCGCCGACCAGAAGCGCAAAATTGCGAAACGCATCACCGATGCCTTGGTCGAAGAAGCCGGAGCTCGGCGGGAAGGCATCGTTGTGGCTTTCCATGAGGTGTCAAAAGAAAGCTATGCGTCGGGCGGCGAGCTGATGATTGACAAGAGTAAGTAAGAAGAGACCGTGGGCGGGGGCTCCCACACCACACGAGCTAGCCTAATGGCTCGAATAGATGGCCTTCTACGCGGTCTGCAATCCTGGGCAAGTCCTTGCGGGCGTACTGCAAGAAATGTGATGCCGTTCGGTGGGCCTCAAGTGCGGCGTCATCTTTATATTGCTCATAGATGAAGAAGCGCCGCGCTTCTGTCTTGTGCCGGTGCACTTGATACATCGCACAGCCCGGCTCCTTGCGAGATTCTTCGGTGAGCTTCGCAAACAGTGCAGTGACCTCGGCTTCACGTCCAGCCTTTGCCATCCAAGTTACCGCCAACACCACCATCGTGCGCTCCTTACCTGAGGTTAGCCATCCAATTCTAGACGTTCCGGGATGAAGCTGTCTTCAACTCATTTTTGAAGTCATCCATCAGAATCGTGTGTTCGCGATCCGGCCCTGTGGAGACCATACCGATCTTGGCGCCGGCGAGCTTTTCAAGAAAAGCAAGATACTCGCGGGCGAGCTTGGGAAGCTCGGCAAAATTTCTGACGCCTTGGGTAGACGTCTGCCAGCCTGGCAGTTTTTGATAAATGCATTCCAGCTTGTCGTAGCCGCTGGCCTGAGCAGGAATTTCCATCGTCTTTTTTCCTTCGACGATGTAACCTACGCAGACCGGAATTTCGGCGAGTTCGTCAAGCACATCCAGCTTTGTGATCACCAGCCAGGAAATGCCGTTAATCATGGCGGCGTAGCGCAGTAGCGGCAAATCCAGCCACCCAGTACGCCGCGGACGCCCGGTTACCGCGCCAAATTCATTTCCGCGCTTGCGGAGTTGTTCGCCGAGTTCGCCGTGGTCCTCGCTCGGAAAGGGACCTTCGCCGACCCGCGTGCAATAGGCCTTGGTAAGTCCGATGACCGACTGGATGGCGTTGGGAGCGATCCCGGTGCCGGTTGCGGCGCCCCCGGAGGTCGAACTGGAAGACGTGACAAAGGGATAAGTACCATGATCGATATCGAGCATCGTACCCTGCGCGCCTTCAAATAGAATTGATTCCCCCGCCGCCAGCGCCTGGTTCAGCAAGACCGCCGTGTCGCAAACAAATGGCGCAATCTTCTCCGCTGCCTGAGCGTACTCGATGTACATTTTGTCGGCGTCGACCGGTTCTGAGTTAAACAGTGCATGAGCGATCATGTTCTTCTCGCGCACCGCGTTTTCGACGTGTTTCTTGAGCAGTTGGAGATCGAGCAGATCAGCCACCCGCAGGCCGCGCCGGCCCATCTTGTCTTCATAGGCGGGGCCAATTCCGCGGGAGGTGGTGCCAATCTTGACGCGTCCGGGAGCGTTCTCCGCGGCCAGTTCGATCATGCGATGGTAGGGCAGAATCACTTGCGCTCGGTTGGACACAAACAAATTTCCATCGACCCGTACTCCAGCTTGGCGTAGCGCGTCGACTTCCTTTAGAAAGGCCATGGGATCGAGAACCACGCCGTTGCCGATTACGCTTCGGCACGCCGTCCGCAAGACTCCGCAAGGAACCAGTTGCAGAACGAACTTCTTACCGTTGACGATAACCGTGTGGCCGGCATTATGGCCGCCCGCATAGCGGGCTACGACGGAGAAGCTCTCCGATAAAACATCGACGATTTTCCCCTTGCCCTCGTCGCCCCACTGGGCACCGACGATTACGGCGGTCTTGCCTGGTTTCACTGCCAACTCCCTCACCGGGATTCGCGAGCGCACAGCGGCGCCGCACCGGGGTCGCACACGCCTTGCCGCGGCAAAAACTTTAAAGACTCACTGGGATAAAAGCGGAGAAGATGTGTACGCAGTATCTTATCGTGCCCGCGCAGCGGATGGCAACGAGGGCAAAGCCTTTGGGCAGTGGCTAATTGTCCGAAGGTAAACTGTTTTAGTAGCGCATCGTCGGCCGATGATCTCAAGGACTGGGAACTGACCGCCGGTTCTATGGTAGGCGCGGCAGGAATCGAACCTGCAACCACCGGATTAGAAATCCGGTGCTCTATCCGTTTGAGCTACGCGCCCATTTTAAGGTAACTCGCTGATTCTCCTATGCTAATTGATTTCCCTGCTCTCGGGCTTAACCGATCCGGACCCTTCAACTATGCCCGAACTATGCCCATCCTCATGCTGCTTCTTCCGCTTCTCGTCCAACTTCGCGGCCACCTCAGCGATATCCCTCTCATCAACGATATTGTAACGTTTGAATACAGACGCCGTCTTCCAGCCGCCGACCTTCATGATCACCGATTCGTCAAAACCTAAGCGGCGCATGTTGCGACAGCCTGTCCTGCGTAGATCGTGAATCCGCAACCCCGGCACACCAGCCTCCGCACAGGCGCTCCGCCATGCGCAGCGAAAGTCGCCCACGGGTGACCCATCCTGCCGGGTAATGGCGAGATCGGCAGGCTCCTTTCCTGCGATACAGGCGGCCAGCAGATTGTAGGCCTCCTGAGTCGTCTTGATCGTCCGCCCATCGTCGTTTTTGGTTTCACCGGGATCGAGGTGGATGACTTGCTGTATCAGGTCGATCTGCTCGACCCGCAAATTGAGGACTTCACCCTTGCGCAGCCATACGAGTCCGTCAACTCAAGAATTGTCCGCAGCCACAGTCCTCGATTAGCGCATGCATTAGCTAATTTCACGAACTGCTCCTTTTTCAAGAATCCCTTGCGCGTGTTGTTCTCTTTCAGCATGGGAATGTAGGGGATGAAGCGAGCCTTTGGTGGCGTATGCTTTGTTGCCAAGTGGAACGCTGTCTTGAGAAACGCGAGTTCCCTGGCGGGCCTCGTCTTTGACATCGTGGGCAAGTGCATCGGTAGGAGGGTTGTGCTGCAATCGTGATGTCCATCCCAGCACTGTCGGACTGCACCTTAGCACGCTGGAGCCATTTACGTAGTTTACGACCCCACGTTGCAAGCGGCGTGAGACTCTGAAGTGCGAAAATACCGTAGCTTGCTCGCGGAGGACTGCGATGATTCCTATTCGCGACCTATTCGAAGCCCACCTCACAGTAAGGGACTTGCAGCGCTCGATAGCTTTTTTCGGTGGCGCATTGGGATTGGAACTCGCGCACGTCTTCCCGGAAAGAAAGGTCGCTTTCTACTGGATAGGGTGTCGAGGAGATTCCATGCTCGGGCTATGGGAAGTGGCAACGACGCCCCAACGGATTAGCCTGCATGTGGCCTTCGGCGTCGATCTTGAACACCTGTTGCTGGCTGCGGATCACCTTCGCGAGGCTAATATCATCCCACTCGATTTTGCGGGCGAGCCCACAAAAGAGCCAGTGGTTTTTGCTTGGATGCCCGCCGCTTCTATCTTCTTTCATGACCCGGATGGCAACCTTTTGGAATTTCTCTCGATGTTGCCAGACGCTCCGCAACCAGACCTCGGAATCGTCGGGTGGAGTCGCTGGAAGTCGGCTCAAGCGAATAAAACTCGCAGGTAGGTGGCACATGCCAACTGTAAAAAACGGATTGAAAGAACACCTCGCCCGCTACCGCCAGATCAAGATCAGCGTGATCGGGAGAAAATCGGGGACAACATTCTCCGTCCCCGTCTGGTTCGTGCTGGAAGGCGAGATGCTGTTTCTCCTGCCCGTGAAAGGATCGGACACGCAGTGGTACAAGAACGTGCTCAACAACCCGGCGATTCGCATGGATGCGCGGGGCTCGGAGGCGCGGCTCCAAGCTGTCCCTGTGACCGATGCCAAAGCTGTGAAATCTGTGGTCGAGAAATTTCGAGAGAAGTACGGAGCGACAGACGTGAAGAAGTATTACTCGAAATTCGATGTGGCGGTTCTGATTGGACTGGGCTCAACTGGAATGCCACCTGCACGTTGACCTGCCCCTCGCCCACACCTAACATGAGTAGCCAATGGCCACGCCATCCCAACCCGTAGGGCAGACGATTTCCCATTACCGCATCCTCAGCAAGATCGGCGGCGGTGGCATGGGCGTGGTCTACGAAGCGGAAGACCTCAAGCTCGGTCGCCACGTCGCCCTGAAGTTCCTTCCCGACGAACTCGCTCACGACGCACAAGCACTCAGCCGTTTCCAGCGGGAAGCAAAGGCTGCATCCTCTTTGAGCCATCCGAACATCTGCACGATCTACGAGATTGATGAGTCCGGTGGGCGAACCTTCATCGCTATGGAACTGCTAGAGGGTCAGACGCTCCGGCACCGGATTGCTGGCAAGCCGCTGGAGATTGAGGCGGTGCTCGATCTGGGCATCCAGATCGCTGACGCCCTCGACGCTGCACATTCGAAGGGTATCGTCCATCGGGACATCAAGCCCGCGAACATCTTCGTTACGAATCGAGGTCAGGCGAAAATTCTCGATTTCGGGCTGGCGAAACTCACCCTGAAGCCGGAGAGCGTTGCGTTGAGCGCCGAGACCATCGAGTCCGAGGAACATCTGACGAGTCCCGGCAGTGCGCTGGGCACTATCGCCTACATGTCTCCAGAGCAGGTCCGTGCCAAGGAACTGGATTCACGCACGGATTTGTTCTCCTTCGGTGCGGTACTGTACGAGATGTGTACTGGCTCGCTTCCGTTTCGAGGAGACACGACAGGTCTGATCTTCAATGCCATTCTGGACGGGACTCCAGCGTCGGCGGTGCGGCTGAATCCTGACGTTCCCGCAGAACTGGAGCGGATCATCAACAAGGCTCTGGAGAAAGATCGGAACCTGCGCTACCAGCACGCTTCGGAGATTCGCACCGACCTGCAACGACTGAAGAGGGACACGGAATCAAGCAAGACTGCAAGGAGTGGCAACGCGGTCCCGAGTCGGTCGCCTCGGACGATGGTAGTAAGCATCGTGGCTCTTGCCTTCGTCATCGCTGCGCTGATTGCGGGGGGATGGTTCTATTTCGGTCGCAGCCACGAGACCATCGACTCTATAGCTGTGTTGCCGTTTGTGGAAACCAGTGGTGACCCGAATGTTGAATATCTTAGTGACGGCATAACCGAGGGCGTGATTGATAGCCTGTCTCAACTACCTCAACTGCGGGTGATGGCGTGGAGCACGGTGTCCCATTACAAAAGTCGGGACACCGATCCACAGAAGGTGGGTCGCGATTTGAATGTCCGCGGAGTGCTGGCTGGCACATTTGTCCAGCACGGTGACACGCTACAGGTTCGGGCGGAACTCGTTAATGTCACCAACGGCTCAGAACTTTGGGGGGAGCAATACAGCGGGAAGCTTGCCGACGCGTTGACGCTCCAAGAAGACATAGTGAAAGAAGTTTCGGAAAAGCTGCGGGCTCGTCTAAGCAGCGAGGAAAAGGGCAGACTGAGCGGGCAACACGAAACCAACGCTGAGTCTTATCAGTTGTATCTGAAAGGGCGCTATTATTGGAGCAAAGGTACACTGGAGGGCCTAGAGAAAGGCGTCGAGTACTTCGAGCAGGCGATTGAAAAAGACCCCAGCAATGCTCAAGCCTACGCGGGACTAGCCGATTGCTATGACGACCTCGGAGGAGGCGCGGTCTTCCGACCACCAAATGAAACTTTTCCAAAGGCAAAGGCGGCAGCCACGAAGGCGCTGGAAATAGACGACACACTTGCTGAAGCGCACACGGCACTGGGGTGGGTCAACTGGAGCTACGAGTGGGACTGGATGGGAGCTGAACGGGAATTCAAGCGAGGCATCGAACTAAAGCCCAGCAGCGGGATTGCTCACTTTCGTTACGCCGAGTACTTAGTCACGATGGGGCGTCTGGATGAAGGGTTGGCTGAGAGCAAACGGGTACAAGAGATTGATCCGCTCTCGCCGCGGATGGTGGGGGGATTGGGCGACCACTACTTGTTTGCTCACCGCTACGATGATGCTATTGCGCAGTACAAGAAAGCAATTGAGCTTGATCCGACCGTGACATGGGTACATTCAGACCTTGGGCTGGCTTATGCCCGCAAGGGAATGTACAAAGAGGCTATTGCTGAGAACGAGAAGATGGGGGAGCCCGCCTATGCGGTTTCTGCAGGGAATCAAGAAGTAGCCGCGGCGCTCGGTTGGGCCTATGCGAAGTCTGGGAGGCGAAATGATGCCCTCAGTATTCTCGAAAAATTCAAGCAGCTATCCTCACGAACATACGTGGACTTTTATCTGGTGGGGGCGATCTACGTCGGGTTAGGCGACAAGGATCGAGCGTTTGAATCGTTGGAGCGGGGCTATAAGGAGCGTTCCGGGAGCATGGTCTACCTTAAGGTAGACGCATTTTGGGATGAACTACGCTCCGACCGCCGCTACGCCGACCTGTTGCGCAGGATGGGGTTGCCGCAGTAATGCACACGAGTGGCCCGAAGGTATACCCGTGGGCCAGCAGACGATCTGGAGAAACAGGGGGCGAAAGGCCGCCAAAAATGGGGCTGGAAAACGCACCCTTTGTAACCAGCGCGGGCAGGGGCTTAGAAAAGCCTTGAAATGGTCCATTTTGCATCTGCCTCCGGTCAATAAGATCGCGGTAGGGGCAGTCATCGCTGACTGCCCCCCGTGCGGACCCGGACGGGCGCTCATTAGCGCATCCGGTTCTTATCTCGGATGACTGGCGGCAAAGCGAACGGCAGGATATGGATGGAGCACGCGCGGTTGAGGAAGCCAGCGTTGAGCCAAGGCGAGGATACGCTCCCAGGAGATCGGGCGTTGCTGGCTTCGGCGGCGGAGTGTATGCCCCCAATGCCCTATCACTCGTTCCCGGAATACGCCGAGACTGTCCAGGTTCCCCGGTACCGCATAGTAGTTGAAGTGGCCTTGCACGACCGATTTGAGCCATTGGCCGGTTTGGCAGGGGATCGCTCGATAGGCTCCGCGATGAACTCGGTCATGAAGATCGGTCAATCGATCCTCTAGCCCGTTTTCATACTCCTGCCAGGTGACACCGTCCACTCCAGGTGCGGCCTTCCTCTTCAGGGAGTAAAAGCTTTCCCGCAGCAGATCGACAGTCAGATGGTGGAGCAAGGCGGTGAACTTCATCTCCTTATTGTTCTTTGCTGCTTTCCGCACGCCCGCCAGCCCTTGGGACACGCCCTTCCCGCTCTGTGTCGAGTACGTGTTAGGTTGATCAGCGTTCTCCTTGATCAACGGCCTTCCCTCCCCACTCTCCGCCGGCGATGTTCCGTCTTTGTTCGAATGGTTCATAGGTACTATTCCGCTGTGTGACTCCTCGTAGACGTACACGCGGGCCTTGTGGCTCTGGCCTTCGCCCGCCGACCTACGGCCTGGTTGAGCCGTAGGTGTCTCCGAGGTCTCCCGGTTCTCGTGCTTGAAGTTTCTAGGCGTGTCTGGGGTCTTCGACTACGCCGGACTGAGCAGGTGCTCGCGCGATCGCGCCTGTTCATGTTGCCTTCCGCGCATTACAAGGGCGTCGGCGTCCGGATTGCATCTTTTCGGAGCTGAATACCCACCCCGCCTATCCTCTGTCTACGCTTCGCTGTGTCCCTCGCGGTAACAGCGCAAGACTCGAGGCCGAGTGGTTCGCTACTCCTTTCTCGTAAGGCTCTTGCATCCTCTACTTCAAGCCGGTTTAGCCCGGCGCACTGCAATCGCGAGTAGAGTCGAGAACAGGCGCAGTGACGGTAGCCTCCCGGTGGGCGTTTGACTCGGCTTTCGCCTCATCCCCTCAATCCGGTTTGACCTGGTCCTGTTTCCTGTTCCCGCTCATCGAACCGG
>Ga0187875_10003278_pt1 | contig 11504 bp, 12 predicted proteins | sample June2016WEW_17_1_2_FD_132978 | JGI IMG/M metagenome (GOLD analysis project Ga0187875, IMG submission 132978) | Peatland microbial communities from SPRUCE experiment site at the Marcell Experimental Forest, Minnesota, USA - June2016WEW_17_10 | ecosystem: Environmental > Terrestrial > Soil >... | reverse complement strand
TCGTAGGTCAGCCGCAACCCTTTGATCTTTTCGCGCCGCGCAAAGACCTGCAAGATAATCTCTACCACGTAATCGATGTGGCTCTGCGTGTAGACGCGGCGGGGAATGGCCAGGCGCACTAACTCCATTTGCGCGGCGGCGCCGAACATCAGGCTGCCGATCTCGACAGACCGGATGCCGCCTTCCAGATATAACTCCGCGGCCAGCGCCACGCCGGGAAACTGGTCCGCCGGGATGTGCGGCAGAAAGGCCTTGGCGTCGAGATAGATAGCGTGGCCGCCCGGCGGCTGCACAATGGGCACGCCCTGCTCGGCAATGTGGTCGCCCAGGTAAGCCGTTGAGGCAATCCGGTAGCGTAAATAATCCTCCTGCAACGACTCCTGAATGCCTACGGCGACTGCCTCGAGGTCGCGACCGGCAAGTCCGCCGTAGGTGGGATAGCCCTCGGTCAGAATGAGCAGATTTTTTTCCTGGCGCGCCAGGATGTCGTCGTTGGTGCAGAGAAATCCGCCGATGTTAGCCATGCCGTCTTTCTTGGCGCTCATGGTGCAGCCATCACCGAGCGCGAACATTTCCTGAGCGATTTGTTTGGGAGTTTTTCCGGCGTAGCCCGGCTCGCGCAGCTTGATGAAGTAGGCGTTCTCGGCAAAGCGGCAGGCATCAAAGTAGAGCGGAATCTCATGGTGGTGGCAGACCGCTGCAACAGCCCGCACATTTTCCATGGAGACCGGCTGCCCGCCGCCGGAGTTGTTGGTCACCGTGAGCATGACCAGCGGAATGCGATCGCGCCCCACACGCGCAATCAATGCTTCGAGGGCCGCCACGTCCATGTTGCCCTTGAAGGGAAGGCGGGTGCCGGGTTGCCTCGCCTCAGGCAGCAACAGATCAACAGCCTCGGCTCCGACAGCCTCGACATTGGCGCGGGTGGTGTCAAAATGCGTGTTGTTCGGCACCACGTCGCCTGGCTTGCACATTACTTTGAACAAAATGCGTTCCGCGGCCCGTCCCTGGTGAGTGGGAATGACGTGGGAGTAGCCGACGATGCTCTGCACGGAGTCCTTGAAGTGATCGAAACTGCGGCTGCCGGCGTAGCTTTCGTCGCCTTCCATCACCGCGGCCCATTGGTGCGTGGACATGGCGCCGGTGCCGGAGTCGGTGAGCAGGTCGATCAGCACATCGTCGGCATGGAGCAGAAAGAGGTTGTAATGCGCGGCGCCCAGCAGGCCTTCCCGCTCCTCGCGGGTGGTCCAGCGGATGGGTTCAACACTCTTGATGCGAAAAGGCTCGAAGATGGTTTTAGTAGGCATGCAAAAATCTCCTGCAAAGAAGCCAATTCATTTTAGCAGTGCCATCCAGTGGCCTGAAGAGCAAGGCGCAAAACGTATGCGCCTTCCGCTGCTAGAATCTACTGGGAGCGGTATCCATGAGTGTAAGCGCCCTCTATCCCGGAACCTTTGACCCGCCGACCAACGGCCACCTCGACCTGATTGAGCGCGGGGCCAAGTTGTTTGACCACCTTATCGTCGCCGTTCTTAACAATCCAGGAAAAGACCCCCTGTTCACAGTCAAGGAACGTGTGGAGATGCTGAAGGAATCAACTGTCGCGCTGAAAAATGTTTCGGTGGCTACATTCGACGGGCTGATGGTGGAGTTTGCGCGCAAGCAGGGGGCCTCGGCGGTGCTGCGCGGCATCCGCGCCATCAGCGACTACGAATATGAATTTCAGATGGCGCTGATGAACCGGCGGCTGGCCCCGGAGATTGAGACCGTCTTTCTGCAACCCGCGGGGCGCTACTCGTTTGTCAGTTCGCGGATGCTGAAGGAGGTATTCAGCTTCGGTGGCGACGTGAGCGGCCTGGTGCCGCCCAACGTGCTCAAACGCCTGCGCGGCCGCATGGGCGAAAGCTGACACGAAAAACGCCAGACCTCGAAATATGGCCTGGCGTTTCTACGTGCAGCTCCTGCAATACAGCCGCAAAGATTAGCGAACCACCTCAATGACGACCTCGATATCCAGGTGCCGCGTGCTTCCCGGCACATCGAGCGAGCCGAGCATGACCGGTTTGCCGGGAGTCAGCAGTGCGGTACTATGCAAATCTGTCCGTCGAATCACCGGGTTGCCCCTTCCCACGGTTGATTGTTCCTCTGAGATACCGGTCTGTTCTACATCCGATTCTGCCAACACGCCTGTTGCGGATTCTTTCAAATGTATGAAGATTTTCAGCCCAATATCCTGATAATTGACCTTCGACGGGGCAAGGCTTTCAGGATTGGAAGATTCCGTGGCTATAGGGACCTTGCTGCCGAGTATGATCCGTCCATCTTTGTCTGGGTTGACGGTCAAGGCAAAATGCTGCGTTCCGATGCGCTTGCCGCCATCCATTTCCGTGAGCGTATAGGTCAGCCGGTAGGTTGTTGGTGCTGTCTCGATCTTCGGTTCGCTTGCCTTGGGCGCGGATGTATCCGCTTGCGCAAAGACTCTTGCGCTGCCGCAACTCAGTAGCAGCGCGATTCCCAAAATTCCGATTGTCCGTTTCATGGTATTCCTCTCTTTTACTCCGTGGGTTGATTTGATTCCTGATCTTCATCGTCGGATAGATCGGCGAACTTTTGAAACTCAGCTTCGCTCTCTGCTGCCTGCCGTGCTCGCTCCTCAGGGTCCAACATCGCCGTCACCTGTGGATCCCCAAGATGGACGGCGCGCAGCAGCAACTTTTCTTCTTTGGTCAATGGCGCTGCCGGCGCTGGGTGGCTGGGGGCGCGCATCTCGCTGAGAAGCACTGCCTCTTCCGCGCTGACAGCTTGGACTTTTTGAACATGTGCTGCGATTCTGATGGGCGTTCTGGTTGGCGCGATTGGTTTTGGAGGCAGGAGCGATGCGTCTTGTGTGCTTTCTGCCGACGCTGCCGGAAGAACTTGCTGCTGCGCCTGCGTCGAGGGATGCACGTGCCGGTAAATCGCTGTGATCGCAATCAACAAGCAGGCGGCCATCACACCCGCGAAAGCAACGCTCCAGGCCCAGGAGGGCTTTGCGGCCTGGCGCTGCGATGCGTGCGCCTCGACCGCTCTCATGATGCGGCGCTCCAGGCCCGGAGAGGCTTCAGCATCTCGCAAGCCCGCCAACACCTTGCCGATTGCTTCCTCGGAATGAATCATCGCTCACCTCCTCGTACTTCAAGCCGTTCGCGCAGCCGCGTTCGTGCGCGGAAAAGCAATGCTCGAATTGCGGACTCGCTTCTGCCTACGACCTGCGCTATCTCTGCCGTGCCCAGTTCCTCAACGGCGGAAAGCAGCAGTACATGGCGCTCAGCCCGGGGCAATCTTTCTATTTCACGTAGAACCGCCTTCATGCGCTGCGATTCATATAATTTTTCGTCGGCTGGCGCCGTATTCGCCGCCAGACACTCCGCGAAACTCTCATCCATTTGTACTGGCCGGATGCGGCGCTTTCGGTCCAGAGCCAGATTCCATGCAATCCGAACCAGCCATACCCGCATATCGCGGATTGACTGTAGAGACCGGCGGCGCTCAATTACGCGAACAAAGACATCCTGCACCACATCCTCGGCCTCTGCCTGGTTCCGCAGAACCGAGTGCGCCACGCGGAAGAGGAGTCGGGAGTAGGTCTCCACGAGAGCCGCGACATCGATTTCCGGCTGTGCGATCTCCAAAACCAGCCCGCCTCCCGCAATCGCCGCCATAAGCCCCTTCTATCCAGACAGACGTCCCACTGGCGCAATAGCTCGACATTATTTCAGAAGGCCCAAAAGTTGATTTTTTTCTGTAGAGATTTTGCTGTGGCCAAAAAATCTGTAAAGATAGAAACAGCTATGACAAACTCGACAACTTCCCAGATTTTTACCGAACGCATTGGCCGGATTGAGGTCTCCGCAACGCTGGCCGTCTCTGCCGAGGCCGCCAAACTGCGCGCCCAGGGCGCCAACCTGGTGGATTTCGGCGCCGGGGAGCCGCATTTTCCCACGCCGCGGCACATAAAAGACGCCGCCATTGCCGCCATCGACGCCAACTTCACGCGCTACACCGCGGTGCAAGGCATTCCCGAGGTGCGCAAGGCAATTGTAGAGCGCCACGCTGCTGACTTCGGCTCCAACTACGGGCTGGACGAGGCAATCTTCACCACCGGCGGCAAGCAGGCCCTGTTCAACACACTGCAAATCCTGGTGGAGCATGGCGACGAAGTGATTCTGCCTGTCCCCTACTGGGTCAGCTTCGCGGACATCATCCAATACGCAGGCGGCAAGGTGGTCTTTCTCAAGACCCAGGAGGCGGAGAACTTCCGCATTACGGCGGATGCCATCGAAAAGGCCGTCACGCCCAAGACCAAAGCCATTATCCTCAACTCGCCTTCGAACCCGGCCGGCTCGGTGGTGTCGGCTGAGGACCTGGAGCGCATCGTCCATCTGGCCCAAGAGCGGGGGATTTTCCTGCTGCTGGATGAGTGCTACGTCTACCTGAACTATGCCGGCAAGCCGGTCAGCGGCGGTTCGTTTACCTGGGCCAAGGAGCACATTGTCATTCTCGGCTCACTGTCAAAGACTTATGCGATGACCGGCTGGCGGGCAGGTTACGCGCTGGCCTCGAAAGCTGTCACGGCCAATCTTAGCAAGCTGCAGTCGCAATCCACCTCGAATGCCACCAGCTTTGTGCAAAAGGCCGCCATTGTGGCATTGACCAGTTCTCAGGAGTGCGTCAGCGAGTTCCGCGCCGAATTTATCAGTCTGCGAGACCACATGCTGGCCAAGCTGGCACAGATTCCGGGCGTTACCTGCACCCGGCCTGAGGGAGCGTTCTACGTCTACCCCAACATCTCGGCATTTTTGGGCAAGGGCGGCATCAAAACTACTACGGAGCTGGCCACACGGCTGCTCCACGAGGCCCATGTGGTCACCGTGCCCGGCGAGGCCTTCGGCACCACGGAGCATATCCGCCTCTCCTACCCGGTGACACGGGAGAACATCGACGAGGGAACGCGGCGCATGGGAGAGTTTCTGGCCAGGCTGGCGTAGCCGGGGCGGGAATTTCGCTTTAATTCACGCTTTTTCAGCAGGTGGGACAACTTTTTCAAAAAAGTATCATTCATCCCTGTGCAAACGTATCGTTTGTCGGGTAGGATGTGGTTTCGATGCCGAAGACTATGGATTTCCGTCCCGTTATACTTGCCGGAGGCAGTGGTACGCGCTTCTGGCCCCGTTCCCGCCGCGCCCACGCCAAGCAGGTCCTTGCCCTGGATGGCGAGCGCTCCATGCTGCAACAGACTGTGGAACGGCTCAAGCCGCTGGCTGGGCTGGCCAAAACCTGGGTCATTACCAACGAGTACCTGGCCCAGGAGATCGGCGACCAGTTGAAGGGTATGCCCGCCGGGCAGATCGTTCAGGAGCCGGTGGCTCGCAACACCGCCCCGGCCTGCGGACTGGCCGCCTTTCTGATTGAGCGGCAGAATCCCGAAGCGGTGCTGGGCGTCTTTCCCTCCGACCACGTGATCGCCGATGAGCCGCGCTTTCTGAAGGCGCTGCAAAAGGGCATCGCCGTGGCTGCCGCCGGAGACAATATCGTGGTGCTGGGCATTGAACCGACCAGCGCGGAAACCGGCTACGGCTACATTGAGACCACCGATTACACCAGGGACGATTCCGCCCTGCACGTGCGCCGCTTTATCGAAAAGCCTAACCAGAACAAGGCCGAGGAGTTTGTGGCCGCGGGCAACTACTTCTGGAACTCGGGCATGTTTCTATGGTCGGCGCGGACCCTGGCCAACGCTGTCCGCGAGCACCTGCCGGAGACCGCTCCGCTGCTGGAGACCATCGCCGCCGCATACGGCACGCCCCAGTTTGAAGAGGTCTTCCGCGCGGTCTATCCCAAGTGCGAGAATATCTCGGTTGATTACGCCGTGCTGGAGCCACGCTCTGCCAAAGGCGAACATCTTTCGCATTTGTATTGCATCCGGGCGGATTTCAGTTGGAACGATCTTGGCTCCTGGGCCTCGCTCTATGAGTACCAACTGGAGACCCGCATGCGCGGCGATGCCGAGGGCAACGTGACCGACACCAACGGCCACACGGCACTGGACGCGATCAACAACTACGTCTATAGCCCCCACAAGTTTGTTGCGCTGGTGGGCGTTAAAGACCTGGTCATCGTGGACACCAAGGATGCACTGCTGATTGCCCGCCGCGACCACTCTCAGGATGTGGGCAAAATCGTCAAGGAGCTGGGACTTTCCGGGAAGACGGAGCTGATCTGAGGCTGCCGCTGTCGTCATGACCGGCTCTGATGCCGGATGCCCCACCTTCACTATCCTTTACCCTAGAGTTCAGGGAGCAAGAACCTAATCATGCCACAATCTCAGATTAAATTCGGCACCGACGGCTGGCGCGCCGTCATCGCCGATGACTTTACCTTTGCCAACGTGCGCATCGCCGCCGAGGCTATCGCCGCCTACATTCACGCCAAAGAAGACCCGAAGAAGGGCTTGTGCATTGGCTACGACACACGCTTTGGGTCAAAGGCATTTGCGCGGGCCTGCGCAGAGGTGGCGGCAGCGACCGGCATCCCGGTGCTGCTGGCCAACGCGATTACACCAACGCCGGCGCTCAGCTTCGGCGTGCGCGAACGAGGAGCCGCGGGCGGCATCATGATTACCAGCTCGCACAACCCGGCGCAGTGGAATGGCGTGAAGTACAAGGGCTGGTATGGCGGCTCAGGCAAACCTTCGATGATCGCCGAGATCGAGACTTACCTGGGAAAACCCGTCCCGCGCGCCGAGCAGCCCGCGAAGATTGAGGAGGTTGATTTCCTGCCGACGTACCTTGCGGCAATTGAGGGTTTTACCAGCCTCGACAAACTGGCAACGTCAGGCATGAAGTTCGCCATCGACTCGATGTACGGCGCGGGCGGGACGCTGATCTCGAATATTTTCACCCGCATGGGCGTCAAACACGTGCAGATTCGCGCCAATGCCGATCCGCTCTTTGGAGGCATTCATCCTGAGCCCATCGAGCCGCACATTCGCGCGCTGGGGGAGGCTGCGGCGGCCAACGGCTGCGCCGCGGGATTGTGTACGGACGGCGACGCGGACCGCATTGGAGCGACAGATGAGCACGGCGTCTTCGTCGATCCGCACAAGATCTACTGCGTTCTGCTTAGCTGGGTTCTCAAGTATCACAACGACTGGCCCGGCGCCGTGACCCGCGCCGTCAACACCACCAAGATGCTGGATCGCATTTGCAAAAAGCATGGACGCGAACTGATCGAACACGGCGTCGGCTTCAAATTTGTTTGCGACTACATGCTGGAGCGAGAGATTGTGATGGGCGGCGAAGAGTCTGGCGGAATCGGCTTCCAGCGTCACCTGCCGGAGCGCGACGGTCTGCTGAACGCGCTGCTGCTGGCAAACGTGATGGCCATGGAAGGCAAGCCGCTAGGCCAACTGGTTGCCGGCCTGCAAGCCGAATACGGCGAGCATCAGTATGGCCGCATCGACCTGCAGATTCCGGAAGAGATCAAGAAGGGAGCGATTGCGAGGGCGATGGCGCTGAAGCCCGGCGACGCGGTTTTTGCGGGAATGCCGATTCTGAGCCAGAACACCATGGACGGCGTGAAGTTTTATCTCGACAATCCGGAAGCCAAGACCAAGCCGAATGCCGCCGAGACATGGCTGCTGCTGCGCGCCAGCGGAACCGAGCCGCTGATGCGCATCTACAGCGAGTCTTGCTCCAAGGAATCTGTGGCGAAGGTGCTGGAAGCGGCGCGGAAGTTTGCGCTGGGCGGGTAAGGGACGAAATAATCTGCAAGGATTCAAAAGAAATTTTATACCCCCCTGGGGTATGGGGGGGTAGGGGGTGGGGGCACCTGGTACGGGGTACGAACCTGGGACATCCCTGACAGATCGATCGGAGCTTGCCCAGACTCTTATTCATTCTGTCAGTGTGCGCCAGAGGAGGGTAATCTTCTGCAAGACAGAAAACCCGAAACGAAAGAAATTCTATTTTCTTGACAAAATATTTGTATTACATAACAATATATTTTGAAATATGAACACGTCTGATCAAAAAACGCCTGGGGAGAGCGGCCTTTACAACCGCATCGCCGTGCTTCGCGCCGAGCGGGGGATCAGCCGCCAGCAGTTGGCTGACGCGATGGGCGTGAACTACCAGACCATCGGCTTTCTGGAGCGCGGCGAGTACAGCCCCAGCCTCAAGCTGGCGCTGTCGCTGGGAGAGTATTTCGGACTGCCGGTGGAGGCAATCTTCTCCAAACAGCCCTTACAGCCGTTGAGCCAGCAGGTCTACGGGAAACAGCCAACCCAAGCGTCCGCACAGGAGGAAACAACTTCATGATCTCCGCTGACAGCACTCTTTTCGGTCATTCTCTCGCCCGGCGGCGGACCCGCCGCTGGCTGGTGGCAGCTTTCTGGGGCGGGTTGGTTCCCCTGCTGTGCGTGGGATTTCACGAATTATTTTTCATTGCTCGTGGCACGTTCAGCCTCAACACCTTGAATTTCGCACTTCTGGCTATTTTTTGGATCACGATTTGGCTCGGAGGGGTTCGCGCGGGGGGATGGGTCAAACCATTCCGGGCTCAGACGAAGGTGCGCAACATTTTGCAGTCTCTCTTCGCCAAGCCGCAGCCCACGCAAGGTGAATTGACTGCGCAGGAGTTAGCGATGGATGAGCGGGAGATCAACCGGCGTGACCACATTCATTTTGTGGCTTACTCCATCGCACGGAATATGACGCTGTTTCTTTTTACTCTTTATTGCATGCTGGGCTTCTGGAAACAGGAGTTGCTGCGGCAAACCGGCCCATTGATTTTCTTTCTGCTGACGATCACGCTGTGGAGCCTGCCGCAAACATTGATTCTATGGACCGAGCCGGACTTGGAGCCGGAGGCCGAGCCTGTAATCGTCAAGGAGAAACGCACATGATCGATCAGAATGGATTGCGAAGGATTTTGTGCCTGAAGCGTCCGGCGAGGCGATGGCTGGTAATCGGCTATTGGGTTTTCGTTCTCTCGTTCATCGGAACGCTGGCGGTCGTGAGTCGAAGTCAGAGCCCAAATTTTATAAACCAGGCGTTCTTCTGGTTTTGGTGGACTCTCATCATATTTCCAATATATTTGCGCATCATAGTCACATCTTCAACGCGCGGCAGCAACCTGCAGACGCTCATGAAGCCCGCGGAGAGCGGCCATGGAGTAATACCCCGCCCGCTGGATGAGCGTGAGCTCAGTCTGCACTACAGAATGCACACGAAAGCGTATTACATCCTGCAGATTTTCATTCCCGTTGGCGTCCTATTGCTGACGCCTCCAGAGATTCACAGAAGCGCGTGGCTGGTTTCCGCGCGCATCCCGTTGCTCTGGCTTCTGTCTTTTGTGGTTACTAGCCTGCCGCAAAGCATGATTCTGTGGAGCGAACCGGATATGGAGGAAGAACAGTGCTGAACTATTTCATCGCTGCGCCTGCTGGAACATGCGCGCGTCAAAGACAAAGGGCTGAGGCGGATCGATCAGCAACTCGCTGATGCGCGGATGGAGTGGATTGAGAAGAACGTTCCACTCCGCGTGAATGGGAACCGAGGGAACCTGCAGTGCCAGCGAGGATCGGGCGGCAATCCAGTCGTCGCCCAGATCGCGAGTGGTGGCTACAGCGGCGTCCGTCCACCATGCGGGCGGCAACTCGGCTGGCTGGAGGGTGCGGGCGGGTTCTCCTTCGGGCAGGATTGCGGAGATGTAAACCAAGTCGCCGGGCGCCTGGCCGGGCTCCAGATGTACAAAAAGTTCAATGGCGGCCAGAGCCAGAGAGGTGGAGGCGTAGACCATTGGCACACCGCGCGAGTTCCAACGGCCGCCGAAACGACGCGCTCCTTCGCCGGAGAAGGCCTCAGCCGCGTACGGCGCTCGGCAAAGCCGCCAGATGCGCATCAGCTGTAAACGCCGTAGGAGATGCGGCCCAGGATGTCTTCGACTTCGCGCACGCCGGGATCGGTGTCCAACTGGTCGAGCGGGCAGCCGCCGCGCAGGGCGCGATTGGGCGTCTTGAGCCATTGCGCAGCCTTTTCCTCAGTGCCTAGAGTCTCGGCGGCCGTGGCAAAGACCTGGGCCAGCCGGACCGTCCGGTCGGATTCGGCTGCGGTCAGACGCGCGTTGCGAGTGAGCCGCCGGGTGAGGGTGCGCTGAGGGATTCCGATCTTGGCGGAGATCTCCGCTTGGCGCAGATTCAACCGCTTGGCTAGCAGAAAGAGCGCCTCGGCGGGCAGCCCTTCGCGGACCAGTTCCGCCAGCGCGCCGCCTTGCTGCGCCGGTTTGCCGAGAACCAGCTCTCCACCCAGGACGGCGGGGACGGTAAAAGTGGCCATGGCGTGCCTCCGAGTTCAGTATACGCCATTTGGCTAAAATAAAATAGCCACTTTATGAGATTATTGCTTTCTTGGCGCGCTTACCGAGGCGGATAGTAACACGGATAGGCAAACCCTCTGTACTACCAAATATCGGGCCACAGGTCTTTCCATCCACTTTCACTGCATTTTCAGCAATTTTTCGGTTGGCTTCTGCTCCCGAAGCTGCTAATCCAAGCTGTACCAATAGTTTCGACAGACGAATTTCGCAATCATTAGCGGTGTCTATCTTGTTTACTCCAGGCCTGACGGGAGAAGCAACGTCTGAATATGCAACAGTTACCTCCTCCAAATCTTCGGCAGTCTCTTTCTGCTGGAACATGCGCGCCCAGTTCTCGTCGGCGGTGATGGCAGCGGCCTCAGTGTGGAAGCCGGCTGTGATGGTGCGGGCGAGGCGCTTCTTGGCTTCCATGGGATGCAGCACGCCCGCCGCCACCTCGGCTTCAAGCGCGCCTACTTCCGATTGCTTGAGGTCGGTGAGGTAGACCCAATACTTCCACATCAGGTCGTCGTTAATGCTCATCAGCTTGCCGTACATTTCGGAGGGCGGCTCGTTGATGCCGATGGCGTTGCCGAGGGATTTAGACATTTTCTGCACGCCGTCGAGGCCTTCGAGAATGGGCGTCATTAGAACAATCTGCGGCTTTTGGCCGTAGTGGCGTTGCAGTTCGCGGCCGCAGAGGAGGTTGAACTTTTGATCGGTTCCGCCCAGCTCCACGTCGCACTCGAGGGCCACTGAGTCGTAGCCCTGCATGACGGGGTAGAGCAGCTCGTGGAGGCTGATGGGCTGCTCGGCCTGGAAGCGGGTGTGAAACTCGTCGCGCTCCAACATTTGCGAGACGGTGAAGTGGGAGGTGACGCGGATGGTTCCCTCGTAGCCGAGTTTGCCGAGCCACTCGGAGTTGTAGCGGACCTCGGTGGCTTTTTCGTCGAGGATTTTGAAGACCTGCGCCTTGTAGGTCTCGGCGTTGGCGTCAATTTGTTCGCGTGTGAGCGGCTTGCGGGTGACGTTGCGGCCGGTGGGGTCACCGATGAGCGAGGTGAAGTCGCCTACAAGGAAGATGACCGTATGGCCGAGCTGCTGAAAAT
>Ga0187875_10003269_pt1 | contig 11517 bp, 6 predicted proteins | sample June2016WEW_17_1_2_FD_132978 | JGI IMG/M metagenome (GOLD analysis project Ga0187875, IMG submission 132978) | Peatland microbial communities from SPRUCE experiment site at the Marcell Experimental Forest, Minnesota, USA - June2016WEW_17_10 | ecosystem: Environmental > Terrestrial > Soil >... | reverse complement strand
GCCGGTCACCACGGTCAACTGGTTGTGGGGAATCGAAACCGAAATGTTCTTCAGATTATGGGTTCGCGCGCCGCGAATCCGGATGTAGTCTTGCACGGGAGTGACGGGTATTTCTTAAGTATATCCCGCGTCTCCAAGAACAAAACCGGCAAGCTAAAGCGTGCCCTACCGGCCCATGCTATCCTGACTCACAACGAGGGCGGGGATTGCCTGTAACTCATACCCGCCGGCAACACGTCTATCGTCAGATAACGGCCACGGAACGCCGGTGAGAACCCGATGTTCGAGCTCCTCTTCAAATACCCGGCCGGCATTTTTCATAAAGGCCAGTTCGTATTGCTGACGCCGTGGCCCCTGTGGCTGCTGGCGGCGGCGCTGGTGTGCGGCGCGGGTTTGCTGTACTGGCACATACGGCGCAACCACGGCATGTTGAGCGGTGCGCGTCCGCTGGCCATCTGGCTGCTCGAATCCGCCATGCTGGCGCTGATCCTATTTCTGCTCTGGCACCCCGCGCTGAGCGTGGCCACGCTGCGGCCGCAGCAGAACGTGGTAGCCGTGCTGGTGGATGATTCGCGCAGCATGGGCATCGCCGATGCCGGAGGCACGCGCGAGGCGGCAGCCAGGCGCGCGCTGTCGAGCGGGCTGCTCAAATCGCTCGGCGAGCGCTTTGAGATTCGGCTATACAAGTTCGGCAAAGAGCCCCAGCGCGTCGCGAATACGGACGCGCTCGACGCCTCCGAGCGCGCAACGCGCATCGGCGACACGCTGGAGCGCGTGCTGGGGGAATCGTCGTCGCTGCCGCTGGGCGCCATCGTGCTGCTGAGTGATGGAGCGGACAATGCAGGCGGCGTCAGCCTGGACACGCTGGCCGCGCTCCGCAAGCAGCGCATCCCGGTCCACACGATCGGCTTCGGCCGCGAGCATCCGAGCCGCGACGTGGAAATCACCGACGCTGTGCTGCCTTCGCGGGCACTGCCGCAATCGCGGCTGACCGCGACCGTCACGTTTTCCAGTTACGGATTCTCCGGCAGCCGCGCCAGGCTCAGCGTGCGCGACAACGGGAAAGTGCTGGCCAGCCAGGAGGTGACGCTACCCTCCGACGGCCGGCTGCGGACTGAATCGCTGGTGTTCAACTGCGGCGATGCGGGGCCGAAGACTTTCGAGATCGGCATCGATCCGCTCGCCGGCGAAGAGAATACGCACAACAACGCGGTCACCCGCCTGGTCAACGTGGAGGCGCGCAAGCCGCGCGTCCTTTATGTGGAAGGCGAGCCGCGCTGGGATTACAAATTCATCCGCCGCGCGCTGCCCTTCCTTCCGAATGACGATCACCCCGAGCAGGAGATCGCCGGCATCGTGCGCACCACGCAAAACAAGATCTACCGCCAGGGCACCACCAGCGCCAAGGAACTCGAAGACGGATTCCCCGCCAAGGCCGCAGAGCTGTTCGCGTATCAGGGCTTGATTATCGGCAGCGTCGAGTTGAGTTACTTCACGCCCAGCCAGCAACAGCTCATTCATGATTTTGTGGATCGCCGCGGCGGCGGGTTGCTGTTGCTGGGCGGGCGCGCCGCTCTTTCCGATGGCGGCTGGGCGAGCGGGCCGCTGGCTGATCTGATCCCCACCAAGCTCCCCGAAACCAAGGGCACGTTTCACCGCGATTTCACCGGCCAGGAGCTGACGCCGGCCGGCGCCGAGAGCAGCATCTGCCGCCTGGATGACGACGCCGCGCGCAACGCCGAGCGCTGGAAAAAGATGCCGATGATGGCCAGCTACCAGGATGCCGGCGACGAAAAACCCGGCGCGACTGTGCTGCTGGTTTCCACGCCCTCCGGAAAGCGCAAGCTGCCGCTGCTGGTGACGGAAAACTACGGCCGCGGACGCACCGTTTTGTTTGCCACCGGCGGAAGCTGGCGCTGGCGTATGTGGCTACCGCACGAAGATCTCGCCCACGAGACGTTCTGGCAGCAGCTGCTGCGCTACCTGGTGACCGACACGCCGGGACCGGTGACCGCGACCACGCCCAGGCAGGTGCTCTCCGACGAAACGCGCGTGCCGCTGCGCGTGGAGGTGCGGGACAAGGAATATAAACCGGTCGCCAACGCGACGGTGCAGGCGCGATTCTTGCAGCCCGATGGCACCAGCGTCACCATGGAACTGGCGCCGCAGCCGCTCGAAGAGGGGATCTACACCGGCGAATTCTCGGCCGAGGCGCCCGGCTCTTACGTGGCCGAGATCATCGCCGGCCGCGAGCAGGAAGAATTAGGGCGCGATGTTCTGGTCCTTCGCCGCGAGGATGGCGTGGCGGAAAACTTCGGAACATCGCAGAACCGCGAGCTGCTGGAAAAGCTCGCTGAGCAGACCGGCGGCCGCTATTACACGCCGGATCAAGCCTCCAAGCTGGCGAGCGAAATCTCGTATTCCGAAGCCGGCATCTCGGCGCGCGAAACGCGCGACCTATGGGATATGCCGGCCATTTTCCTGCTGGCGCTCGGCCTGCGCGCATGCGAATGGCTGCTGCGCCGTAAGTGGGGCGTGGTATGAGACTCTGCGCACTGCTGCTGGCCGGCGCTTTGTCATCGCCCGCGGCCACTTACTATCTGACGATTTCCGGCCTGGGCGGCGAGCCCGATTACGACCAGCGCTTCAAGATGTGGGCGCTCGATATCGATTCGAACTTGAAGAAGGCCGGCAACGTCAGCGTGACAACGCTGATTGCGCCGAATCGCGAGCAGATTCGCGCGCGCTTCCAGGAGCTCGCGCGGACGGCGAAGCCGGACGACTCGCTGGTAGTGATGTTGATCGGGCACGGCACGGATGACGGAGTAGATTACAAGTTCAACATTCCCGGCCCCGATATTACTGCCGCGGAGCTGGCCGAGTTGCTCGACCGCGTTCCGGCCGCGCGCCAATGTGTGGCGATCATGACCAGCTCGAGTGGCGGCGCGATCGCGTTTCTGCGCCGTCCCAACCGTATCGTCATCACCGCTACCAAGGCAGGCACGGAAAAGAACGCCACCGTTTTCGCGCGCTACTGGGCCGAGGCCCTGGGCGACCCGGCGGCGGACACGGACAAGAACGATGCGATTTCCGTGCTGGAGGCTTTTCGTTACGCACAGCGCAAGGTGACCGAGTCTTTCGATTCCGCCAAGCGCCTGGCCACCGAACATTCGCTGCTCGAAGACACCGGCAAGGGCGACGGAGAGCGAAACCCGTCACCCGATAATGGCGTGGGCAGACTGGCTGCGGCATTCACCCTGGTGCGGCTGGGGGCTAATGCCGATGCCGCGCGCGATCCCGCCAAACGCGCGCTGCTGGCCAGGAAAGAGGAGCTGGAGCAGGCCATCGATCAATTGAAATACGAGAAGGCCGGGATGGACGCCGGCAACTACCGCAAGCGATTGACCCTGCTATTGCTCGAGCTGGCGAAGACGCAGGAGGCCCTCGATGCCCCGCACTGAGGCTCCGTGGCGCGGGCTGTCCAGCCTGCTGAACCGAGAGGCGGCTCGGCTTTTCTTCGTCTTTGCCTTGTTCGCAACGCTCACCCCCGCGCAGACCCTCCCACAAGCGGAGGCTCTCTGGAAGGCGCGGCATTACCAGGATGCCAACGCGGTGTTTCGCGACCTGATGGCGCGCGACCCTCGCAATCCGCTGATCCGCGTCCGCTGGGGCCGCATGTTTCTGGAACACTGGCAGGCAGACGAGGCCGATCGCCTTTTCGACGAAGCGCTCGAGTTGAAACCCGACGACGCGGGCGCGCTGCTGGGCAAGGCGTTGGTGGCGGCCGAGGTTTACGCCGGCAGCGCCGCCGAATTCGCGCAGCGGGCGTTGCGGAGCGATCCCAAGTTGGTGGAAGCCCAGGAACTGCTGGCGCGGCTGGCTCTGGAAGACGACGACAGAGCCAAGGCCGAAGCCGCGGCCAAACACGCGCTCGAGCTCGACGCGAATTCCGTGCAGGCGAAGGCCATCCTGGCCACGCTGGATTGGCTGGCGGATAAGAAAGACAGCCCCTGGGACCCGCACGCCGCCAAAGGCTATGAGACCGCCGGCCATTTCTTCATGCTCAACCGGCGTTATGAGGACTCGGTTGCGTTCTACCGCAAGGCTATCGGCCTCGATCCGCGGCTTGATTCCGCGCGCTCGCAGCTTGGCGTCAACCTGATGCGGCTGGGCCGCGACGAAGAGGCCTACCAGCAGCTCAAAACCGCTTGGGACGATGGATTTCAAGACAGCGCCACAACGAACTCGCTGAGACTGATTGACAGCGAAAAGAACTTCGTTACGTTCAGGACCGACCGCACGATTCTCAAGCTGAATAAGAAGGAAGCTGACTTGCTGCGCCCGTATTTCGAAGACGAGATGCGGCGCGCCATCGCGGTTTACGAGAAAAAGTACCGCTGGAAACTCACCCAGCCAGTGCAAGTGGAAGTCTATCCCGATCACGAAGATTTCGCCGTGCGCACGCTCGGCATGCCGGGTCTGGGAGCGCTGGGCGTGACCTTCGGCAACGTGATTGCCATGGACAGCCCCTCCGGACGCCCGCCTGGCACGTTTCATTGGGCGAGCGTGATGCGGCACGAGATAAGCCACGTCTTCACCCTGGCGATGACCAACTCGCATGTGCCGCGCTGGTTCACCGAGGGCATCGCGGTGCACGAGGAGGCCGCCGCATCGCCGGAGTGGGGAGACCGCCTGGGGCTCGACGAAATCGCCGCCATCAAGGACCATCGGCTCTTGCCAGTCGCCGAACTGGACCGCGGCTTCGTGCACCCGGTGACGCCGCAACAGGTGGTGGTCAGCTATTTTGAGGCGGGCAAGATTTGCGATTACATCACGGAGAAATGGGGCTGGGACACCGTGCTCGCCATGTTGCGCGATTTCGGCGCGAACGACTCGACCGCAACTGTGATCCGCAAGGAACTGAGAATTGAGCCAACCGAGTTCGACCGCCAGTTCATCGCCGCGCTCGATGCCGAAACCAAGCGGACGGCCGAGAACTTCGAGCGCTGGAAAGAAGCGCTCAAGCGCATTGACGCCGCGTCAGCCAGCCGCAACTATGACGATGTGATTCGGCTCGGCAACGACGTACGCGACCTCTATCCCGGCTACGTCGAGCATCACAGCGTCTACGAAGCGCTGGCGAAGGCGTACCTAGCCAGAGGCGAGAAAGGCGCAACCATCGATCAGTTGGAGGTGTACGTCCATGCCGGCGGGCGCGATCCGGACAGCATCATGCTGCTGGCGAAGGAGCTGACCGCTGCTGGCAATCCCAAAGAAGCCGCCGCGATTCTGGAGCGTCTGAACTACATCTATCCCATGCTGAGCGACCAGCATCGGCTCCTGGGCGAACTCTGGCTGGAGCAAGACAATACCGCCCGCGCCATTCGCGAGTTTCAGGCGCTGCTGGCGGCCAAGCCCGCCGATCTGGCAGGTGCGCATTACGATCTGGCGCGCGCGTTCAACCTGAATCATCAGCCCGAGGACGCCAGGAACGAACTGATCGACGCGATGGAAATCGCTCCCGGATTCCGTTCGGCGCAGAAGCTGCTGTTGCAGTTGAGCGGCGCCGATGAACCCGCCGCAACGAAGAAATAGGAGGGTACACGAGATGTCAGCACCCACAACTTCACAGATGGAACCCGACGTTTTGAAGGCGCGCATTGCACGCTTCCGCCAGGTGCAGGCGGATATCGCGACCGAAGTGCACCGGGTGATTGTGGGCCAGCAGGAAGTTCTCGAGCAGGTGATGATCGCGCTATTCGTCGGCGGCCATTGTCTCATCACGGGTCTGCCCGGCACCGCCAAGACGCTGCTGGTGCGCACCATGGCGCAGACACTGGGCCTGGTCTTCAAGCGCATACAGTTCACGCCGGACCTGATGCCTAGCGACATTACCGGCACCGACATCATCGAAGAAGACCCCGGCACCGGCCGCCGTACCTGGACCTTCGTGCCCGGCCCGATTTTCGGCAACATCTTGTTGGCCGACGAAATCAACCGCACGCCGCCGAAGACGCAGAGCGCGCTGCTCGAAGCCATGCAGGAGCGCGCGTGCACCGTGCGCGGCAACAGTTACGCGCTGCCCAATCCTTTCTTTGTGCTGGCCACGCAGAACCCGATCGAACTGGAGGGCACCTACCCGCTGCCGGAAGCGCAGCTCGATCGCTTCCTGTTCAACACTGTGCTCGACTACCTCAACGCAGCGGAGGAACTGCAAGTGGTGGACCTGACCACCGTCACCACCATCCCGCAGGCCGACCCGGTGACCAACGCCGAAGAGATCCTGGATTTTCAGCAACTCGTGCGCATGGTGCCGATCGGCGAGAGCGTGGCGCGTTACGCGGTCGACATGGTGCGCGCCAGCCGCAACCGTGACGAATCGGCGCCGGACTTCGTCCAAAAGTATGTGAACTACGGCGCCAGCGTGCGCGCCGCGCAGTTTTTGGTGCTGGCGGCCAAAGCCCGCGCGTTGATGAAGGGACGCTACCACGTGACCTATGAAGACATTCGCGCGCTGTACATCCCGGTGCTGCGGCATCGCGTCCTGCTCAACTTCCATGCCGAATCCGACCGCCTGCGGCAGGACGACATTTTGAAGCGCCTGCTCGATTGGAAAGGAGCGCCGCGAGAGTAACATGCTGTCAGGGAATAACCACCCCAGTCGACGGCAACCGCTCCCTAACGGTCGCGGCTCCGATACACTTTCAGAGCCGCGACCGTTAGGGAGCGGTTGGCATTGCTTCGGAACGACGACAGCCGGCTTTGGGGGCCGACTGTCCGAGGAGCCTCGCTAATGCTGCAGCGCTTCCTCGATCCGGCAACGCTCAACTCGATTGCAGGCTTGGACCTGATCGCAAAGACGGTGGTAGATGGGTTCGTCGCCGGCTTGCACCGGTCGCCCGATTTCGGCTTCTCCCAAGAGTTCGCCGAATACCGCGCCTACGCGCAGGGCGATGACTTGCGCCACGTGGACTGGAACGTTTTCGCGCGTACCGGCCGCTGCTATCTCAAGCGCTACCGCGGCGAAACCAACACGCAATTGCTGGTGCTGCTCGATACTTCGGCATCCATGGGCTATGGGTCGCATGCCGTCAACAAGCTCGACTATGCGCGCTTCCTGGCGGCTTCGCTGTGTTACTTGGCCAACGTGCAGCGCGACGCCGCCGGCCTGATTGTCTTCGACGAGGACGTGACTAACTACGTGGCGCCGTCCACAAGGCAGGGGCAGTTGTTCCGGCTGTTGCACGCTATCGAGCGGGCGCAAACCGGCACGCGCACCGACTTCACCAAGCCCTTTGTGCACTTCCAGAATTTCCTGCATCGCCGCGGCCTGGTGGTGGTCGTCTCGGATTTTTATGAGGACCCAGCCGTCATCGTCAAGACGGTGGAGCCGCTGCGTTTCCGCGGCAATGAGGTAATCCTGTTTCACCTGCTGGACCCGCAGGAAATCGCGCCAAACTTCCGCGAACCTGTGCTGCTGGTGGATATGGAAAACTCGCGGGAGGCGCTGGAGGTTTCGCCGGAGTACGCGCGCCACGAGTACCGGACCAAGATCGACGCGCACATCGAAGCGTTGCGCTCCCAGGCGCGCGGCGCGGGCTTGGATTACTTCCTGGTGGATACCGGCCGGCCGCTCGACGAGGGCCTGCGCGAATATTTGAGTGTGCGCCGGGGGATGCTCTAAATGGGCTTTCTCGCCCCCTGGTTCCTGGCCGGTATTGCCGCCGTGGGCCTTCCCGTCTGGCTGCATTTGTTGCGCAAGCACAAAGCCACGCCGCTGCCCTTCAGCTCGCTGATGTTTTTTGAGCGCCGCACGCAAAGCTCCATCAAGCATCGCCGCCTGCGCTACCTGGTTCTCTTCGCGCTTCGCGCGCTGCTGTTCGCGCTGCTGGCAGTGGCTTTCGCGCACCCCTATTTACAGCGCGCGATGCTGCCTGCGTCGCGATCGGGCGAGGTCACCATTTTCGCGATTGACAACTCATTGAGCATGCGCGCCGCCGGCCTTCTCGCAAAGGCCAAGGAGCTGGCGAAGAGCGAGGTTGCGGGTCTGCGCCCAGGGCAGCGCGCGCAAGTGCTCGAGTTCGCTTCGCACGTGGAGCCGATGAGCGAGGTGACGGACGACCACGCCGCGCTCGGTGGCGCACTCGACGCTGTCCAACCGTGCGACGGCCGCACTTCCTTCGCCGAGCTTTCCCGTTCGCTTGGCTCGATCGCGCGGTCGCTCCACCTGCCGCTGCGCGTGCTGCTCTATTCCGACATGCAGCAGAGCGGCATGCCAGCCAATTTCAACGACCTGCGCTTGAACGCCGATATACGTCTGGAACCGCATCCGCTGGTCTCGAAACAGACACCCAATTTCACCGTTGAAAACGTGGTCGCGTCTCGGCGCGTCTATACCGGCGCGAAGACGCGCGTGCTGGCTACTGTCGCCGGCTTCGGCACGCCTGCAAGCGCGCGCAACGTTTCGCTCGAGTTGAACGGCCGCGTGATCGAATCGAAGACCGTGACGGTGCCGGAAGGCGGCCGCGCCTCGGTCGAGTTCAATTCCCTCGAAGCGCCCTACGGCCGGAATCGGGGCGCGGTGAAGATCGATTCCGCCGATGCGCTGGCCGACGATGACACGTTCTATTTTTCCGTCGAGCGCGCCGACGCACGCCACGCCCTCTTCGTTCACGACCCCGGCAATACACGCGACCTGCTGTACTTCAAGACCGCGCTCGATGCCTCCGGCCAGTCGGCATTCGCCATTGATCCGGCTGCCGCCGATCAAACCGCGAATGTCGCGCCATCGCAATACGCCTTCGTGGTGATTTCGGACGTGGGCGCGCTGCCGGAATCTTTCGAAAAGAACCTGCGCACATATGTGCGCGACGGCGGCGCTGTGTTGATCGCGCTCGGCCGCTCCTCGATGGGCCGCGCCAAAGTACCGGTAGCCGATCTCGCGATTCAAGGCACCCGCTACGCCGGCCGCGAGGGAGACCCGTTTCAGAGCGCGGCTGCGCTCGATCCGTCGCACCCATCCATTCAGCAGAACAACCGCTGGGACGATGTGAAGTTCTACCAGGCGATCCGCATCGATCCGGGCGCCGCGCGCACCGTGGCACGCCTCACCGACGAGACTCCGCTGCTGGTGGATGAGAGGCTGGGCGCGGGCCATATCCTCGTTTTCGCGTCCACCTTTGACAACGTTGCCAACGATTTTCCGGTGCACGCGTCGTTCGTACCTTTCGTCGGGCAGACCGCCAACTTCCTGGGGCACTTGGATGCCGGACCGTCCGCCGTCACCGTGGGCAGCTTCGAGGAACTGCGCAACGCCGGGGAGAAAGCGGCTGCGGTGGATGTGCTCGATCCCAAGGGCGAGCGCGTGTTTTCGCTAGCCGAGGCCGCCACCGCGCAGAACATTCAGTTCACCATGGACGGCTTCTATGACATTCGCCGCCCCAACGGCCGCAACGAATTGGTGGCAGTAAACGCCGACCGGCGCGAATCCGACCTGACGCCCGCCTCGCCGGAGACCCTCCGCTTGTGGCAAAATACAGCCAGCAGTCTAGGGGCGGGCGGCCAGGTAGCGAACGAGCCAAGTCGCCTGTCGTTGTGGTGGTATGTGATGCTGGCCGTGCTGGTGTGTGCACTCGCCGAATCCTGGTTGGGGAATCGTCATCTTTCCGTGGACAAGGAGGCGCCATGAGCCCCCTGGACCTTCTCGCGCGCTATTTGAGCGCCATGGAACGCCGCGTGCGCCTGCTGGCGCTTTCGCGCGGCAGTGCGGTTACGGCTATCGCGGCGCTGGTTCTCACCGTGGCCGCCGTCCTGTGGGCCAACGCTTTCGCGTTCTCGAACGGCGCGGTGCTGGCCGCTCGCCTGGCGCTGTTTCTCGGCCTGGCTTGCGCGGTTGCCGCGGCGCTGATCGTCCCGCTGGTGCGTCTCAATCGCCGCCACGCGGCACGTGCCGCCGAGCAGAAGCACGCGGAGTTTGAGCAGCGCTTGCTCACTTTGAGCGAACGTGCCGGCACGACCGATGCCGACCCGTTCTTGCAATTGCTGGCAGCCGACACGTTACAAGTGGCGGAGCGGGCCGAGCCGGCCACAGTCGCCAAGACCACGTGGATTGCCGGCTTCACATCCGCCGCGGCAGCCGCCGCATTGCTTCTAATCTGGCTCGGCGTGGCGGGGCCAGGCTTTCTCGGCTACGGAACCGCGCTGCTCTGGGCCGGCCCATCCAAGAGCGAGATCAAGCCGTTCTATTCGATCGCGGTCGAACCGGGCAACCGCACCATTCGCAAACGCGCGGACCAGGTGATTCAAGCGACACTAGGTGGCTTCACGGCGCCTAAGGTCCGGTTCTTTGCCAAATACTCGGGTGCGCTCCAATGGGAACACGCCGAAATGCGCACGGAGCCGGGCGGGTCCGCATATCAGTTTCTAATCGCAGGCGTACCGGAATCGCTCGACTATTACGTGGAAGCCGGCGGCGTCCGTTCGCCTTCCTACCATCTCAATGTGGTCGATCTCCCGTCCATCAAAGGCATTGTCGTCACCTATCACTGCCCCGCCTGGACCGGCATGAAGGATCTCGTCGAAGACCCCGGCGGCGACTTGCGCGCGGTGGAGGGCACCACGGCCGAAGTGGCCATCCACACGGACCGGCCGCTCTCGAACGGCGCGCTACTGCTGGATGATGGCGGTAAGGTAATGTTGCGCGACGGCGGCGCGAACACGCTGATTGCGAGTGTGCCGATCCAAAAGGACGGCATGTATCACGTGGCCGCGATGGAGAGCGGCGAAGACGTGCGGCTCAGCGAGGACTATTTCATCGAGGCGCAGAAAGACAATCCGCCGCAGATCACCATCACGCGCCCCGGCCACGACTTCAAGGCCAGCCCGATCGAGGAAGTCACTATCGAAGTGAACGCGAGCGACGATTTCGGACTGCGCGGTGTCGACCTGCACTATTCGGTCAATGGGGGTGCGGAAAAGACGGTAAGCATGCTCGACGCCAAGGGAGCCAGGACCGCCAAGGGCTCGACCGTGATTGCGCTCGAAGATTTCAAGGTAGAACCCGGCGACATTGTGAGCCTTTATGCCGCCGCGCGAGACGCCCGGCAGACCACCAACACCGACATGTTCTTCATTGAAGCTCAGCCCTTCGAGAGGAACTACACGCAGTCGCAGGCGATCGGTGGCGACATGCCAGGAGACGGAGAGCAGCAAAACGAGCTGTCGGAGCGACAGAAGGAGATCATCACCGCCACCTGGAATCAGATCAAGGGGAACGCCGCCAAAGCCTCGGACGCGGAGAACGCGTCGTTTCTGAGTGCGACGCAATCCAAGCTGCGCGAGCAGGCGAATTCGATGGCCGACCGGATGAAGGCCCGCCAGATGGAAGAATCCGGCGAGTCATTCAAAGGCTTCGTGGCCGACATGGAGCAGGCCGCCGGCGCGATGGGTCCCGCCGCCGGAAGACTCCGGATTGCCAAGTGGCAGGACGCGCTGGCGCCGGAGCAGAAAGCGCTGCAG
>Ga0187875_10003265_pt1 | contig 11524 bp, 11 predicted proteins | sample June2016WEW_17_1_2_FD_132978 | JGI IMG/M metagenome (GOLD analysis project Ga0187875, IMG submission 132978) | Peatland microbial communities from SPRUCE experiment site at the Marcell Experimental Forest, Minnesota, USA - June2016WEW_17_10 | ecosystem: Environmental > Terrestrial > Soil >... | reverse complement strand
TCCGGAAATTCGCAAGAGCATGGAACTGTGGGTGGGCTGCATTGCGGGTGCGCTGCAGGAATCGGAGTATCGCGAAAAGCTAACCGCGGCCGGCTTCAACTCCGTCGGTGTGGAACCCACGCGCGTTTATCGCGCCGATGAAGCCAGTGAATTCCTGGTTGCCGCAGGCCTGGACCCCGCCGTTGTTGGACCCAAAATCGACGGCAAATTCACAAGCTCCTTCATCCGTGCGAGTAAATCCGCGCTAGCCTCGTGCGATTGTCCGCCAGGTTGCGTCGATCTCCCCTGCTGCAACTAAGAGTGCACCGTGCAACCTCCCTACAACGTTCTTTTTTTATGCACGGGAAATTCCGCGCGGTCCATCATGGCGGAGGCCCTCCTGATTCATAAGGGCCGGCCCTTTTTTCATGCCTTTAGCGCAGGCAGTCATCCAACCGGGCACGTCAATCCTTTCGCCCTCAAGCAACTCGAAATTGCCGGTCTACCCGTAGCCGGTCTGCGCAGCAAAAGTTGGGACGAATTTGCCAAGCCCGGCGCACCGCAAATGCATTTTGTGTTTACCGTTTGCGACAACGCCGCGGCGGAAGTTTGCCCCGTGTGGCCGGGCCAACCGATCACCGCGCATTGGGGCGTTCCTGACCCTGCTGCCGTCGCAGGTACCGCGGAGCAGATCGAACGCGCTTTTCGCGAAGCCTTCGTAACTCTGGACCGCCGCATCGCGTTATTCCTGAGCCTGCCGCTCGCCAGCCTCAGTCAACTCGCCCTCAAGAAAGAAGTCACCCGCATCGGCCAAGAAACATGACGCTTCCAGACTCATCCCCCGCACCCAGCCACATCCGCCCTCCCGCAAGGCTGAACTTCTTCGAGCGCTACCTCAGTCTATGGGTTGCGTTATGCATGATTGTAGGAGTGCTGCTCGGCAAACTCCTCCCCGGAATAGTCAGCCAGCTTCGGGAAATGGAGCTCAGCCGTGGCAGCCAGATCAGTCTCCCTATTGCCGTTTTCATCTGGCTCATGATCATTCCGATGATGATGAAGGTGGATTTCGCGGCGATTCGCGCGGTGGGCAAGAAACCTCGGGGAGTTCTGATCACTCTGTTCGTCAATTGGATGGTGAAGCCCTTTTCCATGGCGCTGATTTCCTGGGTTTTCTTCCGCCACGTCTTTTCCTCTTGGATCTCCCCCGCGGAGGCCAGCCAGTACATCGCCGGAACAATTATTCTCGCGGCCGCACCGTGCACGGCCATGGTTTTCGTCTGGAGCTACCTTACGGACGGCGACCCTGCCTACACGCTGGTTCAGGTGTCTTTGAATGACCTCATCATGCTCTTCCTGTTCGCGCCCATCGTTCGCTTTCTCGTGAGCGGCGCTTCTTCCCTCTCGGTTCCATTCCTCGTGTTGTTCCTGTCGGTTCTCGCCTTCATCGTGATTCCGCTGGCGATCGGCGCCACGCTGCGGGCCATACTATTGCATCGCCGGGGCAAGGAATGGTTCGAAAACGTTTTGCTTCCCAAGTTTTCCCCCGTCACAATCCTTGCGCTCCTGGCAACGCTCGTCCTCATCTTCGCATTTCAAGCGAACAACCTGACCGGCAAGTGGCTGCACGTTTTGCTCATCGCGGTGCCCATACTCATTCAGGTCTATTTCAATTCGGCGCTCGCTTACGGATTAATGCGCCTCTTCCATGTCCAGCACAACGTTGCGGCGCCCGGGGCGCTGATCGGAGCAAGTAATTTTTTTGAGCTGGCTGTCGCTACGGCGATTGCTTTGTTCGGAGCGGGCTCTGGCGCGGCTCTGGCCACCGTCGTCGGCGTACTAATCGAGGTACCCGTGATGCTTTCCGTGTGTCGAGTGTGCAATCGAACGCGCAATTGGTTCGTTTGGGAACCTAAACACAGCGCAGCCACTCCAGGTTAGTTGACGCTCAGTGCAAAAAGTGCCGCATGGTCGTGAACACCATCGCCAGCCCCAGCCGGTCCGCGGTCGCAATCACATCTCCATCCTTGATCGAGCCGCCCGGCTGAATCACCGCCGTCGCTCCCGCCTTCGCCGCTTCTTCCACTCCGTCCGGAAATGGGAAGAACGCGTCGGAAGCCACCACGCTGCCCAGCAGCGAACTTTGCGCTTTGGCCACGGCGATCTTCACCGAATCCACGCGGCTCATCTGACCCGCGCCCACGCCCAGCGTGGCGCCTTCTTTCGCGAACACGATTGCGTTGGACTTCACGTGTTTGCAGACTTTCAACGCAAAACGCAAATCCGCCAGCTCTTTGTCCGTCGGCGCGCGTTTCGTCGCCAGCTTCAATTCCCTGCCCTGCAAATTGCCCAGGTCCGGCTGCTGCACCAGCACGCCGCCCAATATGCGCTTCAACTGAAGTTCCTTGTCGAGCTCCAGTCCGCCCTGCGGTAGCACCAGCAAGCGCAGATTTTTCTTCGTCGCGAAAACTTCCTGCGCGCCATCCGCGAAACCGGGAGCAACAATGCATTCCACAAACAGCTTGGCCACTTGTTCAGCGGTTACCGCGTCCACGATATGGTTGAACGCCAGCACCCCGCCAAACGACGACACGGGATCGCACGCGTACGCCTTCACATACGCATCCAGCAGCGATTTCTGTTCCGCCGCCCCGCAAGGATTGTTGTGCTTGATGATTACCGCTGCTGGCCCCTCGAACTCCGCTACCGTGCTGCGCGCCGCTTCCAGGTCAACATAGTTGTTGTACGAAAGCTCTTTGCCCTGAAGCTGTTTCGCCGCCGCTAATCCTTCCGGCGGACGTCCCGCGGGCACATACAGCGCCGCCGCCTGGTGCGGGTTTTCGCCGTAGCGCAGTTCCTGTTTGCGCCGCAGCGACAGGTGCACGCGCTCCGGCAGCCTGTCACGCGGCGCAACATCGAGCTTGCCCCCGAGATCGGTCAACCGCTCCAGTTCCGTGGTAATCAAGCCGTCATACCGCGAAGTGGTGGCAAAGACTTTTCGCGCCAGTTCGATCCGCATCATCAGCGTCGTGTCTCCTGTCGTCTCCAGTTCCGTGGCGATGCGTTCGTAATCCGCGGGATCGGTTACCACCGCGACGCTTTCAAAATTCTTCGCCGCCGACCGCAGCATCGTCGGCCCGCCAATATCAATGTTCTCGATGAGCTCTTCGGCGGTGATATAGCCTCGTGCGACGGTGGCCTCAAACGGATAAAGATTCACAGCCACCAGGTCGATCGGCAGGATGCCGTGTTCCTTCGCCTGCTTCTGATCTTCAGCCAGATGCCGCCGGTAGAGCAGCCCCCCATGCACCTTCGGGTGCAGCGTCTTCACGCGCCCACCCAACATTTCCGGCCATCCGGTGAACTCCGAAACATCCTTCACCGCAATGCCTGCTTCGCGCAGCAGTTTGGCCGTGCCGCCAGTCGAAAGAAGTTCAATCTTCAGCGCCGCCAGCCTCCGTGCAAACTCCACAATGCCGCCCTTGTCGTATACGCTAAGAAGCGCGCGCTCCACTCCCATGTCATCCTCCACTCGCAAAAATAACTTATTAGTGTACGCGGAGGAACGCAGTTTCGGAAAGGTATCGCTTGTGGGAAAGCAGTAAGTGAAAGTTCGCAAACTCCCAGCGGCCTAGGAGCCTATCTTTCCGTAGCTATTCACGCGCTCGAACAACAAAACAAATCGCGCGCCCTTGCCGGTGTACGGGATGTAGATGTAGAACTGATCGTCGCGCAGTGTGTACTTCGTAAGGGTATTGGTCTTTTCTCCCGCGAAAAACTTCTTCAGATAATCGCAGTCCACATTTTGCTTACAACCGTAGTACTTCCCCACATAGCCCTGTTTGTCCCAATCCTGATAGTCGTATGGACCCACCATAAACAGCGCAGCCTTGTCTCCAAACTTCCCTGAATAAATCAGCGAGAGTTGGGGAAGATCGTGTCGCTGGTCTCTGAGGAAGGTAAGGATGTCATAAATGCGCCGGTAATCTTCGTTCTTGTTGGCGGCAAGTAGCCCGCTGATCTCCTCGAGCAAGCTCCCATTCTCCCTGAGCACTTCGTTCGCCTGCCGCTGAACAACGTTAAGGTACTTTTCCTTGGAGAGGTATGTGCCGCCCGCAATTAATCCCGCCGCCACTACTGTGAACGCCAGAAACGCCAGAAGCCACTTCCGCAAGGCTCCCTGCCCGGTCTCAATCTTCAACTCTGAGAGCTTGGAGTCCGCAATCAAGCTGATATTCGTGGCCACATTTAACAGAACCAGAATTGCTGCCACCCCGATCAGCCCGGTAAAAGCCGCGATCAGGAACCCGGTCGTCGTCTCCCGGAAAGGATTTACCTGAAAGCCCACACATAAGACCAAAACCACAATTCCGGAAAGAAACAGCCAAGTCACGATAACAAGTAAGGAAAGCGTGGCCTTGGAGATCTGTGCCTTCGTTTCAAGTCGCATCGGTGGAGCTCCTTCCCTTGAATTCCGGCGTGCCGCTGAGCGTTCCTCAAACTGGTCAGTGCTTCTCGCACGAATTGCCAGCCAGCACGGTTTCTCGTTTTGAAAATGGGATTTCCTGTTCCCGGAGCGAATCGGCCTGCTACGACTTCACCAGCGCTTTCAACTTCACTTGCCCTTCCACCACTTCCACGACGTATTCCACGTCGCGGCAATTCTTCTTTTCCTGGAGGTCCTTGGTCTTCTTGCGCACGAATTCCTTGAAGCCGGCTTTGCTGAGCTTGCCCGTCTCTTCGCCGGCATTTTGTTTGGCTTGCAGAAAGGCCGAGTAAAGCTGGTCCACCTTTTCCGCTTCCTTTTCCGGCTCCGAACACACCACGCGAAATGCCTGCGTCTCCGCTACGCTTGCGGCGGGCGCCACCGTCTTCGGTTCAGGCTGAGATTTTGTGCGTTCGGCTTCGATGGCCTTGGCGGCGGCGCCAAAGTGCCGCTGAACTTTCCCCTCTTCGCGCTGCGCCATGCGTTTCCGGAAAATGTCTTTATACTTTGCGTAGGTCTGCGCGAGGTTGTTAAACCGGAAGCGACTCCCGTACTTCATGTCCCCGCCACGCTCCCCGTAACGTTTCACCATTAGGTCGATGCGCCATTCGATTTCTGTTGGCGGACGTTTGCGCCCCCCTCCGAAGAAGGCGTCGTACTCGATCTTCAGTTGCCGGATATCGCGCTCGAGCTGCGCCAGATCTTCGTCAATGGTGGCCATGAAGCGTGTCCCCCGGAACCCCCATGCTAGGGGCGCAGCGCGCCAGCGTCAACCCAGAAGCGCCCGGGCGCTGCCGATGAAACACCGGTCACCCGATCAACCCGCGGGCCTTCCCGGCAGAAGCCCGATTGCTTGCACAATCCCCGCTGTGCTCAAATGTCGCCATGGCTTCCCGCAGCAAACCGGAGCTTTCATCGGAACAGGCCATGCTTCTTCGCCGCATGCCGTCGGTGGACGAATTGCTCCTTCGCCCTGGCCTCTTGTCGCTCTGTCGCGAGGTGGAGCGCAGCTTCGTGGTGGAAACGACGCGCACGGTTCTGGAAGAGTTGCGTCACGAAATCACATCCGCCGAAGCGCGGACGGAGGAGATATTGAATCCCGGCACCATCGAGCAACGCATCGTAGATGCAATGCACAAGGAATTTGCTCCGTCACTGCAGCCGGTGATCAATGCCACCGGCGTCATCCTGCACACCAACCTCGGCCGCGCACCCCTTTCGGCGCAGGTGGTAGACGAGTTCCGCCGCACGGCCACGCAATATTCGAATCTGGAATACGACCTGGCGGCCGGCGCTCGCGGGAAGCGAGACGTGCACACCGCGCGGCTGCTTCAGCAACTGACCGGGGCGGAATCGGCGATCGTTGTCAATAATTGTGCCGCCGCTGTGCTCCTGAGCCTGGCGACGTTGGCGCGCGGCGGCGAAGTCATTGTCTCGCGTGGCGAACTGATCGAAATCGGCGACGGTTTCCGCATCCCGGAAATCATGGAGCAAAGCGGCGCGGTCCTTCGCGAAGTCGGCACGACGAATCGCACCCGCCTTGCCGACTACGAAAACGCCATCAACGAAAAAACGCGGCTGCTGTTACGCGTGCATCCCTCAAATTTCACGGTCTCTGGATTCACGGAAAAACCCGCCGTCGCCGACCTGATTGCGCTCGGCGCCCGCGTGGAATTGCCCGTCGTTGAAGATCTGGGCTCCGGTTGCCTAGTCGATCTCTCCGCCAGCGGTATAACGGAGCCTACTGTGCGCGAGAGTGTGGCCGCGGGGTTTTCGCTGGTGCTCTTTAGCGGGGATAAATTGCTTGGCGGGCCGCAAGCGGGCATCATCGCGGGGAAAAAGGAACTCGTCGCCAAGGTGCGCCGCCACCCGCTGTTCCGAGCCTTGCGCGTGGACAAGCTGACCATCGCGGCCCTGGAAGTTACCCTGCGCGCGTATCTTCGCGGCGCTTGGAACGATATTCCCGCGCAACGCATGATCCGCTTGCCGCTTGATGAAATTGCTGCGCGCACGAAGAAATTCTACGACGAGCTCCATCCGCAGGCAGCCGCGTTGGATGCCGAAATCGCAATCGCCGATGGCAGTTCGCTGGTTGGCGGCGGCTCGACGCCCGCGCAATCGTTGCCAACGAAATTGCTGCGTATCGCCAGCGCTCGCCATTCCGCGGCACAACTCGAAGCCCGCCTGCGCCAAGCTCCTGCAGGGATCGCCGTAATTGCGCGCATCGAAGATGACCGACTGCTGCTCGACCTGCGCACCGTCTTCCCCGACCAGGAAACGGCTCTTCTGAATTCTTTGCTTGCCGCCTTGCTCTGAGTATCACCATACTTTCCCATGCTCTCTTTCCAGGTTGCCAAGAATCGCTTGCGAGCCGTGAACAAGCCGCTACCCAAGCTGCGTCCTGGCTGGGCGTTGATTCGCGTGCGCCTCGCGGGCATCTGCAATACCGACGTTGAGATTCTGCGTGGTTATCACCAGTTTCGCGGCACTGCGGGCCATGAATTTGTCGGCGAAGTCATAGAGGTAGCGGGCGTCAAGGCTCAAATACGAAAACGCTGGCTCGGCAAACGCGTGGCGGGCGAAATCAATGTCGCCTGCTCCGCTTATGGCTACAAACCCGTCTGCGACTTTTGCCGCCGGGGCCTGAAAACACATTGCGCCCGACGCACGGTGCTTGGCATCGTTGCGCATGACGGCGCGTTTGCCGATTACCTCACCCTGCCGCTGGAAAATCTCCACCTCATCCCGAAAAATGTCAGCGACGAAAAAGCCGTCTTCATCGAGCCGCTCGCCGCCGCCTGCCAGATCCTCGATCAGTTGGATATTCGCAATTTCCCCATCGCGGCGGTTCTTGGCGACGGCAAACTGGCGCAACTCATCGCCCTGGTGTTGCAAGCCGCTGGCACGCGCGTCGTCCTTTATGGCAAACACGCGAACAAGCTTGCCTACGCGCACAAGGCCGGTATCACAGCGAAGAAAATTCGCGGCAATGCCAACGACGCAAAGGGTGTGAAGGAAACGTATAGGCTCGTCGTCGAAGCCACTGGCTCGCCTACCGGCTTGACTCTGGCACAGCACATGACCGAGCCGCGCGGCACGCTGCTGCTGAAGTCCACCTTTCACGGAGCTGCACCAGTAGAAACCTGGCCCATCGTGGTGAAGGAAATCACCGTGGTCGGTTCCCGCTGCGGACCATTCGCGAAGGCCATTGCGCTGTTGCGTTCCGGCAAGGTCGACCCCACACCGCTCATCTCGCGCACCTTCGCATTGAAAGACGCGCCGCAAGCCATCGCCTACGCGCAAAAACGCGGCGTGCTGAAGGTTCTTTTGGACTGCCAAGCCACGCCGCCCAGCCCTCTTGCTCGAAGCACTCTGCTGCGCTATAGGTAGTCGGCACTCGAATCATGACATCGATTGTCTATTCCCACTCCCGCATCGAGACCTTCGAAAAGTGCGCGCTGCGCTATCGCTTCAGGTACATCGACAAAATCGAGAAGCCGGACGAACAGAGCGTCGAAGCATTTCTGGGGAAGCGAGTCCACGAATGTTTGCAAAAACTGTATGAGGACCTCCGCAAGGGCCAGGTGCTTTCTTTTGATGAAATTCTGAAATTCTACCGCGAGGAATGGCGCAAACAGTGGACTCTGGGAATTAAAATCGTTCGTCGCGGTGTCACTGAACTGGACTACTTGCATTACGGCGAGAAATGCCTGGCGAACTATTACCGTCGCTATTCGCCTTTCGCGCAGAGTGAAACCATCGCCATGGAAGAGCATTTCCAATTCCCACTCGATGCCGATGGCCGTTACGCGCTGCAGGGCTATATCGACCGGGTGGGACGGCGGGCCGACGGCACTTACGAGATCCACGACTACAAGACCGGCCGGACGCTGCCTACTCAGGATTCACTGAATTGCGACCGGCAGCTCGGCCTCTATCAGATTGGCTTGCAAAGTATGCGGCGCGATGCGCAAAACGTCGAACTTTATTGGCACTACCTGGCACACGACAAAACATTGCGATCCTCGCGGCAACCGAAACAATTGGCGCAGCTCCGCGAGTCCACGCTGAAACGCATCGAACATATCGAGCGCCAAACGCGATTCGATCCGCACAAGACTCCGCTGTGCGACTGGTGCGAGTACAAACCGGAGTGTCCTGCTTGGGTCAAGTCTAATCCTGCTGGCACGCTCAGTGGCCCGGCGTCATCAAGGTTCGACTGAAAAACTAATAGTGGCTCCGCCTTTTCTTTGCATCCCGTTTCTCGAGCCAATTCGAAATACTCTGCCAGGGAAGGACCCCGGCAAGAATCATTAAGACACCAAAGACTATCCAGTCGAGGGTTGGTCTAATTCCGAATCGTCCAGCGCTCGCACTATAACTCAAATGCCATGCGACGCCCTGTCTGATCGACAGAAGACCCAATAGGGCTAAAGCTAATCCCGGAACGACGAGAGCAAGACGGACTACCCATCCACCAGAACTTTTCTTCCTCATATCCCTCACTGGGAAAAAATATCTACAAACGATTGATACACGACGCAACGCACGCCGCGCCAAATCCGTTATCAATATTCACAACGGCGATATTCGATGCGCACGAATTCAGCATCCCCAACAGCGCCGCCACGCCGCCAAAGCTCGCGCCGTAACCCGCGCTCGTAGGCACGGCAATCACCGGCACGGCAACAAGCCCGCCCACGACACTGGGCAGCGCGCCTTCCATCCCCGCGATGCAGATGATCACGCGCGCCTTCGTCAAGCCGTCGCGGTGCTCCAACAACCGGTGAATCCCCGCCACGCCGACATCAAATAGTTGCTCCACGCGGTTGCCCATTAACCGCGCCGTCAGCACCGCTTCTTCCGCCACGGGGATATCGCTCGTACCTGCGGAAACCACCAGGATTGTGCCCTTGCCGGTAATCTCGCGCGTGCGTTCGATTGTGATGACGCCGGAAAGCGCATGATATTTTGACGCGCGGCTCACACGTTTCACGGCGGCGTACGTTTTTGAATCTGCTCGCGTCACCAGCACGTTGTGCCGCGACGCTTTGTGCTTCAACATCGCCCGCACGATTCCCGCCACCTGAGCCGGCGTCTTGCCTTTGCCAAAAATCACTTCCGCGTAGCCCTGCCGCAGCGCGCGGTGATGATCCACCTTGGCAAAGCCGATGTCCTCAAACGGCAGGTGCTTCAGCCGCTCGACCGCAGCGTCCGGGGAAAGTTTTCCCGCGCTCACGGTTTCCAATACCTTGCGGATGTCGGATTCGTTCATGAAATGTCTCTGTCCCCTGAGTTATGGATTCGGCAAACGCATAATTTTTCTGGCGGCTTGATTGTCCGCGTACACTTGCCACTCCGCGATCAGGCCATCGCGCACGACCGCTCGCCACGCCGCGGGCACGCTCCAGTGATTCTCCTTGGCGAGTTTCCCGTTAACGGCGTAAGTCGCTTCCGCCGTCCCGAACGATGCCACTACGTCTCCATGCGCGAAAATTTCAGCATGCGACACGCGGTAATCGGGAAACATGCGGAAGTAGCCCGCCCATCCCTTGCGCATCGCTTCGCGGCCCTGCATGCGGTTGCCCAGCCCATCCAGGAATATGTGATCTTCGGCCATCAGCGCGCAGAGCCCATCCACATCCGCGGCGTTGATGCGCTCCATGAAGGCGAGCACGACGTCGACCGGGTTGGCGCTGCTCATAAAATCGCTCCGCTTCCACCCGAAGTCTAGCACAGCCGCTGCAACCGGAGTTTCCCGTGCCTCAGCTTGACTTGCTGCCAAGCCGTTGCCAGACTGTTTGTACTCGCGCAAATTCCATGACTTCAGCTCAAACACAAACCCTCACCGTGGGTGTAACCGGAGCAAGCGGCGCCATCTTCGCGCAAAAAACGCTCGCGCTCCTTGAAGACGATCCCCGCGTCTCGCGCGTGCATCTGGTTGTCTCGGAAACCGGCCAGCGCTTGTTTGCCGAAGAATTGGACATCACCTCAGGCGATTTGCGCCAGCTTCCCAGCCGCATTCTTGGCCGCGCTTCGCACAAAATCGAAACCCTCTCGAATAAAGATGTGGGCGCATCCATCGCGTCCGGCAGTTACGATGTGAACGCCATGATTGTCGTCCCCTGCACCATGGGCGCGCTGGCGGCCATCGCCAACGGCACCAGCGACGACCTGGTGGCGCGTTCCGCCGACGTGATGCTCAAGGAAGGCCGCAAGCTGATTCTCTGTGTGCGCGACACTCCGTTCAATCGCATCCACCTCGAAAATATGTTGCGGGCGCAGCAGGCGGGTGCGGTCATCATGCCCGTGGTCCCCGCCTTTTACGACAAACCCAAAACGATTGACGACATTGTGACGCAGTATGTTTGCCGCGTCCTCGCGCACGCCGGACTTCCTCAGGAAAAGATGTTTCGCTGGACCGGCAGCGCTCCCGCCAAGAAGGCAGCGCCGTAAAAATAAATGGCCGCCCGCATCCGCACCATCCTGGAAATGATCAAGTTTGAGCATTCGGTGTTTGCCTTGCCGTTTGCTTTAACCGGAGCATTGCTCGCGGCGCGCGCCAAACAGCATGGCTGGCCCACGCTGCACCAGGTTCTGTGGATCGTGATCGCCATGGTGGCCGCGCGCTCTGCCGCCATGACCCTCAATCGCATCGCTGATCTCCGCTACGACAAGGAAAATCCGCGCACAAAGATGCGCGCTCTGGCCACCGGTACTCTCTCCGTGCCGTTTGCCTGGATTTTCACGGTCGCCGCCGTCGCCTTGTTCTTTGTAGCCGCGTGGCAATTGAACCTGCTTGCGTTGAAATTAGCTCCCCTGGCCATCGCCGTCCTGTTTTTCTATTCCTTTACGAAACGCTTCACCACGTGGTCGCATCTCTTCCTCGGCTTTGCGCTGGGCATTTCCCCCGCTGCGGCGTGGATCGCCATCACCGGAAGCCTCGATTGGCGCATGCTCATTTTGTGCGCCGCGGTCACGCTGTGGGTCGGTGGGTTTGACGTCCTTTACGCTTGCCAGGACATCGAATTCGATAAGCAAGCAGGGCTGTTTTCCGTGCCG
>Ga0187875_10003264_pt1 | contig 11525 bp, 11 predicted proteins | sample June2016WEW_17_1_2_FD_132978 | JGI IMG/M metagenome (GOLD analysis project Ga0187875, IMG submission 132978) | Peatland microbial communities from SPRUCE experiment site at the Marcell Experimental Forest, Minnesota, USA - June2016WEW_17_10 | ecosystem: Environmental > Terrestrial > Soil >... | reverse complement strand
TGGCCAACTCCATACCTTCCTGGGCGGCAGGCGCCGGCAATTATCTGGTTCAGCAAAGCTCTCTCAACGCGGTATCGAGCGGCGGGGCCACGGTTGCGGAGACGTTCGCGGCGGATACGCGGCCGGTACCACTCATGTTGCTCGCGCCGGGGGCACTCTCCCAGGGCGTGCCGTTCCAATATGCGGGCAGTGACTCGTTGACGGTCACCGCCGCATTCAGCCTGACCACCATATCGGCCAATCCTCAAACCTACGCACCGTATGTGGATACCTACGGCCAGAGCGTCTATTCGAGCTTCACGGGCAAGATTCAGACGGATGCCGACCTGCAGGCTGCCGCCGCCCAGGAGCAGACGGCGCTGGCCGGCTGGGGCGTGCCCACCGGCTACGATGCGTGGGGCGGCGTGCTCAATGCGGGCTGGCAGGAGACAGCCACAGGCTTCTTCCATGTCATTCAGCGGAATAGCATCTGGTGGCTGATCTCGCCGGCGGGCAACCCGTGCTTCTACATCGGGCTGGATACGGGCCCGCTCACCACCGGCAACAACACTCCCACCACCGGCCGCGAGTGGGAATTCGCCGCGCTGCCTCCGCAGACTGCGCCATACGACGTCGCCTGGGGCTACGGCGACTGGGGCAACACCGGCATCGCCAGCGCCTCCTTCGACACCTGGAACATGATCCGCAAATATGGCGGCGACGCCTGGCAGACCACCGCCACCAACCTGGCCGTCCAGCGGATGCAGGCATGGGGATTTTCGGGATTCGGCAAGTGGTCCGCCGCCACGGCCAACCTGCCGATCTTGCCGGTGCTGGAGCCCTACAATGTTCCGAACCTGGTGAACCATCCGGACATCTTCGATCCGAGCGTGCAGGCGCTGTTGCAGGCCTCCCTGCAACAGCAGATCGGCGCGGACGTGAACAATGCGTCGATCCTGGGCTGGTCGTTTGGCAACGAGTACGACGAAATCGTCACGCCGGCCGAGATTACCAGCATTCTCGGCCTGGCCGGCACGGTGCCCTCGAAGCAAGCGCTGGTGAACCAGGCGCTGAGCGCGATCTATGACGATAACGTCGCCACCATGGCCACCGCGTGGGGCGTTACAGCAGCCAGCGCCGCCGATCTCTACAACTCGTCGCCCACGCCTCCCGCGGCGGACATCGAAACTTTGCGCGAATATTACGCGGACCAATATTACGGATTCCTGTATCAAACGATCAAGGGCATCGACACGAATCACCTGTTTTTCGGCTTCTGGATCGTTCCCGGCTGGTGGGTGAATGCGGCCGACTGGCAGCTCCAGGCCGCGCACGTGGATGTGATCGGCTATGACTATTACTCGGCGGTGTTCGAAGACAGCCTGTTGCAGAGTCTGGCGAAGTCCACCGCCAAGCCCACCTTTCTGGGCGAATTCTCGTTCCCCCCAACCTACAATCTGTTGCGCGGCTATGAGGCCTACCCTGCGGTAAGCGCCACCGACGACGCCAACGCGGGCGCGCAATATCAAACCAGCCTCCAGGCAGCCGCCCACAACCCCTGGTGCGTGGGCGTGGCCTGGTTCGAATATCGCGATGAACCGGTGTCGGGCCGCGGCTTCCTGGGCGAGACGGATCTGGACTTGGTGGAGGGCGAGGACTACGCCTTCGGCATGGTGGATGTCGCCGACCGCCCCAAGTACGACCTCGTCAACCAGGCGCGCACCACCAACCTCGCCATGGCGCAGCGTCGCCTGGCGTTCGCGCCGCCCAGCCTGAACACCGGCGGCACCATAAACAACGCCAGCTTCGCTGCTAATCCGGTCGCGCCGGGCAGTTTGGTGTCGATCTTCGGCACGGGTCTCTCCGACGCCGACCAAGCGGCGTCTGGTGTGCCTCTGCCCGTCGCGCTGGGCACCACGGCGCTTACCCTGGGCGGCGTGCCCATGCCGCTCATACACGCCTTTCCCCTGCAGGTGGACGCACAGGTCCCCTGGGAACTGGCGGGACAAACCCAGGCGCAGCTCGCCATCGTCACCGACGATCTGAGCGGCAACACGGTCAGCGTGCCACTCGCGCAGTTTTCGCCCGGCCTTTATACGGCGACCGGCACCGGCGCCGGCCAGGGCGCGATTCTCATCAACGGCACCGCCACGCTGGCCGCCCCGGCCAATTCGCAGTACAACGGCCAGCCTGCCCGGCGCGGCGTGGACTACATCGACATCTTCGCCACGGGCCTCGGACCGGTGACGAATCAGCCTGCCACCGGCGCGCCCGCGCCGTCCGGTCCGCTGGCGAAGACCACCAACAACGTGACTGTCACTATCGGCAACGTTCCCGCCACGGTCGAGTTCGCCGGGCTCGCGCCGGGCTGGGTAGGACTCTATCAGGTGAACGTGCAGGTGCCCGCGAATACTCCGGCGGGCGGCGCCGTGCCTGTGGCGCTGAGCGTGGGCGGGGTGGCTGCAAACCAGGTGACGATGGCGGTCGAGTAGTATTTCCGTTCCACTCAATCTCCGAAGAACTTCTCGCCCGGCTTGCGGTATTTATAAGCCACGTCTTCGTCGAGTTCGATGCCCAGCCCAGGAACATCCGGCACGGCGATCTTGCCGTCCTGGATCAGCGGCCCTTCCCCGCCCTTCACCAAAGCGTCGAAAAACGGCACGCTGGCGGCATGCCATTCGAGCGCCAGGAAATTGGGAGTGGCGGCGCACAGGTGCACTCCGGCCATGGTGCCCAGAGGGCTGCTGATATTGTGCCACGCCAGGTTCACATAGTGCATGTCCGCCAGGTCGGCGACCTTGCGCCCCTCCCACAGGCCGAGCTTCTGCACATCCGGCGCCAGCACCCGCAGGCCCGCCTCGACGATCAGCCGTTCGAAGTCCAGGCGAAAATAGTGATTCTCACCGGTGGCCAGCGGCAGGCTGGTATTGCGCTGCACCACGCCCAGCGCGCCGATGTTCTCCGGCGGCGTGGGATCTTCAAGCCACAGCAGCTTATACTTCTCCAGGGCGCGCGCCAGACCGATGGCCGCCTGCACTCCGTAGTTCCAATGGCAATCGATGGCCAGCCCCACATCCATTCCAACCGCCTCGCGCGCGCCGGCCACCAGCGCCGCCGCATGCTCGATCTCGCGCTCGCTCAGATCGCGATTGTACTCGTCGGTTTCGTACGGCGTGGGCACATCTACATCGAACTTCAGGATGCGGAAACCGCGCGCGGCCATCTCCCGCGCACGGCGACCGTAGGCTTCCGGCGTGAGGTGCTCTTCGCCCGAGGCGTCCCAACCGTGATGCTTCAGGCTGACCAGGCTCTGGCGCTCCGCGTCGTCCGCGGCCCGCATCCATTGCGGATCGCGAGGCACCAACAGCGGGGTGATGCTCTCCAGCGCTTCGCCCGCGTGGCAATCCGCGTACACGCGCACGTGGTCGCGATATTTTCCGCCCAGGATCTGCCAGATGGGCAGCTTGTAACGCTTGCCGATGGCATCCAGCAGAGCCGTTTCGATGCCGTTGATGGCGTGGAAGGCCAGGCCCGGTGAAGCATGCACGCAACTGGCGCGCAGGCGCCGCAGCACGCGGTCGATCGAAGTGGGGTCTTCGCCTCTCAGAATTTCCCCGAATTCCTGGATCACCGCAGTCAACCCCGGTCCCAGAAAAGCCTCGCCATAGCCGGTGATCTTGTCGTCGGTTTCCACCTTCACGATGGTCCAGTCGAAGTTCGACTCCATGACCGCCGTGCTAAGATGCGTGATTCTCATAAGCTGTTAGGGTATCAGAGGTGGGACAGGCTTCAGCCTGTCAAAGGGAAGCAAATGCGAATCCTGGTAACCGGCGCACAAGGCTGCATCGGCGCGTGGGTGGTGAAGAATCTGCTCGATCGCGGCCTGGAGGTGCTGATCTACGATGCGGACCCCACGCCCGCCCGGCTCTCGCTGATTGCGCCGGCCGCGCAGATCCGGAAGGCCGCGGTGGAAACGGGCCGCATCGAAGACGGCGGGCGATTGAAGGCTCTCGTCAAGGACGGCGGCATCACGCACATCGTGCACCTGGCGGCCGTGTTGATGCCTTTCTGCCAGGCGCAACCCGCCGAAGGGGGGATGGTCAACGTCATCGGCACGCTGAATGTATTCGAAGCGGCGCGCGACGCCGGCCGCGCGGTGCGCGTGGTGTATGCCAGTTCCTCCGCGGTCTGGGGTCCCGAGGAGGCCTACGGCAGCGGCAAGCTCACCGAAGACGATCCGCTGAAGCCCTCCACGCATTACGGGGTCTTCAAACAAGCCAACGAAGGCAATGCGCGCGTGTTCTATCTCAGCAGCGGGATTTCGAGCGTGGGACTGCGGCCGTGGACCGTCTACGGCGTGGGCCGCGACCGCGGACTCACCGCCGACCCCACGCTGGCCATGCGCGCCGTGGCGCTCGGCCAGCCGTTTCGCATCCGGCTGACCGGCCCCATGGATCTGCAATATGTCGCTGATGTCGCGGAGAGTTTCGTACGCTGCGCGCTTGAGCCGCTCGAAGGCGCTCACGCATTCAACCTGGAAGGGACAGTCGTCGCCATGGATGAACTGATCGGGATCCTGGACCGGTTGCGCCCGGGAGCCTCCCGGCTCATCGAAGCGGAGGGCCCGCATGTGCCCGTCGCCTACCGCATGGACGGGACCCAACTGCGCGCGCATGTGCCCGGAATTACGCAGACTCCCCTCGAAGACGGCATCCGCGAAACACTGGATATGTTCGAGCGTTTACACCGTGCCGGAGTTATTGTGTGATACAGCACTAGCACTGGGTAACCACGCTGTAACTTTCGGCCGCAGTTGATTATGCTGAGATCGGGAGAAGCCCGCGTTCCGGCAATACCGATGACTGCGAAAGATCTCTTAAAGCAGAACGACGCGAAGTTCCGGCTCCTGTTCGAGGACAACCCCCTGCCAATGTGGGTGTTCGACAGGGAAACCTTGCAGTTCCTGGAGGCGAATCATGCGGCCGTGGCCCATTACGGCTACAGCCTCGCAGAATTTCTGACCATGACCCTCGTGGACATCCGTCCGCCGGAAGACGTAGCGCGGCTGAAAGATTCGGTTGCCCGGGCCAGCGGCCTTGCCTCGTCGGGCCACTGGCGTCACCGGCTCAAAGACGGCCGCTGGATCGACGTGGAAGTCGCCTCGCACACCATTGCGTACGCCGGCCGGCCGGCCGTCCTCTCGGTATTGCACGACGTGACGGAACGCAATCGGCTGGAAGAACAACTCCGGCAGTCGGCCAAAATGGAAGCGGTCGGCATGCTCGCCGGCGGGATTGCGCACGACTTCAACAACCTGCTGACGATCATCAACGGCTATAGCCAGATTCTGCTGAACGCGCTCCCCGCGGCTGACCCGAACCGCAACGCGGTGGAGCAGATCATGAAAGCCGGGGAGCGCGCCGCCGGGCTCACACGCCAGTTGCTTTTGCACAGCCGCCGGCAGGTGCTGCAGCCGAGGTTTCTGAATCTGAACCAACTGCTCACCGGCATGGAAGCCATGCTGCGGCGGCTGATCGGCGAAGGCATCGAGTTGTGCTTCACTCTCGGCAGCGAAATCGGGCAGGTGAAAGCCGATCCCGGTCAGGTCGAGCAGGTGGTTATGAACCTGGCGGTGAACGCACGCGACGCCATGCCGCGCGGAGGCGCCCTGACCATCGAAACCCGCAACGCGGAGCTTGACGGGCATTCGACATCCACGCGGGCCGCCATCAAGCCGGGCAAGTATGTGGCGCTGGTGGTCGGCGATATCGGTTCGGGAATGGACACCGAAACGCTCGCGCATCTGTTTGAACCGTTCTTCACTACCAAAGCCCAGGGCCAGGGCACGGGGCTTGGGATGGCCACCGTATCCAGCATCGTCAAGCAGAGCGGCGGCGCCATCGAGGTGTCGAGCGAACTCGGCAAGGGCACCTCCGTCAAAGTCTATCTGCCGCGTTTCGACCAGGCCGCCGCGCCGGAGACTGAGGTGGTGTTGGCCAAGGCGGCGGGCGGTTCCGAGACGATTCTGTTGGTGGAGGATGAGGACCAGGTGCGCAACCTGGTGCGCGACACCCTGCGGCGCGAAGGCTACAAGGTACTCGACGCGCCCAACCCCGCCGAGGCCCGGCGGATTGCTGGCGCGCACCAAGGTCCGATCCATCTGCTGATCGCGGATGTGGTGATGCCGAAGGAGGGCGGCCGCGAATTGGCCGCCGGCCTGGTGCCGCGCCGTCCGGCGATGAAGGTGCTCTTCATGTCCGGTTACACGGACCAGGCCGGTGTTAGCAGCGGCCTGCCGTCCGGCGAATCCGGTTTCATCCAGAAACCGTTCACGCCCGCGACCCTCGCCGGCAAGGTGCGGGAGATCTTGGGAGGGAACGGAGAGACCACCCGCAAGGCGGGCCGCTAGAGCTAGAGAATGTTATTGAGTCTCGCACAATAGAGTGACGACCAGCTTGGATCTTGTGTGGGGCGGGCATTCTGCCCGCAGCCGGCTTTCAGCCGGCCCTGGCCGCCTGAAAAGGCGGCTGCGGCCAGGATTGGCCGCCCCAAATCAGCCCGATGTAAAGTGCAGGAATTGTCACTGTATTAAGCGAACGTTCGCCGATACATGTGAGTGTGTTTCACGCCGGCCCTGGATGAAGCGATAACTTCTCCATCGGAAAGTCCCTTGACGTAATCCGTAAACAGGGTCATCATGACATCACCCAGGTTGAGGGTAATACCCTTGCGGGCGTAATCGCGCTTGAACTCGCCAGCCAGGCGAGCAGCCGGTGGCGCAATGGGGAAGTGTTGCAGGCTGGCAAAGAGTTCCTCAGTTGCCGCCTGTTCTTTGGGCCGCATTCCCGCGTAGACCTCGGTGATATTGATGGGACAGCACGCCAGAAACATGACCAGCCTTCACCAGTTCGAGCAAGTAGGCAGGACGGCCACGCCTATTGTTCAGAGTGTCGATGATGACGCTGGTGTCGAGCAGGAAGGTGGCCATTTCAGCGGGCCGTCACCTTCTCAAAAGGCCGGTCGTATTCGCGTCGCAGTCCTTTCACCCACTTGGCGGCGCCCTGTTTGAGCTCGGGATGGTCTTTGTCCTTCCAGGACCCGGAGGCTTTTTCCAACGCCTTGATCTGGCGCAGGCGCATGAGATCCTTCTCGGCCGCCTGCGTGAGGAACTTGCTGCCACCTCGTTTGCCGACTAAGATGTCGATTTCCGTCACGAGTTGCTGCGCAATGACGATGTGAGTGCGTTTTGTGTTCATGGGATGTTAAGGCGCCTGCGATCGGCCCACTGCTAGTTTGACATTATATGGGATCTGCCAAAATGCGCCGCTTGCGACCGTACCGATCAAGGAAGTCCGATTCTCCGGAAAGCGAAGTGCTGGCCTCCGATGAGGGATTTGGCTACCGCCCCGCAGCCAGCCGATCGGCCAGCAGCGGCGGAAGGCCCGCGCGCCGGATCTTGTCCTGCGCCTTGCCCACATCGTACGGCAGCCGGTAGAAAATCAGGAAACTCTCGTCGGTGTTGTACAGCACGTAGCCCGCGCGCGGATCGCCGTCTCTGGGCTGCCCCACCGAACCGGGATTGATCATGTAGGCGCACTCCGGATCCAGTTCCAGAGTCTGGCGCTCTTCCGCCGCCGGCGTCTTCCCGATGGTCTCCACGCGCGCACGGTTCCAGATGAAGCCGCCCTGCAGGTGCGTGTGTCCGAAGAACGTCAGCGGCGTCTCCAGATAGCCGAAGACCAACCCGGCATCGGCCACGCACAGAATGTACTCGTCTTCGTCGAGAGGCGAGCCATGCACGATCTGGAAGCCGTCGAACGTCAGCGGCCCTCTGGGCAGGTTGCGAATATACTCCGCATTCTCCGGCGTCAGCGCGTGATGCGTCCAGATGGCCGCGGCGCGCGCCACCGGATTGAACCACTCCAGGTCGTCGAGTTCCACGGAAGCCTTGTCGTGATTGCCCCGCACCACCCCCGCGGCGTGCGCGCGCACCCACTCGGTCACCGCATTGGGATCCGCACCGTAACCGATCAGGTCGCCGCAGCACAGCACCTGGTCGTACTTGCCCGCGGCATGCTCCACCGCCGCCTCCAGGCTTTCCAAGTTGGCGTGTATATCGCTCAGGATCAGGTATCGCACGCCGGGCGTCTATGCCTTTCTCAATCGCAGCAGCGCGATCTCGGGAGGCGCGCCAATCCGCGCCGGAATGCCAATGGTGCCGATGCCGCGCGTGACATATTCCGCAGCCGCTCCACGCCGGTATAATCCATACACGAACGGCGTAAAGAATCGCGCCGCATTGATGGGTTGGTGCAGAATTTCCACCGTCACCTGGCCGCCGTGTGTGTGGCCTGCCAGAGTTAAATCGTAGCCTTTTTCAACCGCCACTGGAAAGACGTCGGGATTGTGCGATAGCAGCACGTTATAGGCGCCGGGCAGCACCAGTCGCTCGGCGCCCGGCAGATAGTTCCGGCCGGACCGTTGGTAATCCACTCCCGCAACGTTCAACACGGCGCCGCCGAAGCGCAAAGCCCGCGCCCGTCCGCGCAGAAAAGGGATGCCGAGGCGCGCGGCCTCGCGTTCCGTGAGGTTCTCGACCATGGCGTAGTCTTCGTGATTCCCCATGCATCCGAGAACGCCGGCATCCGCGCGCAAACGGGCGAGTTGCCGAAGACAGGCATCCAAAGGGTCTCCCCCCGCGGTGATCAGATCGCCCGTTACCAGCGCCAGGTGCGGGCGCAATTGGTTGGCGCTATCGATGACCCGCGCCAGATTCTTCTCGCTCAGAAACGCGCTCAGATGGATGTCGCTCAAGTGCAGCAGGCGCAATCCATCCAGACCGTCGGGGAGATTGGGAACGGGGATCTCCACTTCCCGCACCTGGAAATCCAGGCGTTCGATGAGCGCGCCGTAACCCACAACCGCGAACGGCGCGGCCAGCAGCGCTCCTCCCGTGGCGTTGAGCAATCGGCGGCGCGAGGGATCGAAAGTGGGGCCCCAGACCCGTCCGGCAAGCCATCGCACGGCGCGGTAAGCCAGGTATCCGGCAGTGGAACCGAACAGCCAGATCTGCGCCACCGCGCCGGCTATCAGCGCAGGACTTGGCGGCAGTTTGTACCGGCTCACCAGGTAGGAGAAGCCTAACGCGAATCCAGCGGCCATCAGGGCGTAGAAGACCAACACGGCGCGGCGTATGACCACCGCCGCGCGCGGAGAAAGCCGGCGTGCGGCGGCAGCCAGAAACTGCCGGCTCATGTGCCACTGGGTGAGGATGACGATGAATATCGCGAGCAGGTCGAAAGGAGTGCGCAAGAAAGCTTCCCTACGGTTTCATTCTAACTGAGATGCCCACCACGCATGGGTGAGGATGGCGGCGGCGGCGATGGCCGCGGTTTCGGCCCTCAGGACCAGGGCTCCGAGCGATACGGGCGCCCATCCGGCGGCGGTGGCGGCGACCCTTTCCGCGTCGGTCCAGCCGCCTTCGGGGCCGGTCAGCAGCGCAACCGAATCCGAACCGCGGCGTTCCCCGTGTGGCGGGATGACGGCCGCGAGCGGCGGCATGCCGGCCTTTTCGTCCAGGAAATAGCGGAGCCCCGCTGGCGGTCCGATAGCCGCGGCCAGTGGTTGCGGTTCGCCGATTTCGGGCGGGCCAAGGCGGCGCGCCTGCTCGCTGCTTTCGTGCGCAATGCGCCGCCAGCGCTCGGCTCGTTTGCGGGCGGCTTCCAGAAGTCCCTTCTCGCTCCGCGCGGCGTTTACCGGGACGATAGCCGCAACGCCCAGTTCGGTGGCTTTCTCCACCAACCACTCGAAACGATCGAACTTAATCAGCGCGGCGAAGAGAGTGAGCCGCACAGGCGCTGGCGGCGGGTCGAGCGCTTCGACGACGCGGAAGGTCACGCGTTCCCTTTCGACGCTGGCGATCACCGCCAGATAAACGCCCGTGCCGTCGGAGATCTCGTATGGTTGTCCCGGTTCGGCGCGCAGCACGCGCGCCAGATGACGGGCATCCTCGCCGCGCAGTTCGGCGGTGTTGTCGTGAACGGGTTCGACCAGAAACCGGCGGCGGGCCATGTGACGATGTTCGCACGGTCAGCGTGGCGCACGCGCGGCGCGCCTGGGGTGATAAGATGTGTGATGTAGAGTGTGCATGATGAAGACTCAGCAGCTAACAACAACAGTGCGCCGCAGCGTAGCACTGCCGCGCAGTTTGGTGGAGGAAGTGGCAGCGGCCGCTCCCCCCGGTCTGCAAGGGAACTTGAATCGACTCGTGACGGTTGCCTTGCGGGAGTTTGTTGCCCGTCGTAAGAACAGGATGTTCCGTCAAGCCATGGCGGAGATGGCCGCCGACCCGGCCATTCAGGCGGAGAATGCTGCGATCGCACGGGAGTTCGCCGCCGCTGAAGGTGATGGGTTGTCCCATGATCAGACGCGGTGAAATCTACTTCGCCAATCTGGATCCCACCGAGGGCCGGGAACAATCGGGCTACCGGCCCGTCCTGGTGGTCTCGTCGGACCCAATCAACCGCCAACCATTGGTCGTTGCGGTGGTGGCCGGGACTGAGGCCGCGAATGTGGCACGCGACTATCCGACTAACGTCCGCGTGTCGGCTCGGGAAGCCGGATTACCGAGGGACACAGTATTTCTATGCTTCCAGCTTCGCTCTCTCGACCACGCTCGCCTGTGTAATCCGCTTTCAAGGTCACCCAGAGCAGCCGGGATCATGCCCATTGCGCGCATGGCAGAGGTGGACCAGGCGTTGAAGTTGGTCTTGAATCTGGGGTGATGCGCACAGAGGGCCTCAATGTGGGGCGGGCGTCCACGCCTGCAAGCGGGTCTACAGACCCGCCCCCTTTTTCGACCTTGTACAATACACTCTTATGATTGCTCTGCTGCGCGGCGTACTGCTTGAAAAGCATCCGAACCAGGCGGTGGTGGATGTGGGCGGCGTGGGCTACGATGTGACCATCCCGGTGTCGACCTATGCGCACCTGCCCGAGGCGGGCGCGGAAGTGCGCCTCCGCATCCACACCCACGTGCGCGAGGACGCCCTGGCGCTCTTCGGTTTTCTCACCCAGGACGAGAAGGCGCTATTCGAAAAGCTGATCTCGGTCTCCGGCATCGGCCCGAAAATGGCGATGGCGGTGCTCTCCGGCATCCCCGCGCTGGACCTGATCGCCAACATCCGGCGCGGCGAAGTCGACCGGCTGGTGCGTATTCCGGGCGTGGGCAAGAAAACCGCAGAGCGCATGATCCTGGAACTGCGCGACAAGATGCCCGCGCCATCCGGCGAGGAAGCCACCTCCTCGCCGGGCGCGCCCAGCGGGGCGTTGACCGCAATCGAGCAGGACGTTCTTTCTGCGCTGCTCAACCTGGGCTGCGCGCGCCCCGCCGCCGAAGCCGCCGTACGTAAGGCGCGCATCGCCGGTGCGCCTCCTCCGCCGAGCACCGAATTCGAGCCGCAGTTCCGGCGCGCCCTGGAACTGGTACGGTAAGCTGAAACGTAATGCCCGATCGGGAACTTGTTTCCGGCGCGCGGCAGCCCGAG
>Ga0187875_10003263_pt1 | contig 11526 bp, 6 predicted proteins | sample June2016WEW_17_1_2_FD_132978 | JGI IMG/M metagenome (GOLD analysis project Ga0187875, IMG submission 132978) | Peatland microbial communities from SPRUCE experiment site at the Marcell Experimental Forest, Minnesota, USA - June2016WEW_17_10 | ecosystem: Environmental > Terrestrial > Soil >... | reverse complement strand
TATGTCGAGCGGCCGACGCGGGGGCGGTATGCGGTGGTGGCGGGGTGCTACGCGATGGGATTGATGGCCAAGCCGATGGTGGTGACGCTGCCGGGTGTGCTGCTGTTGCTGGATTATTGGCCGCTGGGGAGGACGCGGTGGCAGCCGCCAGTGGTCGGTCATCACGCTCCGTTGCGCCTCGGCGAGTTGGTCCGGGAAAAGGTTCCATTCTTTGCGCTGGCCGCCGCGTCCTGTGGAGTGACCATCTGGGCGCAGCACAGTGGCGGGGCGATCATGTCGTTGGAGCGACCGTTGGGGCTGCGCATGGCCAACGCGGCGGTGTCCTATGTGCGATACATCGCGAAGGCCGCGTGGCCAAGCGGGCTGGCGGCTTTTTATCCGTATCGGTCGTGGCCGCCGGCGGTGGTGATCGTAGCCGGCGCGATCTTGGCGGCGGTGTCGGGCGCGGTGATTCGGGGAGCGCGGCGCGAACCGCATCTGGCCGTGGGCTGGTTCTGGTTTTTGGGGACGTTGCTGCCGGCAATTGGATTGGTGCAGGTCGGAAACCAGTCCATGGCGGACCGGTATACGTATCTGCCGTTGATTGGGCTGGCCATCATGCTGTGCTGGAGCGTGCCGTCCCGCGCGATGGAGCGGCGGAACCTGAAAGGAATCATCTGCGTCGCTGCGGCGGCAGTGTTGGCGGTCTGCGCGGCCCTGTCCAGGATCCAGGTCGGGTATTGGAGGGACTCGGAGACACTGTTTCGGCATGCTCTGGATGTGACCCGGGACAATTGGTTGGCGCACAACAATCTGGGAGCCGTGTTGAAGGATCAAGGCAGGTATCCGGAGGCGATCGAACACTACGAGGACGCGCTACGGATCAAGCCCGAGTACGCCGAGGCGCACAACAACCTGGGGTTTCCCCTGGAAGAAGAGGGCCGGACGCGGGAAGCGATCGAACACTACGAGGAGGCGCTGCGGATCAAGCCCGAGTACGCCGAGGCGCACTACAACCTGGGGAACGTCCTGCTGAAAGCAGGCAAGTATCCGGAAGCGATCGAACAGTATGAGCAGGCGCTGCGGATCAAGCCCGATTTCACCGAGGCGCACTACAACCTGGGGAACGTCCTGCTGAAGGCAGGCAAGTATCCGGAAGCGATCGAACAGTATGAACAGGCGCTGCGGATCAAGCCGGACTATCCGCAGGTCCACAACAACCTAGGGTTCACCTTATTTCAACTGGGCAAACTATCGGAAGCCATTGGGCACTACGAGCAAGCATTGCGGCTGCAGCCCAATTACGCCCAGGCGCACTACAACCTCGGGAACGCCCTGGCGAAACTGGGCCGCACGCCCGAGGCCATCGCGCACTACGAGCAGGCCCTGCGGATCAAGCCGGATTTCGTCCAAGCTCAGGATGCCCTGGCGCGAGCGCGGGCTGTTCCGTGAAGGGGCGAGGAGAGGAAGTGCGTATCCCTCTCCCTTCTCAAGGGGAGCCGAGCCTGCGAGACGCCGCTGTCGTTTGCGGCAAAGGGTCAGGGTGAGGGTTGGGCAGTGGGCCGGTGGAGTGCGGCGTAAATCACGTCCAGCACGCCTTCCAAATCGTCCTGAATCTCCACATTCCAGAATCGCAGGACCCGGATTCCTTTGCCGTCCAAGTACGCGTCCCGCCTGACATCGTCGTTTTTCCGCCGAGGAGCACCATGCACGTCACCATCCAATTCCACGGCCAGCTTCTTCGATGCACAGTAAAAGTCCAGTATATACGGCCCGACCGGATGTTGACCACGAAACTTAAACTCAGCAAAACCCCGGTTGCGAAAGCGGCGCCACAGTTTACGCTCTGCCCACGTCGATGTCTTTCGCAAACTTCTGGCCAAGCCGTGGCTCATAATTCACCGACCACAACCTTCCGAAACCCCTCACCCTGACCCTTTGCAGCCCCCTCACCCTTGACCCTCTCCCCGCAAGCGGGGAGAGGGAACCTCTTTGGTGCCCCATCAGCCTAATCCCCTCTCCCTTGTCGTGCAAGGGAGAGGGTGAGGGTTCATTATTCCTGCCGCCACGGCACGACCAGCGGCATCTCGTCCGACTCGGCTCCCCCCAGAGGGGGAGAGGGGAGCATACACCGAATCCTGACCCGGCTGGGCCAAGGCCAGGGCGGACAGGTCGGCGGGTAAAAAGCAAGAGGCCAGCCTTTCGGCTGGCCTCTCGGAAGATAGGGAATTCCTTTCTTTAGCTGCGGCGACGAATCAGGCCGATCATGCCGAACAGACCCATGGCCACGAGCACGAGGCTCGAAGGCTCAGGAACTGTGCCAGCAAAGTACGTCGCATAGCCAGCGCTTTCCGCCACTGACCCGCCCTCACCGGTGGTTTGCATATTCAAGCCAAACTGGCCACCATCAGCGGGAACGACCCACGGATCGCTGCCATCCACTGTTTCCGATAGACCGTCAGTGCCGCCCCAGAAGGAGCCGTACAACGTCTGGCCGCTAGCCGGGATTGCCTGGTCGCCGGAGCCTGAGCCGTCACCAGCCAAGCCGCCGAACCACACCAAGTCAAGCTGGGCGCCAGCGACAAGAGTTCCGGAACCGAAAGCACCCAAGGTCAGGGGGCCGACACCGCTGGCGATCTGCCCGGCTGAGCCGGAACCCGTGTTGTCGTAGTTAGCGAGAACCAAGTAGTGACCGCCGATCACTGACCCGGCGGCGATAGAAGTGCCATTGGGGATGAGCGCGGACGGGCCAGCGCCCGAATTGCTCGTGTCCTCGACCAGCAACACCGTCTCACCCGTGTCGGACGGCAGGAGGGTCACACCACTATCTGAGTACACGTTGGCCCCGCCGAAGTTGATTGTTACTGTCGCTCGGGCTTGCAGAGCAACCAAGCTCGCGCAAGCTACTGCTGCTACTATTAATCGTTTCATGTTTTGTCTCCCTATCTTTCCTGTTTCCCACATTGTTCGTTATTGTTTCGTTGATTTCGCTAAACTGCTGTTGTTGATTGTTTAGTAATTCGGCTGATTATCCCACATCCTGATCGGGGTGTTGTTCGGGACCGCGCGGTAGACAAACCCCTGGGCCGAGAAGAACACGTTCGACGGCCCGAAGTTAACCGAGGCGGGCGGACCAACCTTCCGCCACGCGTCGTTGTAGAAGAAATACGTCCCGACCGGCGACTTGTTCTCACCCGACACCGCGTTGGTATACACGAGCACTTCATCCTTTGGCGAAGACGAGAGCGTGGTGGTGACCACCATGCTGGCCAAGCCCGATTGATCGAGGGTCAGCGTGGTCGGCCGATAGATCCCGATGTAGTTATCCTGCTTGTTCCCGTTGGCGACCGAGTTCGCATAGACCGGGATGCGGATGTTGTTCGTCACGACCGCGCCCAAGGCCAAGAAGTTCGTCGAGGGTGTGGTGCCATTAGAGCGAAGCGTGACGTATTGGTCGGGCAAGATCGCCACGTCGTTGAAGTTCGACGACGAGGGCGGACCAACCTTCCGCCAGTTGTTGTTGTAGAAGTAATAGGTCGCCTCGGGCGATAGGTTTATGCCGACGGACCCGATACTCGGGAACAAAACCTCGCTCTTTGGCGAAGACGAGAGCGTGGTCGCCACGACGCCCGTGCCGTTGGGCCAAACGGTGTTCAGCGTCCAGAACGGAACGATCGTGACCTGATCGCCAGCCGCGGCCAGTGACGCGTTTTCGGGGGTGAGCGTCACATACAAGTTCGAGGCGTCGTTATTCGTGATAGTGAACCACGCGCCCGCCTGGGCACCCGTCACGAGGAACGCGAAGTACGGAGCATAGTTGTTCGGTGTTGAAAGAATTGCCCACTGGCCGGGGTTCCAGCCCGGCGAGCCACTGATGGCCAACTGAGGACCGGTGCCCGGCGCGCTCGCCAGCGTACCGGTGAAGACCGGCGGCTGTGTGAACGGCAATGAGACCAACGAATCGGAAGCTGGCCCCAGAACCGGGACATTGACGAATCCGACTGGTAATGTGGTAATGCTTTGTGCCGATGCCTGCCAGGCAGTCGCGGCACACACCAACCCCACGGTGGTAATGAGTACTACTTTCGGAAGGAAGCGCAAGCCCCTTGGTATTCTCGCTGTTTGCATTTCTTCTCCTCGCCTATTTCCCAAAGCCTCGTTCACGACTCGGTGAACTTTCTCGTATCCCTATACTACTCTTCACTGACTCGGTGAATCTAACTGGGGAGAGACTATCAGGTGACCCATAATGTGTCAATAACTAATTCACATTTTTGTGCGTTTTTTTTGGGGGGGCTTCCGACCCTCCGAAAAGCGTCCGTTCTGCCCAGTATTCAAGGGGTTGTGGCGAGGTCATCTCCCTTCATTTTGACTCTTTTTTGGCCATTTTTGAGTGATGGATATGGTCGATTTTGCCTCCATTATATTGTCTTTCTTTGACCTTGGTGCACATTCCGGGCCAGTCGCAAAATAGTGTTTTGGCAAAGGTTCCGCCTTCGCCAAACCCATGGTGGACAGGCTGGAGAGGCCCAAAAATGCTGGTTTTCAGGGTAATTTTGGGTATCAGGGCTGCGAAACGCTTGATTTGATGGGGAATTATCGGTCAGCATGAAGAACCCTCACCCTGACCCTCTCCCTTACACGACAAGGGAGAGGGGATCCGTTTGTTGCCTCCTCACCCTGACCCGCCTCCGCCAAACGGCAGGCTACGGCGGGCAAGCCCTTTGCCTTGAAAAGGGAGAGGGGAATGCGAAGGGGGGCGGAAAAAGACGGGCGGCACGGCTCTCTCATCAACAGTCATCCCTCGACAAGCTCAGGGTGACAAGCAAGGATAGGCGCTTTCAGAGATAATAGCTGGGGCGGCCGATGTCGAGAAGGTGGAGTTGGGAAGCGACCGTCCGGCAATTATGTGGAGAGGGAAGTCCGATCAACGGGTGGGACGCGCTGTTCAACACAAGTCACTGGTGGGCTTGGAATTGATCGAGGGCGGCCTCCGCGTCGTCGTAATCGGGCTTGATCCATAGCGCCTGCTCGTAGTGGGCGAAGGCTTCTTCCATCCTGTCGGCCTGCTCCAAAGCGAGGGCCAAACCGTAGTGCGCCTCGGCCAAATCGGGGTTGAGCCGCAAGGCCTGTTCATAGTGCCGAATGGCGTCGCTGATCCGGCCCTCGCGCCAGAAGACATACGCCAGGTCGGCATGCGCCTCGGGGTAATCGGGCTTGATCCGCAGGGCCTGCTCGTAGTGGGCGACGGCTTCGTCAGTCCGGCCCGCCAGCTCCAACGCGACGGCCAGGCGGTGGTGCAATTCGGGTAACCCCGGTGTGATCCGCAGGGCCTGTTCATACTGCTCGATGGCGTCGCTGGTCCGGCCCTCCATGGAGAGGACAGATCCCAGGTTGACATGGGCCTCGGCGTAATCGGGTTTGAGGCGCAAGGCCCGCTCGAAGTGGGCGATGGCTTCGTCAGTCCGGCCCGCCTGCTCGAGAGCGAGGGCCAAGCCGTAGTGCGCTTCGGCGAGAGCCGGCTTGAGCCGCAGGGCCTGGTCATACTGGCCGATGGCGTCGCTGACCCGGCCCGCCCGCGAGAGGACATATCCGAGGTTGGCGTGCGCCTCGGCGTTTTCGGGTTTGATGCGCACAGCCTGCTCGTAGTGGGTGACGGCTTCGTCAGTCCGGCCCGCCTGTTCGAGAGCGAGGGCCAAGCCGTAGTGCGCCTCGGGCAGATCGGGATCGAGCCGCAGGGCCTGGTCATACTGGCCGATGGCGTCGCTGGTCCGGCCCTCCTGCGAGAGGACATGTCCGAGGTTGGCGTGCGCCTCGGCGTTATCGGGCTTGAGGCGCAGGGCCTGCTCGAAGTGGGCGATGGCTTCGTCATTCCTGCCCGCCTGTTCCAAGGCGAGTGCCAAACCGTACTGCGCCTCGGGGGACTCGGGATCGAGCCGCAGGGCCTGGTCATACTGGCCGATGGCGTCGCTGACCCGGCCCGCCCGCGAGAGGACATATCCGAGGTTGTTGTGCGCCAGCCAACACCCGGGATTTTTCGCCAGCGTATCGCGCCACAGCGTTTCCAGGTTCCGGTAAATGAGCGCCTGCCTCCACGTGGACACGCCCAGGACCAGCAGCACGACGGCGGCGGCGAGTGGTCCCGAGACGCGGCCCCAGTGACCGGCCCGGTCGCAGACCGCCACGCCGGCGCTCACGGCCAGGGAGATCAACCCGAGGCAGGCCAGATACTGGAAGCGGTCGGCGACAAAGGAATAGCGAAAGAAGAACAAATCAAAGAACCCCATCGCGGGCAAGAGCGCCGCCAGAAAGAAGCCGCCTCCGAACAACGCGGCGCGACACCACGCGCGGGTCCGGCACCGCCAGAGCGCGATGCCGACCACCACGACGGCGGCGAGCGGCACCCACGACCACCACGAGGACGCGTCAACCTTCCAGCGCGGATAGACGAACGTCAGGCGGAAGGGCCAGAGGGTTTTGGCCGCGTAGAACCAGATGGTTTTCCCGGCGACAACGAACCGCCGGGCAAACCCCAGGCTCCATCCGGCCATGGAGGCCCTCAGGACAAGATCGCGTTGCTCGAAAATCGTCAAACCCGAGACCAGCCAGGCCATTCCGAGGTACGGCGAGAGGCGCACAGCGTCCGCCCGTTCCCAATGTCCGCGCTCCCACCACACGACCAACAACAACGCCAGGGGCAACACGGCGGTCGTGGCGTTGCTCAATATGGCCGCGGTCCCGCACCCCGCCGCGCACACATACCAGAGCCCCGACAGGTATCCGCGATACCAGCGATGGGGCAGTTGTTTTTGTTCGGTGAATTTGAGGTAGCACAGCAACGACGAGAAGAAGAAGAACCCCGACTGTGTGTTCTTGAGCTCGGTGATCCACGCCACCGATTCGACGTTGACCGGGTGCAGGGCCCACACCATCGCGGCCAGCCACGGCGCCGGTATTCGCAGGCGGCGCAACACGAAAAAGAGCAGCACGCCGCTCGCGGCGTGAAGGAGGACATTCACCAAGTGATATGGCAGCGGATACAGTCCCCAGAGGCGGCGTTCGGCCCAGAAGGTTGTCAGGGTCAATGGGTAGTACCGGCCGATGTCCAGCGACGTCCAGATCATCCACAGGCCATGGGGTGCGGTCATGACCCGGTTGGCGGTCACGTGATAGTCGTCATCCCAGATGAAGCCGGCGCGCCAGACGGGCAGGTAGGCGATGAGCGTGACGGCGACCAGGAGCAGCGCGAGGAGCCAGGGGCGGCGGACGAAGTAGGTTTCCGGCGCGGGGGACGACACCGCGGCCTGCGGATGCGGAGCGTCCTCGATGGTGTTCCTTCTCATCATCAGACCGATCATAGCATCTTCCCCCCGGGAAAATACAGCGCAGCTTTTCGCGGGGCGGGCCGACGGCGCCCGGGCCCTCCGCGGCGCTCCCTGCCGCCGCCGCGGGGCGATCTCAAGGAAAGGATGGTTGTGTTCTGAAACACTGGTTTGTTACTGTTTGAGAACAGAGAAGCAACTTCGGGGCCACGGCAGAGACCCGAAACTTCGGGTTCCGGCCTGAAACGGCCCCGAAACGACCGTGGCTCCATAACGGAAGCGGCATTCCGAACAGATTGCCGAAGAGCGGACACGACAAGGCACCGATGAAAATATTTTTTGCCGCGAGCGAGATGACGCCGTACGCCAAGACGGGCGGGCTGGGCGACGTGGTGGGGTCGCTGTCGAGCGCGTTGCGCGGACGGGGACACGAGGTGACGTGTTGCCTGCCGTTCTACCGGTGCGCCCGCGAGGCCGCGCGCGGGGCGACGCCGACTGGACTGACCTTGAGCCTGCCGCTGGGGAGCCGGGCGGTGACGGGCGAGGTGCTCGAATGGACCCAGCCCGACGGCGTGCGGGTGTTGTTCATCCGGCGCGATGAATTTTTCGACCGCGCGGAGTTGTATTCCACCGGCGTCCGCGACTACGAGGACAACGCGGAGCGATTTTTATTTTTCTCGAAAGCGGTGGTGGAGTTGATCGGCCACCCGCGGTTTCGTCCCGACGTGGTGCATTGCCACGACTGGCAGGCGGCGTTCGTGCCCACCTTCGCCAAGGCTATGGTGGGCCAGCCCGCCTCCGCGAACGCCCTGACGGGCAAATCGGCGGGCAGGCCCGCGCCGCGCCCGCCCAAGATGGTGTTGACGATCCACAACATCGCCTACCAGGGGATGTTCGGGGGCCCGGCTTTTCCGCTGACGAATCTGCCCCGGGAGTATTTCACGCCGGACACGCTGGAGTTCTACGGCCGGATGAACCTGCTCAAAGGCGGGATCGTGTTTGCCGACATCATTACCACGGTCAGCCCGACGTACGCGAAGGAGATCCAGACCGCGGCGGGCGGGTTCGGACTCGACACGGTGATCGCGACGCGCACCGCGGACCTGCACGGGATCATCAACGGGGTGGATTACTCGATGTGGAATCCCCAGACCGATCCGTACCTTCGCCAGCGATACGGGCCGGACGATTTGTCCGGCAAACCGGCCTGCCGCGCGGACCTGCTGACGAAACTCGGGCTCGAAGGCGGTGCAAGCGCCGCCTCCGCCAACCCGCCTTCGCCGAGGCTTCGGCGGGCAGGGGCTGGTGCGGGCAGGCGGCCCGTGGCGGGGTTCGTGTCGCGCCTGACCGCGCAGAAGGGGGTCGAGATCCTCGCGGGCGCGCTGGATGAACTCGTCGAGTCGGGATTGACCTTCGCGATTTTGGGGAAGGGCGAGCCACCCTACGAACAGATGTTGGTCGCCGCCGCGAAACGGCATCCGCGCCACGTGGCGGTGCGGATCGCCCACAACGAGGAACTGGCTCACCAAATCCAGGGCGGTGCGGACATGCTGTTGGTCCCATCGCATTACGAGCCGTGCGGGCTGACGCAGCTCTACGCGCTGAAATACGGGACAATCCCCGTGGTGCGGGCAACGGGCGGGCTGGACGACACGGTTCGGGCCTACAACCCGCGGACGGGCCGTGGAACGGGCTTCAAATTTGCTCCGGATACGTCGGCGGCGTTGGTGGAGGCGGTGCGGCAGGCGATGTTGGTCCACCGACAGCCGAAGAAGTGGCAGAAGTTGATGGCCAACGCGATGGCCGGCGATTTTTCGTGGCAGGCCAGCGCTCTGGAGTATGAAAACCTGTACGCGGCGCCCTGAGGCGCGATGCCGCCGTCGCCTTCCTCTTCATCCTGTCGTCAGGGGTTGCCCGGGCTCGTCACTGCCGTGGACGGACTGTACGCCCGTCCGCTCCGGTACAACTCCAGCCGGGCCGCGATTTCTTTCACCAAGTTGGTTTGCCCGGCGGCGCGGGCGAGATCGATGGCTCGCTGCGCGGCGGCTATCGCGGCATCGAATTGACCGGCGGCGGCATAGGCGATGCCCAGCGTGTCGAGATAGTCCGCCGACCGACTGTGGTCAGGCTCGCACGACCGCCGCGCCAACTCCACTGCCCGAATTGGATCGCCGCCTTGCGCTGGCGGCAGGGTTGCCAACAGCCACGCCAGATTGTTCTGGGCCTCGGCCAAATCAGGCTTGAGTCGCAACGCCTGTTCGTACTGCCCGACTGCCTCCTGCACCCGGCCGGCTTGGAGCAGAGCATTCCCCAGGTTGTTGTACGTTTTCGCGTAATCCGGCTTGATTCGCAGCGCCTGCTGGTACTGCCCGATCGCTTCCTGTAGCCTGCCCAGTCGGGCCAGGGCGTTGCCCAAGTTGTTGTGCGCTTCCAGATGATCGGGCTTGAGCCGGAGCGTCTCCTCGAATTGCCCGATCGCCTCCGATACCCTGTTCGACTCCAAGAACAGCGTCCCGAGATTGTACTGCGCGATCCAGGCATTCGGATTTTTCGCCAACGTATCGCGCCAGAGCGTTTCCAGGTCTTGATAAGCGTGCGCCTGCCGCCACGTGGACAATCCCAGCAACAGCAATACGGCCGCAGCAACCAACGTCCCCAAGCGCCGACCCCATCGACGGCCCCGTTGGGAGACCATCGCCGCCGTGCTGACCGCTAGTGCGATCAGCCCGATGCTGGCCAGGTACTGAAAGTGGTCGGCAACGAAGGAGTAGCGAAAGTAATACACTTCCAGGAACCCGAGCACCGGCACCAAGGCGGCCACAAAGAAGCCGAAGCCAAACAGCGCGGCTCTGGCCCAAACTTGTCGCCGCCACACCCACAGGATCATACCCATGGCAACCAACGCTGCCAGTGGCAGCCAGCTCAAGAATGAACCAGCGTCCGGTTTCCAGCGCGGATAAACGAACGTTAGCCGTGCCGGCCAGAGCAATTTGGACGCATAAAACCAGACCGCCTTGCCGGCGAGGACGAACCGCTCCGCCATTCCCAGATTCCATTCAGCGGTCCCTTCTCGTTGGATGTGCCCCCGTTGTTCGACAACGGTTAGTGCCGACATCCCCAATGCCAACAGGAAGAACGGGGCGATTCGCACCCAGTCGACCCGCCGCCAATGTCCCCGCTCCCACCACACGCACAATAGCAGCGCCACGGGCAACACCACCGTCGATGGCTTGCTGAGCATGGCCGCAAGCCCGCACCCGATGGCCAGCGCGTACCAGGAACCGTTCTTCTGCTCGTCGACGTGGAGAAAGCACAGGACCGACAGGAAGAAGAACAGCCCGGATTGGGTGTTCTTCAGTTCCGTGATCCAGGCGACGGATTCCACGTTCACCGGGTGAAGCGCCCAGAGCATCGCTGCCAACCACGCCGCCGGCACCCGCAATCGGTGTAACACCAGAAAGATCAGGAAGCCATTCAGCGCGTGGAGCGCGATATTGACCTGATGATAGGGCAGGGGATCAAGCCCCCAGAGGCGACGTTCGACCCAAAAGCTTGTAAGCGTTAACGGGTAATATCGCGATACTGCCAACGACGACCAAATCATCTTCAACCCGTGCGGCGCGGTCATTGCCGGGTTGGTGGTCAGGTGATCGTCGTCATCCCAAATGAAGCCGGCGCGCCATGTTGGCTGGTACGCGGCGAACGTGACGATCACCAAAACCAAAGCGACGAGCCAGGGCCGGTGCGCGAAGCAAGTTTCTGTTGCCGGGGACGGTACCGCCGTCGGTTGCTGCGGAGCGTCATCCATGGGCTTCCGTCTCGTCATCGAGCCCATCATAGCATGTCATCATTACGAAAAAAGCGGAACGGCCCTGCCCTGGGCGGCGTGGGTTGCGCGCACATTCCGAAGCGACCGGCTGCGCTTTACGCCAGTGGATTAGCGATTGCCCGGGCTGGTCACTGCTGTGGACTCACTGTACGCCCGTCCGCTCCGGTACAACTCGAGCCGGGCCGCGATTTCTTTCACCAACCCAGGTTGCCCGGCGGCGCGCGCCAGATCGATGGCTTTCCGGGCGGTGGCAACGGCTTCGCTGAATTGACCGGCGGCGGCATAGGCGACAGCCAGTGTGTCCAGATCACCCGGCGCACGATTACCCGAAAGCTCGCACGCGCGTTGCGCCAAAGCCACGGCCCGAACGGGGTCGCCGCCTTGCGCGGGCGGGAG
>Ga0187875_10003261_pt1 | contig 11529 bp, 10 predicted proteins | sample June2016WEW_17_1_2_FD_132978 | JGI IMG/M metagenome (GOLD analysis project Ga0187875, IMG submission 132978) | Peatland microbial communities from SPRUCE experiment site at the Marcell Experimental Forest, Minnesota, USA - June2016WEW_17_10 | ecosystem: Environmental > Terrestrial > Soil >... | reverse complement strand
CGGCATCGTTCCTTTTTCATAATAGCCAAGTTCACCTTTGTCTAGAACACCCGCCAATAGTTTCCACGCTGCCTCCGTCTCTTCGGCACTCACAAAAAGTGTTTTGTCCCCCTTGATCGCATCGAGCAGAAGGCGCTTGTAGGCCTCGGGAATCTCTCCGGCAAAGGAGTCACGGTAGCAGAAGTTCATGTGCGTGCCGGCGATAGCAGCATCGGTCCCCGGCACCTTACTCGACAGGTCGAGGATGATGCCTTCATTGGGTTGGATCTTGAAGATAATCCGGTTAGGCGCAATATCGCCTTGGGTGTTAAAAAGCAGCTTTGGCAGTGGGCGCAATACAAAGCCAATTTCGGTGGCCTTGCGAGGGGCGGCCTTGCCGCTACGAATCGTCACGGTCGTACCGGTCCAACGAAAGTCCCTTATGGAAAGTTTGAGTTCTGCAAATGTTTCGGTGTTTGAATCCGGCCTAACCCCGGCTTCCGAACGATACCCTTTGTATTGGGCGCGAAAGCATGCCTCGACTGACATCGAACGGAGTAAGCTGATTTTCTGCAGCCGAATATCCTCGGGCGAGAGTGTCGTCGGCGCTTCCATGGTGAGGAGGCAGAGAAGTTGGAGCAGGTGGTTCTGCACCATATCACGAATAATGCCGGCATGGTCAAAATAGGCCCCCCGCTCGAAGATGCCGATGTCCTCAAGTGCACTGATTTGGATCGATTCAATATAACGGCTGTTCCAGATCGGTGCAAACAGTGCATTTGCAAAACGGAAGACGAGGATGTTTTGCACCGCCTCCTTGGCCAGGTAGTGGTCAATCCGAAAAATCTGCGACTCATCGAAGCAGGCGGTAAGCTCTCGGTTTAGTGCTTCGGCCGATGCAAAATCGGTGCCGAACGGTTTCTCGATAATGATCGACGCCTCGGCGCCGAACCCTTCGGCGCACAGCTCCCGCGCTGTTCGGCCATAGGCTTCGGGCGGCTGGGAAAGGAAAAAGATGAATCGGGAGAAATTGCCGAGAGTTGTCAGGCGGGTTTTGAGGCCGGTGATGCCATGATGATAATAGAGACAATTGCGGAACGAATCGGCGACAGCGAAACGGTCACGAAAGCTTTCATCGGTAAATTCGGACCTTCCCGAGCCCACAATTATGCTCGCGGCGCCAAGCCTTCCGTCGAGGAAAAGCGCATGGAGGGCGGGGATCAGCTTACGTTTTGCAAGATCGCCGGAGGCTCCGGCAATAACAATTGCACAACTATTATCGGCCATGTTCCCTTTTTTTTCGCAAACCGTCTTTGGCATTGCCTCCAGGGGCGGGCGTCATACCCCTGCACAGCTGGCACCGTACATTGTCGCACCATTGACAAAACCGGCATTCGTGGCAAGGATATTTTTTTTCGGGCGATAGTAGCCGTGGCAAAGCCCGCTTCAGTTTCGAAGAAGGTACGAGGTTCATGGAATTATTCTTCGATTGAGAACTCCTCTTTGCCTACGCCGCATTGCGGACACACCCAGTCATCGGGTAGGTCCTCAAAGGCAGTTCCAGGAGCGATGCCAGAGTCTGGGTCGCCGATCGCCGGGTCGTAATAATAGCCGCAGGCGTTGCAGAGATACCGTTTCACGAAGAACTCCTTTCAGGGGGGGTGATAAGTTGCAGTATATAATTTCTTCTTGTCAAATTCCTCTAAGCTTTGCTTCGGGGCAATTTATTGAGACTATTCCTTTCGCTTCGATTGCAAAAACCTTTTTTAGGCCAAATGATAGTTCTGCACTATCCTCCTGGTCAGACTCCTTTCATTGCCGCGGTCACGCCGAGGCTGAAGTCGATTGGCACAGTAACCATCCGGAGACCAAGTTCTTTATCATACAAGAACAATGCAGTTGGGTTATTAACGATCAGGGTAAGTGTCCGCATGATTTCACCCGCAGTTTTCTCTTCTTCCACTTGCTCGGTGATGTACCAAGAGAGGAGTGCCTGCGTGGCATGATCGCTCTCTCCGATCGCTATGTCCATAAGCGTATTAATGCTTGCGGTGATCGACTGTTCATGGCTGAGAACCTTCATATATATATCAAGAAGCGAGGAGCATTCGAACGTTGGCCCGGCGATCGGCGCAAAGGTGACGGTTCCATTTTGGTCAGCGACGTATTCGCAGAACTTTATCGCATGGGCCATCTCTTCATGGTATTGCACCATGAACCATTTCCCCGATCCCTTATAGCCGAGTGCGGTTGCCTTGAACGACATAGACAGATACAGATACGCCGAGTATATCTCCCTGTTGATCTGCTGATTGATCGCCTCCTCCATTTTTTTTCCCAGCATGAGAACCTCCTTATTAACGTGCTTCGCAGGAAAACAGAACAACAATGTTTTAAAAAAATACATTTTGCATACGAGGAAAAGGGCCGCACTGCTTCTCCCCACGCTCCTGCCGCTCCGTTGAAGAGTCACCGCAGTATAACGGATGATAGGAATAGTAAGAAAAGATGGACGCTATTGAATTGTCCCCTTGCCTTTCCTTTCCGCCTGCCTGAACCCATTCGTCAAAGTTTGAGTGCCGACGCCGATACTCTTTTACGAACATATAACATTGCCCAAGCGATACCTGTCGCTCGAAGCGTTGACAACTTCCTCCCCTCCCCCGGCTCTCCGCTCGTTTCGCCTGCGATTCTGACAAGCGTACATCCAGAGTAATCGCCACAATTCATAAGATTCATTCCTCTCTTTCCGGTTTCCGACTGCTCTAACGTCATTAATGAACTCTTCCCGAAAAGAGCATGATAGTCAACGGGCCGAATAAAAATGGGTAAATCACCTACTATTATTAGAAAAAGTATCACCACCGCTCCTATTTTTTTCGGCATATTCATCCTCCCTTTAAAAAATGGGTTTTCAACTCTTTCTTTATTATTTTAGTTCAATACGTGTGCCAATGGGTGGGCGTCTTCCCGATGTGTCGAAACAAGCTCGAACTATCCACTTTGCTACGGGGTGTGGACTTCGACATTTAGAGCAGCAATGTATTGATGGACAACTCTTTGTTACAAACAGACAAATGGCGGGGCAGTTTTAAAATTTAGACTTGGAAAACTTCAGAGGGAGAGGTGAAGGAAAAGACGCAAAAACACTGTTAAAATAATAGACTAAACTTGCCGATTCGACGCTCCCGGAAAACAATAGAGTAAAGAGGTTGATTTTTAACTCTCCGAAGATGATAAATCACTCGGTTAATTTATGCAATAATGAAATATTTTGCCTTAGGCTTATGCACCACGTATATTCAATAAACTTTGTCTCCAATTGCAGCTTGCCGATGTAGCTCAGATGATAGAGCATTCGATTTGTAATCGAATGGTCGGGGGTTTGATTCCCTCCATCGGCTCTAGGAATTGGGTAGGTGCCCGAGCGGCTAAAGGGGATGGACTGTAAATCCATTGGCGTTGCCTACGGTGGTTCGAACCCACCCCTGCCCATATAATTAAGTTTGCGGGCATAGCTCAATTGGTAGAGCTCCACCCTTCCAAGGTGGCTGTTGTGAGTTCGAGTCTCATTGCCCGCTTTTTGAGGCGCCCATGTAGCTCAGCAGGTAGAGCACATCCTTGGTAAGGATGAGGTTCACCGGTTCGATCCCGGTCGTGGGCTTTTTCTTTGTACGGCGGGAGAACCAACAAAGCGGATAGTTTAACCCATACTTTATACTTTTTTCACCATATTCGGAGAGGTTTCCATGTCAAAGGAAAAGTTTGCACGTACCAAGCCCCATGTTAATGTCGGAACAATCGGCCATGTGGACCATGGAAAAACGACGCTTACAGCGGCCATCACCCGGGTTGCAGCAAGCAAGGGTTTGGCGAAATATATTCCCTATGATGAAGTCGCCAAGGCATCCGAATCGCAGGGGCGCCGTGATGAAACAAAAATTCTTACCATTGCTACTGCGCATGTCGAATATGAGACCGAGAGTCGGCACTATGCGCACGTAGATTGCCCGGGACACGCCGATTACGTCAAAAATATGATTACTGGCGCTGCTCAGATGGATGGCGCGATTCTCGTTGTCAGCGCTGCCGACGGTCCCATGCCCCAGACACGCGAGCATATTCTTCTTGCCCATCAGGTTGGTGTTCCGTACATTGTTGTCTACCTGAACAAAGTCGATATGGTAGACGATCCCGAGCTGCTTGATCTCGTGGAACTTGAAATCCGCGAACTTTTGACGAAGTATAAATTTCCCGGCGACGAGACGCCTATTATTCGCGGCAGCGCAATCCAGGCGCTCACCAATCCCGATGATCCCGAGAAGACCAAGTCAATCACGGAACTTTTGAATGCTATCGACACCTATATTCCTACGCCGCAGCGCGAAACCGACAAGCCGTTTCTCATGTCGATCGAGGATATCTTCTCAATCACTGGCCGCGGTACTGTTGCAACAGGCAGGGTGGAACGTGGCATGGTGAAGGTCGGCGATGACGTCGAAATCGTCGGTCTGCGCGACACGCGCAAAACCGTGGTCACTGGTGTCGAAATGTTCCGAAAACTCCTTGATCAGGCACAGGCCGGCGACAACATCGGAACCCTCCTTCGTGGGGTGGACAAAAACGATGTCGAGCGCGGCATGGTGTTAGCTAAACCGGGTTCGATTACTCCGCACAAGAAATTCAAGGCCAATGTGTATGTGCTTTCCAAGGAAGAAGGTGGGCGCCATACGCCATTTTTCTCTGGCTACCGGCCACAATTTTACTTCCGGACAACCGACGTTACAGGAAATCTTAAGCTTTCTGCCGGTGTAGAGATGATTATGCCGGGCGATAATGCCGAGCTCGAAGTTGAGCTCATTGGGCCGATCGCTATGGAAAAGGGATTGAGTTTTGCAATTCGTGAAGGCGGCCGTACGGTAGGTGCCGGCGTAGTTACCGAAATTGTGGAATAAGCGATTTTGAACATTTGTCGAACGGGAAACATCATAGTATGCCGAGAGAAAAAATAACGTTGGAGTGTACTTCCTGCAAACAACGCAATTACGAAACAACAAAAAATAAGCATAAGCATTCAGGGAGGGTGGAATTTACCAAATTTTGTTCCTTTGAGCGCAAACGGACGGTGCATAAGGAAGCGAAGTAAGCTAGGCAGCCGATCAGGTAAAGCGGCGAAAGAGTGAATTAAGGTATATTCTAAAGTTTATAGGTCTGTAGCTCAACTGGTAGAGTAGCGGTCTCCAAAACCGTTGGTTGGGGGTTCGATTCCCTCCAGGCCTGTTACTCTTCTGATAGAGGCAGTTATGCAGAAACTCATGCAATATTTGAAGGATGTTCGTTCGGAGATGCTGAAAGTAAGCTGGCCGACATGGAATGAGCTTACAGGGGCAACGGTTCTGGTCATAATTTTGAGTGTCATAATGGCGCTTTTCGTTTTTTTTTGCGATCGTTTACTCAGCGAAATCATGAAACTGCTTCTGCAGACCACCTGAATATTTCAATAAATAAGGACGACACATGGCAGTACGATGGTATGCGGTACATACCTATTCCGGTCAGGAAGCAAAAGTTTTTCAATTCCTGGACGAACTCATCCAGGCGGGTGACTTGGGCGAGAAATTAACGCAGGTACTTATGCCGACGCAGGATGTTGTTCAGGTGAAAAACGGCAGGAAGACAAAAACGACCCGAAAATTTTTTCCCAGCTACCTGCTCGTTGAGATGGAACTTTGCAAGGAAACAATGCATGCGGTCCAGAATGCCGCAGGTGTCATGGGGTTCGTCGGCGGAAATAGACCTCAAGCTCTCAAGGATGAAGATGTTCGCCGCATTCTCGGCCAGACGGAAAAGACAACTCGCCAACAGATTTCCGAAGTACCGTTTGAAATCGGCGATTCAGTCAAGATCAAAGAAGGACCATTCAAGGATTTTGATGGAACTGTCGAAGAAATCCATCCGGAAAAAGGAAAGATCAAAGTGATGGTGAGCGTGTTCGGCAGATCGACGCCAGTTGAGGTTGATTTCATTCATGTGAATCCAATCAGTTGATTTTAAAGGGAGCATACTGCTTTGGCTAAAAAAGTTGTTGCACAAGTTAAATTGCAGATACCCGGGGGAGCGGCAAATCCCGCACCGCCTGTTGGTCCGGCGCTTGGTCAGCAGGGCGTGAACATCATGGAGTTCTGCAAACAGTTTAATGCGCGGACGAAGGATGCAAACGGCATGATCACCCCGGTGGTCATTACAGTTTACTCTGACCGTTCGTTTACTTTTATTACAAAAACGCCGCCCACCTCTGTGCTGATTCTCAAGGAACTAGGCAAGGAGAAGGGGTCAAGTGTTCCAAATATGGAAAAAATTGGAACTCTCACTATCGCTCAAGTGAAGAAAATTGCCGAAATGAAACTGACAGATCTTAATGCCGTATCTGTGGAGGCGGCAATGAATTTGGTGGCCGGCACTGCTCGTAGCATGGGCGTTACTATTGAAAAATAGAATATTGAACAAGACGCGCTGGGAGACGAATCAACAATGAAACACGGCAAGAAATATAATGCGGTATACACGAAGGTTGATAAGACCAAGGAGTATGGTCTTGTAGAAGCAATTGAATTCCTGAAGGTGAACACGCAGGTAAAGTTTGACGAGACAGTTGAGGTCGCAGTGGTGCTCGGGATTGACCCAAAGAAAAGCGAGCAGGCGGTGCGTGGATCGGTAGTTCTACCGCACGGGATCGGGAAAACCGTTCGCGTACTTGCCTTTGCGCAGGGTGAAAAAGAAACCGAAGCGCGAGAGGCCGGGGCCGATTATGCCGGCGGCGACGATATTGCCAAGAAAATTCAGGAAGGATGGTTAGAATTCGATGCCGTCGTGGCTACGCCCGATATGATGAAGGTTGTGGGCAGACTCGGAAAGATTCTTGGTACGCGTGGTCTTATGCCTAATCCCAAAACCGGTACGGTTACCATGGAGATCGGTAAGGCGGTCAGGGAACTGAAAAAAGGCAAGGCCGACTTCAAGATTGAAAAAGCCGGTATTCTGCATGCAGCACTCGGCAAGCTTTCCTTTGAACCGCAGAAAATTGCGGAAAACATCAAGGCGTTCATGGAAGCGGTGCACAAAGCGAAGCCCCAGACCGCCAAGGGCGTATATGTGAAAAAAGTATACTTGACCAGTACCATGGGTCAGGGGCTAAAAATCAGTCAGGATGAGTTGAAATAATTCGGTCCGTTCCGGCCTGCCGACGAACGAAACCTCTATACCATTCAGTATCGTTATTATAATAAGAGGGCACTATAACGGGAAAACCTATGTCAACTAAAGTCGAACGTACTCTGGCGATTGAAAAACTTACAAAAGTGTTTTCCGGTGCGGCGGGCATCTATCTTGCGGACAATAATAAAATTTCCGTCTCACAGGTGATGAAGCTTCGCGTCAATGTTCGGAAAAAAGGAATGCGGTTCATCGTCGTCAAGAATTCTCTGGCCCGGATTGCTGCACAGCGGAGCGACAAAGAGTCGATTGCCGACTTTTTCAGGGGGCCGACGGCAGTCATTGTTGCTTCTGACGATGTCGCTGCGCCTGCCAGGATCATCAAAGATTTTCAGAAGGAAAATAAGAACCTTTTGGCCGTAAAGGCCGCCTTTGTCGACGGCTCAGTGTTTTCCGCCGACGAGGTTCTTAAACTCGCCGATATCCCGAATCATGAAGTGCTTCTTGCTCAGTTCGTCGGCTGCCTGAAGCAGCCGATGTCCCGATTAGCCGGGACACTTGATGGCATCATTACAAAACTGGTGGGAACGATCGACGCCGTTAAGGGTAAAAAAGTCAACACGTCGGCGCAGTCATCAATCAATCACGAAACAGACATTAACAGCTAAATTATCTTCCAACGGAGGTGTATGGTGGCTACTTTAACGAAAGAAGACATAATCGATGCGATCGGTGGAATGACTGTCATTGAGTTGTCCGATCTTATCAAGATGATTGAAACTAAATTCGACGTAAAAGCGTCAGCACCCGTGGCCGTATCGGCTGCTCCAGTGGGTGGAGCGGGTGCGGCAGCCCCGGTTGAGGAAAAGACGCAGTTCGATGTCATCCTCAAGTCTGTCGGGGAAAAAAAGATCAATGTCATCAAGGTCGTGCGCTCGGTTACCGCTCTTGGTCTCAAAGAAGCCAAGGATCTAGTTGAAGCTGCTCCCAAAGCGTTAAAAGAGGGAGTAAGCAAAGAAGAAGCGGAAAAGATCAAGAAGGAACTTGAGGAAAATGGAGCGCAGGTAGAAATCAATTAGAATCTGTCTCTGAGGCGTAGCGGAAATTACGCAATTTTTATCTCGCACAGTACTCTTCAATCGTGACACGGAACCCCGTAAATCTGGATATTCCGTGTCGTTTATTTATTTGTTTCAATCTGACAGCAAGCCGATCATACTAAAGGGGTTGTTTGAATGGTAGAGCGAAAAAGCTATTCTCGAATTAAGCGGACGGTGAAGTTGCCGAATCTGCTCGAAATTCAGACGAAGTCCTATGATTCCTTTCTGCAGCCGGATATACCACCGCGCTTGCGTAAAAAACAGGGATTGCACGGGTCGTTTTTGAGTTTGTTTCCGGTCAGCGATGTAAAGGGATACTATTCTCTCGAGTATGACGGCTACCGTCTGGGAACCCCAAAGTATACCTTGAAAGAGTGTAAGGAGCGCGGCATGACCTATGCTTCGCCGCTTAAGGTCGATATGTCCTTACTTGTTTTCGAGCAGGACGGCGAGACCAAAAAGTTCGTCGAAAAAATCGCCAATGAGGTATATATCGGTGAAATTCCTCTCATGACCGAGCGCGGTACCTTCGTGATCAACGGGGCAGAGCGGGTCATTGTAAGCCAGCTGCATCGTTCGCCGGGCATCACCTTCGACGAGGTCACCCACCCGAACGGGAAGAAACTTTTGACCGCCCGTATCATCCCGCAACGGGGGTCGTGGGTTGAAATCCTGCTTGATGTTGACGATATCCTGACGGTTAATATTGACCGCCGCAAGAAAATGCCCGCAACCGTACTGCTCCGCGCACTTGGCTACGGCAATGACGAGGAGATTATTGGCCTCTTCCATGATACAATCCGGTTCCAGGCCATTCCCGAGAATAAGGAGAAAATCACTGGCAAAGTGAATGCGCGGACGATATTCAATGAAGAATCGGGTGAAATCATCGTCGATGCAAACGAGGTCATCACCGATGATCACTGGAAAAAACTGCTCGCGATCAAAATCGATAGTGTCGAAATTATCAAGGACGTACTTTTTCCGGAAAACATGGTTGTACGCAACACACTTGCTGCCGATCCTACCAAGTCCGAAGAGGAAGCGCTTTTTCTCATTTATGCTACTATGCGGCCCGGTGATCCGCCCAATGTCGAGACGGCGCGCAATTTTATTCAGCGGCTTTTCTTTGACGACAAACGCTATGATTTGGGCAATGTGGGGCGCTACCGCATCAATACTCGTTTGGGAACCGTTCCCCCCGACGGCGTTACAATTCTAATGCGGGACGACTTCGTCGCAGCGTTCAAATACATCATTGGCCTCAATGCGGGCGTCGGGTTCATCGACGATATCGACCATCTCGGTAATCGCCGGGTGCGCTCGGTAGGCGAGCTTCTTTCCGCACAGTTTACCGTGGGTCTTACCCGCATGGTACGTACGATCAAGGAGCGTCTCAGCCTTCGTGATAATGAAAATGTAACACCCCAAGACCTCATCAACGCCCGCACTGTTTCAACGGTCATTCAAGCATTTTTCGGATCGAGCCAGCTATCTCAGTTTCTCGATCAGACCAACCCACTGTCCGAACTTACGCATAAACGGCGTGTGTCGGCGCTTGGTCCAGGCGGTCTTACCCGCGAACGTGCCGGCTTCGAAGTTCGCGACGTGCATCACACACATTATGGTCGCCTTTGCCCCATCGAAACGCCGGAAGGACCGAATATTGGTCTTATCGCCTCGCTCTCGACGTTTGCCAGGGTCAATGATTTCGGATTCATCGAAACCCCTTATCAGAAGGTAGAAAACGGCATAGCAACTGGTAACGTGGAATTCCTGACCGCTGATCAGGAAGACAATTACATCATCGCGCAAGCTAATACTCCGCTCGATGAAAAGGGCAAAATCAAGGAGGCCGAGGTGTTCGCCCGCTACCGGGGCGATTTTCCGGTTGTGGCGCCTCAGGAAATAACTTATATGGATATATCGCCGATGCAACTCGTTTCCATCGCCGCCGGCCTTATTCCTTTCCTTGAACACGACGATGCGAACCGCGCCCTCATGGGATCCAACATGCAACGCCAAGCAGTTCCACTCCTGCGTACCGAAGCACCGCTTATCGGTACCGGCGTAGAAGCGCGCGCTGCATTCGATTCTGGCTGCATGATTATTGCAAAGAATGCCGGTGTGGTCGAAAAGGTAGATGCGAATAAAATCATCATCCGGAAGCAGAAGGAAAAAAGCGTTGACGATGTGCTCGGCCTTACCGAATTCGATACCTACGAGTTGATTAAATACGAGCGCTCCAACCAAGATACCTGTATTAATCAAGTGGTTCGGGTGCATGCTGGCGATAAAATCAAGTCGGGCGATGTGCTCGCCGACGGCCATGCAACAAGCCAGGGAGAACTTGCTCTCGGGCGCAATGTAATGGCGGCTTTCATGCCGTGGCGTGGGTACAATTTCGAAGACGCTATCATCGTTTCCGAACGCCTTGTCGCCGAAGATGTTTATACTTCGGTCCATATTGAAGTCTTCGAGACCGAAGTACGGGATACCAAGCGCGGACCGGAGGAATTAACGCGGGAAATTCCGAACGTTTCCGAGGATGCACTGCGCAATCTCGATGAGACGGGAGTTATCCGAGTCGGCACCGAGGTTGAAGCCGGCGATATTCTGGTCGGCAAAGTAACTCCGAAGGGAGAGACGGAGCTTTCGCCGGAAGAGCGTTTGCTCAGGGCGATTTTCGGCGAAAAGGCGGGAGATGTGCGCGATTCTTCGCTCAAGGCTACTCCTGGTCTCAAAGGCGTGGTGATTGACACTCGGATTTATTCGCGCAAGGAGAGAGATAAACGTTCCAAAAAAAAAGACAAGAAGCGCATCGATGATGTAAAGGACGAGATTACTACCCAGATAGCCGAGGTCACGAAGGTGCGGTTCGAGCGCATCGCCGAGGCGCTTGTTGATACCCAGACGTGCGAAATTACCAATTTGCATACCGGCGAAATCGTGATTCATGCCGGGAAGAAGTGGACCAAGGCGATGGTGCAGAAGCTGGATTTCGGCACACTTGCTTTCCAGAACGGTTTTTGCGATGATACGAAGCGCAGCAAGCGTGCCGAAGAGATACTCTTTTATGCAAACGACCTGATCGCGAAGCTCGAAGATAAACTCGACAAGGAGATCGACAAGGTTGTGCGTGGCGATGAACTGAAACCCGGCGTTCTGCAGCTTGTCAAAGTCTATGTGGCGAAGAAACGCAAACTTTCGGTCGGTGATAAGATGGCCGGACGACATG
>Ga0187875_10003254_pt1 | contig 11535 bp, 9 predicted proteins | sample June2016WEW_17_1_2_FD_132978 | JGI IMG/M metagenome (GOLD analysis project Ga0187875, IMG submission 132978) | Peatland microbial communities from SPRUCE experiment site at the Marcell Experimental Forest, Minnesota, USA - June2016WEW_17_10 | ecosystem: Environmental > Terrestrial > Soil >... | reverse complement strand
GGCGGTTCGCGCCGGACGGGGTGGCCACCGGCATCGTCTGGACGGCGAACATCCGCACGCTGCGGCACACGATCGAGGCCCGGACCGACCCGGGGGCCGAGGAGGAGATCCGCCTCGTGTTCGGCAAGATCGCCGAGATCATGCGGGCCGAGGCGCCCGCCCTGTTCGCGGACTACGAGGTTAGGGACGGGGCCTGGGTGCCCCGATGGCGGAAAGTCTGAGGGGTGGCAGGTCTGGGCCGGTCAGGCGGGCAGCCATGCCTCGGCGTCCTCGTGCGGATCACAATGCAGGTGCTCGTCTGAGGCCCGGTGGGCCAGCACCCGCAGCGTGGCCCGGACCATGCCGGGCGGGCCGCTGAGGAACACGTCGCAGTCCTGCCAGCCGGCCTGCTGCCGTACCACGTCGTGCAGCAGGCCGTGGCGGCCCTGGGCGCCGGGGTCGTCCGACAGTGCGGTGATCACCTCCAGCCGCGGGCACTGCGACTCCAGCCGGGCCAGGTCGGCCAGGTCATACAGGTCCCGGCGACGCCGGGCCCCGGCAAACAGCCGGACCCGGCGGGTGGCCCCGCTGCCCTGCTGAACGGCCAGGCCCTCGATGATCGCCTTGATCGGCGCGAAGCCGGTGCCGCCGGCGATGCACAGGATGTCGCGGGCTGAGCCGTGGTCCACGACCATGGTGCCCCGCGCTGGTCCCAGCAGCACCGTGTCGCCCGCTCTCGTGTCGTGTACCAGCGCCCTGCTGACCTGCCCGCCAGGAATGGCGCGGATGTGCAGGTCCAGCGTGCCGTCGGGCCGGGCCGCGTTGGCGATGGAGTAGTTCCGCCAGACCCGCGGCCAGCGCAGGACCTGGACGCTCAGGTATTGGCCGGGCTGGTAAGGAAATGGCTGGCTGGGCCGGATGGTGAGCACGGCCAGATCGGGGCAGCGGCGCTCGTGCCGGATCACCTCCGCGACCCACCACGGCGGCTCACCAGCCGCCTCCTGGGCCGCCGCGGCCATCACCGAGCAGATGCGGCTGACCGCCGTATGCCAGGCGGCCGCCGTTTCCTGATCCCAGGCCGGCCCGTTGACCAGGCGCAGCGCGGCGGCCAGCGTCTCGCCGAAGGCCTGGTAGTGCCGTTCCTGAACGCCGTACTTCCGGTGGTCTCGACCCAGTTCCGCCAGATACTCGTGCAGCGACGGCGGGTTGTCGATGCTCCAGACACACCGGGCCAGCGCTGAGCTGAGCGCCCTGCGCTGCTCGTCCATGGCGAGCGGGAACATCGCGCGCAGTTCCGGGTTGGCCGTGAACAGAAGGCTGTAGAAATACGCCATCTCCCTATCGGCGGCCGGGCCGGCGTCCGCGAGGGTTCTTTTCAGGATTGTGTAATCAGGCGTGGCTGGCCGGTAACTGAAATTGGAGCATTCTTTTCCGGCCCCGGGTGCGGCCGTTGCGGCATGTGCACACGAGGTGGCGGCGGGGAGCCCGGCGCCCTGGTATGGGGTTAGGGGCTGCCCCAAGGGCTGGCGCTGACCAGGAAGGATGCCTGGATCCTGCGCGGAGGGCCGGGCCGGGCCGGCGCCCGTGGGGCCTAACCGGCCCGGGCCGGTTAGGCCCGCGGCGGAGTTTTGCGCCGGTTCCTCCTCGGGAATGCCTTCGCCGGGTGTAATCGCCACGCCCTGAATTGTGGCATCCGCGCATGCTATCGACAAGTGATTCCGGGTAAGCCCCGATCGGCACCGGGCCTGCCGCTAAATAGCCGCCTCTGAATACTAAATTACGTAGTGAGTAAGGACAATTCCTGCGGCCGGATGGGCTTCCGGCCTGCTCGCCCTGTTCGCTTCTGGCCGCCCCTCGCCGCCCGCCTCAGCGGCCAGATCCCGGCCCACCGGACCTGCAGTAGAAGACAGGGGGCCGGCCGTTAGGCTGATGGCCTGCCCGGCAAGAGGCGCTGTCCGTCCCGCGAAGCGACGACGCCGCGCATCGAGGGAGGCCGCGATCGTGAACGCCGATCCCGTCAGCGTGCCGGGCGTCCCGATGCCCGCGGCGTTCATCGGTCACGGCAACCCGATGAACGCCCTCGAGGTCAACCGCTACACCACTGCGTGGAAGGCCTTCGGGCAGGCGGTGCCGCGGCCCCGCGCCATCCTCGTCATCAGCGCACACTGGTACATCAACGCCACCGCCGTCACTGCGATGGCCAGGCCGCGGACCATCCACGACTTCTACGGGTTCCCCGCACCGCTGTTCGAGGTGCAGTACCCCGCACCCGGGCTACCCGAGCTGGCCGCAGAGATCAGCGACCTGGTCCATCCCACCTGGGTAGGTGCGGACATCGACAGCTGGGGGATCGACCATGGCACATGGTCGGTGCTGACGCACGCCTTCCCCGACGCCTCCATCCCGGTTGTCCAGCTCAGCGTCAACGCCGACAAATCGCTGGACTACCACCTCCAGCTCGGCGCCAGGCTGGCACCGCTGCGGGAGCGGGGCGTGCTGATCATCGCCAGCGGCAATGTCGTGCACAACCTGGGCGGGATGGACTGGAACCTCGCCGATGACGGCTACGACTGGGCTCAGCGGTTCGACGAGGACGCCAAGGCCCGCATGCTGACCGACCCGGCAGAGTTCGTGACCCTTGACGCCCACCGCGACTTCGGCCATGCGGTGCCGACAGCCGACCACTTCATCCCCGCCGTGTACCTGGCTGGCCTGGCGTCAGCCACCGGAACACCGGATACCGGCGTCCTGGTTGACGGCTACGCCTACGGATCGCTGTCGATGACGGCTTACACGATCGGCGTCTCCTGCCCCCATGCCGCCGGCGAGGGGGGATCCCCGCAGCCGCCGCCCGGTCTCCCACCAGACGAGTCCAACATCTGACACCCAGCATCCGGGGGCCGACCCCCCGGGGGCAGGCGGCCGGTCGCACGGGCTGGCCGGTCGCACGGGCTGGCCGGTCGCACGGGCTGGCCGGGCGCAGCACCGGGCGCGGTCAGTCCTACGATGATGCGATGACGTCAGCCGGGTATCTCCGCTTTCCTCATATCCACGGTGACCTGCTCACCTTCGTGGCCGAAGACGACGTGTGGCTGGCGCCGATGGACGGTGGCCGGGGCTGGCGGCTGTCCGCGGACCGGGCCGAGGCTGCCAGCCCGCGGTTCTCCCGCGATGGGCGCTGGGTGGCCTGGACCAGCTGGCGCGATGGCCCGGCAGAGGTGTACCTGGCCGGGGTGGACGGTGAGCCGGGCCGCCGCCTCACCTACTGGAGTGACCAGCTCGCCAAGGTGTGCGGCTGGACGCCCGAGGGCCACATGCTGGCCCTGAGCGCGAGCGGCCAGGCCTTCGAGCGGCAGGGCTGGGCGTACGCGGTGCCGGTCGATGGCGGCGCACCGCAGCGGCTGCCGTTCGGCCCGGTCGCGGACGTGACCCTGGAGCAGAGCGCCCGCGCCCTGCTGAACGGCAGCTGGGGACGTGACCCGGCCTTCTGGAAGCGGTACCGGGGCGGAACCGCCGGACGGCTCTGGACGTCGGCGGACGGCGCACCGTTCCAGCGCATCCTGGCCGACCTGACCGGGCAGTTCGCTAGTCCCATGCTGGTCGGTGACCGCCTCGCGTTCCTGTCCGACCACGAGGGCACGGGCAACGTGTACTCGTGCCGGCTGGACGGTTCCGGCCTGCTCCGGCACACCGACCACGACGGCGAGTACGCCCGGCAGGCCACCACGGACGGCAGCCGGGTGATTTACCAGGTCCGCGGCGAGCTGTGGATGCTGGACAACCTCGCGCCGGACAGCGAGCCCCGGCCGCTGAGTGTCAGCCTGGGCTCGGCGTCCACCGCACTGGCCCCGCGCCTGATCTCGGCCGCGGATCACCTGGGCGACCTGTCTTGCGACTACACCGGCCTGGCCAGCGTGATCGAGGTCCGGGGCACGGTGCACTGGCTCACTCACCGCGACGGACCGGCCCGGGCGCTGGCCGTCGAGCCTGACGTCCGTGCCGGGATGCCCCGGGTCCTGGGCCGTGACGGCCTGGTCGTGTGGGTCAGCGACGCCGGGGGCGAGGACGGACTCGAGGTCGCACCGGCCGATGGCGCGGAGGCGTCAGGGGCCGGATCCACGGGCGCGGACTCGCCCGCGGGCGGCCCGCGCCGGCTCGCCGCGGGGGAGCTGGGGCTGGTCAACGGGCTGGCCGCCGCGCCCGACGGGTCCACGGTCGCGGCGGCCGCCCGGGACGGGCGGCTGCTGGTGGTGGACATCGGCTCCGGGGCGGTGCGGCAGCTGGCCCAGTCGCCGGACGGGGCCATATCCGGGCTGGCCTACTCGCCGGACTCGGCCTGGCTGGCCTGGTCGCATCCCGGCCCGCAGCCACTCAGCCGGATCCGGATTGCCCGGCTGGCCGACGACGAGATCGTGGACGTGACCGACGGCCGCTTCGTCGACTCCGAGCCGGTCTTCACCGCGGACGGGAAGTACCTGGCCTTCCTGTCCGCGCGCATCTTCGACCCGGTGTACGACGCGCACTTCTTCGACCTGTCGTTCCCGTTCGGGTCCCGGCCGTACCTGGTGCCGCTGGCCGCGGACACACCGTCCCCGTTCGGGCCGCTGCCCCAGGGACGGCCCGTCGGGAACGGGCCGGACAAGAACGGGGACAAGGGCGGGGCTGACGGCGGGGTCAAGGCGGGCGCGGGCGCCGATGGCGAGATCGTGGCCCGGGACGACGACCAGCCGGACGGTGAGGACGACACGCCGCCTCCCGTGCGGGTAGACGCGGAAGGCCTGCCCACCCGGGTGGTCAGCCTGCCGGTGGCCGAGTCGCGGTACGCGTCGCTGCGCGCGGTGACCGGTGGCTTCGCCTGGCTCAAGGAACCGGTCATCGGGGTGCTGGGCGAAGGGGCGGCGGTACCGGACGGCAAGCGGCCCCGGTCCTCGCTGGAACGCTTCGACCTGGCCCGCCGCAAGACCACGGAGCTGGTGGGCGGGCTGGACTGGTTCGAGGTCAGCGGGGACGGCGAGTGGCTGGTCGTCCACGACGGCAGCGAACTGCGGGTGGTCCCGTCCCAGCGGAAGGCAGATCCGGACGGTGGGGACAGCGTGCAGGTCGACCTGTCCCGTGCCCGGTTCATCGCCGACCCGGCGGCCCTTTGGCGGCATGCGTTCACCGAGGTCGGACGCTTCATGCAGCATGACTTCTGGGTCCCCGACATGGGCGGGGTGGACTGGCGCGGCACCCTGGAGTCCTACCGGCCGGTGCTGGACCGGATCGGCACTCCTTCGGAGTTCGCCGACCTGCTCTGGGAGGTCGTCGGCGAACTGGGCACCTCCCACGCCTACATCCGGCCCGGGGCCACGCCGGGCAGCGGCGGCAAGGGCCAGGTCGGGCTCCTCGGGGCGGACTTGTCCCGGGACCCGGACGGCCGGTGGCGGATCGACCGGGTGCTGCCCGGCGAGTCCTCCGACCCGCGGGCCCGCGCCCCGCTGGCCGCCCCGGGCGTGACGGTCCGGCCCGGCGACGTGCTGCTGGCGGTGGACGGCCGGCCGGTGGACCCGGCCGTCGGGCCGGGGCCGCTGCTGGTCGGCACCGCCGGCCGGCCGGTGGAGCTCACCGTGGGACGCGACGGCGAGCCGCCCCGGCGTTTCGCGGTGACCCCGCTGGGCAGCGACCGCCGGCTGCGCTACCAGGACTGGGTAGCCGAGAAGAGGCACCGGGTCCGCGAGCTGACGGATGGCCGCGCCGGGTACCTGCACATCCCCGACATGATGGGGGAGGGCTGGGCGCACTTCAGCCGGGACCTGCGGGTGGAGATGGCGCAGTCGGCGCTCGTCGTGGACGTCCGGTCCAACCGGGGTGGCCACGTGTCCGAGCTGGTCATCGAGAAGCTGGCCCGCCGGATCATGGGCTGGGACATCCCGCGCTGGATGACCGCGGCCACCTATCCGCGGGACGCGCCGCGCGGCCCGATGGTGGCGCTGGCCGACGAGAACGCGGGCTCGGACGGCGACATCGTGACCGCCGCCATCCGCATCCTGGGACTCGGCCCCGTGGTGGGCACCCGCACCTGGGGCGGGGTGATCGGGATCGAGTCGCCGTTCGTCCTGGTGGACGGCACCGCGATGACCGTCCCGCGGTACGCCATCTGGCTGGATGGCTTCGGCTGGGGGGTGGAGAACCACGGCGTGGACCCCGATGTAGAGGTGCTCATCTCACCCCAGGACTGGGCCGAGGGCCGGGACGTGCAGCTGGAGACCGCGGTGCGGCTGGCCATGGAGGCCCTCGAGACTAGGCCGTCGGCCACCCCGCCGGACACGTCGGACCACCCGTCCAAGGCACGCCCGCCGCTGCCGCCCCGCCCGCGGCGCTAACCCGGGCCGCCACCGGCGGCTCGGCGCCGCTGCGCCGCGGCGGTAGGGGCCTGCACTGGTAGAGCGCCTGGCGGGAGGGGGCTGCGGCGGGAGGGGGCTGCGGCGGGAGGGGCTGCCGACGAGACAGCCGCGCCCCGCCCGCCGCGGAGAGTGGCGATCACGGCACGCCCGGCGCATCATGGAGCTGGGCAGCACGGGGCGCAGGGTCTGTCCTGCGCCCGGGTGCCGACGTGGCGAAGGAAGCGTGAATCCCATGCCCGCTGACGCGCAGTTCCAGCTGAAGGCCCGGTACCCCGCCAACCTGGACCGCTGCCGGCGGTGCGGCGCCCCGCGCACCCTGCACGGGGACGACGGGAGTTGCGGGCTCTCGTTCTCGCTGGGCAGCCGGGTCCTGGCCCTGCTCGTCACGCTCGGCGGCCTGCTCGCCCTGCTCGGCAGTGCGGCCTGGCTGCTGGCCACCGCCCCCGCGATCAACGCGGCCTCGGTGCTCGCCTTCGCCTGCCTGGTCGTCCTCGTGCTCGCGGGCGCCGCGCTGGCCCTGACCCGCCGCGGCTAGCGGGGTCACCGGCGGTACCTCCGCTCAGGAGGGTGAGGCGGGATCGCCGCGCCTGTGAGGACGACGAGGACTATGCAGGCTGAGGATCGATCTCGTAGTGCAGCGAGACGATGCCGTCTGTCGTGACACGTGCGTCCAACAGCCGCAGTCGAGTCGGGAGCTGGCCCGGCAGAAGGGGAACGCCGTCGAAGGTGGTCGGCGTTCCGAGGCCGCCGACCAGTGACGGCAACAGCATCAGGTGAAGCTCGTCAACGAGCCCGGAACGCAACAGCGCACCGTTGAGGCCGCCTCCGGCTTCCGAGACGACACACGTCGCTCCGAGCCGGTCCTTCATCATGCGCAGGGCGTCGCCCAGGTCGACCGGTCCGTCGCCAGCGACGAGATAGGGGACATCCTCGCTCCGTAGATGCGCCAAGTACGGCGCCGGTGTCGCGTGCGACACGATGACCAGCAACCGTCTGCCCGCGTCTCCCTTGTATGTCCATCTGATCCGGCCGCGGCCGTCGACGACCGCGAACCACCGGCAGTTGGCCTCGGCGGGCAGGAAGTCGTCATAGAGCGTCGCGATGTCGCCACTCGGCGCGGGCAAGCCCGTGATCGGCCCGTCCGCATCCGCAGCGAATGTTCCGCTTCCCTCCAGAACCACCTGGGGCGCGTACCGCCGCTCGATCTCCGCGCGGCGTGCTGCGAACATCCCGTCCGCGCTGCCGGGATGAATGGAGTCCCACATTTTTCCCGCGGCTTCGTCCAGCAACCGGCTAGCGCGGTTGAGCGTCACCCGCCCATCAGCTGAGGCGGTCACCGACACCACAAGCCGCGGCCTGGCCGAGCGAGCCGTACGGACATCCGGTGCGGTGTCCACCATCGACCCTCCCATATCGTCGCAACCAGCTTGCGGTTTGATCGTCCATACACTAACCAGCACATCCGACGAGCTCCCTCCAGCGCTTCCAGCCGGGACGGCTCTTCCTTGGAGCCGGGCTCGAAACCTGCGCGTCTGATGGCACCTGGGGGGCCGGCCTGGGAGAACGCTGGTGCAGGCGGACCAGGCGCCCGGCCTCCGAGGCCCAAACGCCGTTCCGTGATCAAACGAATAGTGTTGCCGGGACGACACCAATCGTCTGATCACGCTGGTGGGGTGCCCAGCGTCAGGCCACGTCGGCAACACCAGCCACGCAGGCCACAAAGATACCGGCGGCTCGGGGACCCGGGGCCTTCGTGGTCGGAAAGGGCTGCGGGCACAGCCCCTTTCGTTGCCATTCTGAGCGGGCAGGGAGGGGAATGGCCGGCGGGGCCAGCTTGTGCGCGCCGATGGGCATGTTCTTATCGTCCGGACGGGAAAAACCGTGATGACCGGGCCCCGGGCAACGAAGCCGTCGCGGTGCCGGTGGCGACCGTGTGCCCGCGCCTGCGGCCGGGTGACCTCAGGGCTGGTTAGAGGTGGTTAGAGGGGGCTTGTGTAGCTCCCCAGCCAGTGCAGCTTCAGCCAGAGGAGGGCGGCGGTCCAGGCGCCGCTGACCTCCAGGATGCCGACCAGGACCAGCAGGCCGCCGCCGATCCGGGCGATGAGCTGGGCGTGCCGCCGGGCGAACTGGAACGCGGTCACGCCCCGCTGGAAGGCCAGGGCCACGATGATGAACGGGATGCCCAGGCCGAGGCCGTAGATGAACGCGAGCACGGCGCCGCGGACCGCCGTGCCCGAGGTGAAAGCCAGCGACAGCACGGCGGACAGGGTGGGGCCGACGCACGGAGTCCAGCTCACCGCGAAGAGCACCCCGAGCAGCGGGGCGCCGATCAGGCCGGCCCGGGGCCGGATCGAGGGCCGGGCGATCCGGCCCGTGATGGGAAAGCGGTCGAACACCCCGGCGAACATCAGGCCCAGCACGATCGTGACCGCGCCCAGGATCTGGGTCACGCCGGCCTGGTGGCGCACCAGCACCAGCCCCAGGCCACCGAAGGCCAGGCCCTCGGTGGCGAACACGAGCGAGAAGCCCAGCACGAACAGCGTGGTGCCGAGCAGGGTCCGGCCCCGCGTGGAGCCCGTGAGCCCGCTGGTCCGCGCCCCGGTCGCGGGGGCGCCTTGCGCCCCCGCGGACCTGGCCGCGCCCGCGCCGGCCGAAGCCTCGCTGGCCGGGCCGGCCACGGTCGTCCCGTCGGGTGCCACCGCCACCCGCTCCGTGGCGGCCGCCTCGGCACGCTGCGCATCCGTCCCGGACATGCCGGTCACGTAGGACAGGTAGCCCGGGACCAGCGGCAGGACGCACGGCGACAGGAACGTGAGCGCGCCGGCCGCCGCCGCGATCGGCGCGGCCAGGATCAGCGGTCCGGACTGGACCAGGTGCTCGATCCCGCCACCCATCGGCACGCCTCCTGTTCGGGCCCCAAACTACCGGTTCCCCGGCCGGCCATCGGTGGGTGGCCGCCCCCGGTGGCCATTGCCCGGCTCCAGCCCCGGATCTACTGTTCGGGTTAGCTCGGCTGTTGGTTTGCGGAGAACTGTGTGCGATCGCGTGCGGTCGTGCGCCCTTCACGGCAGGCCGCCAGCCTTTGGCGCCGACCTGTCCTTCGCCCCGCAGGAACTCGCGGCGGGGGCGCAGTTCACCGACCGCGGGCCGCAGAAGAGCCCCGTCACGATCATGCGCGAGAACGGTGCCAACTACGTCCGGATGCGGCTGTGGGTGAACCCAACTGCGGGCTATAACGATCTGTCCGTGGATCTGGCTCTGGCCCGGCAGGTGCACGCGGCCGGAATGAAAGATCTTCCTGGACATCATGTACTCCGACTTCTGGGCCGACCCGACCAAGCAGAACATCCCGGCCGCGTGGCAGGGGCAGGATCTGGCCCAGATCACCGCGACGGTGCAGTCGTACACCCAGCAGGTGATCGGCGCGTTCGCGAAGCCACCGGCCGATCTCGGCCATGCGGCAGAACGTGGACGCGCGCTGGCCACCCAGCTCTACAAGAAGATCGTTATCGCGGAGACTCAGTACCCGTGGACGCTGGCCAGCGGGAACTCTCCGATCGGCGACAGCACCGGCAACTTCGTGTGGGAGCCGAGCCAGCTCTCCGCCGGCCACCGGCCAGTCCCGGCCGTGGGAGCCCGGGACCGGCATCGGCACCCCGAACGCCAACCTCACGCTGTTCAACTCCCAGGGCGTGGCCCTGCCGTCGGTCGGGATCCGGAATCCGGCCGCCGTGTGCCAGACCTATGACCCCAGGGTCGTGCCGTGTGTTGTGGGCTGAGCTAGTCCGGGGGGCGACCCCCTGGGCCCCCGCCATCTGCGGCGGATACCCGGTGGCTTGCGGCCTAGGCACAGCTCAGCCCGGGATCGGGAGGATCAGCGTGGGGCCTGGTCAGGCGTGTGGTGAGGGGCGCTGAGCCGGAACAGGTTGACGATCTGGCAGAGCAGGGCCAGGGCGGTGAGCAGGCCCATGCCAAGGGACGCGCCGCTGCCCCCGCTGTTCACGAACGCCGCGCCGCTGGCCGCCGCACCCAGCACGGCCAGCAGGCTCACCACCGAGGTGACCACGAAGAATCCGGAGCGGGCCACCACGGCCCGGACCATCAGCGCGATGGAGCCGAGCAGCAGGAGGAGGCCCAGCCCGGCGTGCACCGCCAGCGAGGCCGGACCGTTCGCCAGGGCCCGGCCGGCCGCGGCGAGCATGCCGCCGCCGTGATCACGGGCGGGCACGGTGACGTACAGGTTCACCGCGATGCCCAGCGCGTACTGGACGAGCAGCGCGACCGCAAGCCCGAGGCTGGACCGGCGGACGGCCTCGTCACCGCCCGCCCTCAGCCGGGGTTCGGGGCGCCGCGCTACAGAGATTCCGGACGTGCCTGCCGTCTCGTGCACGGTGATTCACCACTTCCAGCAGATGATTGCGATATAACAGTGTTCTTAGCAGAGATGATTTCGCATCGCAAGTATTTTGCTGAGTGATAGTATTGGGCGGTGCAAGACACCACGCAAGGCTCCGCTCCCGAGGCCGCGGAGCGTGACGCGGCCACCATCTCCGCCACAGCGGCCGGCGTCCATGCAGGCGGGGAGGCAGGCGGTGAGGTCCCGGCCGTCCCCGGGGACCATCTGGCCTTCCTGCTCGTGCAGCTGGGGCTGCACGGGGCACGGCGGTTCGCCGAGCGGCTAGCGCCGCTCGGCCTGGAGCAGCGGCACGCCGGGATGCTCATCCGGCTGGCTGCGAACCAGGGCCGGTCCCAGCAGGCCATCGCCGAGATGATCGGGGTGAACGCGACCCGGATGGTCTTCCTGGTAGACGAGCTGGAAGAGCACGGCCTGGTCGAGCGCAGGCGCAATCCCGCCGACCGCCGCTCCCACGCGCTCTACCTGACCGAGCAGGGCCTGGCCACGGTGGACCAGGTCCGGGCGGTGACCGCCGAGCACGAGGCGGAGTTCGGCGCCGGGCTCACCGAGGCGCAGCGCGCCCAGCTGGTCAGCCTGCTCCGCCTGGTGGCGGAGGAGCAGGGGCTGCACCCCCGGGGGATGCCCGGCCCGGCCCCGGGCCGGGCGCCGCTGCCCTGCTGACCCCGGGCCACCCGGCCGCCGACCGGGCGGGCCTCCACGCCGGCCACCGAGAGGCCGGCCACGGCGAGCCGTTCGGCGGCGTCCTGGCCCCCCGGC
>Ga0187875_10003252_pt1 | contig 11536 bp, 7 predicted proteins | sample June2016WEW_17_1_2_FD_132978 | JGI IMG/M metagenome (GOLD analysis project Ga0187875, IMG submission 132978) | Peatland microbial communities from SPRUCE experiment site at the Marcell Experimental Forest, Minnesota, USA - June2016WEW_17_10 | ecosystem: Environmental > Terrestrial > Soil >... | reverse complement strand
TTTCCATGGCTTCGGGAGCCAGGCCCCAGTTGTCCAATCCGGTTTGAATTGTACGGCCCGAAACGGTGGCGGCATCCTTGCCTTCAACCTTGACCATGCCAAGACCGCTGTTTTGCTTCAGGTTTTCCGTCAAACGCGTTATCCACTTTGAAGCGTCGCCTTTTGTGCGGGTGTAGTTGCGCAACCGCCCGATAAAAACAGTCAGGATAGCCGCCTCCAGAAAAATGAGCAGCGCGAGAATCGCTTTTTCGATCAGGATCAAAATCGGCGCGAGAAAAGAGATGAAATGAACCATATTTCCTCCTTACTATTTGATAGTTCATAGAGTTAATTGATAACAAAGGTAACCGGTACATTGATTTAAACCGGCAATATCCCGCCCCGCCGATGCGAGGATATGGCGCAAAGGGGATAAATTGACTATTGCGCCGACGTTGAAACCGATTTCGGTCCCCGAATACCCTTTCTGCTCGGTAACGGCGAAGAGTTCCGCCCCGAGGGTAAGAGCGTTTGACAAATCCCGCTGGCCTTCCCATCCGAACAACCAGAAGTTTTCCGAAGGTTGCTCGATGGACGCCTGATAACCGCCGCCGCCATAGGTGGTCCAGGGTCCGAAACTCTTCTGGAGCCAGAGCGGGAGAAAGATTTGCGCTTTTCCGACACCGAGCCCTTTCCAGGAATCTCCGGTTGGGAGCACGACTGCCGGATAGATCGAAAATTGCGGCCATATAACGGATTCCTTGAGAAATCGGTACTTTACCCCGTATGTGAGATCACCCGGACCATAGTCGAGATTATCATGTACGACAGAGTTGACGGATAACTGGGCCATCGCTGAGATCTGCACCTCAGGCAGCAAACCATAGTTGGCTTCGACAGAGGGGACCGATCCGAAAATGGCCTTGTTTTCATTCGACAATTGCGAAGCAAAGTAAATCTCCCAGTGGCGGTATCCAACGGGTTCAGGGTCGTCGGTAACGAACGGCGGACCGGCGGTAATCGAGACATCCGCTGCAAGAAGCAACGCCAGAAAACAGACCGGGATGTGATATCTATTATCATTGCGCAAAAATCGTACTCCAAAGGTCGGCGCTATCTTTCTCCCGGAGCAACCTCAAGCACCACAAAGCTCCCGGGCTTAATCGGCGCGCGAGGTTCCGGGTGTTCCGCCGTGGGCGCCGGCGCCGCGCCGTATTCCGCTGCCGGCAGATACAGGTAGTGCGTTTTAGGGTTGAGCGCCATGGTTCTCGCGCCCTTCTGCGTCAGGATATTCTCCAGAACCTCGTAGGCATTACTCTCCGGCTTTTGTTGAATGACGGTGATCGTTCCATCGCCATTCGAACTGAAGGCGCGCCGCGTACCCGGATCGAATACCGCCGCGTCGACGCGATCGCCGATGGGCGGCGTTGCTATCACCTTCCCGCTCGACGCGTCCATAACGACCATCATCTTATTATGGCACCCGATAAACAGCCGATGGTCCTGATTATCGATTGCCATTGCGGAGGGTTCAGCGCCGGGCGCCACGGGCCACCTCTTTTCAACCTGCATCGATGCGGTATTGATTACCGCAACCTGATCCTTATCTTCAAGGTTCACAAATAATTTTCCCTCGCCATTTGAGGCTGGAAATTCAGGTTTGCCGCCTAACGGGATCGTCGCCACGACGGAGTCGTTTCTCGTGTCGATGATCGTGGCGTTCCCGGTTTTGCCGTTACAGGTGAAAATGCAGCGCGAAAAGGAGTCGTAGATGATGGCGTCGGGGTTGAGGCCGGAGACGTGGATTTTTTTGAGAACGGCAAGCGTCGTTAAATCCGCGACCGTCACCGCGGTATCCTTCCCGTCGCTTATATAAGCCTTGTTACGTTCCCGCACGAGCGCAATGCCATGCACGCCCCTGGTGTCGGGAATGACGCCGATTTGAGTATGCGTCGCGACATCTACGACCTGCACCTGCATATTGTGCGACACGAACAGGCGGCCGGTCGAATCATCGACCGTGCAGTAGTCCCACCCGCCGTTGCCGGTAAGGGGTATCCTGTTTATGATCGAATATCCCGATGCCGGCGGCATCTCTCCGGCTGCGACACCGAATGCAAGAAGTCCGGAATAGCCAAGCATGATAAGCGAGTTCTTCATAGTTTCTCCGTTAGCAAAGTCTTCTGTTCGTCCATCATCTTGTCGAATAACTTTTTATAAAGCTTTTAAAATCAGCCGCTATTTTGTTAATGTTACTGAATAAAGAACCGTGCCCTTTGTGTTAATGGCGCTCACCGTCATTTCATTCTGGCTCACGTTAACCAACATAAAGCCCGCCTCGGAGGACATGAATTGAGTTCCCTCCGTTTTTTTAACCGGACGCGGTTCCCCGCCACATCCGGAGACAAAGAAATTTACTTTGCTTTTTTTGGAGGTAATGTGTTCAAGATCGTGATCGTGACCGCTGAAATATGCATCGACATTGTACTTCGCGAAGATTGGTTCAAAACGACCGGGCATCTCCGTCAGTTCTGGTGCGTGCATTCCGCCAGTATAGAGGGAATGATGCCCGACGCAGATTTTCCAGCGGCTGGTTGAGACGGCAAGGCTGCTGTCAAGCCACCGCAATTGAGCCGCCGTGTCCTGCCCTTTGACCGCATGGACATCGTTCTTATAGTACTGTTTTTGAAAGGGCGATGTGTCAAGCATATATAAATCAAGGGATGCCGCATCGTTGCAGCCGACCTTGTGCACGACATAATAGCGGGCAGGCATGTTCCACCGGCGACTGATTTTTGAATAGTCTATCTCCGCCTGCGGATTACCCTTATAATCATGATTGCCGAGCACCAGATACCAGTCCACCTGCAAAGAGATGTTTTTGTAGACATTTTCAAAATTTTCCTGCCAGAGCGGATCGGTGACGCTTCGCACGCCATCAACTTGAAAATTGTCACCGCATGATACGATAAATCCTGCATCTACTACATGGGCAACTTCACCCAGGGCATCGGCAACGAGCGTCTGAGCGTACTGTCCGTTCCATCCCCAATCGCCAAAGGCGATAAAAGTAATACATCCTTTTTTCGGCAGTGCATTGATCACGCTGTCGGGGAGGGAGCTGTAATTTTTTTTCTGCCCGCCAAAACTCAGTGCAACGCAAATAATGGAATATGCAAAGAATGCTTTCACCAGCCGTGTTTTCATGACTTCTCCTTTTTCAGATTAAACAGGGAATTTACCGCTATTACTCTTCGGATGATTCTTATAGATTCAAATTGACCTTGACGCCAGCGCGCACCGTCCACGAATAATATTCTATCTGTGTTGGATAATTTGGATTGTCCAGAAACAGCCTGTTGGGAGCATCGTTTATATCGTTAAACGATATCATGGCAGTAACATGGCTGGATATCCGTTGACTCAAAGAGCAATCGATCTGGGCATGCGTATCGCAATAATTGGGAAGCGGCACCACCTGACCTGTCGGGTTTATATAACTGTCCAGTTCGTAAATATACGGGCTCTGAATATTGAGGGCGACGCGGGCCGATAAACCGTATTTTTCATAGAACAGGGCAACATTGCCTACATGATTCGATTGTCCCGGCAAGGTGGTATATTCTGACAACCCGGGTATCAGTGTCTGCGACCAGGTGAAACAATAGTTCGCATTTATGCCGAAGCCGCTCAGGAAACCGGGAAGGAAAAAGAATCGTTGCATGACACTTAATTCGCAACCCGCCAAATCAGCATAATTACCGTTTTCTTTGGTATAGGCCTGAAGAGGCTCATGGGAGCCGCTGCTGATTGCACCGCTGTTAGCATAGGGACTATTGATGGCATTTTCATAGAATTCATAGGTATTAAATATGTAATCTTCCATTTTCTTGTAAAATGCGCCGAAGGAAAACATGTCCTGACTGTTGGGATAATATTCAATCGACGCATCTACATTGTGCGCCTGGGTAGGTTTTAAATCAGGATTACCCTGATCCACGCGTTCCTGGCCGTCATCATTGGTAAATACCCTCGTTGGAACAAGATCCAACCAGTCGGGACGCGCAAAGGAATGAGTATAGGAAAGACGGGCATCAAGGTATTTGTCAAAGGCGTACCGACCGAGCACCATCGGCAGGGGAAAAAAGAAGCTCCGGTACATTTCAAGCGGCAGTGTATAAACAATTGCATTGTCATACCCTATCGCGCTATCTTGATACCCGGAATAATGCATCGAGGTAAACTCGCATCGAACTCCGCCAACCACGGTCAATTTATCCCATTTCATCGTTCCCTGAAAAAATGCGGCGGCATTGCGGTCAATAGCCGTAAAAGTCTGAGGGTCCACTTCAAGCTGGCTATGGGTCGAATCAGCGAATAAAAAATTATTCCCGGTTCCATGCGCGTAACTCAGGTAATCGCGCAACATTGCCGCGCTCGGCATATTATTCAAGGTGTACTGGTCGTTAAAAAAGGAATTGTTGGAATAATCCCCGGGAAAATTGGAAAGATTAGGAAACTGATAGCTTCCTGAATCCTCAAAAGAGATTACCTTGAGCCATTGCGACTTTGTATGTTCGGTGCCTTTTACCCCGGTTTTCAGATCCAGAGATGCATCGCCATTAAAGAGTGGAATCGGTTCCGCGGTCACATTGATCTGGCCGGATATGGAATTTTCTTTTATGTTTTTTGTTTTGAGTTCCATGCTGCTCATGGTATAGGAACCGGGATTGTTAAAGGTGCTATCAGTCTGGAAAACCTCTTTATTGGTAAGCAGTTCATCCATCTGGTAAGTTGTAAGATTAATGGGAGTGAATTGTGGATCATTGACATTTGAAGGATTGAATAAAAAGGTTTCATTCTGCCGTTGGAACGCCCCGGTAAGCTGGTCTGGTTGATTAGTTTCACCGAATGAATAGGAGACCGATCCGTCCGCCTTTGTGTTGAACAGCGGCGTGGCGCCTCCCAGGGTTACGCTCGATATTGATTGTGATGTGTATGCATCCTTTACCGATCTGGTGACCGGAACATTTTCAACAAGATTGTCGCCGGAACCGGGAGTAGCGCCGATAGCCTCAGCATCGCCATTATGCATGTCTAAAAGCAGAGATTGACGCTCTTCCTGATCTCCGGAGAAGTTGGTAGAGCCTGACAGGTAAATACGGGCCTGAGAGGAGAACCGATAATCGATTTTGGCGTTGCCGGCGACGCGTTCGTCATCCCTTTGATAGTCACGAAACATAAGACTCCAGAGGTGTCGGTTTGCTGCATTGTTTTCAGAGTCGTTGGTATTCAAGATCAATGTTGTATCCCAGGTCATTGCTATACCCTGTTGCTCGCGCACTTCATGATCATAACTTCCTCCGGCAAAGACGCCCAGCGCATTGTTCAAAAACCGCCGTCCTCCGGAGAGCGATCCATCCCAGATCGGCTGACCTGACATCTGCGAATACCCGGGGGTAAATTTGAGATTTATTCTTGTCACCGAATCTTTTGCGGTGTTGGTAATCAAGTTCACCGTACCGCCGATGGCGTCGGCGTCCATTTCGGGCATGAGCACCTTCGTCACTTCTATTTGGGCAAGCTGATCGGAAGGAATGACGTTGAGGCCGACCGCGCGGGTGTCCGCATCGGTTCCTGAAATACTCTGCCCGTTGATGGTCACCGTTGAAAGATTCGCTTCGGTTCCCCTGATCATGACATAGTGGCCTTCGCCGTTATCACGATCGATTGAAATTCCCGGTACGCGTTGCAAGGCGTCGGCGGTTGTTTGATCGGGTAGTTTGGCGATGAGTTCCGCATCGATGACATTTTTAAGATTGTCGGCGTTTTGTTGCTTACTTTGCGCAAGAGCCTGGCCTTGTTTGCCCTTGACTATAACGGTCGTTTCCCTTTTATTTACTGAGTCATCAGGGACATGCAGCGAATCTGCAGCAATTAAAGACTTGGCGGGAACGTCAGCATCGGTCGCAGTTTTTTTGATCAAGTCAAGAGTTGAATGCAGTGAATCGGTCGTAAGAGGAGTGGCATCGGGAGTCTTTGCGGGTGTTAGGTTTTTTTTGGATGAGTCAGGAGCAGTGCTTGTCGAATCGGCCGTTATTCCAGTTTTACCGGGAATCATGACATCCGTCGCGCTTCCTTTTATCGAGTTGCGGCTGGTAACTGTCGAACCACTGTCATCTGAGCGCTTTTCAGGACTTTTTGCCGCCGTCGCCGATGTTGAATCGGCTGGTTTGGTCAAATGACTGGAATCCGGTGGCGAGAGCTCCAGAGAAGACGCTGCCGAAAAGTTGGTAAAAATTGAAAATAGCAAGCATACGGTTACCTGGTTAAATTTCATGGAACCCTTCAAAAATCATGTCATTTATCATGCTGATTTAAGTTGCTTTTCAACCCTCTTTTATTTTTATTGACAGTCTCACAATAATCTGCATATAAATTGGTTGTTACATTAGTCCATAGCACGTCGGTTATGCGGCATGATTTGTGTGGTCCATTATGTGACGATTAATAAATGGGAATTTGCCCGGATATCCGGCAAATTCCCATTCACATCAGGCATTTTACTCACAGCTACTTTACTTCAAAAACTCCCGACCGATTCAATCCCGCTGCGTTCAATCGAATCAGGTAGACCCCTGCGCCAAGCCCTCTCGTTGAAAATGAAAGGGACTGCGTTCCTGCGCTCTTATTCCCATTTGCAAGAATGCTTACCTGCTGACCATTAAGTTTGTGCAACGAAATTGAAACGTGCCCATAGCTCGGCTGCTCCCAGGTAAGAGTGCGGCTGTCGCCGTTACCGACGATATTGAGGTTTCGAAACTCTGGTTTTAGGCCTTCAGGTCCGTTGTTTTTAACTCCCGTAGCGGAGGAGACGAAGAAGCCGGTTGTCGCAAGCTCGGTCCAGCCGACGGCCCAGACCGGGCCGGTAGGATTGAATGCGCCGCGATACGTGGTCTGCGTGAAAAAACCGTCATTTGGCACCGTTGCCACATGCTGAACCGCGACACCCGTGGCGGATGGCCTCGGGTCCAACTTGCCGTCACGCCCCCAATCAAAGCCGCCCATCACCGGATTGATGGTGTCATTCTCATTTGAATCAGCCGCCATATATGCGGCCAGCGGCGGATTACCTTCACAAATGCTGTCCCAGACATTGCCACCGCCGAATCCATAGAAAACATCGTTCTTGAGAACTATACTGTCCGCCATAAAACGAGCCCAGCAGTTGTATATCTGGACCGAATCGGCCGTACCCAGATTTTCGATATACAAACCATACTGATAGCATTGTGTCAATATTGAATTGATCCACTTGCCGGCGCCGTTTTTTTTGTAATAAATGCCGTACTTGTATTTCCACGTGTCGGCATTGGCGACGCCCGTCCCGATATAGGTTGCATTGTATACCTGACCAAAGGTGAATGGCTGTTGGCCGGTATAATCAAGGGCTTCGATTTTTGAACAGCACCCGAGGCTGGTCCCGCCGGTTATGGTGTCCTGATAAGCAAAAACAAACTGCATTTTGCCCCGATACCCTATGTCATAATAGACTGCATCACCCGCCTGGAAGGCCGACGAAAGATATTTAATGTTGACCGTGCCGCCCAGAAAATCGATGCCGTCATCATTGCACTCGAAATTTTCAATGTGATCAAGCTGGGTTCCGTCGCCGACGGACAGAAAGCTTAACCCTTTCAACGTTGCCTGGTCTGCGGCCCCGGCATACCGAACTGAAACATAAGAGAGAATACCCGAGGTATCGTGGGGGTTGGGAGTCGAGTCGCCATAGCAGAATAAACTTGTGTCTCCCGGCGGAATAGTAAGATCGCCGCCCCCGGTTACGGTGACTCCGCCCCGCTGATTATTCGGAGCCCTTCCCTCTACATAGATACCACCCCAGAGACCTCGCGTCAAATTACTTATGGGCAGAGGCGAAGCCTGGGTATCGAGCACCGAGGTGAAAATCACCGGGTTGGTCGCTGTCCCCTGAGCGTATAATCTTCCGCCTCGGCAGACAAGAAGCATGGAAACGCCGCTGTCAAGAGTGTTTAAGCTTCCTCCTGTGCCGAGCGCACCCAGAACTTTTGTCCCCGCGGGAATTATCAGCTGTGAACCTGGTTTCACCAATACCTTTCCCTGAAGAATGTACTTATTCGAGGCCGACCATGTTGTTACCTGTCCCGTAGGAAGGCTGTCGATGGTAATTGTTGCCGCCGTCGCCTGCGCGGCAAGCGCGGCACATGTTAAAATTCCCGCCATTGCTGAACGTCTCAGAAACATGGAACCTCCTGTGATTGATGAGAAGTGGTTTTTTCCCCGATGAAACACTGCATATGCGTTGGTGAAAAATGCTCTTCAATTATTAGTTTATCGTTAGTTGAATGTCAGATTCTCACCGTTTCAGGCGATTAATGTTTTCCATGACCCTATGCGGCCTGGAAGCTGTACTATATATCGTAGTCAATGGTGATATTCCGGTCAATTAATAAAACGGCGTGATTCAAATCTGTGCAGTACGAAACGACTGTTAGGTTTTTGTTGGGTTGTCGTATTTATTTACAGTATCAGAAATTTTAATTTTTACAACGCACGATAAACCCGGGGCATGCGGTAGCGGAGAAAATTCATGTACTGGAACCCTTGCCTGCAGGGACCATTGGCAACGTAGCATTGTTCTACGGCAGAATATTCAAGCACATGACGCTTTAAAAGTATTCAGAATAATTCCTCATTACCATTCAAACACATCAGGGCTTGTGAATTGACAGAGAAGCCATGTATCATCCATTTACCATGCGCTTTTACCGCCATGACGTTTATCGTCACGGCATGATCGTTTTTAAAATATCCTAGCAGTGCGCATTGGAGTGTTGCCGTATATTTACCAATGATATGTCTCATGCATATTTCGTAAAGAAGAGTGCCCTGAATTCCCTGGAACGGTCCGAGCTTTTCCTTGAATGCCAGTACATGATTTTTGAAATCCGCTGTTTTAGATACTCTCTCCACTGAAGGAATTGAATACTTCACGATAGTATCAGCCTGCCAGTCTTTACATATTTCAGGAATTGTTGACAGGACAAAGGCCCTTGAATCACTTCTGAGACCCTTTATCGTAAAAGCGGTCATCAAATCCTGCGCTGCAAAAAAAGCAATTTCCGCAACAAGAATTCCGCCTGCAACCAGCACTATTTTCGTTATACGCTTCACGATTCCGCCTTTGGGTTGAGCAGGGGATGCAAATCGTCCGTTAAAAAATCAACGCGTTCTGAAAATTGAGACCACTGCAAAAAAGAGGAGGCGGTTGCTCACCCCTCTTCTCTTTCAACTTCAGTTCTCGGCAATACTATCTGGTCAGCACAACCGCGACCCGCTTGTCGATCCCTGCCCCGGGCGCCTTAAACCGAACGATGTATCGTCCGGAAGCGAGATTGCAGCCTCGAAGCGCGACCGTGTAGAAGCCCTCTTCCTGCTTGCGGTTGACCACCATCAGGGTACGCCCCAACATGTCGGAGAACGAGAGTTCCACCGCTGACGCCCTGGCAAGCGAGTACACTACCGCGCCGCTTCTAAACGTAAATGCGGTCGTGCCGGGGGATGCTCTCCGCGCCGGCAGCACGGCGGACAAGGTATCGTTTGGCGTCGTGAAACTCCATACGCCGGACCACGAGCCGGAGTCGTTTTGTGCATCGAGCTCGCGCACTTCCCAATAGTACGTCGTGTTGTTTGCACAGCTCACCACCGCCGAGGTCCCGCTCACGCTGGGGGTCCAGACCGGGCTGAAAGCGCTGGAAGTCGAAACAAACACCTCATACGTTAACGGGACCGCGCTCATCGCGCCGCTCCAGTTCAGAGTCACGGTTGTCAGTTGACTTGTTGCGCCGTTTGACGGCGCTGAAAGCGTCGGCGCGCCCAAACCATTGAGGGCCGTCGTGAAACTCCATACGCCGGACCACGAGCCGGGGTTGCCTTGCGCATCGAGCACGCGCACTTCCCAATAATACGTCGTGTTGTTTGCACAGCTCACCACCGCCGAGGTCCCGCTCACGCCGGGAGTCCAGACCGGGCTGAAAGCGCTGGAAGTCGAGACAAACACCCCATACGTTGTCGGGACCGAGCTTGTGGCATTATTCCAGCTCAGGATCACGGTCGCCGGCTGATTTGTCGCGCCGTCAGACGGCGCCGAAAGCGTCGCAACTCCCAGCACTTCGGGGGCCGTCGTAAAGCTCCATACGCCGGACCACGAGCCGGGGTTGCCTTGTGTATCGATCACGCGCACTTCCCAATAATACGTCGTGTTGTTTACACAGTTCACCTCTGTCGAGGTCCTGTACGCACTGGAAGTCTCGGAGGTACCGAAGACGGAGGAAGTCGAAACAAACACCTCATACGTTGTCGGGACCGAGCTCGTGGCGCTGCTCCAGCTCAGGGTCACGGTCGTCGGCTGATTTACCGCGCCGTCAGACGGCGCTGAAAGCGTTGGCACTCCCAGCACCTCGGGGGCCGTCGTAAAGCTCCATACGCCGGACCACGAGCCGGGGTTGCCTTGTGCATCAAGCACGCGCACTTCCCAATAATACGTCGTATTGCTTGCGCCGCTTGCCACAGCAGAGGTCCCGCGCACACTGGACATCCCGACGGAGTCGAAGACGGCGGAGGTCGAGACAAACACTTCATACGTTGTCGGGACCGAGCTTGTCGCGCTGCTCCAGTTCAGGGTCACGGTTGTCGGCTGATTTGTCGCGCCGTCAGACGGCGCTGTAAGCGTCGGCACTCCCAATACCTCGGGAGCCGTCGTGAAGCTCCATACGCCGGACCACGAGCCAAGGTTACTTTGTGCATCAAACACGCGCACTTCCCAATAATACGTCGTATTGCTTACGCAACTCGGCGCCGCCGAGGTCCCGCTCACGCTGGAAGTCCAGACGTCGCTGAAGGTAGCGGATGTCGAGACAAATACCTCATACGTTGTCGGGACCGAGCTCGTGGCGCTGCTCCAGCTCAGGGTCACAGTTATCGGCAGATTTGTCGCGCCGTTTGACGGCGCGGAAAGTTTCGGCACGCCCAATACTTCCGCGAACGCGCTGAAAGCAAACGCCGAAAGGACAAAGAAAGCCCCGCACCATCGATACCTGTTGTGCCTGTGCATTTCCCCACTCCTCTTAGTTACTACTTAATTAATAGCGTTTTAGCGTTTTCTAAACGGAAAGGAATGCATGCTTCCTCCCATTAAAAATATTAACCGGGCAGAAAGCGCTTCCGGAGCAAAGCGAAAATCCCCGCCTCGCCATACCGTATCGCCCGTCCTGTCACTTCCCAAGACTTTTATATGGGGTCCATGCGGACAGGGTGATCACTGGTAGTCCCCCGGTAAAGCCGACCGGCTGAAGGATTTTTCAAAAGCAGGCTAAAGGGGTATAGGTAAAAGAAAGGGACTTATATACTTAACTACCTTTTACAGCAAAAGCAGAGCAAAATCCCATCTCTTGTTGAGACTTTCCCTGAAAAGACTCGATATCTTTGCTTTTTGAAGCAGTTTGATGCTTGATTATGC
>Ga0187875_10003251_pt1 | contig 11536 bp, 6 predicted proteins | sample June2016WEW_17_1_2_FD_132978 | JGI IMG/M metagenome (GOLD analysis project Ga0187875, IMG submission 132978) | Peatland microbial communities from SPRUCE experiment site at the Marcell Experimental Forest, Minnesota, USA - June2016WEW_17_10 | ecosystem: Environmental > Terrestrial > Soil >... | reverse complement strand
GTTGACCTTCCAGTCGTCCTGGGCAAAGTATCCCGTCTCCCAACTACTGGTGTCGAAATACGAAGTTGAATTGGAGATCTGGTAGTTATCCATGAAACCCGCAACGACTTCCGAAGCTTCATAACCGGTAAAGTCGCCGGTGCCCGGGCCGGTAAAGAAGTACCCCTTGGAATCGTTGCCCTGGAAGAAGTTCACTCCGCGCTTCATGATGTTGGCGCCGAATTTAAAGGTGTGCTGTTTGTGCGCCCAGGAGAGCGAATCGGTGAACTGGTAGTCATGCTGAGGGACCAGATAGGGTCCGCCGTCTCCGGTGTAGCTGATCTCGGCGTTATAGCCGCCGATCAGCGCGCCGCCACCAAGCAATGAGTTGCGGTTGGCGTTCACGATACCCAGATTCGCCGAAAACGGCACTCCCTCATAAGGATTCACGTAGCCGTAGAGCGGACGGGAGTAGCCATAGCGGAATTCGTTGACTATGGACGGACTGAAGACATGTGTTTCGCCGATGACGAAGCCGCGTGGATGGTTGACGTTGTCGCCGGCGGCGAATCCCGAGGGCGTGCCTACAACGCTTACTGTCTTGTCGAAGACATCTTGTCCGTAACTGTAACGGCCGAAGACGGTGTCCTTCTTGGAAGCCATCCAGTCGATGCGTCCATCGAAATCGTTGAAGTTGCGAATCTCCACCTGGGTGTTAATGTAGTTGTACTCACCGAAGTAGTTCGGTCCAGTGGCGTCTGGGCTTATGTTGCTCGGGCCCAGAACTGGGAAAACGTTCAGGTATTTGATGCCGGCCGCATTCTGCCGCGAGGGATCAATGTAGTTGGGATGGCCATTGTAGTTCCACTGCTTGCAGGTGGTGGGATCGAAGATGGCGCCGATGCCGCCGTTGCCGACTGTCAACCCTTGTGCCTGGGTAAGCACCGTGCCGTTGGCCAAAGTGACACTGGTGCATCCGGTGTAGCTGGCATTGGGCATTGAGGTGTAGCCCGTGGCGGTGGAACCCGTTCCGGACTGTACAACGCCGATCAGGTCCTGGAAGTTGCCTGTGCGCATGAGGGCTGTCGGCAAGGTGTTCCATGCCGGACTGTCCGGCTGAATCTGCCGCAGGGCCTGGTAATCGCCGAAGAGGAAGAGCTTGTTCTTCAGGACGGGTCCGCCCAGAGTGAAACCAAACTGCTTTCTGTGGAAGGGCAACGGGGTGCCACCGAAGTAGTCGGGATTGGCATCGACATGCCAGTCGCGAGCGAACAGAAAGGCCGAACCGTGAATCTGGTTGGTGCCGGACTTGATGGTGGCCTGGATAACAGCACCGCCGGCGCGCCCGAACTCTGCCGGCGCGTTGCTGGTGTTAACTTTGAATTCCTGCATCGCCTCAACCGGCGGGAAGAAGTTGATCGAATTGGCGAGCGACTCGTTGTTGTCCACGCCGTCCAGAATAAAGTTGTTGGCCTCGGGAACAAGACCGTTCACTGAGAGGGCGGCGCCGCCGGTTTCGCCGTTGCGGAAGGTCTCGGCATTGCCGTTGACGCCGCTGGCTACACTGTTGTACGCGCCCTTGGTGACGCCAGGAGAGAGAAGCGCCAATTGGGTAAAGTTGCGTCCGTTGAGCGGAAGGTCGGAAAGTTGTGCACCCTCGATCACCTCGCCCATCGACGAGGTCTCGGTTTCCAACAGCGGCGCTGCCGAAGATACCTCTATGGACTCGGTGGAAGCGCCCATCTTGAGTACAAAGTTAATTTCCTTTACCTGCGAGACCTGCAGGTCAAAATTGACTGTCTCCTGTTCGAAGCCCTTCGCGGCCACCTTTGCCTTATACGCCCCGCGTACCAGCGATAGCACCGAGAAGTTGCCCTGGGCATCGGAAACGGCCGTACTCACTACGCCCGTATCGACATTCGTAAGGGTTATGGTGGCTCCGGAAACGACGGCGCCTGTGGGATCGGTAACCGTACCCAGGACACGCCCGGTATCGGTTTGCGCGCTCAAATTGGAAATTCCCGTCATGGCAAGAGCCAAGACAAGGAGTGGCAGAATCATCCTGCGAAATAGCTTTCCGCAGGTTTGCAGTCCAAACGGTAGATACATCACGAAGTCCTCCAAAAACAATGTTGTGTTGCGTTGGCTATTCAGGTCTGGGGACGCAGCAGCCTCAGCGTGTCTCCACGTAACCGTATATGACAACACTCCTGCTGGCCCGGAACGGTCAATTCACGCCACGCTAATTTGCCGTCAATTGAGGGCCTTCCGCTAAATGGTTTATTTTCTATTCAGTTGAAGGAGAAGTTCTCCTGAAAATTGGGTAATATTGTTCTTAGTCAACTTAAGATAGAACTGTGATACTTTCTCCGATATACTACGGTGCGTAGATTCGCCGGAGATTCATGGCTACGAAACAGCACAGCGACGGCGCCACACGGGTTCAGTTCGGAGTCTTCGAGGCCGATTTAAAGAGTGGAGAACTGCGCCGTTCCGGGGTGCGCATCCGCATGCAGAGCCAGCCTTTCAAGCTGTTGGAGGCGCTACTTAAGCAGCCCGGAGAGGTGGTCACCCGCGAGGCCCTTCAGCAACAACTCTGGGACCCGACAACTACGGTTGACTTCGACCATAGTCTGGGCATCGCAGTCAATAAACTGCGCGAAGCCTTAGGCGACCACGCCGAGAACCCGCGTTTTGTGGAAACATTGGCCAAGCGCGGCTACCGGTTCATTGCCCCGGTCAAGACGGTTGATGAATTAACTTCCGCACAACTCGCCGAATCCCTCGTGCCCGGCGCAGCCTCCGGATCACGAAAGGTCAGCATCCATCGATGGCGATGGAGCGCGGGGGCGCTGGCGTGCGTTTGCATGGCGCTGGGGCTTGCTTTGTTCCTTCGCCCACATATCCGCAGACCCTACCAGGTGGAACAGGTCACCTATTCCGGGCATGTGCTGACCAACGATCTGGATGATCTGGAAGTGGAAAGCTTCTCCAGTTCGGCGAGCGACGGGACGCGGCTCTACTTCTCACAGATGGACAACGGCAACCTGGAAGTGGCGGTTGCACTGGCTGCCAATGGCGAGATCGCCCTCGTCCATTTGCCTTCAGAGATTGGCGCTCCGCTGATTGACTCGCTTGCGCCGGACGGCTCCAGGCTGCTTATTCACAGTCATTTGGAAGCCGAGCCTGAACAACCTCTGTGGATTGTAGCCACCCTCGGCGGCGATGTCCTCCGTGTGCCCAACGTGCTGGCCCACGATGCAACCTGGATGCCCGACGGCCGCCGTCTGCTGATCGCTAACGGCAACGAATTGACGATAGTGGGCGCTAATGGCAGCGATCCCCATAAGCTTATTACCACGCCCGGCCTGGCCTTTTGGCTGCGCTGGTCGCCGGATGGCAAGCGTTTACGCTTCACCCTTCTCGACCCCAAGCGCCAAACCACGGAGCTGTGGGAGGTGACTGCCAAGGGGGACAATCTTCATCCGCTGCTGCCCGGCTGGAGCCAGCCGGCTTCGGAGTGCTGCGGAAGTTGGACCCCCGACGGAGAGGATTTTGTCTTCCAGTCCCGGCACAATGGCCAATCTACGCACTTCGAGATTTGGGCGCTTCGCGAACAGCCCTGGTTCCTGAAGGACCATCATCCCCGCCAAATCACCAACGGACCGCTGGCCTATGAAGCGCCCAGTACGTCGCCGGGAGGCCATCGTATCTATTTTATTGGAGTCGATGCTCAGATCGAGCTATTACGCGCGTTGCCTAAATCCTCCGCATTTATCGCTCTGGAGCAGAATCTGAGTGCGGCAGCCCGGGCCGAATACTCACCTGATGGCCAATGGGTGGCATGGCTCAATGCCTCCGACGGTTCTCTGTGGCGCAGCCGGATCGATGGTAGCCAACGCATCGAATTGACCACCGCGCCTCTGCGCATCTTCACCATGAAGTGGTCTCCGGACAATAAGCGTCTAGCCTTGATGGCGGAGGAACCGGGGATGCCCTGGAAGCTCTATCTGATCGACTCCGAAGGCGGAAAGCCCACTCCCCTGCTCAACGAGGATCGCAATGAAGCCGATCCGGACTGGTCGGCCGATGGACAGTCGATCGTCTTTGGCCGGCTGCCCAACCGCATGGATAGCCGCCAGCCCAAGGCTATCTACCTTTTGGACATACAAACCCACAAGGTGACTGAGATTCCCGGCTCGACAGGGCTTTTCAGCCCACGGCTGTCGCCTGATGGTCGTTACATCGCTGCAATGCGCTTGGACCAGAGGGCGCTGCTGCTCTTTGATCGCGGGCAAGAGCACTGGACCACTATCACCACCCATGGTGTAGGCGATCCAGTCTGGTCCCACGATGGCCGTTTCCTCTATTTTCAAGATTTTCTTGAAAAAGGAAAGCCCATTTACCGTATCGCTGTTCCCGTTGGACAGGCAGAGCCGGTGGCCACCATCACCAATCTGAGGCCTATTGCGGCAACCGACTACCGTCTGATTGGTCTGGCGCCCGGCGACCTGCCCATAGTGAGCGCCCACACCTCCACTGTCAACCTTTATGGGCTTGACCTGGACGAGCAGTAATAAACCCCATTTGAGCCGAGAACGCTTGCCCCCTCAATTGTTACCTGAGGCGTTACCGTAATGCCACCGGCCCGTGTTATGGTTGCTGCGTGAATGTTCCTCGATGTAGTGGAATCCTGCTGCACGTTACTTCTCTGCCCGGCCGCTTCGGTATTGGCGATCTCGGCCCGTGCGCTTACGAATTCGCCGATTTCCTCTTCGCTGCCGGACAGAAGTTGTGGCAGGTGCTGCCGCTAAATCCCACCGGATACGGCGATTCCCCTTACCAGTGTTTCTCTGCTTTTGCCGGCAACCCGTTGTTGCTCAGTCTTGAACGCCTGCGCGATCAAGGCCTGCTCCAGCAGTCAGATCTGGCTCAGGCGCCGGTGTTTCCCGATGATGTTGTTGACTATGGGCCGGTGATCGAGTTTAAGTGGCCGGTTTTGCGCCGGGCGGCGCAGGTTTTCTTTGCCGATGGGTCACACGTGGATCGCGCGGCCTTCGATCTTTTTTGCGAAACAAGCCGTTCCTGGCTCGACGACTATGCGCTCTTCATGGTCTGTAAGGACGCGCACCAGGGAACGATCTGGACCTCATGGGACGAACGGATTCGCAATCGGGATGCGCGCACTATAAGCGAGTGGTCGCGGAAACTGGCGACTGAACTGCAGGCTTACAAATTTTGGCAATTCGAATTTTTCCGGCAGTGGAAAGATCTCAGATCCTATTGCCGGCAGCGCGGCATCAATTTCATGGGTGACATCCCCATCTATGTTGCGCACGACAGCGCGGAGGTCTGGGCACATCCCGAGCTGTTCTATCTCGACGATGAAGGCAGTCCAACCGTGGTCGCCGGCGTGCCGCCTGATTATTTCAGCGCCACCGGACAACTTTGGGGAAATCCTATCTATCGCTGGGATCTTCTTGCCGCCAGCGGGTATAAGTGGTGGATCGAGCGCTTCCGTGCCTCATTTGCGCTTTTCGATCTGGCACGGCTCGACCATTTCCGCGGCTTTGTATCTTACTGGGAGGTTCCCGCGGGCGAAACGACCGCCATTCCCGGTCGCTGGATCAAAGGACCGGGCGAGAATTTCCTGTCGGCGATGCAGAACGCGCTTGGCGAACTGCCGATTGTGGCGGAGAACCTGGGTGTGATCACTCCGCCGGTGGAACAACTGCGGCATAAGTTCGGCCTGCCTGGTATGAGTGTTTTACAATTCGCTTTTGGCACTGATCCGCAGGGTCCGTCATTTCGCCCGCATAATTACACCCGCGACCTGGCCGCCTACACCGGCGGACACGACAATGACACGACTATGGGCTGGTGGTCCAGTTCGGGCGCCGGCGACAGCACGCGCACTCCAGACGATGTTCGCAAAGAGCATGAATTCGCCCGTGCGTATCTTAATTTTCAGGACGATTCCGAAATCAATTGGGTCATGATGCGGGCGGTGCTGGCTTCGATCGCAGATCTAGCAATTATCCCGTTGCAAGATGTGCTGGGTCTGGGTAGCTCGGCGCGCATGAATCTTCCAGGCTCGGTCAGCGGAAACTGGAAATGGCGTTATCGTCCGGGCGCATTGGGTCCCGATTTGAGCACGAGACTTCGATCACTGGTCGACCTTTTCGATCGGTAGGAAAATCCGCGACAGAAAAGCAGGAGAATCGCATCCATGGACAAACCACCGCGCTCGTTCTGGCAAATATGGAATATGAACTTCGGTTTCTTTGGCATCCAGTTTGGCTGGGGCTTGCAGATGGCCTACATGAGCGCCATTTACGAATACCTGGGCGCGCGTGCCGATCAGATTCCGATTTTGTGGCTGGCCGCTCCGCTGACGGGATTGCTTGTGCAGCCGATCGTCGGTCAGGCCAGCGACCGCACATGGGGCCGATTGGGAAGGCGGCGGCCATATTTTTTGGCAGGCGCTATTTTGAGTTCGGCGGCGCTTATCCTCATGCCGCGCTGCTCCGCGCTGTGGATGGCGGCGGGGCTGTTATGGGTTCTCGACGCCAGCATCAACATTAGCATGCAACCTTTTCGTGCTTTTGTCTCCGACCTGTTACCGGAGACTCAAAACACGCGCGGCTATGCCATGCAGAGCCTCTTCATTGGACTGGGCGCGTTCTTCGCCTCGGCTCTGGCTTTCCTGCTGACCAATGTTTTTCACCTAACCGAAGTCAGGGCGTTGGGGACTATCCCTATCGCAGTGCGTGTTTCCTTTTACATGGGCGCCGCAGCGTTTCTTGGCGCCGTGCTTTGGACCGTTTTTACAACCAGAGAATATCCGCCGGACAACTTGGCGGAATTTCACAAACTAAAGGCCGAGCGCGCGGGCTTCGCGGCTGGGATACGCGAAATAGTGGCGTCCATCCGCGAGATGCCCCGTGTCATGCGGCAACTCGCCTGGGTCCAGATCTGCACTTGGCTGGGGTTGTTCTGTATGTGGCTCTACTTCCCGGTAGCAGTCGCGCGCAATGTCTTCGGCGCTTCCAGTACAAATTCTCCTCTATATGCCGCGGGAGCGGAGTGGGCAGGCGTTTGTTTCGGAATGTACTCTCTGGTCTGTTTCGGATTTTCATTCGCTCTGCCCGTGCTTGCCCGCAACTTCGGGCGTAAGGCAACCCATGCCTTGTGCCTGATTTGCGGCGGCATGGGACTGCTTTCCGTTGTCGTGATCCACAGCAAGTTTCCGCTGTTACTCTCTATGGTTGGAGTGGGAATTGCCTTTGCCAGTACGCTCTCCATGCCTTTCTCCATTCTTTCCGGGTCACTGCCCTCGGACAAGACCGGAATCTATATGGGGATATTCAACTCATTCGTCGTGATTCCTGAGATCACGGCAGCGCTGGGGTTCGGATGGGTCATGAGCCATCTGCTAAACAACAACAGGATTGCCGCGGTAGTGGCGGGTGGAATCTTCTTCATGCTGGCAGCGTTGTTGATGCATCGCGTTCAGGACGTGGATGACCTGCGGAATCCGGGGACACTGCCGGGCAATGCCATTTCGACAAAGTCTTGACCTCAAATTGAACGAGAATTTCCACTTTGCAATAGCATAGATATGTTCCCGGCGGCGCGAAGTGTGACTTGCCAAAATACCGATCTGATTTCGAATCAAACATTCGGATTGTTTCTCCGGTATAAGCATCAGTACGATGAGATGACGAAGCTCTAGACCCGCGGGGCTTCACCATGTTGCCAAGTCTCGCGAATCAGCACTTCACTTCATGACAAACCACAATGGCACATCAATGGGCAGTTCACGAAGATGACATTCGAGAGTCGGAATCTTGGCCGGATAGCTGTAATCGTAAGAACTTTACCGTTCAACAGTATTCAACATGGCCGCACGCTATGTGGCTGAAATCTAGGATTTCTCGTATGTCCTATGCCCCTGATTTTCTGGCGAAAGCAGGGCCATCATCAACTCCGCGGTTTGATTGTTCCCAATTGCGGGATAATTCCTCGGCGAAACGCAGGTCCATTTACAAGTCCAATAAGGATTCCCTATGCCTCTTTACAATGATTTGGAGTGCCATCCGTGTTCTCTAACTTGTTGAATATACTAAGATTGTCGCTCTCATAACCCAAAGGTCGCTGGTTCAAATCCAGCCCCCGCAACCAAACTTCCGCGGTATCCCCCTACAGTTTTTACCGGGAACATCCCTACATCGCCCTGCTATCTCTGCCGGTCAGGATTTCCGCGCCTATTGAGGCGCTCCAATCCCTGCCGCGCCAGATCGGCGATTGCTTTGGCGAGCGTGACTGAGGCGTTCAGCGACTCCGGCCGCTCCAGCCTGAGATTCAGTTTTTTGGCAAACTCGCGAAAGAATATATCCACGTCGTAGAGGATTTCGACGTGATCGCAGAGAAAGCCGATGGGCTGAAGCAAGACCGCCTTAGCTCCCGTGGCCGCGATGGATTGAAGCGCCTCTTCAACCGTCGGTCCGAGCCACGGACCTCCGCTGGCGCCCTGACTCTGGAAGGCGAAGAACCACTGCGGAATCTCCGCCACGCGGGCAGCGACTAGCTCCGCCGTGCGACGGGCCTCGTTGACGTAGGGATCGGCGGGCTGGCCTTCGGAGGCTTGAATGGTGCGCGTGGGAACGCTGTGCGCCGTGAATAGCACAGGAGCCGACTCACCCACCTCCGCGCTGAGCTTCGTCCATGCCGGACGGAGTCGCTCGGCGAATGCGTCAATCAGCAGCGGATGCTGTGCCCAGCTCTCGGTAAAGTCGATGCGCAGGCCAGAAGCCTCCACAGCGCGGCGATAAAGGCCCACGCTGGTGCGCGAGTTCTGCGGCGCAAGGCAGAGAACAGAGGCTTCTTCGACGCCATCGGCGCGCATCTTGCTGACAACGTCGGCAATATAAGGAGACCAATTGCGCATCGCCACATAGACCGGAACCGGCTCGCCACTCGCGGCTAATTCAGCTTCAACGAGACGGCCTTGCTCTTGCGTAATTTCGGTCAGTGGGCTGTGGCCGATGAGCGCATAGCGGTGCTGAATCTCCGCGACGACCTCTGGCGGCAGCGGCCGGCCGCCGGTCACGTTGCTGAGATACTCGGGAATCTGCTCGACCGTCTCGGGCGTGCCGTGAGCCAGCAGGAGAACGGCCTGGTTAGCCATGTGCAGCCTCATTGGGAATCTTCGTTTGTTTCTTATATACAGTAAAGAAATAGATTGCAGCCCCAAAGGGTGCGGTTAGGAAAGCGAAGAGAGACCAAAGTATTTTCGTACCTATTGAGAAATCACTTTTAGATAGGCAGTGAAACGCCATGCCAAAGATAATAATCAGGAAAGCTATAATGCTGACGACTGTAAATACACCACCCAATACCACTGCAATCAGATTGTCTGTTTGAAAAGTCTTGTTTTGTTGAAACTGATAGATAAGACAGAAAATCATGAAGATTCCCCAGCACACAACGACCCATGCAGAACAAGAAAACAGCACGAACATTGTTTTGGATTCGAGCCAAGAATTCTTCATTCAATTACCTCTTCTCCAACCGGAACTCGCGCACCATGCGCACCACGGCCTGTACGTTTTCAACCGGCGTGCCGGGAACAATGCCGTGGCCCAGGTTGAAGATGTGTCCGGGGCGTCCGTTGGCGGCGCGTAGAACCTCGTGCACCCGCTTCTCCAAAACATCCAGCGGAGCAAAAAGCGTGATGGGATCCAAGTTCCCTTGCACCGCATGAGTGTGACCCACCGCGCTCCAGCCCACATCGAGCGGCTGCCGCCAGTCCAGGCCGATCACATCCGCGCCGGTCGAGGCCATCTCGGCAAGCAGCCCCGCCGTCTCCACGCCAAAGTAGATCACCGGCACGCCCATCTGCTGCACTGAACGAATAAGCCGCTTGCTGGCCTCAAAGGCGTAATCGCGATAGTCGGCCAGGCAGAGCGATCCAACCCAACTATCAAAAATCTGGATCACATCCGCGCCCGCCCCAATCTGAAGTCGACAATACTCTTCCAGCACCGTGACAATTTTGTCCAGTAGCAACCGCCAGGCGTCAGGCTCCGCGTACATCATCTGCTTGGTGTAGATGTAATTTTTGGAGCCGCCGCCCTCGATCATGTAACTGGCCAGCGTGTAGGGTGCGCCGCAGAAGCCGATGATTCCCAGCCGATTGCGGAAGTGCGCCGCCACTTTTTCGATAGCCCGTGCCACGTAAGCCAGGTCAGCGGCGCGGTCGGTGCAGAGGGCGCGCACATCGTCTGAGGTGCGGACGGGATGGTGTACCACCGGACCCTCGCCGCCCTGAAACTCGAAGTCCAGGCCCATCGGCTCCAGCGGCAGCAGCAGGTCGGCAAAGATGATGGCCGCGTCCACGCCCAGCTTTTCGGCTGCGGTGATGGTGACCTCGGCGGCGATCTCCGGATGCTTGCAGATTTCCACCAGCGTGTGGTGCTTGCGCACGTCGCGGTACTCCTGCATATAGCGCCCGGCCTGGCGCAGAAACCACACCGGCGTGCGGTCCACCGGCTGGCGCAGACAGGCGCGCACAAAGCGGCTGCCGTCAAGAGGGTCGTCGGAGAGTAGCGAATGCATACAAAGATGATATTACCGGGAGAGGCGGATTGCGTCTTCCTGGCAGCGTGTCAAGAGTTATTCTTGCAGGAACTCCGATCAAGTTATAGGAAGAAATACTTCGATTGAGGTAAAGAGGACAAGTTACAAGCAGGTTTCATCACGTCGGAAAGGTCATATGATGAATATACTTTCTTGTAGCTCGGTTGGAGGCATTGCGATGGCCAGTCCGTTAAAGAAACATCGATTCGAGAGTTTCTGCCTCCTTGCCTGTTTCTGCGTCCTTTCCAACGTTTGTAACAGCGAAACGCAGGATGCGGTCTGCACCCATGGATCCGGCAGTTTTGCTTCGACCTCTGCTACCGGTGTAACTGTGTCTGTTGGCGCCGTAAAGAATGAAGGGTTTGCGCGGCGGGTTTGTGAAGCCAGACTTATGTGGGATAAGCAACGCCTGCAAGTTGAACCACAGGCCTGGCAAGTCGATGTGGATGTCATGGGCGCCGATCTTGGCTTGGGGACGCCTGTTGTTGCTCTTCAGATTAAGAAATCCGACGTGGATTCGCTCGTAAGATACGAGATTTACTCTCTGACAAAGCCGCCACGCAAGCTGCGAACAATCACCGGCGGCGACATATTCCGCGCCTCGGATACCAATCTGGACGGCCACATCGAAATCTGGACCAGCGATGCCGGCACTGTTGACGGTTTCGAGCGCCTGCCTCTGAGTGCGCTCGATTTTGCTCCAGCAATTGCGCTCCGCTTCGAAAATCGGCGGTTAGTGGACGTAAGTTCCGAGTTCCAGTCGCATTATGATCGGCAAATTGAGACGTTGCGCTCCCAACTTGATGCGCGGCAATTGAGCGAGTTCAAAAGCAGTGACGGTAACTTATCAACTATATCCCCGCTGAATATGGAGGAAAAACGCCGCCTGGTAGCCACGAAAATCAAAGTTCTTGAG
>Ga0187875_10003245_pt1 | contig 11547 bp, 7 predicted proteins | sample June2016WEW_17_1_2_FD_132978 | JGI IMG/M metagenome (GOLD analysis project Ga0187875, IMG submission 132978) | Peatland microbial communities from SPRUCE experiment site at the Marcell Experimental Forest, Minnesota, USA - June2016WEW_17_10 | ecosystem: Environmental > Terrestrial > Soil >... | reverse complement strand
GCTGCATGTTGGAACCCATCAGCGCGCGGTTGGCGTCGTCGTTCTCGAGGAGCGGAATCAAGCTGGCAGCCACCGAGACGAGCTGCTTGGGGCTGACGTCGATGTACTCGATTTCGTCGCGGTGCTTCAGCACGAAATTGCCCGCCTGGCGGGCGTTGCAGAGATCCGCCACGATGCGGCCGTTCTCATCGAGCTCGATGTTGGCCTGGGCGACGGTCCACTTGTCTTCCTCCCAGGCGGAGAGATACTCGCAGTGCGCTTCGAATTCGGCGGGCTGTTTCTTGGCGCCCAGAGCGGCGTTGGCCTTTTCGATGTCGGCGCGGCGCACGATGTCGCCCACCTTGTACTGGGTGTCGCCGGGATTGAGAATCTTGATCTCATCCACGACCGCGCCCTTAATCACTTTGCGATAGGGGCTTTCGATGAAGCCGTATTCGTTGATGCAGGCAAAGCAGGAAAGCGAGGAGATCAGCCCGATGTTGGGACCTTCGGGTGTCTCGATGGGGCAGATGCGGCCGTAGTGTGTGGGGTGTACGTCGCGGACTTCGAAACCGGCGCGCTCGCGGGACAGACCGCCCGGACCCAGCGCGGAAAGGCGGCGCTTGTGGGTGATCTCCGACAGCGGATTGGTCTGATCCATGAACTGCGAGAGCTGGCTGGAGCCGAAGAATTCGCGGATGGCCGCCATGACCGGCTTGGCGTTCACCAGGTCGTGCGGCATGGCCGTGGACATTTCCTGGTAAACGGACATCTTCTCTTTGATGGCGCGCTCCATGCGCACCAGTCCGATACGGAACTGGTTCTCCAGCAACTCACCCACGGCGCGCACGCGGCGGTTGCCTAGGTGATCGATATCGTCTACGGCGCCGATGCCTTTGCGCAGCTTCAGCAAGTACTTGATGGTGGCGCGGAAATCCTCGGGATCGAGGGTGCGCTTGTCGAGCGGCGTAGCCTCGGCCTTGTCGTGCAGCTTGATATTGAACTTCATGCGGCCCACGCGCGAGAAATCGTACTTGCGCGGGTCGAAGAACATGCCCTGGAACAATTGCGTGGCGGTGTCCAGCGTGGGCGGATCGCCGGGACGCAGCTTGCGGTAGATTTCGATGAGCGCTTCGTTCTGGGCCTTGACGCTGTCTTTGCGCAGCGTGGCGGAGATCACCGTGCCCACCTCGTCGCGCTCGGGGAAGAAGACTTCGAATTCTTCGATGCCGGCTTCCATCAATTTCGCGACGCCCGTGGTGGTCAACTCGTTGTTGGCGTCGATCAGGACTTCGCCGGTGGCCATGTCCACCACGTCGGCGGCGATGTAGGCGCCTTCCAGATCGTTGGGCGCGATCTCAGTCTGCTGAATCTTGGATGCCTGGATGTTCTTCTTCAGCGTAGAGGTGATCTTCTTGCCCTGGCCGACGATGGTTTCGCCGCCCTTGGCGACGATGGCGTGCGACAACTTCAGGTTCGTGAGCCCCTCGGTGAACTCCCCCTCTTTGTTGTAGAGGTTCCAGTAGAGCTTGCTGTCCTTGATGGAGATCCGGTCGACGGTATAGAAGGCGTGCAACACCTGCTCGTCGGATTTGAATCCCAAGGCGCGCAGAAAGACCGAGCCGTAGAATTTACGCTTCCCGTCGATACGTACATACAGCAGGTTCTTGGTGTCGTACTCGAACTCGACCCAGCTTCCGCGGTAGGGAATGATCTTGCCCAGGAAGTATCCCTGCGCCGGCACGCGTTCGAAGAACACGCCGGGGGAGCGATGCAACTGCGACACGATCACGCGCTCGGTGCCGTTGATGATGAAGGTGCCGTTGTCCGTCATCAGCGGGATTTCGCCGAAGAAGACTTCCTGTTCCTTAATGTCGCGGACGCTCTTGACGCCCGTAGTGGGATCTTTGGCGTAAACCGTGAGGCGGATGGTGACCTTCAGGGGCGCGGCGTAGGTCATGCCGCGTTCCTGGCACTCGACCATGTCGTATTTGAGTTGCAGCCCGACCGGGTCGCCGCACTTGTTGCAGAACGTAACCACGTTCTTGTTGAAGGTGCCACAGTGATGGCAAAGCACGTCGCCGGCGTGGAACGGATCGGTGCGGATGGTAGCGCCGCAATTCCGGCAGGTGGATCGCAAATGGTGCAGGCCTTTCAGATTGCCGCACTTGCATTCCCAGTTGCCGATGGAATAATCGACGAACTCCAGTTCGCTGACGCCGCGGAAATCCGAAATCGGAAATACCGAACTGAATACCGTTTGCAGGCCGGTGTCTTCCCGCTCGTTGGGAAGCAGGTCCATCTGCAAGAAACGCTCATACGAGTTCTTCTGCACCTCGATGAGGTTCGGAATCGGGATCGAAGTCTTGATTTTAGAAAAATCGACTCGCTCGGGGGCGGCACCGCTGTTTTGAATATCCATGTCTTCTTTAAACTCCTGAGGGCCGAACAACCTAAGCAAAAAAGGTTACGAACTGCAAAAACACCGGCCAACCCGGAGGAGCGTCGCTCCTGGGAGAGGCCACAATGTAATCGAGAAGCGGGAACCGGACGGGAGCCGGAACAGTGGTAGCTGCGAGAGCCAGGTCGAAGTCGTCAGCGAAAGTTGCTGAGAAGGGCGGGAGAGCAGGCCCTTGCGGGCACACGAATCCTGTATAGGATCTGCGAACGCAAAACGGCACGCAAATCCACGCCTTGCAGTTGCGATCCAACTGCAATTTAACTGCCAGGATCCAAAATTCACAGTCACCAATGGGATCAAGTCCGGTTGAAAGAAGAAGATCCCAACCGTCAATCCTACCAGAGTCCCACCCCGGTCGTCAACAGCAACTCTGGAACCGGCACCAAGCCTATTAGTTCCAGCAACTTGCAGGCGTTGAGCCCGCGCTCGCTACTTCACTTCAACAGTCGCGCCGGCGTCGGTAAACTTCTTTTTAATGGTTTCAGCCTCGTCCTTGCTGACGCCTTCTTTGATCGGCTTGGGGGCGCCGTCCACCAGATCCTTGGCTTCTTTCAGGCCGAGGCTGGTGACTTCGCGCACCGCTTTGATGACGTTGATCTTGTTGGCGCCGACCACAGTGAGAACGACGGAGAATTCGGTCTTCTCCTCGGCTACGGGCGCTGCCGCTGCCGCCGGTCCGCCGGCCACCATGACCGGAGCCGCCGCTGCAGCCGATACGCCCAGTTTTTCTTCCAGGAGCTTGACGAGTTGGGACGCTTCGAGCAGCGTCAAGCCTTGAATCTGATCCGCAATTGTGTTGATTTCCGCCATTTGTCCTAAGTACTCCTATCTCAAAAATCGTCGCTGAGCTTTCAGCTTTCCGCTATCAGCCCTCAGCCTTAAACTTGTTCTCTTTGCAACCTTGATCGATCACCACGGCTAAATTCCGGCCGACCGCGCCCAATGCCGATACCAGCCGCTGCGCCGGGGAATTGATCAGGAACAGCAACTGGGCGAAGATCGCCTCTTTCGGCGGCATGCTCGCCAGATCGCCGATGGCCTTGACGTCGATGACCCGGCCCTCGACCAGGCCCGCCTTGAAGGTGAACGCCGGATTCGTCTTGGCGTAGGCGGTGAGAGCCTTGGCCAGCGCCACCGGATCGGCGGTGGTGTAAGCCAGGGACGTCATGCCGCGCAGGTTTTTTAAAATGTCTTCGGCAGCGGTGCCTTCGGAGGCCTTCTCCGCGATGTTGTTCTTGATCACGCGGTACTTGCCGCCCGCGGCTCGAATGACCTTGCGCAACTCGAAATCCTGCGCGACGCGCAACTTCTCGTAACCGGTGACAAACAGGTTCCGGGACGCCTGCAGATCCTGGCGCAGGGCTTCGAGGTCCTTTATCTTATCTTCTTTCTTCTTCATTTCGACACCCGCGAGAGAACTAGACCGCCACCTTGGCGCTGAATACCGTCACATCCAGCGACACGCCCGGCCCCATGGTCGAGCAAAGGGTAGCGCTCTTGACGTACTTGCCTTTGGCCGCGGCCGGCTTGGCTTTGACCACGGCGCTGATGAGGCTGGAAGCGTTTTCCACCAGCTTTTCCGACGTAAAGCTGATCTTGCCGACCGGTGCGTGGATGATTCCGGTTTTGTCCACGCGGAACTCGACCTTGCCGGCCTTGATTTCCTTGACGGCTTTCGCCACGTCCTGGGTGACGGTGCCGGTTTTCGGATTGGGCATCAGCCCGCGCGGGCCGAGAATCTTGCCGAGTTTGCCGACCGAGCGCATCATGTCGGGCGTGGCGATCACGGCGTCGAAATCCGTCCAGCCTTCGGATTGGATCTTGTTGACCATGTTATCGCCGCCCACGAAATCGGCGCCGGCTTCTTCGGCTTCCTTCTGCTTGTCGCCGCTGGCGATCACCAGAACCTTCTTGGACTTGCCCAAGCCGTTGGGCATGACCACCGTGCCGCGCACCATCTGGTCGGCGTGCTTGGGGTCCACACCCAGGCGCAGATGCACCTCCACGGTCTCATCGAACTTGGCGTACTTGATTTTCTGCAGCAGCGGCACGGCTTCTTCGAGCGGATAATCGCGCGCTTGGACCTGTTTGGCCGCAGCCTGATATTGTTTTCCTGATTGATGTGCCATAACTCCTCACTGGTGCTAACGGCCCGGCCTAGAAGCGCGGACCTCCCATTGAGCGTCTTTGAGGGACATTTGAAGGTTAGCACATCGGGAATGAAATGTGCAACTGGGGTTTTGGGCGGAGCTCTTGGCCCGGCAGGCGAAGGGCCGTTTGGGCTAGAATGAGAGGAGCAGTTTGAGTCGGGGCGTAGCGCAGCCCGGTAGCGCACCTGCCTTGGGCGCAGGGGGTCGTCAGTTCAAATCTGACCGCCCCGACCAATATTTTCGACGATGTACTAGTTCGCCAGCGCCTGGTAGACCAACGTGCGCGTCTGGCGCCAATAAGGAACGTTGGTAGTCTGCGGAACCTGGACCATCAGCACCGCGATCAGCTTTTCCTTCGGATCGACCCAGAAGTATGTGCCGGTGATGCCGGCCCACGAGAAGTCGCCCACCGATCCGGGAACGGGATTCCGGCCGGGATCCGTGCGGACCGCGAAACCCAAGCCAAAGCTGGTGCCCATTTCCGGCGTGGGGCCGAACGCGTCCAGCAAGGTGGCGACGCTGGTATGCCGTTCCGTCGCAGGCGGCAGTTGATCGGAAGTCATCAATGTGACTGTCTTGGGGGACAGAATGCGCACACCGTCGAGTTCGCCGCCGTTGAGCATCATCTGGCAGAAGCGGGCATAGTCGCCGGCGGTCGCGAGCATGCCGCCGCCTCCCGACAGAACCGCCGGCTTCACGGTCGGATCCGCGCCGCCCAACGCAATGGCAGTATCCGGGTGCGCCAGGCGGGTGGCCTGGGACGCATTCAGATAGAAGCCGGTATCGGGCATTTTGAGCGGGCCGGTGACGCGCTCGGCGACGAAACGGTCCAGTTCCATGCCGCCGACCACCTCGACGATGCGGCCCAGTACGTCCGTGGAGACGCTGTACTCCCAGTCTTCGCCCGGCTGGTGCGCCAGCGGCAGGCGGGCGATGGCGGCGACCATTTCGGCCAGCGATTTGCTTGCGAAGAAGCCGCTCTTCCTGTACATCTCGTCCACGGGCGAGTTGCCGAAGATGCCGTACGTCAGGCCGGAGGTGTGGCGGAGCAGATCTTGTACGGTCATCGGCCGCTTGGGCGCGACCCGGTCCACGCCGACCTTCACGTCCTTGAACTCGGGAAGGTACTGCGCCACCGGCGCGCCGATATCGAGCTTGCCTTCTTCCGCGAGGATCATGATCGCGGTTGAGGAGATGGGCTTGGACATCGATGCGACGCGGAAGATGGCATCGCTCCTCATCGGCGTCTTGGCCCGGCGTTCCTGAAATCCGAGAGCGTCCAGCCAGGCGATCTTCCCGTTGCGTGCGATCAGCAGCACTGCCCCCGGAATACGGCCGCTCTGGACGTCCGCTTTCATCTGCTCGCGGACCCGTTCCAGACGCTGCGAAGAGATGCCCAGATCCTCCGGCCTGTCGGCGGAGGGCAGGGGTTGAGAGAGCGCCGCGGCCGGCAGCAGGACGCCCAGTAGTCCGATCGATAATCGCGATGCGATCAGCATTTGGTCTAGTGTATACCGCCGTTGGACGTTTTTGTGGCAACCAGTGTTAAAATCAAAGCGCATGCAGACTGATTAAAACACAGTCAATGTTCAGTGTTTTAGCGGAGAGAACCAGAATGCCAAGACAAGCACAGCCAAGAGCGGACGAATCCATGCTGGAGATGGCCCTCGTTGGCTATCAGAGCCGGCTCGCTGAGGTTTCGGCGAAAATAGCCGATATCAAAGCGCTACTCGGTCAACGCGGTCCAGGCCGGCCCAAAGCCACGGCGCCCGGAACGGAACAGGCGGCCCCACAGAAGCGCCGCACGATCAGCAAAGCGGGCCGCGCCAGGATCGCCGCCGCGCAGAGAGCCCGATGGGCGGCGCAGAAACAGCAACAGGCCGAACCGGAAAAGCCCAAGAAACGGAAGTTGTCGGCAGCAGGCTTGAAAGCCATCAGAGCAGCCACCAAGAAGCGCTGGGCGGCTTACCGCAAATCGCACGAATCCGCAGCATAGGGCCGGAAGGCGTCCGCCCCTAAAACGACAAGCTCAAATTCGCCTCTAACTGGTTTGCCGCCGACCGGTAACCCGTCCCTAGGATTGACGGGCCCTGCCAGCGGATATACCGAACCTCCGGCGCCACCCGGATGTGGAATTCGTCGACAAACCTCATACCCAGTCCCGCCACGACTCCCAGGTTGTTGACCTTATTCGGAGTGGCCGCATTCTCGTTGTAATCGGTCGAGCCGCTCGGGTAGGTAAAATCGTTTCCAGTCCGTATCTTGCCTACGTGGAGCAACTGTCCGCCGCCGGAAAAGAATATTCTCCGCTTCCAGCCGTTTGACCAGAAGCCGTAATAGTGCGCCAGCAGGGGCACCTCATAAACGTTGATCTGCGAGGTTTGGACGGTGGTAGTGAGTGGGCGATTGTCGCCGCCGGTGGTGCTCGTGTTATAGCCGCTGAGGATGTTGTCGGTGACGGTGTAGTCCTCGTGATGGAAATGAATCTCGCCCGCGAGGGAAACGTGCTTCGACAAACGATACTCCACCATCGCTCCGGGCCCCCACTTCGGGGAATCGGATGCGCCGTAGTAGTTGTTTTGCGCGACCGGGTTATTCGAGATTTGTACGATGTAGCTTGACTTAATAAGAGGGAAGGGAAAGTAATTCACATGGATGCCGATGGTGAGCCGCCGGATCGGCTTAGCCGTCTCGTCCTGGCCAAACAGAAGAACGCCCGGAAAGAGACAGGCAATCAGAGCGGCTTTCGAAAAATCTGCGAGAGTCATCGATAACTTTCTCCAGGTCAGAACTGCAGGCGAAGCGAAAGCTCCATGGATCTTGGCCCGCCGGAGCGGTACAAAGCATTCACGCCGCCCCCGAACGTCTGGTTATACATCTGCGTCACCACGCCAAAGTCCGGGCTGGCCAGGTTGGCGCCTTGCAGCGGAGATGGGTTTGCGAAATTCGGATGGTTGAGGGCGTTGAAGCCCTCCAAGGCAATGTTGAACCGATATCGTTCGGTGATCGGAATCACGCGGCGCAAGGCCAGGTCCAGTTGGGCGAATGGAAGCCCGCGCAGTTCGTTCCGCCCCATATTCCCCTGCGCGTAGCCGCACGGAGTAATGAAGGCAGCGCTGTTTAGTTCACGTCCTCCGGGCACTGCGGAATTGTCGATCCAGATGGCCTCGCCGTTCCAACTGGGCCGCACATTGGCGAAAAGGCCGTTGTTCGTGCCGCCGTTTGTGGAACTGTTGCAACCCGTCGCGACACTGGTAGATTCGCTAACGGCCGAGAGATCGAAGGGAAGGCCGGTGTGCGCGGCCGCGACAAAGTCCAGATACCAGTGCCGGAACGGAGCGTACATGGCCCCCTGGCTGGGCGAGGGTAACATCCACGAACCCGAGAAGTTCACATTGTGCCGGATGTCGTAGTCCGAGTCGCCTTTTTCGCCGCCAAACAGGCTGGCGAAGCCGCCGCCGAATCCGGAATCGGAGGAAGCGCTGTCGATGGAATGGGACCAGGTATAGTTCAACTGCGTCTGCAGAGTCTTGCTGAGCCGCTTCCGGAATTGGACTTGCACGCCATTGTAACTGGATGTCGCTCCATTCTGCACTTCCTGGAGTATGTCATAGGCGGCGGTGTACGAGGCCGAAGTGCTGGTCCGCAACAGGTTCCCGCCCCGGCTGCCCACAATGCTCACGCTCAACGTCTGGCCCACACCGAAATTCTTCTCCCAGGTGCCATTCCACTGGTATATGCGGGGCGACAACAAGCCAGGGTCGCCAGTAAAGATCTGCCCATAAGGGCGCGTGGGCGGCAGAACTGGCGGCGCCAGGTCGCCCGGTGCCAGTGGGAAGCCGATCTCCGATTCCGTCCGCACGTCTGCGTAAGGGGCTCCAAAGAATGCCTGGCCCACACCTCCATACCCAACGTCGTAAAACATTCCAAATCCGGCGCGCAGCGTCATCTCGCGTCCCGGTGCGTCATCGGAGAGGTACGCAATTCCGACGCGCGGGGCCACGTTAAGCCATCGGGTGCCATAGATGGGTTGATTCTGCGTAACCCCGGCAATCAGATCGCCCGATATCGAGAAAGGTTGCGGTCCCTGCCGCGCGGTGGGAGCCGGATTGACGTCCCAGCGCGCGCCGTACGTAAGCGTGGTTCGCTCCGTGAGTCTGAAGGTGTCCTGGAAATAGGCCGAAAAGTTCTTGTAAGTTGGGTACACTTCCGGCACGCTGGACGTGACCTGAATGTTCAGCGCGTCACCGGTCAATAGCGCATAGTTGTTAGCCCTTGTGACTCCATTGAAGGACACGTTTGCGCTGTAGGGATTCCGGTAAGTTGTTTGCAGAATATCGCGGTAGTCCACGCCGGCCTTGACGTTGTGCTTGCCATAGACCTTCGACAAGCTATCGACCACATTCGCCTGCTGCTGCTGATTGTCCGAGCGCCCCCCGAAAGAATACCCCGCGAATCCCAGAACATTCAGGCTGAACGAGCCGTTCGCGGTGGTTACGCCCGCCGGAAATATCGAGGAAACCGGCAGGGGGACGGCGCCACCGTAACTGTCCATTGTGGAGCTCCCGGTTGACGTAGCCGTCGAGTAGTTCAGGCGCAGATCGTTGAGCGAGCCGTTGCCGAATATATGGGTCACCCCTACGGTGGCGAGCTGAGAGCGCGAAGACTGATCCGTGAGGATATTGGGAGTAGAGAACTGAGTGCCACGCTGCTCTGCGTTGGCCGATGTCAGGCTGTAACGGGCGAACAAGGTGGTGCTGGCATTCAGAATGTGATCGACGCGGATGCTGCCGGAACTGCTGTCGGAGGGGTTGGAGGTTACCGAGTTGTACTGCGCGCCGCCATTCACCAACTCGACACCGTTCGGAATAGGAAATGCATCCACATACGGGAGCAGATTGGATCGGGCGGAGGCGCGCGAGGCCAAGTCCGGCACATCGGCGACCAGCGACTCGGGCGACGTAAGCGTCAGCTTTTCAAAGGCGATGAAGAAGAATGTCTTGTTCTTGACCAGCGGTCCGCCCAACGTTCCGCCGGGACGCTCCTGGTGTTCGCTGCCCTTCCCGTAGCCGCCGGCATTGGCGAACCAGTCGTTGGCGTCGAACTTGTCGCTGCGGATGTAATCGTACAGCGAGCCATGCAGAGCGTTCGTGCCTCCCCGGCTGGTCATCACCACCTGCGCCCCCGGCGAGCGGCCGAACTCCGGCGCGAAGGACGACGTTTGGACCTTCATCTCCTGCATGGCGTCGATCGAGATCAAGTTGGTCGAGGCATTCGCGCCGCTCAGCCCGGCGCCCCCAAAACCGCCGCCGAACCCGCGGCCAAAACCGCCGCCGCCGCTGCCGGACCCTGGAGCGCCGCCGCCGGAGGGCGCTTGGTTCAGGCTCACGCCGTCCAACGTGTAGTAGTTCATGGTGGAGCGCAGGCCGTTGGCGTCGAAGTTGCCTGAGCCATCCACCGCCGGCGTGATACCCGGCGCCATAAAAATCAGCGATTCGGCATTGCGTCCGTTGGCCGGAAGGTCCTCGATATAACTATGTTCCAACGAGACGCCTTCCGTCGCTTCGCTGGAAAGAGTTTGGGCGGTGGCCGTTACTTGCACGCTGGTGCCCGCCGCCGCTACCTTGAGCTCCACGCGAAACGTTTGCCGGTCGCGGACCTCCAGCGTCAAAGAGTTGACCTGGGATTTGTCGAAGCCGGGCTTTTCCGCCGTGAGAGAATAATCGCCCGGCTGCAGAAAATCGAAGACGGCAAAGCCGCTGTCCCCGGTATCCGCCTGGATCACCGTGCCCCGGTGCAAATCCGTGAGCGTCACTTTGGCGCCGGGCACCACTGCGGCACTGGGATCGAAAACCGTAACGGTCAGCGTCGCCGACTCTTGCGCGAGAGCGGCGACGCCGCCAAGAAACACGGCTAGAGCCGCGATTTGTCTGAGCACAACTTAGGTACAACCCCCAATCTGCAAATTCCTACGCCCAAGGCAAGAGCGGCAACTGAAGAATCACGCCCACCAGCTTATTACCTGAAGTCCAGTGACGAGGCGCCGGTTCATCCGGGTACGCCCATTCACAAATGTTTGCAAATAACTACAATACTCCGTTCGGACTCTGCGGGCAAGCTGTGCCTGTGCCGCACTACTGTTCCCAACGAGCCACAACCGCGCTGGCGAGACAGTTGCCGAGGACGTTCACCGAGGTGCGGGCCATGTCCATCAGGGCGTCGATGCCCAGCAGGACGGCCACTCCTTCCATCGGCAACCGGAACGTCGAGAGCGTGCCGGCCAGGATCACCAGGGCGGCGCGCGGGACTCCGGCCACGCCTTTGCTGGTCAGCATCAGGGTCAGCATCATCAGCAGTTGCTGGCCAAACGAGAGATTGACGCCCGCAGCCTGCGCTACGAAAACAGAAGCCAGCGAGAGATACAGCGTGCTGCCATCCAGGTTGAAGCTGTAGCCCGTGGGAATCACAAACGCCACGATATGTTTGGGCACGCCGAACTGTTCCATGTTCTCCAGCGCCAGCGGCAGAGCGGCTTCGCTGGATGCGGTAGAGAAGGCGATCAGGAACGGCTCGCGGACTGCGCGGTAGAAAGCGCCCAGGGGAATGCGCACCAGTAGGACGACCGCGCCGAGCACCAGCACCACGAACAGCACGAGCGCGGCGTACATGGTGAGGATCAGCTTGCCCAGCGAGAACAGGACGCCGAAACCCTTGCTGCCCACGGTGACGGCGATGGCTGCGCCCACACCCATCGGCGCCAAGTACATCACGTAGCGCGTGTAGCGGAACATTACTTCGGCGAGCGATTCGCAGACAGCCACCACGGGCTTAGCTTTGGCGCCGACGGCTGTGCAAGCTGCGCCGAACAGAAACGCGAAGACCACGATTTCGAGCACGTCGCCGCGCGCCATGGCGTCGATGATGCTGGCGGGGAACACGTGCTCCACGATGGAGCCG
>Ga0187875_10003238_pt1 | contig 11554 bp, 13 predicted proteins | sample June2016WEW_17_1_2_FD_132978 | JGI IMG/M metagenome (GOLD analysis project Ga0187875, IMG submission 132978) | Peatland microbial communities from SPRUCE experiment site at the Marcell Experimental Forest, Minnesota, USA - June2016WEW_17_10 | ecosystem: Environmental > Terrestrial > Soil >... | reverse complement strand
CGGTCAGCAGGATGTCGTAACAGTCCAAGCCCTTGCTTCGGAGGAGGTCATTGAATTGAAATGGTCTCGGCCCTCGTCGTGCATCAAAAGCTTGCCGAGAAGATGAGCCGTGTTCGCACCTCCAGTAAAACGCATACTTACAATCAGACTTTGGCGACGTTCATCTTGCCGTAACTACTGACCAAAACTGCCTTCACCCAAGTCAGGAGGCAGCCAGCCCGTGTCCGATCAGTTCGTGGACGACGAACGGAGGCAGCGGGGTCATTTATGCGATTCCCGAGCGCTTCGATCCTAAGTATGCCAGCAATTCAGTGATGCTGATCCCGGAGTCGAGGAGCGAGATGATCTCCGTGGGGGTTACGCCGATCTTCTGGGCAAAGAGCACAACCTTTTCGACGGCTTGTTCTAAAAGGAGACTGTCTCTTCGACCAAACCCCCGCACGGTTGTGTCCACGACTCTCGCGGCTGCATCGGTTCCATCGAGCCGTCCTCGGTTCCCTGATTAGCAGCACTATCTCAGAAGCTGAGCACTACCGCTGTGACGCACATCACATCTCAAATATTTTGGCGTCTTGTCATCGCACGTCCCCGAAAGTGTCCCCGAATTGCGCAGTTGATAGCGGAAGCGATTAAAGGTGCCTGCGAAGCTAAAAAGTCACCGCAACTCTCTGCTGTACCGCTGATCTAAGGACTCCCCCACCGTGGTTGCCTGCCTTAATTTGGCGTATGCCAATGAACATCGGCCTTGGCAGTTGTACGAAGCGGTGTTCCATCAACTGCTGAGGAAGTGTCAGGCAGTGATCTTGAGCCGGGGGGATCCCGCCCGGAAGTTTCGCTTCAAGAACAAACTGCTCAGTAGGGATGCCACGGTCATCGATCTGTGCGCCAGTAGGTGGAACGGATGGACATCTCCGCCCTGAAGATCTAGCGAACGAGCAGAATCGGTCCGCTTGCTCAAGAAAACAGGGATGTGAGCAGCGTGGGCAGCCGCACGGCTTGAATGTCGCCGGGTTGGTGAGTATGCTCCGCGAACACAAGCCCTTCCGGGCGGGAAAGCATGTTCCCTTCATTACAAATAAATGAGCGATGGCATGAGCGGCAAAGGCGGAGGTATCGTGGGAAACGCCGACCACCAGAGCACCGCAATTTTCCAGAACGTCGTAAATTCCATAGGGAATGGCGACCCCGATGGAATCGGTCGGAAGTCGTGATGATAGACGCGACGTGGGGCAGATTCCCAACGACGTCCAGGATTTTTGAAATTACCGACGAGTTCGGGTTTTTTGCTGTCCACGCTGACGATGGGCAGATCGGGCGAGTATCCGAAGCGCTTGCCGGTTTCCCGGTAGAGATCGATGAGCGGCCGGAAGCGCTGCGGTTCACCACCGATGATTGCGACCATTCAAGGAAGACCAAACGCGCCGGCGCGAGCGAACGATTTTGGAGTGCCGCCAACTCCCAACCAGATCGCCCTGGCCTGTCAGGGCAGCCCGATGTTTGCCGGACCAGTGGACGTGCTCGTTCTCGCGGATCTTCAGCAGCAGATCGAGCTTCTCTGCAAAAAGCGAGTCGTAGTCCTCCAGTTTCAGGCCGAATAACGGAAAAGACTCAACGAACGAACCGCGGCCTACAACCATCTCGGCCCGGCCCTGCGAAAGAAGATCAAGGGTGGCGAAGTTCTGAAACACGCGTACCGGGTCGGCTGAACTGAGAACCGTGACAGCACTCGTGAGACGGATGCGGTGCGTTCGTGCCGCTGCCGCTCCGAGAATAACCGCAGGCGCGGAATCGAGGTACTCCTGACGGTGATGTTCGCCGATTCCAAACACATCCAAACCAACCTGGTCAGCATGCTCGATCTGTTCGACCAAGTTGCGCAGACGGTCCGACGCGCTCACTGCAAGGCTTGCGTCGTTGTATGCCGCCGCGAAGCTATCGATACCAATTTCCACTTTAGCTCTGCCCAGCTCCCTGATCATTTTGTACCTTGTTACTTATTCCTTCTTAACTTTGCTTCTTGTTCGCCCAGTTTTTCCGCTGCGAGCAACCCGAGTTTCTTGAGCGATCGGTAGGTTTGTTCCTTCTCCTTCTCGGACAGAGCTGACATGAGTGCCTCGAGGTCGTTGGCATGCTGCTCGAAGCACGAGGCCGCCAATCGCTTACCTTCCGCTGTGAGTTCCAAGACCCGCGCTCGTCGATCCCTTGGGCTCGCCCTGCGAACAACCAGCCCGAGTTTCTCGAGACGGTCTACAGCCGCGGTCATCGAGCCGCTGGCCAGGAGCACTTTGTCCTGTATCTCCGAGATCGTGAGCGGGCCCTTGTGCAACAGGGCTTCCAGCGCTGCGAAATCCGTCAGGCACAGTCCCACCTTGACGACGCTCTCCGCGGCCAGAAGGGTTAGCGCGCGATGGCTCCTCATAATCACCAGCCAGAGCCGAGGTGCGCTAATGTGATCGCCCTTTTTCACGATCTTTCTCATCGGGCAGCTTGGGGAGAGGCCTGGCTCCTGCCGTTCGCGAGGGAGGAAGACAACAGGCGATCGACCGAAGCTGCTCCTGCGCCACGAATCATCAGAAACGCCGTGATCGCTAGCGCGAGTAGGTGGAACTCGTAACCTTCTCCCTTCTGTGCTCCCGTCCAGTTCATGAACAAGCCGAATTGATGATGAACCATCACGACGGCCACGACCATGTTGGAAAAGATTCCAAAGGCTGCAACGCGAGTGAGCAGTCCAAAGATAAGACCCAATCCACCGAAGAATTCAGCAGCAATCGCCAAAAAGGCGAAGGGCGCAGGAATGTGCATGACGCCGGTGAAGAAGCCCATCGTGCCGGTGAAGCCGTATCCACCGAACCACCCCAGCATCTTCTGTGCGCCGTGCGCGAAGAAGACAGCTCCGAGGACCAATCGAAGAATGGTTGTTGCACTGTCGTTGTCGGTGGCAATCAGTTTGCGAACCATAAAAATACCTCCGTAGCGGGCTCGTTGCCCCGGGCAGACAACAGATAAGATGATTATCCTCATATAAGGATTCTTTTTGTCGAGATACCTGGGAACGGCCAGGATCGCGTCCGCGACGGCAAGGCCAGTCACCCGTTAGCGCCCTAGGACGGTTGACGCGCACGGGCCACGGATCCGCGAAAAGCACCGATCTTACATCGAACCCGGTGCCGTGTGTGTAGCAGCTCGGTGATCACGGAGCTTCTTTTGGACCTCTGCCAAGTACTGCCTTGCCTGCTCACGCGTCTTGATTGAACGCACCCGCTGTAGGATCGCCGTCCGTTGCTCTGGCGACATTTCGAGATCCTGGCGCAGAGCTGAATGAAGAATCACCGGCAGTGTGCCCTGGTCGACCGTCGCATCTGGTCTGACGGCCACCATCGTACTCAAGTCCGGCACACTCATCTTCATTACAGCCGTCGCGAACTGAGCGTTTGCGGGGAAAGGCAGAGTTGTGGGAGTGTCGGGCCTCGGCGCATTCAAAGAAAGCAGCGCATCCAGCCGATTGGCTTTGGCATCGCGCTGCGTCAGAGGATTAACTGCAAACAAAGCCTCAGTCGTAGCCGGTATTGAAGCATGATCATACAACCGATGATCAATCGTATTTTTCGCAACCAGAGGCGAGATGACAACGGCTGCAACACGAGGTCCATACTGTTGGAATGTAAAGCCGTACTGAGTGTGTTTGTCCTGCGGCGCTGTATCGCCAGGCGCCACTGCACCAGGCGGAATGGCGTGATCGAAAAACCCGCCGTGTTCATCCCAAGTCATGATCAAAACGCTACTATTCCAATGCGGAGAATTACGGATCGTTTCGTAAGTTTCCTTGATCAGCCTCTCGCCCAATGTGATGTCGGTAAGCGGGTGCTGCGAAGTGCTGTTCTTATAGTCGTTCAGAACATCGTAGCTTGGCTCGATGAACACATAGTTGTACGGATAAGTCGACTCGGCAAGTTCGCTCGCAAAATTGCTGTAGTGCCGGATGTCAAATAAGCTGATGCCCTTCAATGCGGCAACCATCGGGAAATCGTCGCCGGCATACAGGCGATACGACACTGCCTTCTTCTTCAATGCATCGAAAATGCTGCCCGCTTTGAACTGAAAGCCACCGATTGTCTCCCATTCAACGATTTCTTCCGTAGTCGGACTATGGTCGAGCCCACCAGAAGACGCCGCATGAACAAACATGCGGTTCGGCCATGTAGGACCCGGCATGGAAGCATGCCAGTTGTCGCAGAGAGCAAATTCCTGGGCCAATGCGACCAGGAATGGAAGCTGCTCGGGTGCAAAACACTTCATAACTTCACCCGGATCCGCAGCGCCGCCACTGCCCACGTAGGAGGCGACGAACCCGGTGTTGTTGATGGCTGGATACGCACCACTTGCTTGATAAGTCGCTCTCGGTCCGCAGAGCTGTTCCAGGACATTATTGAACTCGTGTCCCGGGTCAGCCGGCATCACCTCATCAGCGCCTCTGCTTACTTGGTACGCGCCGCCATTGAAAGAGTTGACCTCGCTTCCAGTCAGTCCATTGATCTGTGTTGAACCACCCTTCGCGGCATCGTGGCCTGTGATGCCCGAGAAACCGAGCATGTGATCAAACGCTCGGTTCTCCAACATGAGAACGAACATGTGTTCGACTAAGTTACCCATTTCTATGCAGCACGCCGCGTGCAGGATTGTTCAGACTACGCTTTCCTTCGGACCCTGTGCTTTCTCGAAAAAGCCAGGCCCAGTTCCGTCATGTGGGGTTCCTTTATCTGGGCTTCGATCTGGGTTGTACGATTCTTCGGAAGATTCCCGCCGAACATTCTGGCTATATTAAAAAGCGAGCGGCTCCCGCAGACCAGACATATATCATGGGGACTGTCGCTGACAATGTCACACTCAGCGCACAAGACGGCATTTTGTAAAGCAACCGCATTGAGAACCTGGCCCCGCCCAAGGACACCTTCCATCTCTGAGCCCTTCATCACAAAACCTCGGAAGACGATCTGCCAAGCATTTAACACCCTTCAAGCGGAATTGTTTCCACCACGATCGTGCCATCCCGGCCATCTCGATCAGCGGTTGTTCCGTCGCTCTTCAATCATCATCCAGCATGCGAACCCGGTGTCCAATAGAATTGCACCTTCCCATCTACGACATTGGCGATGTATCGCTTGTCACTTGGCGACTGCATGACCTTCTTTCCTTCTCGTGCCAGTGGCGCCCAACGCAAAGTCGTCTTCGGATTTTGCTCCAGACACCGCAACATCTCCGTTTGCAAGCGACCTCGCGGAATTTGGATCGACTGGTCCGCCGGACGGGATAGGTTTCGCTTTCGAGCGTGCCCGTCCTGACGTCGTTAACCAGTGCCTGCTGCTAAACGGAGATCGGGGTCTTCCAGGCTCGCAGCCATCGTCTTTCATCCTCCGCGGAATTTGCGAACGCTCCGTCGGTCCTACGCATGATGCGCTCCGCCCATTGGACCGCTGGACCGCTCGCAGTCAACGATTCTGTACGGGGGAGACCGGCGGTCAAACACATCCTCGGTAGTCTTTAGATGACGTGCTACGAGCGTTTCAGTGCCCTGAGCGAAGTCCCGTGTCCAAAAACATCCATCATTATGGGCGGCATGCTTTTTCTTTCCAGCCGACCTCAATTAACGCACCGTAATAATTCGCTTTTTGTTCGCCAACAACTTAGCACATTGCAGCGACCACTGCAACATCCAAATCCAAATCTAGGCATCCAAATTTAGGCATCCAACTTGCTCATTGGGAGGACACCGGGATGTGGCTTTCGTCGTCAGTTATGAGTGCCAGACGCTTGATGCTATGAGTCATCTGTGAATTGGAATTGAGACTTAGTAGGTGTGATGGCCTTGCGAAAACGTGAGAAAATGGAAATTTTTGCGGGCCTTCGAGTACGCGAACAACTATATCCTAGAGAGTACAGGCTGCGCGAGGTTGGGAGACATCTCCAAGGGATGGTGTGAAACCTGGGCAGAAGCGGTCAAGACAAAAGACAGCGTTTGTCGAAATTCGCCAGCGGCAAGGACATTGGTTTGTTGTGCACAATGGGGCAGCTTACGACTCCGACACCACGGAAGAAGGGTTTGCCCTCCCCGAGTGAGCTTATCCACCAGGAAGCTTGAATTATAAGGAATCAATGGGAAGGCGCCAATGGCTGCGGTGCGACATATAGCTCTAGCTTCAAATGTTCCGAGCAGGATCACAGATGCTGATTCCGAGGATCTCACAAGAAATTCTCGCACTGGATGGCGCTCTAGGAACAGCCGGAAACACATCCATTGTGTCTCCGGAATCATGAGGATTTGAACCTCGGATCCCCCAGCCCCAAAATGTCGCCGCACAAATCTAAATGTTTCTGAAGTGCTCACTCTCGGGGCAGCGTACTGACCTTCCGAACCTCGCGCCACTTTCACCTTCCTGATGCTACACTGCCGCGCATGCGATTCCTCCAACGATCTGCTTCCCTTCTTTTGATCCTGGTTGCCTTCGCGTCTCTGGGCGAGGCTCGTGTTGTTCGGGTTGAAATAGTGTCGAGAAAGGATGTCCTCGGCGGGCAATCGTTTGGGAATGACGGAACCTATGAACGCATTACGGGGCGCGTGTACTTCTCCCTGGCTGTTCAGAACAAACATAACCACGGCATCGTGGATCTTGAGAATGCCGTCAATCTCAAACACGGTGAAGTGGAGTTCTGGTCCGACTTTGTGGTAGTCCGTCCGAAAAATGCCGCGCATGGAAACGGCACCTTGCTCTTGGAGGTGCCGAACCGCGGTCGCCCCCGCATCCTTTCACTCGTCGACGGCGGCAGTTGGGACCTGATCAATGACGCGGGCGACGGCTGGTTCCTGCGCAATGGGTATACGGTTGCCGCACTGGGGTGGCAGTGGGATGCAGCAGGCGAAGATGCATTGCGTATGTACGCCCCCGTGGCGAAGGACAAGGGCGCGACGATCACAGGGCTGCTTCGGGGCGATGTGATGCTTGCGAAACGAATGGAAGATCTTCCGCTCGGACATCTCATACTCGGCAACATCGGGGGCACAGAGTATCCGGTGGCCAACCCGGACGATCCGCGCAATGTGCTCACCGTTCGTGACTCACCGATGGCGCCGCGCACGCTTATTCCGCGCCCGCAGTGGTCGTTCGCGCACCTGGTCGATGGCAAGCTCGAACCTAGCGATCGAAACATTCACCTGCAAGGAGGTTTTCAGCAGGGCAAGATTTACGAATATGCGTATGTTGTAAAGGATCCGGTGGTCGCGGGCCTTGGCTTTGCTGCCATTCGAGACTTTGCATCTTATGCGAAACATGGTCACGAGACGATTGTTACAGCGGTCCGTGTTATCGGCGAAGGAATCTCCCAGAATGGACGCTACCTGCGCGATTTCATTTACCAGGGCTTCAACACTGACGAGCAGGGGCGCATGGCGCTCGACGGCGTACTGGCGCACGTCGCCGGGGCGGGGCGAGGAAACTTCAATTATCGGTTCTGTCCGCCGTCGCGCGACGCGCAGCCGACCTCGTCGTTACTCTTTCCAACCGATATTTTTCCCTTCACCGACGAACCGGAAACCGATCCGTTCACTCACGTAAGTGCTGGATTGCTCGACCGGGCTCGGGCCGAACACACGGTCCCGAAGATATTCTTCTCGAACACTTCCTACGAGTATTGGGGCCGAGTGGCATCCCTCATCCACACCACCGCGGACGGCAAACGAGACATGCACATCTCGGATCAAGTGCGCATCTATCACTTCACCGGCCTTCAACATTTTTCGGGACCATTTCCGCCTGCCAAGGGCAACGGCGACCTGTTTGGGCAGCAACCCCAGAGTCCGCTTGCCATTCGGTATTTCTGGCGCGCCATGATTGCAAACATGGACGCCTGGATCCGTAGCGATGCCCCACCACCCCCTAGCAGTTACCCACGCATTGCGGATGGGACGCTGGTGCCACTGGCACAATATGCGTTTCCGGAGATTCCGGGAGTCGATAAGCCGCACGAAGCATCCGTCGCCTATCGTCTGGACCTTGGCCCGGGGTGGCCGAACGCGATCACAACCCAGCCGCCGATTGTGGGGATGGCCTTTCCCGTGCTCGTTCCGCAGGTGGACGAGGACGGAAACGAACACGACGGAGTTCGTTCGCCGGAACTCGCGGTGCCACTCGCCACCTATACTGGATGGAACCTGCGCGACGCTTCGATCGGTGCACCCGATCAGCGCGTTTCCTTCGAAGTATCATGCATCCCCTTTGCAAAAACACCGGAAGAGCGTAAGAAGAATCGCGATCCACGCAGAAGCATTGCAGAGCGATACCCCAATCGCGCGGAATATGTTAAGCGCTACGGCGACGCGGTGGATGAAGTGATCCGACAGAAATATGTTCTACTGGAAGATCGCGATGCGCTGCTGAAGCGCGGAGAGGAAGAGTGGGATCAAGCGATGCAGTAGAACAATGCCAAGCTTCGGAGTGGCGCGTCACCTCAGGCCCGATTTATGCACCTAATCAGGCTGTGCTCAGAGCAAGGACTCGCCTGGTACGGATTGACTCCCGGGAGTCGTTTGTGCCCGCGGGTCTTTGAGTGCTGCGAAAGCCGCCAGCGCATCGTGCAGGCGATCGGAAAACCGGGCCGGGCCGATGACCTCCGTCAAGAGGTGCCGGTCTAAGTCCGCCTTCAGAGAGAAAGGCACGCGTGCGAGCACCAGCACGACGCCGCAGTGAACCAGTTCCTTCTGCAGTTGTCGCACCATCCGCGAGGCCGTGTAATCCACATTCGTGATCGCTTCGGCATCGACGACCAGCCAGCGCACGGGTGAAGGAGCTGGCCCAACCAAGCCGCGAACCTCCTCTGCAAACAGGCTAGCATTGGCGTAGAAGAGTGCTGCTCCGAAGCGATAGATTACCAACCCCGGCTTCGTTACCGCGCCGGGAACGGCCGGAACTAACTGCCAGGCATCGCCTTCGCTTACGACGAAGACTCCGGTGTGAGGACGATAGCTGTGCCGCACAACCCGAAGCAGCGACAGCACCATGGCCAGCAGAATGCCCTGCTCAACGCCCACCAGCACCACGACGGTCGCAGTAAACAAGGCCAGAGCGTATTCTCCGGGACTCTCGCGTCGAATCTCTCGCAAGCCGCGCATGTCGATTAGACGGACAGCAATGAAGAATACGATGGCGCCCAGCACACAACGTGGCAGGTATTGCAGAGGCTTGGTCAGAAAGAGCAGGACGAACGCGACCGTCATCGCGGTGGCCACCTGGGCAAGCTGGCTCTGACCGCCGGAGCTTTCGACCATCGCGGTTTGGGTAGGGCTTCCGTCCACCACAAACGTCCCGCTCAACGCCGCGGCGGCGTTAGCCGCAGACAGACCGACCAAGTCTGCGCTTCCGTCCAAGTGCTGATGGTGGCGCCCCGCGTAGAAACGTGCGGTAGCCGCGCTCTGGGCGACGATCGTTACAAAGCAGGAGCTGGACACGCCGAGCAGCGGCACGGCGTCCTTCCAATGCACATCGGGCAACCCTAAATGCGGAAGGCCGCCAACGACCGGCCCGATGATCGTGATGCTGTGCCCTGCGAAATCCCAAGTTGCGCTCGCGGCTATTGCGCAGGCGACCGCGATCAGCGAGCCGGGCACCTTGGGAGCAAACCGGCTGAGGGCAAAGACGCCGGTCACGACCACTGCCGAGATAACCACCGTCGGGAAGTGAACCTCGGGCAGGCTGCGGAAGACCTCGAGGAGCTGTCCCATCGTCCTGGGGGAGTGCACTTCCAGGCCGCCCATCTCGCCCAGCACGGCGATGCCCACCTGAAATCCCACTCCGGTGAGAAACCCTATCAGCACGGTCTGCGACAAGAAGTCGGCCAGGAAGCCGAGCTTGAGTACCCGAGCCAGCAGCAGAAATCCGGCGGTGAGCAGAGCCACCGTCGACGCCAGCGCCACATATCTCGCGCTTGCGACAGGCGCCATGTCCGCAAGCCTCCCGGCAAGAATGGCGGCGGTTGCCGAATCGGCAGCGACTACCAGGTAGCGCGAGGAACCAAACATCGCAAATGCCAGCAGCGGAAGCAACAGCGTGTAAAACCCTGTGACTACTGGCATGCCGGCAATCTTGGTGTAGCCCAGCGCCTGCGGGATGTTCATCGCCGCCAGTTGCAATCCGGCCAAGGCATCGCCGGCCGCTCCCGGGCGAGTAACCGGTCTTATGCCTTGAAACAGACGCAGCCAACCGCCACTTCGCGCCTGCGGTGCGCGTTGGCCGCGTTGGCCGGATTGCAGGCGATCTGGTCCGGCCGGGGGTGTAGCCTGTACGCTCATGGTCACCGCAAGATCGTCTTCAGGACTTCGACCTCTTAGACTTTTCTAGCTGGATCACCCTGTCCTATTGAAGTTCCGCATAGGCGCGTTTGACGAATCCAGCGGCGTTGGTGTTGCGCCAGTCGGGATGCTGCGTTTTGAGGTCCTGACTTGTTTCCCGTCGTCATCGGGCGATCTACCCTGGCGCTTGAGCGCGAGCGCTCGCGTACGGATTTCGGAGATCAGATTCAAATCCGTATCGAACTCTCGGCGGTAGGCAGCTGCCATCATCTGGTCGAGTGCAGGACGCTTTGCCTTGGCGCCGCCGATCCGGTCGGTGTACTCGTGAACCATTTCAAACCCCCGTTGTTCCGCGAGCCGGCGCAGATCAAGCGCCTGAGTCTCCGGGTTCTGATCGCAGGTGGAGACTCTGGTATACAGAACCGCTCGCTTCATCTTCATCGCCTTTCTTAGCTAGAACTCCAGTTAATTTATGATCGTGAATACGCCGATTAATCTGGCACTCCGCACCGTAAGTATACAAACCGACAACGGGAATTCGCCAGGAATGTAGGCCCCACTGAAAGGCTGTTTACCGAAGATTTGTCGATAAAGTAGCTGTTGTCGGAATTGCGTTTGTATATTAATAGTGCGCCACTCAAGTCGCAAAAGTATCTTGAGCTCGCCGCTCCCTTTTCGCGGACGCGACACCTGAAGAGCCTGCTGAATATTATGTTCGCTACAAACGTCCCAGCCGCGATGAGGCCACCGCGGCTTCAGAGCTTGCACGGCGCCGTGTCGTGGCCGTTCTTGCATGCTTGAAGGTATTGTGCCCGTCCGCCGATCGGAGAACACGGCAGCAGCTTGCGAGCAAGATTTTGACCTTGGTGCATGGTATAGACCGCCCGGTTCCCCAACAAATGATCACCCCCGCAGCGGTGTACGAGATGTTCGTGCGAAACAGCCGGTGCGTCTTCAATAAGGCCCCGCGTCTGAATAAGCTGTGCAATTCTAGTTGTCCCGAGGTAGAAGTGAATAGTTCCAATCACCATGAAAATCAGCTGGTACGAGATTGAGCTGGGCCATTTCTGAGTTAGGGATTTTAATTCCTTGGGGATACTTCCGGCGGGTCAACTTGGCTTTGATCTTGAGCCCAGTCCCAGTCTTGGTGTTGCCGATGAGTTGGACGATGGTTTCATAGCTGACCAACGGTCTGCCTCGCCAGTTCAGGGTAAT
>Ga0187875_10003235_pt1 | contig 11561 bp, 9 predicted proteins | sample June2016WEW_17_1_2_FD_132978 | JGI IMG/M metagenome (GOLD analysis project Ga0187875, IMG submission 132978) | Peatland microbial communities from SPRUCE experiment site at the Marcell Experimental Forest, Minnesota, USA - June2016WEW_17_10 | ecosystem: Environmental > Terrestrial > Soil >... | reverse complement strand
GTCTGACAAAACCACGAAAGATATTTCTTCTGATCGGCGGATAGGTTGCCGCGGTACAGACTCGTAATGACGGCTAGATCGGGCGTGACCACACGAATCACACCCCCCTTCCGCAAGACGCGGTGACACTCCCGCAACATGCATGTGCCCTTTGGATAGGGGACGTGCTCGATCATGTGTTGGGTGTAGACGTACTGGAAGGTACCGTCCCCAAAGGGGAATCGTTGGGTTGCGTCCATCTGCATAACACCAGGGATTAGCTCGAGGTCGGTGTTTAACCATCCGTCCAAAAGGTGCCAGCCGCCGCCAATGTGCAATTTGGGTGTTGCCGTTTTATGCAGGTAGTCGGTCCGCAAGCGTTCGTCGGATCGCAGGATGTTCCGTCGCACTCGATGCGCACGAATTACGTAAGGGTGTTCCGGGTTGCCAAGTCCGAGCAAGTGGAGCAGTCGCTGTTTAAGGTGCGCGGTCATTCGAAATCTTGGACGAACTCTCATTTGACTGTTCCAATAACAACGGCTCCTGCCGGAAGCGCGACCAGCCCTTCCATTTGTTGACCAGCCGCCAGCAAAATCCGTGGGGCGTTGCGCCCAGTCGGGCTGCGCAAAGCATTAATAGTCCCGCAATCTGCAAATGCGGAGGGGCTTGTTGTCGACCACATCCCCTGTGCCACACACGCACAGCCCAGCCGAGCCGCCTCGACCGCACCCACGACTCGGCTGCCCCAAAGCTAAGTCCCAGGAGCGCCCGCCGCCGGCTCCATGTGAGCAGACCGCTGCTCGCGATCATATCCAGAAGCTTCGCGTGAACCTTCTCTGCCGCCTCAATATAGGCTGGATCCTCATAATGGCGCACGCTCGTCTTGGCGGCGTCCTCCTGCCAGCGGACATCGTGATCTACATCAGGGAAGCAGACATACTTGGCGCGCGCTGACAGAGCGCGCACATGCATCTCCAAGTCCTGCATGCTCAGCAACGTCTCATCGAAGCACCCAATCTCCGTAAGAAAGCCGCGACGCCAGATCGGACCTGAAATCTCCCACACACACTCATGAGCCAAGAAGCGCAGCAAATCGTCACCCGGATCCTGAGGATGATAGAGACGCGTCAGGTCGCCCACTGATTTTAGAAAAACACCTGCACGGAAGACGGTGAAATCCAGGGTCGCATTCCGCTGCATCGTCTCGACGCGCCGCTCGAGGCACTGCGGCCTAAGCAAGTCGTCGGAATCCAGGAAGACGATGAACTCGGCTCGGCTTTCCTTGACGCCAATGTTCCGACACACATTGGCGCCGGATGTTTCGCCCATGCGCCGGAGGTAGCGAATCCGAGCATCAGCCCTGGCGCGCCTAGCGACTTCCTCGGCCGTGCCATCGTCCGACCCATCGTCCACGACGAGGTGTTCCCACGCATCGAAGCTTTGCCGTTGGACTGAGTCCATCGCCTCGCAAAGCAGCACCAGCCGATTCTTGGTCGGCGTGATGACCGCCACAAGTGGATTCATCGTCGTGCGGATAGGCGGAGAAAGCTCTTCAGATGTTGACAGGTTGCCTTGCATCCACATTCGAGGTTGGCCGCGAGGTTGCTTTATAGTACTCAGCGAGTTTCTTGATTGCCGTCACCAGATCCCTTGCCTCGCCTCCTCTCAAAGACTCATGAACGTCAACGCGGACAATCTCCCGGGTAGCCTGATGAGCATTGGGTAGTTCGAAATCCTGCGGCCTGGGATGTCCCGGAAGTGCCGACCAAGGCAGTCCGCTCTTGCCGAAGACGACGGCGTCTCGGTGCCACGGCTGGTCGGTTGGAAAGAATGGGTAGCCGGCGTATACGCCGCCGATCCCCTCTTCTTCGAGGGCTTTTGCGAACTCTCGAGAGTCGCAAACAAGCTTCGAGGTATCGAGCCGTATCATCAGGAACCAGTAGGAACTCAACCAGTCAGGCGGGTCTGCGACAAGGGATACGCCATCCACTTCGCGCAGGCCAGTTTCCACCAAAGAAGCGAAGGTGCGCCGCGCTGTGATGGCACCCGCCAACTTTTCAAGCTGCACTCGCCCGATTGCCATGCTGATCTCATCCTGGTTAAAGTTCAGCGAAGCCACCAAGTTTGCCGGATTCCCGAGCGCGCCATATGGCTTTCCACGGTCGGCGACCTGTCTGACTCTTGCGAAAAGAAGGGTGTCTTTCGTGAACACCACTCCGCCCTGTCCTCCGGTGGAGTGCTGTTTTCCGAACATTGTAGAGAACGCTGAGATTCTTCCTAACGATCCCACCATTCGCCCCTTATAAAGGGCCCCATGTGCCTGCGCGCAGTCTTCCACGACTGGAACCCGGTACTGGGAAGCCAGTTCCAATATGGGATCCATGTCAACCGGGCGACCCGAAATATGCGCTACGACGATCGCCGACGTCCGATCACTCAGAACCTTCCCGATTTGTTCCGCGGAAATGTTGAGAGACCCACGATCCGAGTCCGCTGGGATGGGGATGCAGCCCAACATCACAATCGGCATCGTGCCGCCCGGATCGGTGATCGCCGGCACGACGACCTCGCTCCCGGGCTCGAGCTCGAGTGCCCTGAGCGCTACATAGATGGCATTGGTGCCCGAGTTCACTGCGGCGGCGTAGCCGCCGCCCAGATAATCTGCGAAGGCTTGGCAATAGGCCTTTGTCTCCGGTCCGCCATAGATCACAGCACCACCCTTGCGGATCTCCCGATCCAGCAACTGCATGACCGCCCGCTTCTCCCTCTTGTCGAAGTGGCGTCGGCGCGGCCAAGGCATTCTACGGGCGCGGGGGCCACCGTGCACCCACGGTGGCTTGCGCAGCAACACCTTGACCACGGCAGGCTCGATGCTCGCCATGTCAAGCGCTCGCCGGGCAATGCTGAAGGCGAACCGCTTGGCTGAATCTAGGAGTCTCATTTCTTTGATTTCTTTCTTGTGATTTCGATTGCGGCCGCGAAATCCTAAACCGGCATGTTCGCTTGTGCTGAGTAACTGCGTTGCGCCGCGTCCAAGAGACGAACGACCTCCAGAGTTTCATCGGCATCGGGGTCCAATGCACGCCCTGGCCGAGGTCCTGAAACGGACCCCGCCACCGTGGCGCCCCACAGGCGGGGGAACTGCCCTTCAGTCAGCACATCCAGAGCGGCCCAGAGCACCCGAGCGGACAGAGATGACATCGACGAAGTCAGGTCAACACGTACATCTCGCTTGTCGGTCTCGATTGTGACGCCAAACGTTCCATCGACACTCGATCCAATGATGGACGACTGCCGCCCGTCGTCGTGCCACACCGTGATGGAGTCATGATCCACGCTGCCGGAGGCCTCCACTTCGCTGACGCCCGGTCCCATGATAGCGCGTAACATTTCAGCGCCATGAATGCCATACCAGAAATAACGGCCTTGCGTTTCCTGAATTTGTAACCAGTAGCGAACACGGCATGTTTTCACTCGCTCCCCCTTCTCCCGGATCGAATTTAGCGAGTTCACTAAGCCGTCTGCGTAACGGAACGCTGAACTGGCGAAGACGCGCGTGCCGGTTTCTGCGGCGAGCGTGAACATGTCCCTCGCATCGAAGGCTGACACTGCGAATGGCTTGTCCACAAATACCGGTTTGCCACGACCGGCTACTGTACGGAACAGTGCCGGGTGAACGCGCCCGTCGGATGCTAGGATGAAGACGAGGTCACACGCCTCCGCTACGTCCTCCGGTGTGTCCATGATTCGGACGCCATAGGTGTCCTTCAACTCGTTTGCAAACCCGGCCACGCGGGAGATACTGATCGGCATGTCGGGCGAGCCGCCTGGATAGGCTGCGACGACCCTCGCACCGGGCAAGTGAAATGGATCATTGGGGTTGTGCAGAATGCTCGTGAACGCCGAAGCGTGGGAGGTGTCCAGCCCGATAAGGCCGACACGGATTGCATTGCCGTTTGCGTTGTTCCTTACGGTCCGGATCGCCATCTGCCCCGGCACCTTCCGCGAGCATTTGCGCGCATCGTAATCTTCCTTAGAAATCCCGCGATAAACTGCACTGGTTGAAGCCAGCGGAAGTCCAACCTCTTTTCCCGTAAGGGCGGACTCGTAGGCAGCCACGCATAACTCCAGCGAATCGAGCGCTTCAGCCGGCGGAATCGGGAGTGGGTCCCCGCTCTTAATGTTGTCTGCAATTTCTTGATAAAGGCGAGCGTGCGGCGTTAAGGCCGACTTGGCTTTGACACCCAACCGCCTCGCTAGAGAACGGGAACCACGACTAACAAGGGACGAGGATTGAGGGCGCGTGTCCGGCAGCGCCCTATCTAGGTCTTTCATGGCCTTAGGCATACGACTCGAGTCTTTGGTCGTGAAATTCCACGGCAAGGCGACCCTTCCAGAACTTCCTTGAATCGTAAACCCGCCGCGAAGCAGCCCGGAGTTCACAGACGCGACGCAGCGCGCAGTGGCTTCGCCGACAAACCGGATTGTAGCCTCGGCATAATCCTCCGATTCGATTCCGGTATAGCGGGTGTCCATCGCCGCGCTGACCGACAGCGGACGCCCCATCGCAAGCAAAAGGAGATCCAGTTCGTGGATGAGTTGGGTCATGAAAACGCCTCCCCCGGCTACCTTCCACGAACCCCACCATCCTTTCTTGCCATGATTGAAGTGGGGAACGTAACTGTGCCTCTCAATCAGCGCCGACTGAATTTCCCCAATCCAACCATTGCTACACAGCCAGATCAAACGGCGGAACGAGGGGTCGTAACGCAGTTGATGGCTGACTGCCAATCGCCCGGGATGGCGGGCTTCAGCGTCCTTGATTCGAACGGCACTGTCTAGTGAGTGGGCGAGCGGCTTCTCGCAGAAGACGTACTTCCCGGCTTCAAGAGCTGCCACCGCCAGCGCCTCGTGAGCCGATGGCGGCGTTGTGATGGTCACGAGATCCACACTAGGATCGGCGATCAAGTTCGCGGCGTCTTGATAACGGCGTGGCACATGGAACGAAGAGCAGAAATCCTGAAGTCTGTCGGGAGCGACGTCGGCTGCGGCGATGAGGCTGGCGCTGCCCGGGACCATTGAGATCGCTAGGGCATGCTCCTTGGCAATCAAGCCTGTTCCAATGATGCCAATGTTTAGCATCAGATTTTGACTGACCGCATCTCTCCAAATTTCTGGCGCATGATTGGTGCAAAAAGTCTGGGATCTTCTACCACGGAGTTATGAACGTAGGAGCAATCAGCCACCAAGAAATCAGGCCACCGACTCGGCGTCAGTCTGGGTCCGGTAGATCGGGCCGGCTCGCAACCGCAATCTCATCTGGATGTACTCATTCTGAATTGACGGATTCTTATCGGCTACTGCTTTTGGAATCGGCTCGCAATTGTTCTCCGCGCCCGATTCCACCGGAATTCTACGGAGGCCTTTAGAAACGCGCTCAAAGATGTCGGTGCCGGTGGAGCCTTCGTAATCGAAGAATAGGGTACCTGCCTCGCCCCGAATCCGCGGAAGCCGAACTCGACTTGCGGCAGCATCGAACCCTCGAAGTCGAACCGCTTCACGACCGAGCTCGAGAAAACGATCGCTTCCCAGAGAGCCAGCAATTGCGCGCCACTCTCCCGAAGATCTGGCTCACTCCCTCCCATCAGATAGTACGCAGTGTTATCGGACCAGGCGACGTAAACGGCCGCATGTACTCTTCCCTGAGAGTCGATGCCCGCAAAGATCTTACGCCCGGCATTGGCGCAACAAGCCTGATCCAAACGACAGATCAGTTCGTCGCTCGCCAAAGGCTCCCGGCCTTGGCGGGTAAATGTCTTGCGATTCAGTTCTAAAAACCTCGCCATATCGAGGTCGTCTTTAATCCGGATGCCCAGCCTTTGCGCTCTTCGAATGTCCCGCCGATGGTGTCTGCGCATACCGTTCCACAAGGCGGTCAGATCGGAAATATCCTCCAGAACATACGTATACCGGGCAGTTTGGTCATACCCTCGCCAGTAGAAGGGTAACCAATCAGTGAAGTTCTCATGAAAATTCTGCCGAAAGCTGGCAGTGTCTCCCAATTGCTCCATCAATTCCGTCGTCAGCTTTTGGTTCTTTGATTGAGCTTCGGCCGGCTTTGAGTGAGAAGGCGCGAAGAGTATGCCCAATTTCTGGGTCAATACTGGCATGCAGACATGCCTGGCTCTATCGCTCTTGTGGTAAACAACCGGCCAAGCGGCTTGGATTTCATTGCCCTTCTTGATTTCCAAAATCTCATACATCCCTGGTGCCACAGCCTCGAGCCACCAACGATGAGCGAAAATGCTCCCTTGGGGAGACCGTTTCACTAACTCGTCGTAGCTGAGTGGGAGGCTCACGCGTGGGCCCCTATTGCCAAACGATGGGGCGTCTATATATCGCCGTACTTTTCCCCGCTTGACGGGGTTTCCCACGACGATCGATCCATGCTCTTTCAGAACCGCTGCACTAGTCGAGTGTGGCATCGCCAACGTGCTCCTAATGCTGATGATGCTTGCGTCAAAGCGATGGAGCAAGTGACTTCGCAGGTACCGCAATCCCCGACGAACCGCTGGCGGCGCATTTGCATTCCGCCCCAAGCTCGCTTTCATTTAGACTTAGGCGGTCTCACCTTGCCTGATTTTATTTTCATTACTTCTTATCAAGTCGGCGCGCAATTGTTCTACGCGCCCGATTCCAGCAGAATGCAATGGACTCCCGTAGTGTGCCGCTCAAATCTCCCCGTGCCGGACGGACCTTCGTAATCGAAAAATAGGGCAATTGCTTTGCCCCGAATCCGCGAAACACGGTTTCCACCTGCGGCAGCATGGATCCCACGAAATCGAAACGCTTCGCAATCGAACTGGCAAAAACCATCGCCTCCCAAGAAACCAGCCTGTAGGCGTTGCTTTGCCTAAGCTCGGGGTCACCCCCTCCCATCAGAGTGTATGCGGTGTTACCAGCCCAGGTAACGTACACCGCAGCATGCACTCTTCCCTGAGAATCCACGCCCGCAAATATCTTGCGCCCTGCATTCTTGGAACATGCTGCATCTAAGCGACGAACAAACTCGTCGGTGGCCAAAGGACTTCTGTTTTGACGTGCGAATGTTTTGCGGATCACTTCCGAAAAATGCGCTAAATCCAGATCATCCTTGATCTGAATTCCCAATTTCTGTGCTTTTCTGATTTCCGTCTTGGCTTTCTGACGCACGTTGTCCCATAAAACATCTAGGTCCGATATATCCTCAAGAACATAAGTGTAACGGGTCGTTTGGGTATATTCTCGCCAATAGAAGGGTAACCAGTCCGTGAAGGTCTCGTGAAAATTCTGATGAAAGCTGGCGGTCTCTCCCAGTTGCTCCATCAATTCCGTCGTCAGCTTTTGTTTCTTCGATTGCACTTCGACCGGCTTTGCGTTAGAAGGCGCAAAAAGAATACCCAATTTTTGAGTCAAGGCTGGCATGCAGACATGCTTGGCTCCGTCGCTCTTGCGGTAAACAATCGGCCAAGCAGCTTGGATTCCGTCGCCCTTCCTGATTTCCAAAATCTCATACATTCCAGGCGCGACCGCATCGAGCCACCAACGATGGGCAAAGATGCTGCCTTGCGGAGATCGTTTCACCAACTCATCATAGGTTGATGGGAGTTTCTCGGATTCGCCCACGTGAGCTGTGTCTTTGATGATGAGGCGCCCGCCTTCGATGTACAAACCCGAATGAGAGTTCCCGGTTAGGTTTCGTCGTCCCTCTTCAGCGGGGATGAGGCCTGGAGCAGGGATTGGCGTTTGAGTCGCCGTCTTCAGCATCCCTGGCGAAGGGAACGGCGTTTGAGTCCCCTGCTCCAGCGTCTCTGGAGAAGGGGACGGCTCCTGAGTCCCCTGCAGCATCTCTGGAGAGGCCTTCCTCATGTCCTTATCTCCCCCCGTGTACGCGCCAATTTTGACAGCGACGAGTATACAACGCGTGGACGTTGTTGGTTGTAATCTTGGACCCATGTTTCGATTTTGCGTATCGCGTCGCTCGGGCTAGTGAACCAATTGCGTTCACATTCCTCGGGCAGTCGGCGGTTTTCGGGAGCTACATCAATGGCGGATTCCATGTCTCTACTGTTTGAACTCACGTATCGTAAATCAATCACGCTGTAACAGCACCGCAAAGTCGCCCTTGCGCGGTATCGGCTTTAACGCTCTTCTTCAAGAACACTTGCAATCGACCGGCATTTGTTCAATCTGCCGCAGTTAAAGGAAACGGTTCCTGCAAGCTGGAACTGCTTCGGCGTCAGCAGGGCGTGGAAACGGTATTCGTAGAGCCACGACTTGCGAAATTCGACGTCATATCCGCTTTCGTGCCACCGCATCAGCCCCCGGCGATGAAGCAAAAATGCGTCCCCTGAGGAGATCATCTCCCCATTTCCTCGTGAGTTGTTGGGTGTGTCAGCAATCCGCCTTGGGCTGCGTTTGTTAACACTTTCCACTTCACGAGTCTTAGTTCGAAGCTTTGAGAACGTTGACAATTAGTTCGAGTTCATTGTCTTCCATAGCTTGATGCACTGGTACGTCCAGACCATACGTGGCCACGTAAGAAGCGTTCGGCCGTTCAGGAAGAGACAGGGAGTGATCCAATGTCATCGGCCAATTGAACGTGCCTACTCGTAACCCAAGGGTCTGAAGGCCGCGAGAAATCCTCGCGACGTCAACGGGATGCTCCGGAACAATCTTCTGCATAAGCCATACTGGCGAAATATTGTCGCTGACGTGCCATGATCGCCAGTGAGGGAGACCGGAAAAGTGACTCGCGTTTCGGTTTCGTCGGTCGCATATGGGCGCGTAATGCTCTAACTCCCATATGCCTAGTGCAGCCTTTAATGAACCAAACCCGGTCGTCGGTATCAGCTCTTGGCTCTCAATGTCTCTTAGAAGCAAGCGCCTCCGAATTCGGCTAAATGTACTTGGACGCTCGAGCACACTGCGCCGCCCTCGAAGATATGCGACAAAAAGGCTGATTTCCTTCATCTCAAGATCCAGTGATATCTCTCGATCCGGAAGCTGAATCAATGCCTCTAGCTCTGGGTTGTTGATGAGTAATGCCCCACCACCGCCCAGCGAGATGGGCTTATTATAGGTGAAGCTATAAATAGCCAAGTCACCCACAGTACCCGTAACAGCGCTGCCAATGCGACCGCCAAGCGTCTGAGCGCAGTCCTCTATAACAAGGACGCCGAGTTCTGTCGCAGTTTGTCGGATCGGGCGAAAATCATTTGGGACACCGAATAAGTGTGGCACGACCACGGCATGGTGATCACTCCGCAGCTGCGCCACGATCGCATCCCAATCGATTCTCCCCCACCTGTCAGCGAGATCAAATGTCTCCGGGAGAAAGCCCGCTTCTATCACTGCCTCACATACTGAAATGCAGTTGAAGCTACAGATCAGAACTGACTTCTTTACACTACCGCGATGGCCCCGAGTCCTGGCAAGGGCCTCCCGTAGAGCGCTTCGGCCACTTGTCGCCGCCCACATCCTGCCAGAGACGCCCAAGAATGACTTCAATCTATCTAAAAAGTCCGCGACAGTCACGCGGCGAGCGAGACCATAACACTGCGCGAGAATGTCTTCATTCCAAGACTCCTCGACTATGTCTCTCGGCCCTCGACCTCTACTCGTGACACTCATTTGCAGTATTCAGTCAGAAGCAACGCTCATACTGGAAAGTACTCCGTCGGAATTGCCATCGAGTGCTAGAGTTAGATTCAATCAAGGTGTCCGTAGTCCAACTCGGGCCTCGGTCGCAGTAGCGCGTGAAAACGGTATTCCGAGAACCATGAGTTGCGGAATTCAACCTCGAAGCCCGCCTCAACCGCGGCGTTCTCGATATCCGCTTGGTAAAACCAGTTTCCAATACCATCCCAGCGCAAATCATTTAAGAGGTACCCCTTGGCTCGGCGGCGAGTAATATTAATCCACGATCGGAGCAATCTCAAACGCCGAAAACGATCGCCAGTAAAGTACCCATAGTAGTAAGTCTTCTTCCTAGCTGCGTCAGGAACGAGGCCTACGCAAATCAACCCGCCTCGATTTAGTACCCGTCGACACTCCTGCAGGTGTTGACTAAACTCCGCGTAAGTGAGGTACTGAATAACAGCACACGTTAAAATTATATCTGCGCCGGATATGGCGACTGGAAACTTTTGTGCAGTTCCGGATAGCAACTGTATATTCGTCACACTTAGATTATCTAGGCGCTGACGCGCTGCAGCCAGCATCGATTCGGAGAAGTCCACCGCGTACACTTGTTCAAATCTCGGCGCAAGGTAAGTCGTTATCTGACATGAGCCACAGCCCACATCGAGCAGCGTGCCACTGCAGGGAAACATGGCAAGAAGCTCCGAGGCGTATTTGCGATACCATTCTTCGTTCGAGAATCGATGTTCCCCATCGGTTCTTGTACTCCAATACTTGTGCATGGAAGACGAAGGGGTAGGACCGTTGATTCTCATTACTTTATCGGGTTGCCCTTTGTTCCACCAAGTGACCGTAGGCAGAGACCAAAGCAGCAATGAACGCAGATTCGTCGAAGTGACGAGCAACATGGGCTCTTGCTTCGCGCATTAGGGACAAATCAACTCCATCATTACTCATTGAAACAAGGCGTCGGCTTAATGCACACTCGTTGTCTTCATTCACAAAAGTAAGATACTTGGTTATTCCATTGCTGGCGTATGCGGGAAGCCGATTGCTGAGGACAGGTAATTCGCAAGCACAACACTCTAGGAACGTGACGGGAAAGGCATCCATAGCGGGAAAGTTAACTGCAAAGTCGGCCATGGAATAGAGAATCGGCATACGTTCATATGGGACTTCATCAATCATACGGACGCGCTTCAACATTCCTTGTGCGGAAGCGATTGCTAAGATCCGGTCAATGTCAGCTTTCTCACTGTAATACGTTCTGAATATGATGTATGCGTTAAGCCCATCCTCTTGAACAGCCTTGCAAAATGCCTTCATGATCGTGTCATGGCGGTAGTTGTGCCTTACGATTCTCGCAGAAAGAATGACAGTAGCACTTTCCTCAATCCCCAGAAGAGAACGCCACTCCGATGCTTGAGCTTCGTAACCCGGGTGAAACATTTGCGTATCTATACCTATTGGCAGCAAAAGTGACTTGAGCTCACGTCCTGCGATATTTGAGGCGAGCGCAATCATATCAGTGCTGTCGGCGATAAACAGATCGCACCGCGCAATGGCCTCCGCCTTTTGCTGAAGTAGTTGGGGATCATGATCCTGCAACTTCGTCGAGTTCAGATCGGAGCCCAAACAAGTTAATACCAAGGGGTGCAAGCCAGCCATCTCACAGTGCCACGCCCGCTCATCGATCCAAATGACATGACAAACCTCCGCTCGGCTTTGTCGCCATGCGAATTTCAACTGACGATGTACCGCCCAATGGGCCAAGCGAGTTCCAATACTGGGTCCCAATATTTTGCTGATGACTCTCCGCTCGGATCGTGGCCATTGCAAATGTGTCGATATCGGTAAATCCAATTTGTGCAACAAAGGGCCACGCTCCAGCAGGTGAATCT
>Ga0187875_10003233_pt1 | contig 11567 bp, 10 predicted proteins | sample June2016WEW_17_1_2_FD_132978 | JGI IMG/M metagenome (GOLD analysis project Ga0187875, IMG submission 132978) | Peatland microbial communities from SPRUCE experiment site at the Marcell Experimental Forest, Minnesota, USA - June2016WEW_17_10 | ecosystem: Environmental > Terrestrial > Soil >... | reverse complement strand
TCCTATTGGAAACGACAAGCCTGCTCGAATACTTACGGATCAATTGGGACCAGCTAATAGAAAACCGAATAAAACCAATCCAGTTGTCTTTTATGTAAAACATTTTAACCGGACACTACTGAGGTAAAACGTATTAATAAGTTAGCTTTATAAATCAAATTACATCTACCCTTTCGTTCTATAATGGTTTGTATCTCAGTGCACGTTCCCTGCCAATCCACCGCAGAATATTTGGTTAGAAAACTTCCATCTCCAAACAAATGCGTCCTACCAGGCGTACGAAAAAAAAGGCCGGAATCGCTTCCGACCCCCTCTGAAAAATGACTCCTTAGAAAAATCATTTTTATACATTACCGTATTACCGCTTCCGTCCGAAATGGATCTCTGCTTCCGGAGCACTTTCTCCTTGGCCCCCAGCTTGAGGCGCACGCGGCGTTGAAGCAACCGATGTACTGTCGACTTCTGTCGGTTTTTCTTGGCCGATACCCTCACCCAACTGAGGAGCATCCTCCATCAGCTGCCGTGTCGGCGTAGTAATACCTCTTGAAGGAACGGTTGCGGTAATCGATTCCTGTGCAAACCGGGCTTCATCCGCCTCGGATCCCTCCTGCAGTGGTTGCGGTTCACTGGTCCGGTTTCGATCCTGCCAATTGTCCCGGCGATTACTACGCTGACCCTCGCGATCGCGATGTCCCCGCCGATCCCGGTCATTCCTCCCCCCCCCCCGATGATGATCACCACGCGAAAGCGGATCCGTGATCCTCTTCCGGGCGGCCTCCTGATCCCGCTCGGCGTGCTTAAGTTTCATGTTAATATCCCGCAGGGATTTTTCCACAGGATCGGCAGCAGGCAGAGCTAATCCGGCTTCGACGGGCGGCTTTTCCTGGCGAACCCGCGGCTCAGGGAAATTGCGCTTTTCCTGCCGCCTGAAATCGCCGCTTTTCTTTTCGTAACGCTCATTGGGAACATTGGCAAGCGTCGGTATTTTCGAGAGGCCTGTAATAATTTTCTTTAACCCTGCAATTTTTGCGAGGGAGATGATCTGCAGCAGCAACACTGCCGCCGCAATGATGGCACCAACACCAATAATGGTTAAATTCATAAATTTGACTTCTCCATACAGGTAGATGTAATTGATTTTGGTCTCACGCGCGATTGCACTCCGGCATCACGCTCCCGATACTGAACATCGCTGCATGCATTGCATGTGCGATGCGCGTCGGCGGTAGTTCCCCATGAGGAAGAATCAGCGTCCCGTCCCCTTCCTGTCGCTCAAAACACGCATTCAAAGGTGTTTGTGGGAAAATACTGTAAAACCTGGGCCCGACTGTCTGATTATGAGCAATCTGCATTAATTCGCTCACGCGGCACGGGTTCACGAAAAGGCCCGCCTTTGCTCCAGCGAAGATCTCGACAAGGCGGTTGGAATGCCTTCCAAGTTGTTCCACTGTTTGCGCCCAAGTGAAGCAACATTCTAGCTCGTGGCATCGATTATCAGCTCATGTGAATAAATCAGGGATTGCATAAATCCTTCTTCTCTCTTACAATAAGGTGCTTCATGACAAAAAACAATACTCTGCTTTGTCCTATTCGCGACGCTTGCTGTTACAAATATTGCCTGTCCGCCGAGGGATGCTTCCAGAAGCCGTTTGCACGCGCCCGTTTCGGCTGAGGCTTTTTAAGCGGGCGTCCGGCGCGCGATCGCGCTATTGAATCATCTCACCATTCCCGGCAATAGTGACGGCCACAAGTGCTTGTGTACGTTTGAATTTCAAAGAACGCGCTACACTGTTATTTTGGGGCATCTACGGCAGCAACTATTTCCTTGCCTTCAATCGAATCGAACAGCATTTTCCCCCGCTTGACTTTACCGGCAATGGTGGATACTTTGCTCCACACAAAAAGAAGCACCAGCGAGAAAAAAAACGGAACTCCATACGATTGCATTGATCTTTTCCCATGGGAAGAGATCGAGGTAGACATTTGACGGCTACATCTTAGTAACATTTAGTAATATACTTTTGGGTCAAGATTTTTGCAATCATCGCTTCAGGATGGGCGAGCCGCCCAAACCCTCTTTTTCAGATATTGGGGCAAAAGAAATGCTCCTTGGTGAACATCGCGGTTGTAGTAAATGCACCCATCAGCGATTGCGTCGTACCGTGCAGCATCGAACCGATCGGGCGAACCATTCTCCCTTCCGGCCAGAACAAAGCTGCAGATGCCTTCGGGAAACGAACTCAGCGTACACGTATACGGCCGCGCCACTTCAAAAAGCGGTGATAGCAGCGATAAGGTCTGTCGGAGATACTCAGGCCGCACGATAGGAGAATCGGTCTGAAAAATTGCTACGCCATCCTTCTTCAGCCGCTCTGCAACCACTTGATGAAAATCAGCCGTCTCAAGCGACTGCACCGGCCCTCCAGGATCGTAGGAGTCCACAATGATTACATCAAACAACGTATTTGTCATCTTTAAAAAATGATAGCCGTCGTCAATCACAATCCCGACCCGCTTGTCCTTGAACCCGGCCGCGAGCCGGGGAAAATGTTTTTCGATGGTATCCTTGACCATGCCATCGATATCGACGACCGTGACCGCCTCCACCACGCTGTGTTTAAGCACCTCCTTGAGGCATCCTCCGTCCCCGCCCCCGATGATGCAGATCTCCCTCGGCCCGGTATGTGACAACATGGCCGGATGAACGATCATCTCATGATACACGTCGCCGTCTCGCTCAGTAAGCACCACCGAGCCGCCGAGACAGAGTACCTGTCCATAGTAATAGGTGTCGAAGACTTCAATTTTTTGAAAGGGGCTGGAAGCGCAATACACCGTGTGCTTCACCTTGATAGTAATCCCCGCAAGGCCGTGCATCAAGTTGTTGATCCAGAGTGATGTGCCGACCTCGGATGAGTATCCAATCTTTTTATTCATACCACCCACCTCCCCTATGCCACTACTACGATTTTGGCTTTTTCAAAGCCGTTAAAATTAGATGCGCTCGCCGTTGTGTATGCACCCATGGACTCGAACACCAGCAGATCGCCGATTTCAAGAATCGGCAGTGCAATATTTTCGTACGGAATATCGACCGAATCGCAGGTAGGTCCGGCGAGTACGGAGTTGAATCGTTCGCCGTTCTTCGCGATAGACATAGGGTAATCGGCGTGGTCGTAGATTTTTCCGGAAAATGAGCCGTACACCCCCTCGTCGCAGTAGTACCACCGAATGCCGTTGCGCAGCGATTTGCCGATGATTCGGGTCGCGAGCGTCATCGAGGGTCCGGAAAGCACCCGACCGGGCTCGGCAACGATCCGGTAGTTTGAAAAGTACCGTTCGAGATATTCATTGATCGGGGCGCAGAATTCGGCCAAAGGCGGCACCGGCGTCAGGTAGTCGATCGGAAATCCGCCGCCAATGTCGATGACCTCAATCTTTATCCCCCGCAGCGCCGCTTTCTTACAAATATCCCGGCAGTATTCGAGCGCCTCGATATACTTAAGCGAATTCTGGTTCTGAGAGCCGCAGTGGAAACAAATCCCCTTGATCCTGATGCCCATATCTGCGCCCTTACGGATCAGGTCAAACGTCAATTCCGGCGCCACGCCGAATTTGTGTGACAGGTTGACAAGACAGTTCGGGTTCTGGATGCTCATCCGTATGAGCACCTCCGCCTTATTCTTGTAGGGCATGAACTTCCGGAGCTCATCTTCATTGTCCGCCACGAAGACGGTAATGCCAAAGTCAAGCGCATACCGCAGGTCACTTTCTCGTTTGATGGGATGCGTATGGATGCACTGCGATGCACCGATCCCGGTGTCCTTGATGATATCAATTTCGCCGTTTGTGCAGACATCGAACCGACTCCCTTCGCTCTTCAGAATGGAGACAATTTCACTCTCCGCATTTGATTTGACCGCGTAGTAAAGGGTCACTCCCGGCAGTGCAGATTGCAGTTCGCGAAAAGACTCTCGCAGGCGGCTTTCTGAAAGAAAGAGCGTCGGGGTGCCATGAATGGCGGCCAGCTTCTGAACATGCGCAAAATCCATTGACGGAACGACTCACTTTCGACAAAGGTCATGAGGATGGAGATCATCCGGAAAACGGGGTTCTGCATCGGTGATGAGACGGACAGGGTGCCGGAGCAACCTAGTGACATAGGGGAATGACGTCTGCATTGCAACATGCGTGGCCCCGGAGTATACCTCAAGCCGGCTAATACCATAATGGGAAAGCTTGCGATCGATTGCGGTGGCAGTGAGGCGAGAACTATTGATCGTCGGCGAACACAAGGTGATCGACCACAGAGTGGCATACATAGGGATATAGAGGTAGAACGGCGTTACGCAAGCAAAGGAAGCCCGCAATGTCTTCTGGATGCAGGAAAAAGCCTCCGGCCGCGATACCGGTGACTCGGTATGCATCATGAATATGCCTTTGGGCGTTCGGAATGACCGTGTCACCGCTTTGAAAAATTCGCGGGTATAGAGGAATGCGGAGGGGCCTGCGGGATCGGTCATATCCATGATAACCACATCAAACTCGCCTGGGTGATTCTCCACAAAGAGGCGGCCATCAGTCACGTTGATATGAACGCGACAGTCCCGGAAAGCACCGCCGTGAACACGAGGCAGGTATTTGCGGGAAAAGGCAATGACCCCTTCATCGAGTTCGGCCACCTCTACCCGTTTCACACACGGGTAGCGGAGCACTTCGCGAAGAATGCCGCCGTCCCCACCGCCGATAACCAGCACTGTCACAGGATTCGGGTGGGAACAGAAAGCGGGATGCACCATCGGCTCATGATAGTGGCTGTCGCATTTGTCACCAAGCTGTGTAATGTCGTCGAGAAGCAGAACCTTGCCGAATTGGTCTGTGTCAAGAAGTTGTATCGACTGATATTTCGTGTGCCTGCGCGCCGACACCTTCTTTACTGTATAGAAATAGCCACAGTAGGGATTTAGCGCCTCCGCATGAACGGTCCTTTTGCCGGTAAGCCGCCCGATATCATTTATTCCTGCCCGAAGATGTTTCTGCATTCGAAAATCTCCTGCATCTCCCGGCGTAGGAGCGAATTGGTAAGTGTTAGTTCTTTCTTAGAAAGTTTTGATTTTTCCGATCCGAACAGATAATTTTCAAGTTTGAGGTCCTTCAGCATCATTTTCGTATGGAAGATATTATCGGAAACGATGTTGATATCGTAGGCCATATAGCGTTCGAGGATCTCATCGGAGAGGTAATCCTGGATCGAGGTGATGTCATGATCGATATAGATTTTACGTCCATTAATATCTCGTGTAAACCCACGTACCCGGTAATCCATGAGCACGATATCGGAGTCGAAACTGTCGATCAGAAAATCGAGGGCGCGAAGAGGTGAAATCATGCCGCAAGTCCCGACATCGATGTCGACGCGGAAGGTCGAGATGCCGGTTTTGGCGTTATTTTCCGGGTAGGTGTGAGACGTGATGTGGCTCTTGTCGAGATGGGCTACATAGTCGCCACCCACTTGGTCGAGCGTATGATGCCCTTCGTTGATAAGCACGGTAACGCTCGCCCCCCGGGGATCGTAATCCTGCGTCGAGATATTGACGATTTTCGCTTGGATAATGTTGGTCACTTCTTCAACGATGCTGCGAAGCTTCTCGGAATTGTAGACATCGTCGATATACTCGATATAATCCATTTGCGAAGCCTTTGATCGTGCATAGCAAATATCATAAATGTTGAAGCTTAAGGACTTCGTGAGATTATTGAACCCCTGCAGCTTTATTTTGCGGCCACGGCATCGATTGATCATACCAGAAGCAATTCCTCCTATGAAAAAGAATCGTCGTCGCTCCCAGGAATCTCTCTCCATGAGCGCACTTAAAATAAAACATTGCAAAGATGCATGAATGTTTTTTCCTAGAACCGAAGATATCAATGCGGACGCCATGATACCGCAACTCATTACATTCCCACTGAAAAGTGCGATGTTGATGAGGTACTTCAGATTGCAAAATTGCAACGGCAAAATGAATTGCTTCCGTCTTCCGAAAATTCTCACAAGGTAACAGTTATCATGACGCAAGATGCACCATGCATGCCGCAGCATGCTCCGCGCCATTGGATTTTACCGTCAAAGGCCAGCGGCGCCAAGCAACGCTGCAGTCCAGCGCCTCCCTCCATTCGCACTTGGTGAAAGCCTTGGTTGTCAGACATACGCCTCCCCCCCATTGCCGTACCGCCGCATCAAGCACCTCGAATTCCGCAAAATCGTCCCGCGGCAGATAGATCATGGGCGTGCCATGCAGCATCGCTTCGGCCACTGTGCTGTACCCAAGCTTACCCACCATGCAGTCGACCGATGCAACCAGGTCTTGGTAGGGAAAATCTATTTTCCCGACGCAACGGCAATTTGCCGGCAATGAATCGGCCGTTGAAATACCGAGAAACTCCCAGTCGGAAAACCGTTCAATGGCTTGCCAATCAAATCCCTCAATTCCAAGCTGCCCCATGTAGAGTAGTCCGATATGCTTTGCGCTATCCAGCCCGTAGTGCTGCACGATGTCACCCCTCCTATTGCGGCCCTGCCTGCCAACAGGGGCGATCTTCGTACGTACCGAGAAATACTGCATGGGAAGCGCCGGATCGAGCGAAAGGAGCATGCTTGCCGAAGCGTATTGCTGTTGCAACGGGCCCAACAACGAACCGTAGGCGGGAAAATTCGCGCAATATTTTTTGTAAATATCGTACCACGTAAAGTTCGTCACCGCCACCGAAGGGATGCCACATGCCTGCGCGACCTCGAAGGCGAAAGGCACGATGTCGCTAACAATAAGTGTTGGATATTGCGCTCTGCACCACGCAGCTTCGCGGTCGAGCAGTTTTTCGTTACGTTTGGCAATATCGCGATAGGCGACGAGAGTCGCTTCTATGTTCGAACGGATTCCGTCTTTCTGGATGCAGCCGCAGTCAAACGCCGCCGAAGCATAGGTGAACTTGCGTTTCACTTCCTCATGGAAAAATGCCTCCGGAAGCGTAGTACGGAAGACGATGTGCGTGGCAGCGGGGAGTGCGTTTACAATCGTAGCTGTCCGCACCCCATGGCCATAGCCGTGATTGGTGACATAATAAATGATCTTCATAGCTTCAAAAGATTATTTACAATCACTCAATCAGTAGTCACCCCCGATCTTTTTTCGACGTTTTCAACCTTCATCGTAGCAACATTATTTGATGATGATGAAAGTCGTAGGATTCTTGCCGGGGAGAAAAGTTATTTGCTGCGTCACTTCCTTGTCATCCTTAACAAGCCGTATCGAGTGAGTGCCAGGCGTAACCTGCAATTCACTATAAGACTTGCCAACAAGCTTGCCGTCAATATAAACATCGGCGTTCGGTGGTTGCGAGGCGATAAATGTTGTGGTTGTTATCTCTTTGACCGGTGCTGCAGCCTTCTGTTCAATCGCGACTGGTGAAGGCGCCTCTTTCACAGGAGCATGAGTTTCCACATCCTGAACAGCTTCTGTCTTCTTCCTAACAACGGTTTCGCTATTTTTAGCTTTTTCCAGCGTTTCCTGAGCCGGGGCTGCCGGGGGCGGGGACAGTGTCGGTTCTTTGCTTATGGTTTCGTTACTGTTAGCCTTTGCAGGCGTTTCCGAGGCTGTCGGGATCCTGGACAACGCCGGTTCTTTGCTTGATAAAAAATAATTTGAAATGACAAAATATCCGCCGATGCCCAAGAAGATGAGTACGACAACCGCGACGGCCACCGGAATGGCAGGTGATCTTTTTACTACAACCGCCGGTGCAGGCCGTGAGATTCTCCCGGAAGGCGAAGTCTTCACCGCAGCCTTTTTGTCAAGAGTGGCTTCAAAATCGTCGAGATCTGGCTGCGGCTTCGGCGCGGGTTTTGGCGGAAGTGGCGGCACTTTTTGCGAAAGGGAAGGTTTTGGGGTTACCGCTTCCGCTTCATGCGGCGAAGGCATTGGAGCCATCGGCACACGCGGCAAACCACGCTGCGGAGACGGCGGGGTGAAATGCGGCGGGACGGGAGCGCGGCGAGTTCTTGCAGACGATTGAGCGGACGGGGCCGGGCTTGCTGCCGGTGGGGAAACGAGTCCGTCGCCAAATGCCGAGCCGATTTCGGCGCGCAGGGCATCGAACTCCGAAATCGGTGCTTTGTTCGCTACTGCGGAGGAAATTTTTCCCACCGGGTCGGCAAGCTCTTGAGACAAACGGATAATTTCCGCCTCATCGGCAAAGATTTTTAAAATATTCTGGACGCCGCTTTTTTTTAGGATATCCATTACCGGCGGCTGAGGCGCCAGAAGAGAGAGACGACCAAATACATCGAGCATTCGCTTATTCATTACAACAAGCGCATTGATTGTATCAGAATAGAGATACTCGAGTCCGGCGAGATCAACGCTAATGTTCCGTTTGCCTTCGGAAATCATTGAATCGATGGTCTGTTTGAGCAGATTGGAATCGAACACCTCGTCCTGTTCAAGCACCGGTTCGACAATTTCGAATACTCCGATGGTACGAGTCTGGAAGTTAATGTTAACCTCCTTGATAAGGGTACATCATGCGGCACACGTCAAAAAATACTTGGTACGCCAGACAGGAATTGAACCTGCGACCTTCGGCTCCGGAGGCCGACGCTCTATCCAACTGAGCTACTGGCGCGTAAAATACCAATATATATGCACTAAAATACTCTTTCAAGTCAGCGCCCCAATATCCAAAGGTTACATGTTTGATGAATACACAAAATCATCAATTAAATAAATATAAGTGATTTATGCTTTGGGCGGGAACTCCACACTATTGCCAGTCTCCGGCACTGCTCTCAGTCTTTCAGCAAGGGATGAGTAGCGGAGAATCGCCTGATTATTGGCTACTGCGATGGATAATGCCTTGCGGGTACCGACGAAAATGCAGAGACGGCGCGCCCGGGTCAAGGCCGTATACAGCAGATTCCGCTGTAACAAAATGAAGTGCAGCGTAGAGAGGGGAATTACTACCACCTTGAATTCAGAGCCCTGGCTCTTATGAATACTCATACAGTAGGCAGGCATAAGCTCATCCAGCTCTTTGATGTTGTAGCGAACGGTGTTCCCGTCGAAATCGACCATTACCCCTTCGTCTTCGTCGATAGCAGTTACGATGCCGACATCACCATTGAAAACGCCCAAGTCGTAGTTGTTGCGGAGTTGCAGGACTTTGTCGCCGAGAATTATCTCCACGGCACCGCGCGAGAGTCTTTTAGGCGATGTGGCAAGTTTGCGTTGCAGACACTTGGTGAGGTTCAGGGTCCCGAGCGGGCCACGGTGCATGGGGGAGAGCACCTGAATGTCCGCGACCGGATCGAATCCGTAGCGGCCGGGCAGCCGTCTTGTGACCAGATCGACTATGGTGTCAACGCATGCTTCGGGATTCCCCTGCGTCATGAAAAAACAATTGTCGGAAGGAGCGTTGGAAAAATGCGGAATGGTACCGTTCATGATCTCGTGGGCGGCGGTCACGATTCTGGATTGCACCGCCTGCCTGAAGATCTTTGTAAGATGGATATGCGGTATCCTGCCGCTCGCGATGAGATCGGACAGAACATTGCCCGGTCCCACGGAGGGAAGCTGATTATTGTCGCCGATCATGATCAGTGCAGTGGTCGGTGCGACAGCCGCCAGTAAGTTGCGCATAAGCAAGATGTCGACCATTGACATTTCGTCAATTATCAGGACATCTGCCTCAATGGGGTTTTGCTCGTTGCGCATGAACCGTGAGCCACTGCCGGGCTGGCCATTGAATTCGAGGAGGCGGTGGATGGTCCGGGCGGCGCAACCGGCAACCGTGCCCATGCGTACAGCAGCTCGCCCCGTGGGCGCGGCGAGAGCGACCGTTTTGCCGTGCTCGCTGAAGTAAGAAACGAGCACCCGAAGGATTGCGGTTTTCCCGGTTCCAGGACCGCCGGTAAGCAGGAACAGAGGATAGGCCGCTGCGCCGACGACTGCCTCGGCTTGAAGGCCGTCCACATGGAAGCCGGTCCGCGATTCGTATATGGCAAGCCATTGTCGCATGCGCCCCGTTACGGCGACTTCTTGCCGGGGAATATCCCCGATGCGTTTCCCCAGTAACATTGCTGCTGATTTTTCCGCATAATAATAAGGGGGTAAATAGACGCGGTTATCTTCACGGATAAAAATGTCGACGCCAGCTACATGGTCGAGCGTATAAATCACAAGTTCTTTGGAAACTTCCAGTAGTTGCGCGGCCTGCGCAATGAGGGCAGCGACGGGGAGGAAACAGTGGCCATCACTACCGGCAACATTATCAAGCACATACCGCATACCGGCCCGGATGCGCTTGTAAGAGTCATGTTTGAAGCCCATCTTCTGGGCTATGCTGTCGGCCTTCTTGAATCCTACGCCCCATACATCATCGAGAAGCGCGTATGGGTCGGCGGAGATTTTCTCCCGGGCAGCCGAACCATACGTTTTGTAAATTTTAAGGGCGCCGTTGACCGTGACGCCGATCTCCTGGAGGAAGAACATGAGATCACGGAGGTGCCGCTGGCGTTGCCAAGAAGATTTGATTTTTTTCAGTGTCTTTGGGCCTATACCGTGGACTTCGCCGAGGCGATCGGGCTCGCTATCGAGGGTATCGAGCGTTTTAAGGCCAAACCTCGTTACGATAAGCTTCGCCCTAGTGGGTCCGACGCTGACAATGAGGCCAGAACTCAGGTAGTGAAGGATGCCGTCGATCGTGGTCGGCCTCACGACCTCATACCGCTCGACCGTGAATTGCCTGCCGAACCGTTTGTGGGTTTCGAAGGCGCCCTGTAGCCTGACCGATTCGCCTTTGCTGACGGTTGGCATGACGCCCACGCAGGTGACGGGTCGGGCCTCTGTTGCGGTCTGAAGATGGAGCACCGTATAACCGGTATCTTCATTCTGATACGGAATGTCAGTGATGATGCCCTGCAAGGCGATAGTCATGATATGGTCTCTCACCTGTAGAGGCCCGATCGACAAGATCGCATAAAATCCATGAATAATCTCAAAAAAAAGGACGGCCCCGAAGCCGCCCTTTCGATGCGCTACTGCACCACAAAAAAAACTACTTCTTCTTATGTCGGTTGAGACGACGACGTTTTTTTCTTTTGTGGCGATTAATCTTGGCCTTTCTCTTCTTCTTAACGCTTGCCATTATACGACATCCTTCTGTTGAAGTTTTCCACTCGCTGAATGTCATGCAAAATGGTTTTCGCCGCAGGTTTTGTCAACCCTTTGAAAAACATGACTCCAGATATGGACGCTGCAGTCACGCCAGAAAGAGGCACTTCAGGCTTCTAAGAAAAAGGAAAGAAGTGTGGCAATGGACTCGTCCATGAAGCCTGGCAACCCCTCATCGTCCACATAGACTTGCATGATTTCAAGGATGGCCAGAAGGTCATTCCGGGTAAGAGGAACGCTTTGGGGCTCATTGAGTTCCTTGATGAGCAGTTCAAGGGAGTCGTAGTGGAAAAGGATGCGATCCTGTTTTTTTTCAATGAGATCCGCTTCCTTGAGCAGGCG